>Ga0310892_10000178_pt1 | contig 16392 bp, 12 predicted proteins | sample C0D1metaG_FD_203747 | JGI IMG/M metagenome (GOLD analysis project Ga0310892, IMG submission 203747) | Lab incubated soil microbial communities from West Virginia University Organic Research Farm, Morgantown, WV, United States - C8D2 | ecosystem: Environmental > Terrestrial > Soil > Agricultural...
TTCGTCGATCGGCCGTAGAGAGCAGCGTCTCGTAAGCGTGGCCGTCGCGCGGGAACACCGCATAGCCGAACGAGCTGCCCAGTTGCACCAGCTGGCCGGGTCGCACCTCGAAGGGGATGTCTTCAATCGCTTTCTGCAGCTCTCGCTGCTTCTGCTCGGCTTCGCCCGCACCACAGCCCGAAAGCACGACGACGAATTCGTCGCCGGCGTACCGCACGCAGATGTCGTACGGGCGGATGCCGTTGCGCAGCACGCGTGCAACTTCGCGAAGCGCCTTGTCGCCGATGTGATGGCCGTGGGTATCGTTGATTTCCTTGAAGCCGTCGAGGTCCATCACGAGCAGTGATACCTCGGTCTCGAGACGCTCGGCTCGCGCCAGCTCGCGCGTGAGGTGCACGAACATGAAACGCGTGTTTGGCAGCCCGGTCAGCGGGTCCGTGAGTGAATCGCGTTTCGTCTGCTCGAACAGGATCGAATTGTTGACCACCGCGGCGGCCTGCTCGGCGACGCGTTCCAGCAGACGGCGGTGATCGTCCGTGTAGCAGCCTGCTTCCGTGTGATAGAGCGCCACGGTGCCGATCAGCTGATCGTTGAGGACGAGCGGACAGACGAGCGCGGACTGCAGTTCTGTCGTCTCTGCCTGTCCGCCAGCTTCGAGGTCCGCGCTCGGCCGCGCGTTCACGAGCGGGCGCTGATTCCGGCCGACCCAGCCGACCAGTCCCTCGCCGCTCGAGATCGCCAATGACTGCAGCAGCTCAGCGTCCACTCCCGTGGCAAAGCGGCAGCGCAGCACGTCGCCGGATTCTTCCTGCAGGTAGAGCGCGCAGGTGCTGAACGGAATCAGCGTGCTCAGCTTCGAGGCGATGAGCGCCATCGTGTCGGCGACGCCGATGCTCGTGCCCATCGCCTGCGCGATTTCGTAAAGCGCGTAGATCTCGCGATGCGCCAGCGCGATGTCCTCGAACACGCTCTTCCGCGGCGCATCGGTCGATGGACCGGCCGTCGCCAGCGGGCGGTCCGTCGTGGCAAACGAGAAGCGGTGCGTTGGTTCGGCCAGCGATGCCGCAGTCTCGAGGTCGGACTGCAGACGTACCAGGACTTCGACCACGGCAGGGTCGAGCGCACCTCCGGCTTCCTGCTGCAGCGCGTCGAGCGCTGATTCCGGCGTCAGCGGAGTGTGCAACGGCCGTTCCGAGGTCAGCGCGTCGAAGAAGTCCACGGCAGCCAGGATTCTCGCGCCGAGAGGAATCGCCTGACCGTTGAGGCCTTCCGGATATCCCTTTCCATCGAACCGTTCGTGGTGGTAGCGCACCAGAGGCACGACGGGATACGGGAACGGCACGCTCGCGAGAATCTCGGCGCCCACTTGCGGATGGATCTTCATCCGCTGGAACTCTTCCTGGGTCAGCGGCCCCGGCTTCGAGAGGATGTGCTCGGGCACGGCGAGCTTGCCGATGTCGTGCAGGAGCGCTGCGGTCTTGAGTCCCTCGATCTCGCTCGCCGGCATTCCCATCGCCTCAGCGATGCCGGATGCGTAAGTCTGGACCCGCCTGATGTGTGACGTGGCGGTCTGGTCCTTGGCGTCGATCGCCAGCGCGAGCGCTTCGATCGTGGCCAGATGCAGGTCCGACAACTCGCGCAATCGTTGGCGGTCGGTATTCATTCGCTCGAAGTACAAGCGGTAGGTGATGAAGGTCAGATACAGCGGCACGACCAGCAGAGGTGCCAGCCAGATGCCCGCGCCAGGTACTAGAAACACGCCGAACGCCGCTACGCCGGCGCCCACGAAGTAGCCGAGCGCGCACCAGACAATGTGCTCGTTCCAGATTTTCCGCACTCCCTGGTTCGTCTCGAGACCGACGGCGCTCGTGACCAGCAGGGTGTTGATCAGAAAGTAGGTGGTCGCAGACGCGGCGATCGCCTTCTCGAGTCCGACCAGTCCGGGCGCCATCGACGCCAGCGTGCCGCCCATCTCGCGGTAGACGAGACCGGCAACCAGCGAAGTGACCGTCAGCGCGGCCATGCTGAAGGCGGTGCGATGGAGTGGATTCTTCTCGGGCCGGCCGACGCTGCACTGCACCCATGCGCTGACCGCGGCGATCACCATCGTCGCGTGTGGTCCGATGAGCAGGAGTGCCGCGAACTCGAATGCGAACGACGATGAGAGCGTCGCACCGTGATGTGCGTGCGGGAGATCGACTCTAAAGAGCGACGCGACCGCGGACGCGGTCAGCAGACCCAGGAAGACGAACGGGTGCGTGTAGGCGGATCCTGGCGGCTGCAGCATGACGGCCGCGATCCCCAGCACGATAGTGCCCGCGATGAAAATCCGGGCGACGATCGACTGCTCCGCAAACGACGACGGCCCGCGGCGAGGCGGGCCCGTCGACGAATCGACGACGTTTCCCGAGAGAGCAAGGCTCATACGAATGCGTGCGCGCGGTGGCCGACCGTCGGCGATCGCGCCGACTGAAAGCGGACCCGCTCTTACCAATTCGGATCGGAGCGTGCCGCGCGTGACTGCAATCGTTTAGCAAGCGCACTGCCACGCCGGACGACGTTTACACGAATGCTGCTAAGTGACTGTGACTGTGAGTTTTGTTCTGTGAATGCGAGAGGAGGCTTTGACGCGAATTGGCAGCCGGAGGGCCGGGTCCGTGTCTAAATGTGGCACACAGAATTGTGATCCTGGCCCGAGAACAGCGATTTCTCAAACCTTCGGTAGATGCGAAGTGTGCTGAGACGGCACACTTTGGGTGTGAGCGTAGCCCCTTGGTTATAGATTCCAGGGGATTCGGCAGCGAACCCGTGTCCTATTTTGAGCCGGTTTGCGGGGCGAGACCGTATTCCTCAATCTTGCGGTACAGCGTGCCGCGGCTGATGTCGAGGAGGTGCGCGGCCTCCTTCTTGTTCCAGCGCACCACGTCGAGTGCGCGCTGGATGTGCGCGCGCTCGGCGTCACGAAGGGTGGACAGTCGCGCCGGTTCAGCGGGACTCAGCGCGGCACCGGCGTTCAGGAACTCGATGTCGTCGGCGCGGATGACGCGTCCCGGTGCGGAGAGCGCCGCGCGCGAGACCGTGCTTTCAAGCTCCCGGATGTTGCCGGGCCACGGGTACGACACGAGACGATCGACGGCATCACGGCCGAAGGCTTTGGCGTCCAGCGCCAGGCCATTTGCTGCGCAATAGCGCGCAAGGAAGCGTTGGGCGAGCACGGGAATGTCCACCGGCCGCTCGCGCAGCGAGGGAAGGCGAATCGCGAACGCGTTGACGCGGTAGAACAGATCTTCGCGGAAGCGTCCGTCGCGCACGAACAGGTCGAGTGGACGGTTGGTGGCTGAAATCAAGCGGAAGTCGACGGCGATCGATCGGTTGCCGCCTAGGCGTTCGAAGCGTCGCTCTTCGAGCACGCGCAGCAGCTTCGCCTGCGCGACGATCGACAGATCGCCGATCTCGTCGAGGAAGAGCGTGCCCTCGTTGGCCATCTCGAGACGTCCGGGCTTGCGGTCGTGTGCGCCCGTGAAGGCGCCCTTCTCGTAGCCAAAGATTTCCGACTCGAAGAGCGTGTCGGGCAGCGCGGCACAGTTGACGGCCTGGAATCGCGCGGCGTTGCGCCGCGACAGCTCGTGGATCATTCGCGCCACGAGTTCCTTACCCGAGCCTGTTGGCCCGAGGATCAGCACCGAGATGTCCGACTTTGCCGCGGTGCGGATCCACTCGAAGACGACGAGCATCTTCTCGTCGCGTCCGATCATTTCGCGGAAACGCTGGACCGACGGCGACTGATCTTCCGTGGAGATGGCCGCGCGCCGCTCGAGGAACGTGTCGACGAGGCGAAGCGCGTCAGGGTGAGTGGGGCGTGCGAAGGTGTAGCGTGCCGGGTCGCCGATGATCCGGCGGGCGACGCCGAAGTCCACGAGCTCGAGAACGCAGTTCTGGATGTCGAGGCGCATGCGGCCGAAGGCGGCCATCAGCGCGTCGACGTCGAAGCTGTCGCCGGGGCGGGCGGCGAGGAAGCGCACCAACCCGGCGCGCAGGGGCGACTGGACGAGCGTGCGGAACCGGCTGTCGACGTCTGCTGACGTCGCCGTGAGCGCCTCGTTCACGGCCGTGCTATCGGCCCATGTGCCGTTTCGCGACAGCCCGTTGAGCTTAGTCGTCGACCGCCGCAACCTCTTGGGCTCCGTCTTATGCTGCCATCTAGTCCTTGTGTGGGGGACAGTCCCCCACTTCGCGCACTTCGGGGACAGTCCCCCTATTGAGGCGAGGCGGGGACAGTCCCCGGAGGGTGGGTGGTCCGGTAGTACGCGGTCTGGTACTGCTCGATCAGGCGCTTGATCTCAATCGCGTCGCCCTTGTGGTGCCCACGGCACTGGATCGCACTCTGGCCGCCGGTCGTTTCGATGAACACATCTGCGAACAGCAGCTTGGTGTCGATGCGCACCGAGGCAACATGCGCGATGTTGATCGAGTGCTCGTGACGCCCGATCCAGTGCGGCGTGTAGTGGATGACCGCCGTCGGTGTTACGGCGACCTGCGTCGGGAACAGCCGATTTCCTGAACTCCATCGGCTCGCGACGAAGACATGCTCGCCGGGCAGCGGACGCGATTTGCGAGCGAGATGGACCGCGACGAGGATGACGACCACCGCCACGCCGAGAAGCGCCAACGCGATCGGTTCCATGGACCGTAGATGATATCCTCGCCGTGTGCCTCATCGCTCGCCGGGCGCGCCAGAAGGGGACAAGCGGCACGTCCTCTCTGGAAAGCCCATCAAGTATTACCGCCCGCGCGGCAGCGCCGACGTTCGCGCACTCATCGACGACGGGTTTCAGGCGTTCAACGCCGCACGACTGTCAGAGGCCTGCCACATCTACACCGAGAAGATGCTCGCGCCCGAGAACGACACGACGATCGGTCTGACGATCGCCGGTGCGCTCACGCCGGCGGGACTCGGCGGCTGCATCATCGAGCTGATGGAGCGCGGGCTGATCGACTTCCTGATCAGCACCGGTGCGAATCTCTATCACGATCTGCACTACGCGCTGAATTTCACGCTGCGCCGCGGTTCCCCGTTTCTCGACGATCGCGAACTCTACAACGAAGGCGTCATCCGGATCTATGACGTGCTCTTCCCGGCCACGGTGCTGCTCGAAACCGACGCGTACGTGCGCGACTTCCTCGCGCGCTCGGAACTCGCCGGCCCAATTGCGACGTCCGATCTGCATCTGAAACTCGGCGAAGATCTACTCGCGCGGCAGCCCGGCTGCGAGGACTACTCGATCGTCGCCGCGGCGGCTCGCTACGGCGTCCCCATCTATACGTCGTCGCCCGGCGACAGCTCGATCGGCATGAACATCGCCTATCACGAGTTGATCAACGGCAGCACGCTGATGATCGATCCGAACCGTGACGTCAACGAGATCTGCGCGATCGTGCTCGCCGGCACGAAGAACGGGTGCGTCATCCTGGGCGGCGGTTCGCCGAAGAATTTCTACCTCCAGGCGCAGCCGACGCTGTGGGAGGTCTACAGCATCCCCAAGGGCGGCAACGACTATTTCATCCAGATCACAACCGATCAGGTGGTCTGGGGTGGTCTGTCGGGGGCGACGCCTTCCGAAGCGGTCAGCTGGGGAAAAGTGAATCCGGGCGTACTGCCGGACACAGTCGTTGCCTACGCCGACTCGACGATCGCATTTCCGCTGTTCTGCGAGTACGCGGTGGGCGGCGCGAACAACCGTCGCGCGCGCAAGGAACTGGTCCATCGGCGGCAGGAGCTCGTCGCCACGCTGAAGCGAGAAGCGATGGAGGCAATCAAATCGCGTCCATCACCCGACGCCGTTCACACGATCTCCGACGTCGATCGCGATCGCTGACATTGGGATCGGGATAGTTTGCACTGCTTGCAACGGTTCGGACGGCGTCATATCGGCAAGAAGTGAAATTTATCCGGACCCCAATTGCCTGCTGAGGAGCTGACTCTGGGAACGCTCTCCACCGAGCTCGCCGCGCACGCGCCCCTGTCCGATGCGCCTCGCGTCTACGCGGACGCCAATGTGCCGGCCGGAGTCGTCAGCTTCATGCGCCACGATCTCGGCTGGGACGTGCTCTTCGTCGTCGAGCATGACGACCTCCGCCGCGCTCACGACCGCCGCCATTTCGCGCTCGCACGGCAGCTATCCAGAACGTTGATCACACTCGACCGCGACTACCTCGACGACCGACGCTATCCGCCAGACGAGACCGGCGGCCTCATCGTCGTCTGGGCGCCCAACGAACGTCTGCTGACGCGCACGCTCGCGGAAGTGGATCTGCAGTTGTTTGGTGCCGGTCACGGTGCGCTGCCGCTGATGGGTCGCAAGCTCGTCGCCGATCCCACGTGGATGGAGGCCGCCGAACGATGAGGACGATTCTTTCGGGAGGCCGCGTCGTTCTGGAAGATTCGCTCCTCGAGCCGGGATCGCTCGTCCTGGACGACGGGGTGATTGCAGACGTGCGGCCAGGCACCATCGGTCGATCCGGCGAGGACTGGCACGATGTGCGCGGACACCTGCTGGTCCCGGGATTCATCGACGTCCACGTCCACGGCGTTGAAGGGATCGACACGCTCGCCACCACGAACGCCGTCGCGAAGCTCGCGGCCCGCTTCCCGCGTTATGGCGTCGCTGGTTTTTGTCCGACGACCGTCGGCTGCCCGCCGCTGGCACTCAGGCGTCTGCTCGACGGCATCAGGAAGGCGCGTATCGACAACGTGCCCGGACACGCCACCGTGTATCCCGCACATCTCGAGAGCAACTTCATCAACCCCGACTATCGCGGCGCGCAACCGCTCGATTGCATCCGCTTGCCTAATGGCGATGTGCTGCCCGGCGTCCCTGGCGACGTGGCGTTCTCCGGCCGGGAGATCCTCGACGAGATCGCCCGGGGACGCGGGGAAGTCGGGATCCTCACCATCGCGCCCGAGCTCGAGGGCACGCTGGATCTGATCCGCCAGCTGACTGCGGTCGGCCACATCGTCTCCCTGGGGCATTCAGGCGCCACGTTCGAACAGGGCCTGGCCGGGATCGATGGCGGCGGACGTCACGCCACGCATCTTTTCAATCGGATGCCGCCGTTCTCGCATCGCGCGCCGGGTCTGATCGGCGCGATCTTCGAGCGCGATGTGGTCCGCGCCGAAATCGTCTGTGACGGGTACCACGTGCATCCGGTCGTCGCGCGGACCGCCATCCGGATGCTCGGTCGGGACCGGACCATGGCGATTACGGACGGTGTGGCTGCGGCGGGCCTTCCTGTCGGCAGCGTCGTGCCCTTGGGCAGCCATACCATTACCGCGGGGAAGGAAGCGGCGTTCCTCGCCGACGGCACCCTTGCCGGCAGCACGCTGACGATGGACGAGGCGTTCAAACGCTCGATTACTCTGTTCGGGCTGTCTGAGATCGATGCGGCGTATATCTGCGCCACGACTCCAGCCACGCAGCTGGGACTGACCGATCGCGGCCGTCTTTCAGCGGGCCAGCGCGCCGATATCACAGTGCTCGACGATCAGTTCGAGGTCGCCATGACGTTCATCGCAGGCGTCCGATGGGAGCCCGATCCGTCGGCATCGACTGAAGTGTGACGTGTAGAAGATTACTCACCGCAGCGGCGATTGTGCTGGTGGCCACCGGCGCCGAGGCGGCAGTCTCGGTTCGCTCGGGGTTCAGCAGCGCCGTGGTCGCTGGCGGGTTGACCCAGCCGACCGCGATGGCGTTCGCACCGGACGGCCGTCTTTTCGTCTGTCAGCAAACGGGCGCGCTACGCATCATCAAGAATGGCCAGTTGCTCTCGGTGCCCTTCGTCACCGTGCCGGTCGATCCATCAGGCGAGCGCGGGCTTCTTGGCGTCGCCCTGGATCCGCAGTTCGCGGTCAATCACTACGTCTATATCTACTACACAGCGACGACGACGCCGCGGCGCAACCGGGTCAGCCGATTCACTGCCAATGAGGACATTGCGCTCACGGGATCGGAGGTCGTTCTCCTCGAGCTCAATGCGTTGTCAGCGACGAATCACAACGGCGGCGCGTTGAACTTCGGACCCGACGGCCGGCTCTACGTAGCGGTCGGCGACAACGCCAACGGCGCCAACGCGCAAACACTCTCGAATCTGCTCGGCAAGATCCTGCGCATCGGAGACGACGGATCGATTCCAGCGGACAATCCGTTCTTCTCGACCGCGTCGGGCGTCAACCGTGCGATCTGGGCGCTCGGCCTTCGCAACCCATTCACATTCACGTTTCAGCCTGGCACCGGACTGATGCACATCAACGACGTCGGGCAGAACGCGCTCGAGGAGATCGACGAGGGCGAGGCTGGCGCGAATTACGGCTGGCCCCTGTCCGAGGGTCCGACGTCCACGCCCGGTCATACCGCTCCGATTTACTGGTACGGACACGGCTCCGGTCCGCAACTCGGCTGCGCAATCACCGGCGGCGCGTTTTACAACCCTGACGCGCAGCAATTCCCGGCCGAATTCATCGGAGACTATTTTTTTGGCGATTTCTGCGGCAACTGGATCAACGTGCGTGACGCATCGACTGGCGACATCTCGACGTTAGCCAGTGGCGTGCTGGCGCCGGTGGATCTCGACATCGGTCCCGATGGAGCGCTCTACTACTTGTCCCGCGGCTCGGGGAACGTCGGACGGATTACCTACGCGACGCCGCGGATTACGAGTTTCACGTCGCTAACGGCGATGCCCTATCGCGTTGGTTCTCCCGTGAGCTGGAAAGCGACGGTGCAAGGGGCAGGGAACGCCGTCCAGTTTCAATTCTGGTTGTTCTCGTCAACGTCGGGCCAGTGGTCCTCGACGAACTATTCATCCTCGAGCACGTTCACGTTCACTCCACTCGAGGCCGCGAACTACATGCTGCAGGTCTGGGTTCGCAACGTCGGTTCGCCCGCGGCCTTTGACGCGTATCGATCGAGCGGCACCTTCGCGGTGCTGCCAACCGCGATGACGATAACGACGCTCGCGCCCAACCAGCAGCTGCCGCTGGCGGCAGGCGCACCCGTCACCTGGACCGCCGGCGCGGTCGGCGGTAGTGGCACCGCGGAATTCCGCTTTTGGTTGTACTCCGCCGCCAGCTCCGCGTGGACCATGACTCGCGACTATGCACCGAGCCCGTCATGGACGTGGACGCCGCCGCAGGCGGGCCAGTATGCGATTCAAGCCTGGGGACGATCGGTCGGTTCGGCGGCCGAATACGACGCCTGGCGTGGTACCGGCAATCTGAGCGTCGCGTCACCGATTCCTGCCAGGCCGACACTGACCGTAGCTCCAACGCTCCCGGTTCTCGCCGGTCGCGTCCTTCAGTGGACGACGACGACCATGGGGGGGCGTCAACCGCTGCAATATCAGTTCTGGCTGTTCAGCCAACGGACCGGAGCCTGGACCCTCGGACAGGCGTGGAGCGCCAACAACACCTGGAGCTGGCGGCCGGTCGAGCCCGGAAGTTATCAGGTGCAAATCTGGATGCGATCGGCCGGATCCACGGCTCCCTACGATTCGTGGTCATCGAGCGGAGCGTTCACGATTGGGCCTGCTGCGACGACTGCGCACGCCGTCTCAGTTTTTCCGGCATTGCCTGCCGCGCCAGGCACTTCCGCCGTGTTCACCGCACTCGCAAGCGGCGGCACGCCGCCGCTCGAGTACCAGTTCTGGGGTCTCACCGCCGGGAACTGGACCATGCTCAGGGACTATGACCCCGAGCGCACGTTCACGTGGGCGCTGACGGCAGGAGCCCACGCCGTCGAAGCCTGGGTGCGGAGCGCGGGATCGGTCACCGCGAGGGAAGCGTTCGCATCGACGGGCGTTTTCAACGTGGCGAGCCGCCAGGCTACCGTTCAACAGGTGTTGGTCAACCAGACGTTTCCCCTCCCCGTTTCAACCCCGATTGTCTGGACCGTCACGGCCACCGGTGGCGCAGGGCCCCTCCAATACGAATTCTGGAGATTAACAGCCGGCCAGTGGCACCTCGTGCAGGGTTGGAGCCCGTCCAGCGAATTTCGCTGGACGCCAGGCAATTCCGATGCTGGGACCCACAGCTTCCAGGTCTGGGTCAGGGCCGCGGGCAGCTCCGCCGCCTACGATGCGTGGGCGCCGTTCGGGCCTGTCGTCATCGTGCCCTGAGCGCCGTCTGAACCCGACGTCACTGGAATCCGTAGTTACCTGATCGTGACCGCAACGAAAGGACCCGCAATGCGCACTCCACGCTCCGGTGCCGCCATCCTGGCGCTCGCTGTGGCCGTCAGCACCGCCTGCTCGATCAACCTGAACGCCGAACAGTTCGTCAAGAAGGAGCAAAAGACGTTCGCGGTATCCGGCACGGCCGACGTCGAGCTCAAGACCTTCGACGGGTCCATCGAGGTCACCTCCTGGGACAAGCCAGAAGTCGCAATCACGATTGAGCGGCGGGCCGATTCACAGGCCGACGCCGAGGCACTGAAAGTGACCGCTGAACAGAACGGCAATCGGATCATCGTCCAAGCCGTCAAACCGGAGGGCCGCGACAGCAGCGTGCAGGTCGGCTTCCATCACGGGCGGTCGGTTCGTTTCGTCGTCAACGTCCCCAAGACGACAAATCTCAACGCGACGAGCGGCGACGGTTCGATTTCGGTTTCCGGACTCACCGGCCGCGTCGAAGCGCGATCGGGTGACGGCAGCATAGCGACGAACGACATCAACGGGGACGTCGCGCTCGATACCGGTGACGGGTCGGTCACCGCGGACAACGTCGCCGGCAACTTGAAAGTCAACACCGGCGACGGGTCGGTTTCGATCAAGGGACAGCCGAAGGGACTCGTCGCGCATACTGGCGACGGCTCGGTCAGCGTCGACGTCATGGCCGGGAACAGCACGCCGGCGGGCGACTGGGAGCTGACCACCGGCGACGGCGGCATCCACGTCACGCTTCCCGCCAACTTCAACGCGCAGGTTGACGCGCATACGGGCGACGGCGGGATCGATGCCAACGACTTCGGCCTGCGCGCGAGTGGTGAGGATCGAAACGACCTGCGCGGCGCAATCGGCAGCGGCGGTCCAACGCTGCGCCTTCGCACCGGCGATGGCGGCATCACCCTGTCAAAACGCTAGCAAATTCCAGCTCGTCGCTCGTTGTTCCGAGCTGGTCGTTCCGAGCTCGTTGTTCCGAGCTCGTCGTTCATTGAGCATAAGGGGCCGGGTCGGCCATGCCGGCCCCTCTAAACGCATCGAGCCGCTCGCGACACTTGCTGCACGCGCCGCAGTGCAGGTAGGGCACCTCGGTAGCACCGCCTCGGGCCGGTACCGGATTCATACACGACAAGGTCAGCTCGAAGGGGACGCCAAGCGCCGCGCCGCGCGCGATCACGTCCTCCTTGCACAGCTCGCGGTACGGCGTGGAGATCTCGAGCGCATGCGCGAGTCCGGTGGCAAGTGCATCCGACATCTTCGCGAAGAACGCCGGCGTCGCATCCGGGAAGGGATTTCCGGCCAGAGGGCCGAGAACCACACGGCCGATGCCGTGCTGTGCGCACCACGTGCCTGCTTTCGCGAGCAGTACGACGTTGCGCCCGGTCAGATAGACGTCCTCATCCGGCGTGTCGTAGGCGGGCGGCGTGCCGCGAATAGCCCAATGCGTGGGTGGATATACGTCGGTCATCGGAAAGCGAAGGGCTGTCAGCGGCCGGATTGGGTGACTCGTTGCCAGTCGCTGCAGAAAGCGCGATGCGACCGCAAGCTCCGCGTCTTCCCACGCCAGCCCTACGCTGATGTAAAGGGGTGAGACCGCCGTGCCTGTCGCTTCGTCGGCGACGAGCACCGCGCTGTCGAGCCCGGCTGAGAAGAGCACCGCTGTCGCGTTCGCCATCCTCGTCCCTCGTCCTTCGGTAGAATGTCAGCAATGTACTCCGTCACCAAGAAGATCGAATTCTGCTACGGGCACCGGCTGCTCGACTACGACGGCATCTGCAAGCACCCCCACGGGCACAACGCCATTGCCGAGATCGAGGTGCGTACCGATTCGCTGGATCCGCGCAATATGGTCTGCGATTTCAGTGATATCAAGCGGGTCGTCAAGGGATGGATCGACAAACACCTCGACCACCAGATGATCCTCCGTGCCGACGATCCGCTGGTTCGGCCGCTCCAGGAGCTTGGCGAACCGGTTTACGTCGCCGAGTCGAATCCGACGGTGGAGCACATCGCGAAGATCATCTTCGACTTCACGCGCTCGCAGGGCTTCCACGTCGTCCGGGTGACGGTCTGGGAGACGCCGTCGTCGTTCGCCAGCTTCACCGGTGAGTGATTCGTCCCGGTTCCTTGTCGTCTTCGATCTCGACGGCACCCTTGTAGACTCCGCTCGCGATCTGGCCGATGCGGGAAACGCGCTGCTGGCCGGTCACGGCATCACGCCGTTGCCGCGGGCGCAGATCGTTCGCATGGTCGGCGATGGTGCCAGGGAACTCGTACGCCGGCTGCTGGCCGCGAGCGCGCTCGATGTGCCACTCGACAACGCGCTCGAAAGGTTTCTGGAGGAATACAACCGTCGACTGGTAGCGACGACACGTCCCTACGACGGCATCGTCGAGATGCTGGATCGCGTGGCGACGATCGCGAGACTCGCGGTGCTGACCAACAAGCCGGAACACGCGACGAGGAGACTGCTGGCTGCGCTCGATCTTGATCGGTACTTTTGGGATGTCATCGGCGGCGACACCGCCGTGGCGCGGAAGCCGGATCCTGCGGGATTGCTGTCGCTCGTTGAACGGGCAGGGCTGCCGTCCACGCGCGCCTTGATGGTTGGCGACTCCGTTGCCGACGTGAGGACCGCCGTCGCCGCGGCCGTTCCCGCATGTCTGACGCGCTACGGATTCGGCTTCGCGCAGGTGCCGAAAGACGAACGATCGGCGGTCGCCTACGAAGTCGATCGACCGAGCGAGATCGCCACGATCGTGGAACGTCTTGTGCTCGACGGTGGACCCGAGCTTTCTCGACGGTAATGCCCAAGCTTTGGCTTGGGCACTACACCGCGCGCACTGCCCGAGCTGAAGCTCGGACCTACTTAGGCTTCCAGAACGGACCTTCGAACGAGAAGTACGTAAAGACGCCGATGTCGGTCGAATCGTTCGCCCAGACGATCGGGAGGCCGGCGCCGACGATCACCTGTTTCTCGCCGATATTCCATCCACCTCGCACGCCGGGAGAGAGAAGGGTGCCGAACGACCTCTCGCTGCGGCCTGGCGCGACGACGTCGTCCTGCCAGGTGAACATCGACTCGAGCATCAGATTCAACATCGGTCGAAGGCGGTAGATCGTGCTGCCGCCGACGAACGGTGTGAACAGCGTGACGTCCGGTGCCCGCACGAGGGATGCCGACGGGAAGATGTCCGAATCGGCGTTCGGCCGCCACGAAAATCCTGCATTGCCGTGGAAGTAGAAGTCGCGCACCTGCTTGCTCACGGGCAGGTTCACCTGCAGACCGGGACCGCTTACCCCGAGACCGCGCGACTGATCGCCGCTTGGCACGAGCAGAGAGAGGCGTGGCGCTATCGCGGGCCGGCCTGGTCCTTCCTCGAAGAGCTGATATCGGTAGTTCAGCGCGATGTCGTTGATGCCGTCCTGACCATCGACGCCGGAGAAGGGAATGGTGAACGACAACTGGTGGCGCATGTTCGGCGCCGGCCATTCCTGCGTGAACGCGATCCCCCACCCGCTGTCCTGGAGGAATACGCCGCCATAGATCGTCTGAACGACGCCCGGTTCCTGGTTGAACGCCTCCTCGATGAAAAAGGAGTTGTCCGAAATCTCGAACGGACGGCTCGAACCAACGGTCTCGGCCGGCGGTGCTTCGGCCGCCGGTGCGTTGGCTGATTGCGCACTGCAGGTCGCCGCAAGGCCGCACGCAACGAGGAGGCCACCAATCCCATCGACCAGCAGCTTCGACGCCGCGCGCGCGCCAATCGTGAGCGCCTTTCCCCCAGCCGCCTGGACGGAAACGCTGTCGGCGACCTCGTCGCGCGCATCGACGGAGAGTTCTTGTCCGGGCTTGAGGTTGTGGGTCTCGACGAATTGGAGGAACGACGCGTCTTGATCCGCGACGCGCATCACGGTGACGGGCACGTGCAGAGGGCACGTGAGCAACGAGTGCAGCTCGCGTTGCGGGAACGTGCCATGGGCGTCGGGAATCGGATCGCCATGCGGATCGACTTCCGGACGGCCGAGCATCTGGTCCATTCGCTCGATCAATCGATCCGATACCACGTGTTCAAGCTGTTCCGCCTCGTCGTGCACCTCGTCCCAGCGCAAGCCCATCACCTGGACCAGGAACAGCTCGATCAGACGATGGCGCCGGATCACAAGTGCGGCCAGCCGTTCCCCCGCCCTTGTCAGCCGGACTCCTGCATACGGCGCGTAATGGACGAGGCCCGAATCCGCGAGCGCCTTCACCATCGTCGTAGCCGTGCCGGGCGTCACGCCCATCCCCATGGCGAGGTGTCCCATCGGCACCAGGCCATCAGGGTCGCTCAACCTAACTTGTTGAGCATAAATGACTTTTATGTAGTTCTCGACGGTGCTGGACGGGGCCATCTCTATCGAAGCCTCAAATTTGATTTATCGTAGCTTGACTTTTGGAGCCGGTCCACCTAATAATTTTGACCAATCAAAAATATGCGATGGTCCCTCTCCAGGCGGTCCTGGCTCCAAGCCGCCGGCGTCTCGTTCGGTCTCGGCGCGCTGGGCTTCAGACGCGCATCGGGACAGGCTGCGAATCCCCACGACGAGCACGTCCTCGGCCACGCCGGTCATGCACTTGGCGTGGTTGGCGAAGCCGACACCGAGATCTTCGATCCCCGGGCCTACCTGACCGCATTCAATTTTTCGCATCTGCCTGAACTGGACCGTTCTCGCTATTACCGCGAGACCCTTCGCCCGGATGGAACACGCCTTCGCGAATACGAGATCTTTGCGGTCGACCGCGAAATCGAGGTCGCGCCGGGTGTGAAGTTCGCCGCCTGGACCTACAACGGCCAGGTGCCCGGACCCACCCTTCGCGCGACGGAGGGGGATCTCGTGCGCGTGCGGTTCGTGAATCAGGGATCGCATCCGCACACGATGCACTTCCACGGATGGCATCGCCCCGAGATGGATGGATCACTCGCCGAGCATCAGGTCCTGCCCGGCGGAACCTTCACCTACGAATTCGAGGCCGATCCCTTCGGTCTGCACTTGTATCACTGCCATGCGGTGCCGTTGAAACGACACATTCACAAGGGACTGTACGGGCCGTTCATCATCGATCCGAAGGATGCCGACGACACGCCTCGCGACGAGTTCGTCATGGTGATGAATGCGTTCGACACGAACTTCGACAACGAGAACGAGATCTACGCGGTCAACACCCTCGCCCACTACTACATGCACAACCCGATTCCGGTCACGGTCGGGAAGCCGGTGCGCATCTATCTGATCAACATTACCGAGTTCGATCTCCTGAACAGCTTCCACCTGCACGGGATGTTCTTCGACGTCTTCCGCACCGGCACTGCGCGGACGCCGTCGGAGCGCACGGATACGCTGATGCTCTGCCAGGGCGAGCGGGCGATCCTGGAGACGACGTTCCGATATCCCGGGGACTTCATGTTCCACGCTCACCAGAGCGAGTTCGCCGAACTGGGCTGGATGGGGCTGTTCCGCGCGACGGAGGCCGGTCGTGACACCTGAGCGAGTCGCGCAGGCCGATCGCGTCGACCCTTCGGCGCTCCAGCCGCGCGCCGACGCTGCGAGGCCGTTGTCAAAGCGTGGCTTCAGCTCCGCCGGCACCTGGCTCCTCGCGGCGCTTCCCATCGCCTTGCTTGCCGGACTCCTGGTGTGGATCCTCTCGAGTGGTCCTGCCGACTCGTTACGCGGCACCAACCTCCCGCCGGTCGAACGTCTGGTGTTCGATCGCGTCTCGCTCGGCCCCCAGGGCTTCGATATCTCGGTACTCAATGACGGACCGGACGATGTGACGATCGCGCAGATCGTGGTGGACGACGCGTTCTGGTCGTTTACTGCGGACCGAGGAACCACGTTGCCGCACCTCGCGAAAACGAACCTGAGAGTGCCGTACCCGTGGGTGCACGGCGAAACGCACGTCCGCCGCATCGTCACGGCAAGCGGGGTGACGTTCGATCACACGATTCCGGTCGCGGTCGAGACACCAAAGCCGTCGATTGCCAGTCTCGGGACGTTCGCCCTGATCGGCCTTTATGTCGGCGTTCTGCCGGTGGCGATCGGCCTGCTTTGGTTCCCGCTCGTCGGAAGGCTTGGCGATCGAGGGTTGGACTTCGTGCTCGCACTCACGATCGGGCTCCTCGGCTTCCTGTTGATCGA
>Ga0310892_10000182_pt1 | contig 16353 bp, 16 predicted proteins | sample C0D1metaG_FD_203747 | JGI IMG/M metagenome (GOLD analysis project Ga0310892, IMG submission 203747) | Lab incubated soil microbial communities from West Virginia University Organic Research Farm, Morgantown, WV, United States - C8D2 | ecosystem: Environmental > Terrestrial > Soil > Agricultural...
TCCCCTAATAATCCTAACTCTCCAATGCGTACAACATGATACATCTCTGCATCCTCTACATCAGTAGCCACAACTACTGACCCTGAAATACGTGACACAATTGAATTTGACATGTTTCCCTACTTTCCCTTTTATTTTCCCGTTTTAATACTTATCCCAAGTACTCGTTTTGCCAGAGCCGCAATAGATTCCTCATGAATAGTACCCTGCAAAGCAGGCATAAAAATAACCAGTGGATCTATCGATGATTCAATTTTTGATCTAGTCAATTGGGAAAGTGATTCCTGTACGAATTGGCTTGCTATTATTAGATTGTATTTGTGAGAGGCAAAAAGATTTTCCATTTTTTTTGCGGCCTCATTTTTGTCATTAACTGTAATTGTATCTTCAACACCCAACAACCTATACCCCATAACGATTTCTCTTTCGCCTATTACTGCAATAGATTTAATATTTTCTTTTTTCTTGCTTGACATCTTTTGTTTTACTCCAAAACCAATAAAGTATTGATGCGCTCGGGTGTCAAATTATACCGCTTACCATATGCTATCCTTTTAATATTGTCCCATTCAAATTCAGCAGTTATGATAAAGTAAAAAATTGTGCCAATCGACAATGCAATATTCTTTAATTTTCTTACATAATGTTTGTTTATGTATTTATCCATTGCAACTTCAAAATCAATAAGGTTATGTGATTTCAAATAATTATCCAAAAGTTCATCAAATTTTATATGTTCATTAATCCTGTTTGCAAAATCTTCAATGCTATTCGATGAAAAAATTTCCAATAATTTTTCAATCGGAACTTTTCCCGCTTCGATAAGGTGTTTTTTAACAATATCTCTATCTAAATTCGAATCTTTCCCCTTTAGGAGGGTCAATATATTTTTCTTATCTATTTGAGTACGAAACAGATCTCTTGTTAATCCCTCATCACCTTGGAAAAATTTGATACTTTCCAGCAGGTTTATGTAATAAAATGACAAAAGTTCAGTCATCATAGGGCTTATATCAGATGTCTTTTGGTATGTATCCAGATTTTGAATCAATATAGTCCCATACTTGTACTTTACCAATTGATTAACAACGCCTTCTACCGTTGGCTGTGATAATATGATTTTCATCTCGTCATGTGGGATATTACCTGCAGTGATTCCGGCTGGAAAATTACGACTGGATACTAAGAATGGTTCTGTTTCTGTGATTGTGCGCCCAATGACTTTGGATGACAAAATGAGTTCAATGTTATGTATATCCCACTTTGAGAAATAGGCCCGAATAGCTTGCTTCCCACTAAAAGGAGTAGATTCAAGCGCGATTTTATTTACTTCCACTAAATGTCGATTAATTGCGACTTCTAACAATTCTGGTGGGGAGTAAAGAGCAGCAGCCCTATCAATTTCAGGTCCATACCATGTTGATTCTAGCATCCTTGCAACCTCTGCAACATCCTCTGCCTTTACTAGACTCTGAATAAAATCGGATGACAGGAAATTGGTTGAAATTGCCTGCAACCTTCCAAAAGAAGAAGAGTACGGTGATGTAGTCATTTTATCAAATCATTTTTTCATAAAGAAAGTTCTTAATTTCGTCTTCATGATTTTCCAGTAGCTCTTCAAAAGTAAGATCTATTTCCCTACTCTGTGATTTGTCTACCGCTATAAACCCTCCCATAGTAGATATGCTAGATCCTATAGTAACCTTCTTCTCCTTCAAATAAGGAACGTCAGATTCCTTACAACTTACAATAATGTCATCACCAAGGTATTTTTTTGCATAGAGTACCATGTCCTCCAATGTTTTTTTGTAATCGGCCTTTTTGGTATTATTCTTTAACTCCACTTTGATGGAGTCCAATGCAGTACTCATTGTCGAATTAATCGCATCAAATAGAATTTTTTTCGCATCCAATCGTGCACTTTCTGTGATTCTCGCAAATTCTCTCTTAGCTTTGTTATCAGATTCACTATCATATTTTTCTTTTATTTCTGTTAGTCTTTCGTTTTTTATTTGGGCTACTCTATCTTTTTTTTCATCCAATAAAGAATTAAGGATAGCTAATTCTTTCCTTTTTCTATCCTGTATTTCTTCTTCAAATGTATTAAGGGCAGACATTTGATTTTTCTTAACCTATAGTATTCCTAGTAACAGGATAATACCAAGGACGAAACCAATGATCCATAGAGTTTCAGGGATTACGAAGAAGAATAGAACCTGGCCAAATTTTTCAGGTTTCTCTGCAATTATGCCCATACCTGCTGCTCCGATACCTTGTTGGGCATTTCCAGTTCCTATTAATCCTCCTGCTATAGCTATTGCAGCAGCGATGGCCACTAAGGACTTATTTAAACCGGCATCTCCAGTCGTGTTTTCTTGTGCAAAAGCTTGAGGTGTCAAGAGCGTAAAAGCCAACAATGCAGCGCCTGCAATTACAGGTATCATAAACAACTTTGAATAACGAGATTGTTTCATTAATAATTAAAGACCTGCGGTGGCATATTAATAGGTTTTTTTAAAATAATCCAAAATTCTCTGAGTTTTGTTAGATTATGTAATTATACATACAAAATTTCTGAAATTTATGAATTTAATGGTCCTAACATTTGGCAAGGGTTGAGATCAGAATGAAAGGAAAAGCATAATTAGATTAAATTGATCTCAATTGCCAGAAAATACCAATATTCTTATGAAAGTGTTTTAACAGAGTAAATCCTGACATGAATATCAGCTTGTAATTAGAATGGTAATCCCACTAGTATATTTGCGCCGTAGGTCTCAAATCTATTAATTTGAAAAAGTGCATATCGAGATTATCAGGTATTAAAATAAAGGTTACAATAAGTCGTCTCTATTTAAGCCAGACGTAGTCAAAAATAACTAATCTTGGCTTGAAACAAATCATCCCTGGGTTTTAGACTCAGACTAAATATTAATAAATAAATTAAATTATACAAAATAATCTTTTATTAAAGAACTTGAATTTATAGTCTATAGAACGATCTTGTTACGAAGTATCCTAGGGCTAATCATCCTATCAATTCTTAGACGGAATGAACATGACGTTGTAAATGTATATGATACGTTCTCAAATCTGATGAGAATAGCTACTGGAGGGAAGCTACTAAATTTTGGATACTGGACGAAGGATATTATGAACCCCCTCCAGGCACAGATACAACTTACAAAATTATTTGGAACTTACGGATCCTTTGAGAAGGCTCAAACAATATTAGATGTAGGAAGTGGTTTCTCCATTCCAGCGCTACATTGGATTCATAGTTATTCTAATCTCAAAATTTATTGCTTAAACATTAGTTTGAAACAATTAAAAAGTGCAAATTCTGATATAGGAGAAATTCAACATCCAGAAGATGACAAGTTAAATCTATCACCGACTAAAAATATTGACAATAGAATATTTCACATTAATTCAACTTCAACATCGATGCCGATTAGAAATGAGAGTGTAGATAGGATAGCTGCTTTTGAATCAGCGCAGCATTTTAAACCCATCGCCCAATTTATACATGAATCAAAACGCATCCTGAAGAATTCAGGGCAGCTTATAATGGCCATGCCGATCATAACCAATAATTCGGATCTAATACCATTTTCCAAAAGTTATAACCTCGGAATACTTGCAGTAACTTGGGCCTCTGAACATTATAACGTTAGCTTGTTGGAATCTTTGTTGCGTAAGGATGACTTTGAATTATCAGAAGTAGAATATATTGGAGGAAAAATCTATGGACCTTTGGCCGATTATTATATTCAAAATCGTGATAGATTAAAGTCTGAAATAACCAAGGAATACCCCAAATTTCTTGAAACAATTCTTTATAAATCCATGATAAAGATGAAGATAGAGTCTGATAGAAATTTTATTAATTATGTTTTAATAAAGGCCACAAAGAAATAAAGAATTTCAAAATGATACTATTGTAATTAGCATAATTAACATTTGATTAGGGCAAAATTGCATTGAAAATACAAAATTATCTTTCTAGAATTGATCATAAAAGCCAGTAGCTTGCAAATACCCATGAAACACAAGCGCTAGACAAAGGGAAGACTAGCTAGGACAAACCTAAAATATCAAATTGATATCACTTTCCGACCCTAATAGGTAGTAATAATAAAACAGACGTTTATTCTAAATTCTTAAAAAGTATAACTACAAATAAACTTGAAAGTACTATCAAATAGAAGTTAATTTTGACTCATTTACGATCTGATTCATGTATCTCTGTTACACAGTTAAAAAAAAAATACGGTGAAAAGACAGCGCTAGATGAGGTATCTTTTGAGGTTAATTACGGGAAGGTCTTTGGATTCCTGGGCCCTAATGGTGCAGGTAAAAGTACAACCATAAACATCCTCACAACCCTGCTATTACCCTCATCTGGAAATGTAAAGATTTTCGGTCTAGATGTTAACAAAGCTTCCTCAGCAATCAGGAAGAGAATAGGAGTTGTATCCCAACAGCCAAGCTCAGAGGCAAACCTAACCGTGGAGAGGGCGATGGACTTGTATGGATTAATGTGGGGGATAGAAAGGACCAAGAGGAAAGAAAAAATCACTGAAATAATAAATTCATTTGATTTACAAGAAATTAGAAATGTTAAAAATGACGAATTATCTATCGGCCAAAAAAGAAGAGTACAAGTTGCTAGAGAATTCATTCATGAAATGGACCTCTTGTTTCTCGACGAACCTACGGTTGGGCTGGACCCTACGGCTCGTCGAGTGTTACTAGATTACATAAAAAGCCAAGTGAAATCAGGACTTACTGTATTTTTTACAACTCACATTATGGAGGAGGCAGAATATTTGTGCGACGATATTGCTATCATTAATAGAGGCAAAATAATCGCCTTTGATACCCCCCTAGGTTTGAAAAAAAAATATGGGAAAGAAAACATAATCCAAATCCAGATAAAGGAAAAGATTTCTGAATTGATTTTGAAATTGGCGTCAAATGTTTCACCCGATTCTCAAATTATTAAGGATGGGGAAAACAGCTTGAAAATAACTTCAATAGATCCCCAAAACACCTTGACAAAACTAATTGAAAACTTTACACTAAAAGGAATAAAAATAATTAATGTATCAATTAGTTCACCCTCTTTGGAAGATGTGTTTTTGACTATGGTGAAATAAATTAAAAGATTTTGGCTAGACCTTGATTCTCAACATGGAAACTGCAGCAATAGAGAACGCAACTAATGCTAGAATAGTAATTATGATTACTTCAAGGTTAACAAAGTCTGAAACTTGAGCGTAGACTCCGGCACGTGTTATGTCGACTATGTAGGTCAGTGGATTCATGTAAAAAGCTGTTTTCAGAGGTTCGGGAATGCCTTCAGCCGGGTAAAAGGTAGTACTCGCGAAAGCGAAAAATAAGAAAATTCCGTTGCTAATTACATTGAATCCTTCACTACTCTTCAACCTTGTTGAAATTATGACAGTAAATGATCCAAAGAAAATTGACCCAATGATAATGGCATACAGAGTGTAAGGGATGCTCCATAGAGTGGGTTGGGCACTCCCTAGTATTGTAGGAAGTCCAATTATCAAGATTAACAAGGCACTTGTCAACCCCATCAGCATGATCGTTACCAAATTACTAAATATGTATTGTACCTTGGTAAAGGGCATTACCAATATTTGTTGAAACATGCCATTCCGCTTATCGGTCCAAATAATACTACCGGCCACTGTACTGCTATTCATGACATTGAATCCAATCATCCCGACGGCTAAAAATGATGGATAGCTTACTAATATTTCTCCCAATCGTATTCCCTGATTTCCCAATAACGCAGAATAAGCATATCCCGATATGAAAATATAAAAAATTGGAAAAATAATTTGCCAGATTAGGAAGACTTTATCGATAGATGCGATCAAGTTCCTATAGGTCAAGACAAGTATTTCAGTAATCATTATCCATAAACCTGGGTGATTCATTTATAATCTTAAGTCATGATTTAAAAAACCGGGTAGATTTCCGAAATGTTTTCGACAATTCACAGTTTTATTCTCTTTGGCAAGCCTTGATGTTTGAAGATTTTTATGTTTTCTAGCACCAAAAGCCACAAATAACCTCAAAGTTCTAGACAAGATAGCTGTAATTATCTTTATAAGAAAAATAAACAGATTCTTTTAGAGGGTGGATAAATGGTTTGTAAAATAAATTATGTGTAACATATTCCCTAATATATGGATTGAATTTCATAATTGAGAGCAAAATCATTATTTAAATAATGTCTAATTTTAATTTAGAATATGTCTACATCAACACCGAATGAGTCATCGAAAGATTTCGTAACTTCTGAAAACGCAAATGAGCAAATACAACTAACGAATTTAAAACAATCTAAATTTACAGAATTAACAAGTTGGCTTCAAAGTTGGGGGTATAAAGTGGTAGACAAATCTAATGATGTTAACATCACAGGCATAGAATTACAAGCAGAGATAACACCACAGGTCCCATATTCCTCAGGATTAAGCACGCCTTTTTACTTGGAATTTCAAGATGATTTAAGCGATGGATTCGTATTAAGAACAACATTTGAATTAGACAAAAATATAGAAATACATTTGAACACCCAATCAAGGGCAAGAGAAATTGAACTAACCTATATCCAAATAAATCAAATGATACTACCGTTAAGAATTTCTATCATAAGGGACCACCCATTTATTAAACTATACAAAGTGGTTTTTACCAATGGGCTAAACAAACAATATTTTTTGGATTGTATAACTGATTTGATGAATTCAATGTCGTTAATAATTGGTAAGTGGGATGAAAAGTATTACAGTGTTCCCCCTAAGGAAACCCCTAAGGAAACCCCTAAGGAAACTAAAGGGAAACAGGGGAAAAAAATTGATGACTTAGAATTAGAGGAAATACTTAATGGTTAAGAAGTTAACAAGTTCAATCACCACTTCATTCAGATAAATCCAAATTTAGAGGTCATATTTTGCCAAGTAGTTTTCCTATGTGGTTCTCTCCAAGAAATAATTAGACAGAATCGATAGTTCACTATCCCTGAAAATCCGGGCATCGCGTAGATATCTATTTCTCTATATAACCCATCTATTAGCATTAGGAGAATTAGTTAGAATTTATTTACAAACTATCATGAAATTAAATAACAAGTTTAATAAATAATGATACAGAAATAATTCTAATAAGCTGATTTGAAGAGATGGATCATTATGAAATATTAGGGATTGCTAGTAACGCTTCGTCGAGAGAAATAACATTTGCTTATAGAAAGTTAGCATTGCAATACCATCCAGATCGGAATAAAACTCCACTCGCAAATGATATGATGTTAAGGATTAACACTTCATATAGCATACTTTCCGACCCAAATAAAAGAAGGGAATACGATGCATCTAGAAATAAAACCGAAATTCAATACTCAAAGTACGATACTAAAGATAAAAAGGATATTTTCAACGAAACAGCTGCTAAGAAGGGAAAAAGGGAGCAGAGTAGCTCGGTTGGAAGGAATTACGTCAAGTATGTGCTTATCGTCCTGTTAACCCTAAAATTTGTAATACTAGAAATTAGAAAATTGATACGACGACTATTCTAAAGTTTATGACATTATATCAGAAGTTGAAGCTTGGGCCTATGATAAGATAGTTGAGAATTGGTATATTTGAGCATGATTACATAATTAGATTTTAAAATAATTATGGTTCTGACTTGTTAATAATATAGTTTGCAATCTTCCTATGTATTAATGTGAATCCATGCTAGTTGTCGAACCCATTTATTGACAAGATCTCGATAAGTATGTATCTATGAACACCTGATACATACCAGTTTTGAACACTATCTCATTGGTCGGTATAAAGTATCGCTATTTCAAGGTTAGATCCGTAACGTAAATAAAGTTCATTTAATAGAAAATTATATCTGAATTTTAAAAAAATAAAATGCGCATCTTTATTTATTTTTATTCCTTTTTTCCAATCCCAAGTGTTGTTTGTAAATCAATAAAAAAATGGTCTATTGTTTAGTTATTGTGGGTAAAATATTGGTTGCAATATCCTCCAAGTACATTTGTATATGAGGCTCTATATTCCAGATTTTCTCACTTTCAAATAAATGCCCGTAGCGTTGAGAACTCCCCATGAGCTCCCTTTTACCTAATTTATCTAGATAGCTACTCTTGACACTGGTTTCGCTGAATCCATTCTTTCTAGCTAGAGAATCTAAAAGATTATGGATCCCTGAGCCATGCTGGGCTGCCTCCTTAATCCTATAAGCAATTTCCTTGGGAATACCCAATTTTTCAGCTAATCTACGATGAACTCTTTTTCCTAAATTGTCATATATATCAGTACCCCCATTTTGGATATTTAATCGCGGATCGATTCTCAATACAGTATCAATTAAGTGTGGATCGAGAAATGGTTCTCGCAATTCTACGCTCTGCGACATGGTTATCTTATCTTCCCTTTCAAGTGTTTCCTTGTATAATAACTTTACATCCTTAATCATGTACTCCAGTATCTTGTCGTACCCATATTTCTGTACAATTTTAGAATACCATGAATAGCCACCAAATATTTCATCGGCGCCCTGACCTGTAAGCATGACCCTAATCCCTTGTTCCCGTGCCAGTTTTACTGCCGCATAAATTGGTATTGCAACCTCAACTTGACCCATATTATCATCTTCAATCACATTTATGATCTCAGGTATCATTTTTTCAACTTCATTTTCGGACAACTGATTAATCTCCAAATGAAGATCCAGTTTTTCTGCTATCTCTATAGAATTTGTAATATCGTTTGAATCCTTAATTCCAGATGTATAGCAAATGACATCAGGAACCATCTGTTTGGCTAAGTATGCAACAATGACACTATCAATCCCGCCAGAAAAGACAATACCAATTCGACTGAAATCCCTTACCCGTTTTTCAACAGACTGGATCAAAGCATCGTTGTAGGCATCCAAAGCAGAATCAATATCTTTATAGGTTATGGGATATTTCGTACGAATTGACTTACTTGTATTGACCGTTATAGGATACAACGTTGTATTGTAAGCATGTTCGTTTCCTGTTCTAGAGATAGTCAAAGCATATCCGGGTAATAGCCTCTCGATCTTGTTAAACATTTTGATATTCCATAATGCTTTCTTTTCTGACCCGAACGCAATAAATCGGTCATTTTCACCATAATAAATTTGCCTTACCCCAATACCATCTCTCACGAGTATGATATTGCCAGTTGATTGTTCTCGGATAGCCAAAACATAGATTCCGTCAAGTTGAAAAACTGTCCTTTTTACAGCCTCTAACAAATTACCCTTTGTTTTTTCATAATGATCTTCTATCAAGTGTATGATAACTTCACTATCAGTTGATGTCGTAAATTTATGACGGGCTTCTAGACTTTTCCTCAATTCTCTATGATTATAAATCTCTCCGTTGTGCTCCAAAACCAGTTTGTTGTCACAGCTAATAAAAGGCTGTGAACCACATGATCCACCGACTATGGCTAATCGAGAGTGCCCTAGTACGTTGTATGCATTAGCCTGTGCAAAAAATAATTTATCAAATGTTTTTGAGTATACTATTTCATCTTCTGTAGCCAATCCAACTCCGTCAGGTCCTCTGTTTTTCATGCATGTTAACATTTTTTCAATTAACGGTGCTACGTTCTCTCCTTTCTTACTTAATATTCCTACAATTCCACACATTTTAAAAAATTCCTAAACAATTACTATTGTATAACAAGATATAATAATAACCTCATTACTCAAATTTAAGTATTACACTTTATATACTACATATAATTTAGCACTTCAATAAGATCTGGATTGTGAATTATGTTTTTGCTTTGTCTAATGATGTCTTGATCTTTTGGCATAAATGCAATACCCAGACCCGCTTGCTTTATCATGCAAATATCTCCTCTCGTATCCCCTATGGCAATTGTGTCTTTAATATGAACACCATACTTTTTCGCATAATGAGTCAAGTGAAATCTTTTACAAATGGAAATGTTACAGAGACATCCAATTTTCTCCCATCCTAGCGGCATTTCGATTTCACCAGTGACCGATCCGTCTTTAATAATTAGCTCATTGGCTGAACAAAAGTCTAAATCAAGTTTTTTTGCAACCACTTGAGCTGCTATGCTGTAGCTATCGGTTATAATACCAGTTTTGTACCCATTTTTCCTAAACCATGACACAATTTTATCTGCATTATGCATTATTGGGATAGAATCAATAGAATCGACTATCTCCTTCTCTTTGATACCCTTAAGAACGGAAGCTATTAATCGGGTTTTCTGATATCCAAGAAGAGATGGGTCAGATTGAATCAAACTTACTTTATCGGTTAAGTTGAACTTTCTAGAAATCACTTCTATTAATCTTCCCTGGATCAAAGTGCCATCCATGTCGAATGCTACAAGTTTTGTTTTCACAGTCATAGTCGATATTAAATAATATATCGGGATGGGTATTATTATGTGCTCACCCATAAGTTTTGTGGAATAGGTATTATTATGAGCTAAATTATAATGAGGTATGAAACTTGATTTCCCCCCTAGATTTTCGGAGAGGATAGGAGCCATTAGTCTCCATGCCGTCCAGAAGATTTATGAATTGGATTCAGGAAAGTCTCCCGAGTTTCACGGTGGACATAGGACGATCCGAGCGTTTGATCATGATGAGCTTTCAAGCATCTTTAGGGATCTCGCAATTGTCATACCTATAAAAAATGAAAGATTAAGGTTAATAGAAGGGGTTTTAAGTGGAATTCCTAACGAGTGTATGGTTGTTATTGTTTCCAATAGCCAGATTTCCCCTGTAAATCGATTCTCAATGGAAGTTGAAATGATCAAGCAATACTCCCAATTTGCAGATAAGAAAATTATAATCATTCATCAAGGCGACCCGGATCTTGCAAAGATATTTGAAGAAGTAAAATATACATCGATTTTAGACTCAAAAAAACAGATCCGCGATGGAAAAGCTGAAGGCATGATAATAGGCATTCTAATGGCTAAAATGCATAATAAAAAGTATATTGGGTTCATAGATAGTGATAATTATTTCCCAGGAGCAGTAAACGAATACTGTAAGATATATGCAGTCGGATTTGGCATGGCATCTACACCTTACAGCAATATCAGGATTTCCTGGCTTTATAAACCAAAAATAAGGAATAACATCTTGAAATTCCCTAAATGGGGGCGAACATCAGAGGTAACTAACAAGTATTTGAACGCATTGCTTTCATACATTACCGGATTTGAAACAGATATTATAAAGACCGGGAATTCTGGGGAGCATGCCCTTTCGATGTCACTAGCAGAAAATTTGAATTACTCAAGTGGGTACTCTATCGAACCATATGAATTTATTAATATTTTAGAAAAGTTCGGTGGATTGCTCCCTACAGATTCACCAGATATCGTTGAAAAAGGAGTAGAGATATTTCAGATCGAAACTAGGAATCCTCATTTTCATGAAGAGAAAGGAAAGGATCACCTGACAGAAATGCTTCAAGCATCGCTACTAGCAATTAGCAATAGTAAAGTTTGCAACATGGAACTCGCAAAAGAAATAAAAGAACACTTACTCAGATTAGAAACTTTATATAAAAAAGATAAGAGCGGAAAAATAGAATCGAAAAAGTATTTCATCATGGATCCAATAAAAACAATTCCTATTGATAAATTTGGCGAATTGGTAAAAAAGAATGTAAAAACGTTCCACAAGATTTAGGAGTGAATTTTAGATCACATATTGCTGCCTCGTTCATATCAAGAAAGCCAAATGATTCGATGGTAAAATTTCTTAATTTAATATTTTTGTTAAAAAAGACTAAAAGCTAGTTAGTGTGACTATCGAATCTAGTGCAACATATGCTATCCATTGCGTAATTTAATGGGTACATTGATCATGTATTTACATTGAGAAAAGACTACTAGACTCTTCATTTTAAAAAAAATTGTTCCCTCAAGGATTGCTTTCTGCATGTACTGGCATCGCCTCCTGGAATATGAGCAAAATTAAGATAAAATATCTGTATGAGTTATTGATAACTCATGAGTTATAGTTTGATTTTTTGACTAGTTAGAAATTCTGATTGGTTCATTTTTATTAAGAATAATGGGGTTACACAACGTTACACTTAGGTTCAAAATGATTTTAGTTAAAGCTATATATCTCTAACTCTGACCAATGACTTTTTCTTTACTTCATTTACTTTGAAATTAATTATCTCCATAACGATACATGGAGATCTGGATACGAGGTTAAGGTAAGATTATTTTGGTATTCTGGTTATCATCTTTAGGAGTAGGGAAGAGTCTGAGAAATTTACAATTTATCATTGTGCCTGGAATAGTAATAGGCATAATTGGTGGTATTCTGCTTTTTTTTGCAGCATATAATTATTACCCTCAAAAGAATGTGAATATCAATTTAAACGGCAAATGCTATGAGTTTTTAGATCAAGCCTACCAAAAATACCAATATTTAGTATCCCTAAGAGAAAAGGAATTATTAAAGTTGCAGATAGACTCCCTAGGGGAGTCAAATACATTTGTCCCTATTACATTTAGTGGGTCTAGTGATGAAGTAGATAACATAATAGAAAAATTTGACGTCAACGTCACAGAAATACAGACAATAGGCGACCAGAAAACACAAGTCGATAAGAAGATAGTAAGAGGTGTTGCCAGCAGTACAATTCTTGAACAAATATTGAATAACATTTCTGATAGTGGTGCTGATAACACTACGAATCCGATTCCTAAGATTGGCATCTTACCTAATAGTGGCATTTCAGCGTCAGAGAGTGCAAAAATTAGTGATAATATTGATCAATTCATGATCAGCGGGCTAAAGAAAATCATAGGTGAAAAAAACGGAGTAAAGGCAACAGAATGCAGGAGCGCAATCATATATAATGATTGATGAACTCCAAAATGTAAATGGTTACGTTTATTACTTTAGTCATAAGAAAAGTCAAACTCAGTCCAATTCGGTAGGGCAGGTGTGAATACTGGATCTGTCACCTTCATGGAAATCCAGATGCTGAACTCTTAATTTTTTTATCTAATGTGAAAATGTTGTCTACTTAAAAGCCCAATAGTCAGATTCTACAAGAGATCTATTTGACCACTTTATTTATTCATAAAAAATTTGATGCAACAAATCTTGAATTCATTCAAAGATGGAGAAAAAGAGGTTTTATGAATCATTTCTAGTTACTAAAACTACATACCAGTTAGAATCTTTGACATTAATAGACTTCCAAAACATCCACACCTGATCTTTTACATTAAATTTGTCATAAGTAGTTCCAGTTTCATTTCCTGTGTCTTTTACTAGATCAAAATAATCAAAAGTCTCAAGCATTTTTTGCTTGGTCAAATTACCAGATGAGCTCAAAGATGAATCATTTTCATGACTACTAGAATAAGCTGGTCCAATTTTTAATTTCTTGTTATCTAAAAACTCTGTACCGTTATGATCGATCAAAATAAATTGATCTTGATTAATTAGAGATAGACTCTTGAACAAGTCTTCTAAGGATTTTAAATTTATTATTCCCACCCAGTACCCACTTAGAGAGCTTGAACCAACTTGACTTTCCAAATCACCAGTAGGAGAGTAGACTGGGACAGCTATAGCTATTGCAGGGGCATTTATAGAAGCAGACATGAAAATCGAACTAATATAGGTTTGATTATTTTTAACAACTCCTTTATACCATTCTCTATCTGCAAAATTAATTCTTGGAAGTTGTTCTTGATCCATATATGGTTCTCCCAAATAGATATCTCCATTTGGTAATACAAAGAAAATACTTGCAATATCAGTATTTCGTTGGAGGATATCTTTTGCTAGATTTCTTTTGTCCAAATCTAAGGTAGAATGGATGCCGTTATAATTACTGCTAACATTCTTTAGAAATTGTACCTCCTTAAGGGTTTCGTCTCTACTTGATATTTCAAGGTCATCTACTGCTCTAGATATTTTGCTGTCTAACAAGTTTGCAAAGAGGTTAAGTATGGTAAACTTATCAGTACTGTTTAATGGTAGTTTATTAAGATAATCTGATGTTTGGCTTCTGTTATCAAAATCCAGAGCGGTACTGTCTTTGGTCATTATGGGGTAAAGGCACAAGGCAACTGTAGACATCGTAATGATAAGAATTAGTTTTCTAATAGTTAGAGTTTGAAGAAGAATTTGTTTGGTCATATCATGTAATCACTGAGGACACTTGCAAAGTTGATAATATTTGTCTTGTGTTTAAACTTAAGTAACTTATATCTATGTGACTAAGTTCTTATGATCTTTCATCAAAGAGTGTGACTGAGACCTTTTCGGATGATTCCTGGGTTTGTCAAATAATTCTAACTAAACACTGACATAATAAAACTAAATCTGTAGTTTTTTCTTTTTTCTTCAGGGTTAGTTACAAATGAAACGAGAATTTTAGTAAAGATGGAAACGGATTTTAACCAAGAAAAAAAATTATTGTGGATTTGACTCTAAATAGGTAGTTGACTCGTCTAACACCTTGTTGATATCAGCGATATTTTGCTTGATCTCATCTATAGATGCATTTCCATCGATCTGTTCACGGAGTTTTTCCCTCAGTAGAGCCTCACCTTTATCAGATAGGGCTTTACCAATTGGAGCTTCAATGTACTCAAAGTTGTCCAAGTAAGCAGCTGTGGCTAATTCTTTGGCTTTAATTTTATCGTTTGATTCGTATGCAGAGACAACATCATTTAGTAATCCTCTAATTTTGGCAATATAGTCTTGGGATGTTGGATTGGTACTGGCATCTGAGGTAGTGGAGGAACCATTTGTGCTCAAACCATTGGTTATCTTCTGAATTATTTGTTCAACAACAGCCTGGTCTCTTAGATTCTGGAAGGAGTCTGTCAGATTTGCAAAATTCGACAACAATGTCGTAATTACACTGGTATCATTTGAAATGTTTTGGGTATTATTGAACAATGTATTTGCTCTATCTAAGAATGCAGAGCCATCCTGATACTCCAAGTCCAATGTAATATTACCCCCTGCAACTCCCTCTTTGTACTCAGAAGCGGCAGTTTTTAGTAGATCTTTTATGACACTAATATTGTGTTCAGCAGTATTTAGGACAGCTGATGGTATGACCGTTGTTATTACATTATTGGACAAATCTATCGAGGACTTTCCTTTGTCTTCAAATTCTTCTAATGTAGTATTATTATTAGCGGCTAAGCCGGCCAATTGATTCAAATCATTGAAATAGGTATCATTTAGATTACTATCGGCTGTAGATAATGGGATAGTGACGAGTGAAAGTACTTCGTCGATTGGATGAAGTGTGTGACCTAAGGTTAATTCAGTATTATTGTGGAATTTATTGTACTCAGCCTTTTCAATGTGGCCTATGATCTGTTCAATATTTGAATGAAACCCGGTATAATCTGTCTGGTTTTGTTGTTCAGTACCATTGTTCTGACCCATTACCTGATTTGGTAAGGCAAAACCAAATATCGCGAGTGTAACTACTGCAGTCATTAATCCAGTGATCAAATTATTGCTTTTATGTATATGCACAATGAGAACCTTCCTTATAATATATTTATATTATTATTCAATTCTCCGGACTGAGAATGAAGAGGTGGGTTTGTTTCTTCTTTGATTATTGTATAGATATCACCCCATAAACAATGCTTAGTATTTAGATTAATTTTTCGGTTACCTACGGAATTGGAGAATATTTTCACCCCGAATTAGCTTGAATCAGACCTGAACGGCAAACCCGCCAGGTTAACTAACCTGCATCTTTAACGACCAAACTCTTTCTCTGTTTTTCTTGACTTTATTGTGTCAAGCCATTTTGTCGCAAAGCACGTCCGATATAGATAAAAGTTCAAATTACACACAAACAACAATTTAAAATTTCTTATAAGCAAATATCAAACCTTTTTAGAATTATAATTCTATTGTACTTAGATTTGTCCGGAGAAAAAATAGCAAATATTGAGAACGTGCTGGTACTTCAAGGTGGTGGGTCACTTGGTGCTTTTGGGTGTGGAGTGTACAAGGCATTGGTAAAACATCATCTGGATTTGGATTTAATTGCTGGGACTTCAATTGGTGGGATTAATGCTGCCATTATCGCAGGCAGCCGAAATAAAGATAGGCCTGATCAATTATTAGAGGAGTTCTGGCTCGAGCTTTCTGAAAATTTTGTTAATAATGATAAATTTTTCGATTTTTCTAGACCAAACCTAATGAAACAATTCTATGAAAATTTTGTCTATCCACTTCATAATA
>Ga0310892_10000186_pt1 | contig 16299 bp, 16 predicted proteins | sample C0D1metaG_FD_203747 | JGI IMG/M metagenome (GOLD analysis project Ga0310892, IMG submission 203747) | Lab incubated soil microbial communities from West Virginia University Organic Research Farm, Morgantown, WV, United States - C8D2 | ecosystem: Environmental > Terrestrial > Soil > Agricultural...
GCAGATTGCGCGGTCGCTCGAAGGCGACATTGCGTCGGTGCTTGCGGAGGGCAACCGCGGGGAGCGCCTGCGCGAAGGATTTGTCGTGGCCATTGCGGGGCCACCGAACGCCGGTAAATCGACGCTTCTTAATCGGATTGCGAAACGCGAAGCGGCGATCGTGTCCCCCTATGCCGGGACGACCCGCGACGTGATCGAGGTGCATCTCGATCTTGGTGGATTACCGGTCACGTTTCTCGATACGGCGGGCATTCGAGAGACTGACGATCCCGTGGAACGTGAAGGCGTTCGCCGCGCGCGCGAACGCGCCGCGGGAGCCGATCTGATTCTGTGGATTGTCGAAGCTGGGGAGACCTCGCGGCCCGATGAAGCGGGAAACGGTATGCGGCCCGATGTGGCGGTGAACGCTAGCCGCTTGAGCGACGACGCTGGAGATATTGGGCGCTCTCCTGGTGCCGGCGCTGGAATTTCTTCGCGCTCTCTAGGAGGTCGCGAGACCGGCGGCGTCACTCATCTCCCGTCCGACGTGGGTGTGCTTTTGTCCAAGGAGAGTGAGCTCACGCCAGTCTGGCTCATTCGGAATAAAATTGATTTGCACCAAGGGCTTATTCAAAGAAATGAACATTCAGTACAACAAGAAGGAAAAAGTGAACCAAGCGTTCGGGTTAATAGACCCTTAAGAAACATGGCTAACAAAGGATTAACGGGAAAGAGTGAAAGTGAACTCATATTTAATGAATCCGAATTCGGTGTTTCGGCTAAAACCGGTGAAGGCTTTGACGTGTTATTGAATGCGCTGGCGCGCCATGCGGAAAAATTTCTAGCCGGCGCCGAGAGTGCCGTGGTCACGCGCGAGCGTCACCGTCGTACGCTTCAAGACGCGCTGACCGCATTGCACCGGGCGCTGGTGCCGGACCTGTCAAACCGCGAAGATCTTCTTGCCGAAGAATTGCGGCTTGCTGCACGCGCCCTGGGCCGCCTCACCGGCCGCGTCGACGTTGACGACGTTCTCGACATTATTTTCCGGGACTTCTGCATTGGAAAATAGACACTGTGGATAACTATGAGGGTTTGCGAGCTTCCGTAGCATCGGCCGGCTGTATGGGTGGCCGCGTTTTCCACAGGGGGTGTGGATCAAAAGGGACATCCCGGATGGATGCATTTTCGGACGCCGCGCGATGTTTCACGTGAAACATTTTCATTAAATCCACTGATTTTGACCCCTCCCCGGTCCTCCGCTAAAACGCGGCATTCGAGGTTTTGATGGCACATCGATTCGACGTCGTTGTGATTGGCGGCGGCCACGCCGGCTGTGAAGCCGCGGCGGCGGCGGCCCGTATGGGTGCGAAGACGGCCCTCATAACCCACCGGTTCAGCACTATCGGCGCTATGTCGTGCAATCCCGCGATTGGCGGGCTTGGAAAAGGCCATCTGGTCCGGGAAATCGACGCTTTGGACGGCCTTATGGCCCGAATCGCCGATCTGGGCGGCATCCAGTTCCGTGTCCTCAATCGTCGAAAAGGCCCAGCTGTGCGCGGCCCGCGGGCCCAGGCCGACCGGAAACTCTATGCCCATGCAATGCAGGCTGCGATCCGTGCCGTTCCAAACCTCGATATAATCGAGGCTGAGGCCGACGATCTCTTGATCAAATCAGGGCGGCTAGGTGGGGTCCGGCTTGCGGATGGCTGTGAAATCATAGCCGGTGCGGTGGTTCTCACGACCGGCACTTTCTTGCGCGGTCTCATTCATATCGGCGAAAAACAAATCCCGGCAGGACGCGTCGGTGAGGCGCCCGCGATGGGTCTTTCGCGTACGCTGGAAAATCTCGGCCTCGCGCTTGGCCGCTTGAAAACCGGAACGCCACCGCGCCTCGACGGCCGGACAATTGATTGGTCCGCACTTGAAATGCAGCCGGGCGACAATCCACCCGAGCCATTTTCAATTTTCACCACGCAAATTGAAAACCCACAGATCAAATGCGGAATCACACGCACCTCTGAATCCACGCACAAAATCATCCGCGACAACGTTCATCGTTCGCCGATGTATTCGGGACAGATCGCAAGCCGCGGTCCGCGCTATTGTCCGTCGATCGAAGACAAGATCGTGAAGTTCGGCGAGCGCGACGGCCACCAGATTTTTCTGGAGCCGGAAGGTCTCGACGATCACACCGTTTATCCAAACGGAATCTCGACGTCGCTTCCTGAAGAGGTGCAGCACGCGTTCGTCGCAACAATTCCCGGACTGACAAACGCGCGGATCGTTCGTCCTGGCTATGCGATCGAGTACGACTACGTCGATCCGCGCGAACTCACGCCAACGCTTCAGACCAAAAAGTTGCGCGGATTGTTTCTTGCCGGTCAAATCAACGGCACAACGGGCTATGAAGAGGCTGCGGCACAGGGACTTCTTGCTGGTCTCAACGCGGCGGCTTTGGCGGGCGAGGGCGATGAAATCGTCATCGATCGCGCGCAAGCGTATCTTGGTGTGATGATCGACGATCTCGTGACGCGCGGCGTAAGCGAACCGTATCGCATGTTCACATCGCGTGCAGAGTATCGACTGCAGTTGCGCGCCGACAATGCCGATCAGCGCCTGACTGACAAGGGAATTTCTATCGGCTGCGTTGGCGCCAAACGTGCACGCATGCACCAAGAAAAACAATCGGCGCTGGACGATGCACGCAAATTTGCAAAATCAATTTCACTTACGCCGAAGGAAGCAGAGCGCCACGGTCTGTCGTTGAACAAAGACGGGCAGCGGCGCTCGGCATTTGAACTGTTATCGTATCCGAGCGTGACGATCACACAGCTCGCAAAAATCTGGCCGCGCTTTGGCGAGCTCGCACCGAAGATCGCCGAGCAGATCGAGATTGATGCGAAATACGATGTCTATCTTTCGCGTCAGGCGGCGGACATTGCAGCGTATCGGCGCGACGAAAGTTTTGAGTTGCCGGATGAGTTCGACTACGCGACGCTGCCTGGGCTCTCCAATGAAATGAAGCAGAAATTGCAAGCGCACCGACCGCGCACAATCGGGCAAGCGGGCCGCATCGACGGCATCACGCCGGCGGCGCTCACGTTGCTTGTGGCCCATGCACGGCGCGCCAAAAAAACTTCAGCGAAATTGGCGTGAGCAAAAGCGGGCAGGGGGCTCGAGATCTCTCTGCCGACAAAGCGCGTGCGCTCGCCCTGTTTCCTGTTCCACGTGAAACGCAAGACCGTCTCGACCGATTCGTCGAAACCCTGTTGCGATGGCAAGACAAGCTGAACCTGATCGGAAATTCGACGATCGGTGAAATCTGGACACGCCACGTCGCCGATTCGCTCCAGCTCTTGCCGCTGGCGCCACAGGCGAGGACCTGGGTCGACCTCGGTTCCGGCGGTGGCTTCCCAGGCATGGTGATCGCCTGTGCGCTTGCTGAAGAAGCAGAGACGCGCGTCCATCTTGTTGAAAGCAATGGAAAAAAGGCCGCATTCCTGCGCGAGGCGGCGAGCGTGACTGGGGCGCCGGCGGTAGTGCACGCGATGCGAGCGGAGAAATTTGGGGAAAGCTGTGCAGAACCCGTCGATGCTATTACCGCGCGCGCACTGGCCCCGTTGAAAACACTGTGCGATCAGGCGTTTCCTTTCATTTCGCGGGGCGCGATCGGTCTCTTCCCCAAGGGTCAAGATGTAGATGCCGAATTGACCGAAGCCGCTAAATGTTGGAGACTCAAAGCCTCAAAAGTGCCCAGCAAGACCAGTCCCGAAGGTTCGATCGTTCTGATTCGCGGTCTCGAGGCTCGATAGAGCATCAGATCAGGCCGAGGCCGATTCGGGGGGCCTGCGAGGCCACCGGCGCATCAACGGAAAGCCGCCATGACCGAGAGCCCTACTTCAGACCAGCCCGCTGACACCCCGGTCGTCGCCTTCGGCAAGCCGGCCGTCAAACCAGATTCCAACCGACCGCGGGTCCTCGGGATTGCCAACCAGAAAGGTGGAGTCGGCAAGACCACGACTGCAATCAACCTCGGTACGGCGCTCGCCGCGATCGGTGAGCATGTGCTGATCGTAGACCTCGATCCGCAGGGTAACGCTTCAACGGGCCTCGGCATCGAGCGCAAATCGCGCAGGACATCAACCTACGACGTACTGACCGGCGCCGCGCCGATGCGCGATGCGGTCCTGCAAACGGCAGTGCCACAACTTTTTATTGCGCCGTCGACGCTCGATCTGTCCGGTCTCGAACTTGAGATTGGCCAACAACGTGACCGGGCGTTCCGCTTGCGTAATGCGCTTCGCCAGCTCAACACCGGCACGCGCCCTTACGATTTCACTTACGTGCTCGTCGACTGTCCGCCATCGCTGAACTTGCTGACGGTCAACGCGATGGCAGCCGCGGATTCGATTCTTGTGCCGCTGCAGTGTGAGTTCTTCGCGCTCGAAGGCCTGTCGCAGCTTTTGAAAACCGTCGAGCAGGTCAAGACGACTCTTAATCCGACGCTGTCGATCCACGGCATCGTGCTGACGATGTATGACTCGCGCAACAATCTCTCAAACCAGGTTGTCGCCGATGTGCGCCAGTTCATGGGGAACAAGGTGTATGAGACTATAATCCCACGCAACGTGCGCATCTCGGAAGCGCCGTCTTATGGCAAGCCTGTGCTCGTCTACGACCTTAAATGCGTCGGCAGCGAAGCCTATCTGCGTCTTGCGACCGAAATCATCCAGCGAGAGAAGGCTTTGAAGGCGGGGTAGTGCGCGATCGCGCGCGCACTGGAATGGCCAACAAACGCGGAAAGGGATAGCGTGGCACGGAATTCAGGAGCGGCGATGGCAGATCATTCGCGATTGGGACGCGGTCTTGCTGCGCTGATCGGCGATGTCGGTGACGAAACTCCCGTCGCCGACAGCGGGCGTAAACCCCGTCGCGCACCGATCGAAAATCTGCAACCCAATCCGCGCAATCCGCGACGACTGTTCACCGATGATGAGCTCGATGAGCTTGCCGGATCAATCCGCGAGCGCGGCATTATTCAGCCGATCGTCGTGCGCGCGCTCAAGGGCGGCGACAACTTCGAGATCATCGCCGGGGAGCGGCGGTGGCGCGCAGCGCAACGCGCGGGTCTTCACGACGTACCGATTGCAGTCGTCGAAGCGAACGATGCGCAATCTCTTGAGTACGCCATCATCGAAAATGTGCAACGCACCGATCTCAATCCGATCGAGGAGGCGACCGGTTATCTTGCGCTCATGGACGACTTCAATCGCACGCAGGAGGAAGTCGCGCAGATTGTCGGCAAGAGCCGGCCGCACATCGCAAACACGATCCGTTTGCTGAAGCTATCTGAGCCTGTGAAGCAATTGGTCCGCACCGGCAAAATTTCGGCCGGGCATGCACGGCTCCTGGTCGGGCAGCCCAACGCCGAACTGATCGCACATGAGATCATCGACAACGGCTGGAGCGTGCGCGATCTGGAAGCCGACATGCGCAAGGACGTTGCAGGCCAGCTCCGCGATATGCGTCGCGAGGCGAAGGGCTTTGTCGTTAATATTCCAAAAGACGCTGACACCCGTGCGCTTGAGCGACGGCTCTCCAATGCATTGGGGCTCGACGTCAGCGTCGATCACCGGGGCGAAAGCGGGACATTGCGCATCAAGTATCGCAATTTGGAACAGCTCGATGCGGTCCTAAAAAAGTTGGGCGGTTAGGGCTTTATCCGCCACTCAGCCTTACTTCGACGCGGGCATCTGCCTTCATGTCGGGCTCTGTCGTATGATCAAGCCTGGCGCGCATATTGGCGAGTTCAAAGCCCTCATTGGCGAGCCCATCTTGGCGCTGCCGCCTTGCGGCGTCGAAATCGATTGCATAAACCTCGCCAACTGGGCCTGTCTGCCAGTCTTCGCCAGGCAACAATGTAATCTTCACATCCTGAATAAGACCTTGCGCGAGGAACGGATCGAAATAGCGCATACCGCGCTCATTGAGATCGAGCACGCGGCCCGATTTTAGGGGACCCACGTCGTTGATCTTAACAATCAACTGTTTTTCGCCGCTTGCAATGAGAGCGTAGGCCGGCTGATAGAGCTTGCCGTAGCGCACCCCACCAAATTGACTCCGTAACCCGGTTTGGATTGCAGCGGTCCATGCCGAGGGATCGTACAATTCGCCTGAAGCCGTCTGGGCACCGCCTTCTTCTTTGCCGTCACGATAGGGATTGTAGGTCGAAATCGTGCCGATAATTGTTGTGCGGGAAAGGGCGGCCTCTTCCTGGATGCGCGGCAAGCCCACCACGGCTGCCAATTTCAGAATCGACCGATATGCTGTCGAGAATTTCGACACCATTTCCTTACGCGCATGGGAAACAAGGTATGTGCCGTTGCTGCCGAGCTTCGCAAAAACGATGTCTGCCGACTCATGTGCGGTCGGATTCGCGTGCAGCGGAACAAGATCGGTCGCAGCATTGTCGTTTATCGCTGCAAGCTTGAGGCGAGACAATGCCACCGTGCTGTCCAATTCGCACGTCTCGCGATCTGCATCGAAATCGACCAGAAACACCAGTTCGGAATCGCCGGTTGCTGAAGATCCGCCATGGGTGAACGACAATACGACGGATCCGGCATTGGCGTCCGTTTGCATCGAAGCTATCGCTGCTGAGAAACCGGTTTCGAGATCGTCCCATACCATCGCGAACAGGAATACGACGGCAAGTAACGGTGCGATCCGCGCTTCTCCGTGCTTTGCGGAAAGCAGATTTCGGATTGCATTGAGTGGGAGAAACAACGCTGGCGGGGCCATCAACACCGTCGGCAGTTGAATAACTTTCGACGTAATGCTGTACAGATGGCTTATAAAACGCGCGTAAAATGCTTCGCGAAATTACGCTTAGAGTTTTATGCAAATGCCAAGCGTGCCATCTCCACCAATGGATGGAACTTTCGCCAACCAGGCGCAAAAACGCCAAAAAAATCGCGGCGGAAAGCGACCGGCAAAAAACCGCCGGTTAGTTGCACCGACCTAACTATCGATGCAAGGCGCGCTCTTTCGATTTCAATAGTGCATCGAGTGTGAAGGCATTCGGACAAAATGATTGAAAATGTTCGGCAGCCGTTCCTTCCGCGAGTTCGTGCGCACAGCGGCCTTTGTGCCCGCAACTGGTACACAATATTTGCAGATCACGCATTGTTGCCAAATCGCTCTTGGCTACGGCCTCAGGATCCACCGACAACGCGGTCAGCATTTTGACCAGCAGGTCTGCGGCATGAGGGTTCTTGGCAGACATCGTACGTAACTCGCCAACGGATATGCCGAGATCATTGGCGATTTGTCTGACGTCTTCCGGACTGCATTGTCCGAGCTCATCACGCGCGCCAGCCAATGCGCGATACTTGTTAACCCAGCCGGCAATCGCATCCAGGACAAAGTTAACCGTCGGGTAGTCGTCCTGATGAACCTGATCATGGGTCATCGCAGCCTCCTTTGTCGGCCTTCCTGAATCGCATATCCGGCGGTTTCCTGCGTTGCGGTAGATCAATTTTCTATGGCACTCATTCTATTCAGCGAAATTGCGGTTTTCGCCGCTGGATTGTCTGCGGCGCCAACTGCTAAGGATGCGCCTAAGGCGCGACAACACTGGGAGGAAATCAAGTGCCCGCATCACTGCAAGGCGAATCGCAGCCCACCTTCTACCGCTTCAAGCTTGGCGGCTTCGAGGTCGCCACGGTTTTGGACGCGAAGGCCATCCGTGATGGGTTGCATCCCCACTACGGAGCCAACGCCTCGGCAGATGACGTGCATGCCCTGGCGCGCGCGAACAATATCGACACCCAGCGATTTGAGCATCCGAACATTCCGACTATCGTGAATACAGGAAAGCAACTCATCCTGTTCGACACGGGCAACGGTGCACTGCCACGCGAATACGAACAGCTCAGCAAGCGGCTGCCACCAGGACAAACCGCGGAGCGACTGGCGGCCGCTGGCTACAAGCCAGAAGACATCGATGTGATCGTCCTTACCCATGGCCATCCCGACCACATTGGCGGGCTGACAGAGGGTGGTAAACCGGTATTTCCGAAAGCCCGGTATGTCTTCGGCGCTGCGGAATTCGATTTCTGGAAACGCGGCGAAAACGTCCGGGAAGCTCGGAAATTCAATCGAGAGCTCTATGTAAAGATATGTCTGCCCCTGGCCGACCGGTCGACCTTCATCAAGCCGGGCGACGAAGTTGTCCCCGGCATTACGGCTGTCGATGCCGCTGGCCATTCTCCCGGGTTGCTCGCCTTCCACATCGAAAGTAGCGGCAAGCGAATCGTGATCTCCGCCGACACGTTCACGCAATACGTGATGGCCGTGCAGCGACCGGAGTGGCATTTTGAAATGGATGACGACAAGGACAAGGCTGTCGCCACCCGCAAACGAATGCTCGACATGCTCACGGCCGATAAGTTGTTTGTCGCAGGCTTTCATATGCCCTTTCCCGGCATTGGCTTTGTGGAAATAGGGCAGGGCGGCTATCGCTGGGTGCCACACAGTTATCAGCTCAATCTATAGGGCAGTCGATTAGACAGCAGCGATTATTTGCCCCACGTGAACGTCGCGGGTCTTTCCTGCTTCCGCTTAGGTTTGTTCTCATCGCAGCGGCCGATGCGGTCCTCGACCGTTTGTGCGGTCTTGTTGTCGAAGATCATGTAGTGACACAGCGTGCCGTCCCGCAAAGTGCGAGCAATCCGCCCGGCACGTCCGTTGGCCGTCAATTCGTTTGAGGGATCGACGCCGTGAAACGTGCCGATCACCATCACGGTGCCGAGAAACAGGCTAGCGCCGAGAACGATGACGAAGAACAACGTGACGATTGCCACGTGCCAGAATTGCGAGCGTGCCACATTCGCTCGAGCGATGGTTCGATGGGCCTGGAAGGTCTGCAATTTCGAATGCCGCTTGTTAAGGGGACAAACTGCCTTCGAAAATTTAATGAAAAAGCCTTGATCAGTTCTAAAGGCGACAATTCACATTGGCGTTTCGCAAGTAATGCGATTTAAGCAGGGAGCCCTGCGGCACGGCACCGCTGAATTTAGGCCCTTTTACGGGCGTTCATCGCAAGTGAGAGCAGCGTTCGCTGCGCGATCGGATCTGCCAAGGGCGCATTACGCCGAATATCCAGGGAAGCTTCGGCCAGTTGGTCCATGGCACGCAGTAACCGCGGCGGCGTCCATGCGCGCAATGCTTCGCCCACTTTTGGTTCGCGCGTGAAATGCACGGGCGGCGCGGCGCGCTTCATTGCAAACTCGACAGTATCGCCGCCTTCGATGGCCAACATCATTTTGTGCAGGCTTGCAACTTGCCGAATTGCAGCGGAAATGATCGCAGCCGGAGAAGAACCACTGGCGCGCGCTTTAGAGAATTCACTATCGACCTCTCCGGTGCGACCGGCAAAAGCAGCATCGACGACGCCATCGAGCGCAATTTCTGAAGCATCGGCAACCGCAGCGGTAACGTCGGCGAGCTCGATGCTTGTCTTTCCGCGCGCGTAAAGTGTCAGCTTGCGGATTTCGTTGCGCGATGAAAGCCGGTCGCTACCCAAAAACCCGATCAAGGCCGCACGAGCATCGCCTTCAATCGTCAAGCCGGCGGTGCGGACTTCGTCATCGATAAGTTGAGTCAGGGCGCGTGCATTGTCCGCGTAGCAGGGGAGGGCGGCGGCCGTCTTTGCCTTTTCACAAAGCGCACGCAATGGCGCGCTTTTTCCGAGATTGCCCGCTTCAATTATTATGCGGCACTCGGTCGACGGCGCCGCGATGACAGTGTCGACCGCCGGCGCGATATTCCGTGATCCGGCCTTTACCAAAACCGCTCGGCGGCCTCCGAACAGCGGAACCGTGTGGGCCTCCTCCACTAAGCGTGAGGGATTGGTGGCAAGCTCGTCGCCATCGATACGTACGAATGTGAAAGGATCGGCGGGATCATCGACTGACGCCCGCACCAGGGCGTCCACCCGTTCCCGCACCAGGCCCGCATCAGGCCCGAACACAAGCACGATCGGTTGATTACTGTCCGGTCTGGCTATGAAGCGGTCGACGTCGGCAGCTTTGATGGCAGTCATTTGCTCGTCATCGCCTGGTGGGCCGGCGCCAAAGGTCACGCCTAAGTGCCGGCTGCAAAATGCGAGGCCAGCCGGTTCCGGATGTTTTCGGCAATTTCCTTGGCGGCGCGATCTTCTGCGTCGCGCAGCCCGCGCTCGCCAGCGAACCGTTGCTGCTGGCCGGGAATATTGTAGGACACGCGGGCGAAGGTGTTACCTCTGACGACCGGTTTTCCGGTCGCAATCTCGGTCAAAGTATAGTTCGCGTCGATCCCGTAATTGTTGATGTCAGGTCGTGCAGTATTGATGTCGACGATGACCTGGAGCTGTGTTGCGGCCAGGCGCACATTCAGGCGATAGAGCGGCGAAGCACCGCCTGCGCCGCCGGTGAGGTCGTAAATCAATTCGTCGCGCACGCCCACGCTGACACGGGCAAGGCGGCTGCCGCTCGGCGCGTCGATTGAAGCGACGTCGACGCTGCTCAACCGATCAGCAACGCCGGTGACGCCAGCCGGGGTGGGTCGCTCAGCATAAAGCGGCTGAAAACATCCGGCGGTCAGCCCGGCGAGGGCCAAGGCGACAAATATCCTAGCGAAACGCCTGGTATCAGACCACGACATTGACGATCCTCTGCGGGACGACAATGACCTTTTTCGGGCTTTGGCCCCCCAGCGCCTTTTTTACAGCATCGAGGGCGAGAACGGCAGCCTCTATCTCTTTGTTCGCGGCGTTGCGATTGACAGTCACTTCGGCCCGTTTTTTGCCGTTTATTTGGACCGGCAGAGTGACGGTATCCTCGATCAGCAATTGAGGTTCGACCTTCGGCCAGTCTTCGCTCGCGACCAGCGTCTTGTGGCCGAGCGCCGCCCAGCATTCCTCGGCGAGGTGCGGCATCATCGGGTGAAACAACTGAATCAGAATGTCGCCGGCTTCACGCAGTGACCAACCAAGCCCGTCATTTGGGGCCTTTTCGATGTTGCCGATCGCGTCGCCGAGGGCATTGGCAAATTCGTAGATATGGGCGACGCAACGGTTAAAGCGCAATTTGTCGATGTCTTCGGAGACGTGAGCAAGCGCACGATGGGCGGCCTTGCGCACTTTTATCGCGGGCTCACCAAAATTTTGCGGCCGCGCGACCGGCGCCTGAATATTGGCAATTTCGCCGACGAGCCGCCACAGGCGTTGCACAAAACGCCAGGCACCCTGCACGCCTTCTTCGGTCCAGATTACGTCACGGTCGGGCGGTGAATCCGACAGCATGAACCACCGCGCGGTGTCCGCACCGTACGCGGCGATAATATCGTCGGGATCCACCGTGTTTTTCTTCGACTTTGACATCTTTTCGATGGAGCCGATTTCAACTGGCTCGCCGGTTGCGGCAACGGTTGCCCGCCGCGCATCTCCGATGCCTTCGATCTTGATGTTCGCTGGCTCGATCCATTCGCCGTTCTTGGCGCGATAAGTCTCGTGGACGACCATGCCTTGCGTGAACAATCCGGAGAAAGGCTCGTCCATCCCGACGAGACCGCATTTGCGCATCGCGCGTGTGAAGAAACGCGAATAAAGCAAGTGCAAAATGGCGTGCTCAATCCCGCCGATGTACTGATCAACCGGCAGCCATTCATCGACCGTCTTGCGATCAGTAGGTGCGGTCTGGATCCATGGATCGGTAAAGCGTGCGAAGTACCAGGATGAATCGACAAACGTGTCCATGGTGTCGGTTTCGCGTCGCGCCGGCCCGGCGCACTTCGGACACTTCACGCCTTTCCAAGTCGGGTGATGATCGAGCGGGTTACCAGGTTTGTCGAAGGTGACGTCCTCCGGCAACGTGACCGGAAGGTCGTTTTCCGGGACCGGAACCACACCACATTTTTCGCAATGGATGATGGGAATTGGACAGCCCCAATAGCGCTGACGCGAAATTCCCCAATCACGCAGCCGGTAATTCACCTGACGTTGAGCGACCGGACGATTGCCGCGCGTTTCCTTTTCAAGCCGATTGGCGACCTCCTCTTTCGCTCGTTCGATCGTCATTCCGTCGAGGAAGCGCGAATTAATCATTGTGCCGTCGCCATCATAGGCAACGTCGGTGATGACGAACGTCTTCGGGTCTTGGCCGGGCGGGCAAACCACCGGCGTATTACCGAGTCCATATTTGTTGACGAAATCGAGGTCACGCTGATCGTGCGCGGGGCAGCCGAAGATCGCGCCCGTTCCGTAGTCCATCAAAATGAAATTCGCGACATAGACCGGCAGCGTCCAGTTCCTATCAAACGGATGGATCGCCCTCATGCCGGTATCGAAACCGAGCTTCTCAGCGGTTTCTATTTCGGCCTGCGCCGTGCCCATGCGATGGCACTGCTCGATAAATTCTGCGAGTTTTGGGTTCTTCTTCGCCGCCGCTTGGCTGAGTGGGTGATCTGGCGAAAGCGCCATGAACTTCGCACCGAACAGCGTGTCGGGTCGCGTCGTGAATATCTCCAGTTCATTTTCCTTGTTAGGTGTCGTCGCCGGATCAAGCATGAAACGCAGCAATAGACCTTCCGAGCGTCCGATCCAGTTCTTCTGCATAAGGCGCACTTTTTCGGGCCAGCGCTCAAGGGTATCGAGCGCCTTGAGGAGATGTTCCGAGTAGTGGCTGATCTTGAAGAACCATTGAGTGAGCTCACGCTGCTCGACCAAGGCACCCGAGCGCCAGCCGCGGCCGTCGATGACCTGCTCGTTGGCCAATACGGTCTGATCGACTGGATCCCAGTTCACCTTTGATTGCTTGCGCTCGACCAGGCCCGCCTTCAGGAAGTCGAGGAACATCTTCTGCTGATGTTTGTAATAGGCCGGGTCGCAGGTTGCGATCTCACGCGCCCAATCCAGAGACAGGCCCATCGACTGAAGCTGCTTCTTCATCGCCGCGATATTGTCGTAGGTCCACGACTTGGGATGCACCTTACGGTCGATGGCAGCGTTCTCGGCGGGCATACCGAAGGCGTCCCAGCCCATCGGATGCAGCACCGCGTTGCCCATAGCGCGCTTAAAGCGCGCGACGACGTCGCCCATCGTGTAGTTGCGGACATGCCCCATATGGATGCGCCCCGAGGGGTAGGGGAACATCTCCAGCACGTAGTATTTCGGCCTGGGGTCGTCGTTCTTTGTGGAGAAGATGCCGCGCTCGGCCCAGACTTTTTGCCAGCGGGCTTCGGCCTCTCGGGCGTTGTAGCGCTCGTTTTTGCTCGAATCGGCGGTCATTTGCGCGTCTTTTTATGGCGCGCGGAACAGACACGAAAGAGGCCAATGGGTCAACTCTTGCCGCTTTATCCAATACAAAAACCATGAAGAACCGGTCGTGGCCCCCGGCGGGCTGCGTCGTGTAGCCACTACACGACCCGAGCCTAGTCCTGAGCAATTGCATGCTGCACGGCATGCAGTAGCGCTATCGCATCGTAAGGCTTTTCGATGACCGGCGCGTTTGGAAATTTTTTCGCGTGTACGTCGTTGGCACGCACACCTGTCAGAAATACAAATGGGACGCCTTGTGCATGGAGCAAAGCTGCAACATCGAGGCTGTTCCGCTCCACATCACCTAACTTCACATCGAGCACTGCAAGGTCAAATTTCGGCTCTCGGCCGAGCACCTCAATAGCTTCGGCTGCAGAGGCAACACTTGTCACGTGCGACGCGCCGGCACGTTCCAGGATTTGCTGAATGTCGAGCGCGATCAGGAATTCGTCGTCCAGCACGAAGCAACGCTTGCCGCTTACCAAGCTATCCGACTTAGGCAAGGGTCGCCTCCCAATGGAACTTTCCCTTGTCCTACGAATTTAATAGGGCAGCATTTAAAAAAGACATAGATCCTAAAATTCAGGGTTGGACAGTTGAAACGCCGTTTCATTCGCGTTGCGCGCGGGCGCGTATCCTAGGCTTGCTTGTGGGTTTTCATGATTCTTGGAAACGGAAGGCCTACCGCTCAATTCACGCCTTGCGAATTATGCCCGTTGCGCAAACGTCCTGGCTTGCGCGAATTCTCGAGGGACGAGCTCGAGTTCGTCAAAACGTTCAAGGTCGATGAATTGCGCGTCGAGCCCGGCATAAGTTTTCTCCGCGAAGGTACTCGCAGCGAACATCTGTACACCGTCCTCAAAGGATGGGCCTTTCGTTACAAGGTCCTCGATGACGGTCGCCGTCAGATCTTGAACTACGCGCTGCCTGCCGACATGGTCGGCCTGCAAGGCACTCTCATGAACGAAATGCAGCATTCAGTGGAAGCGCTCACGCCGGTCGTCCTTTGCGTTTTTCCGCGAGCAAAGCTTTGGGGGCTTTACAGCCGCCTGCCGTCTTTGGCATTCGATATTACCTGGCTCGCGGCGCGCGAAGAGCAGCTCATTGACGAGCATCTGGTCAGTCTCGGTAGGCGTAACGCGCTTGAGCGAACCGCGTTTCTGCTTTTACATCTCTTCCTGCGTGCCGAGGAGGCAGGCTTGGTCAAGGATGCGAGCATCCAGTTTCCATTCACCCAACAGCACGTAGCCGACACGCTTGGAATGTCGCTCGTTCACACGAATAAGACGCTCAAGCGGCTGTTTTTGGCGAAGGCGGTTCGCTGGAAAGATCGCGTATTCGAGGTTCTCGATCGCGCAGCGCTCGAGAACATTGCCGGTAGCAGTGTCAGTCAGCACGTGCCGCGTCCCTTCATTTAAGATGGCGGTTCGCGCCTTGGTGCGATATAGGCAGCGCATGACCGCTGTCGCCCTGACTGGCCTGACGCACGTCAGAACGGAAATTACGCGCGCCTGTCGCGACGCCAACCGTGATCCTTCAGAAGTAACGTTGATTGCGGTTTCCAAAACGTTCACTGCGGACGCTATCGAGTCGACGATTGCAGAAGGGCAGCGTGTTTTCGGAGAAAACCGTGTGCAGGAAGCTAAAGCGAAATGGCCGCGACTGCTGGAAGAACACGGCGGCCTTGAACTGCACTTGGTCGGGCCTCTGCAAACGAACAAGGCAAGGGAAGCTGTCAGCCTGTTCGACGCCATCCACTCGGTTGATCGCACGAGTTTGTGCGAAGCCTTGGCGAAGGAAACCGGCAAGCAGAAACGTCATCCAACTTTGTTTGTTGAAATCAACACGGGCGCTGAAGCGCAAAAATCCGGCATTTTGCCACAGGATGCGGATGCGTTTCTCGCGGCATGCCGCGACCAATACGGGCTGAAGATCTCCGGCTTAATGTGCATTCCCCCGCTGGATGAAGCGCCGGGACCGCATTTTGCGCTCACCGCAAAAATTGCGCGCCGCAATCGCCTTGACCTCCTGTCCATGGGCATGAGCGCTGATTTTGCAACCGCCATCGAGCTCGGCGCTACGCATGTGCGGGTGGGTACCGCAATTTTCGGGACACGCCCAAAATCGGCTACCTGAATTTTTACTCCACCACGATTTTTGTTCTCGGGCCGAGGCGCGGCAACAAGCGGCGCAGCATGTTCAATTCGAGAGCAACGCAGCCTGCGGTCGGCGAGAATCCTTCGCGCGCCGCATGAATGAAAACGGCGCTGCCACGTTTTGCGACGCGCGGACGCGTGTTGTGATCGATTTCGACGATGAAATCGTAGAGCCTGTCTTTACGCGCCAGCCGATCGCCTTGAGCGTGCGGCGTTACTTTGATTGGCCGGTTATAGCGGCGATCGTGCGGATCTTCGCACCAGCCGTCGGCAGGGCTTATCCGTTGCGCAGGCAGCGATGTGACAGGACGCGGGTGCCTATCTGCGCGCCACCACAATCGCAAGAGCCGGAACGCGCCGCGCGGCGTACCGCCGTCGCCTTCACGTTTATTTGCCTTGATGCCGCCTCTGCCTAATGCCACTGGCAACGCGAGTGTTCCCGCGGTCAGCCAGCCGCGCCGCGAGTCGCCCGGCTTGCGACGTACTGTGATCCGGGACAAAGATCGTTTCTGCAATGTCGGCGCCACCTTGGCTTTTGCTGGACCAGCCCTAAATACCAGTTCACGCTTGCTCTTTTATCCCCGAATGCTCTATTTCGCGACAATACTGATGGATGCCCACGCGTCTTTAAGAGGGATCCGGTGGGGTGATGGCCACTAAACGGACGATCCTGATTGTCGACGACGATGCCGAGCTGCGCGATGCGCTGGTCGAGCAGTTGGCCTTGCACGAGGAATTCGATGCAATTTCGGCGGACAGCGGAACCAAAGGCGTGCAGGCGGCCAAGAATGGCCAGGTTGATCTGGT
>Ga0310892_10000194_pt1 | contig 16133 bp, 11 predicted proteins | sample C0D1metaG_FD_203747 | JGI IMG/M metagenome (GOLD analysis project Ga0310892, IMG submission 203747) | Lab incubated soil microbial communities from West Virginia University Organic Research Farm, Morgantown, WV, United States - C8D2 | ecosystem: Environmental > Terrestrial > Soil > Agricultural...
ACGCCGACGTCGTCATGCTGATCTTCCGCGAGGAGATGTACAAGACCGACGATCAGCCGTCGGATACCGACGGCATCGCCGAAATCATCATCGGCAAGCAGCGCAACGGCCCGACCGGTAGCGTGAAGCTCGCCTTCATCCGCGAGCAGACGCGATTCGGCAATCTCGCCAGCAGCGGCTTCACGCCTGGCGAGTGAGTCCTTAAGCCTGCAGGCGAGTCTGAAGACTCGCCTCTAACGTTGCGGTAATCTGTCCCAGTGATTCGCTGCACCACCGCGCGCGTCGATCTGAAAGCGCTGGAATCCAACTTCAGGGCGATTGCCGCGCATCTCGCGAATGAATCTGGACTGAATCGCGGCGCCGGCCGCGGTCCGTCGATCGCGCCCGCCATCATCGCCGTCGTCAAAGCCAACGCCTACGGTCACGGGGCGCGTCGCGTCGCGGCGGTGCTCGAGGCCGCAGGCGCGACGATGCTCGCGGTCGCCGACATCGAAGAAGGCGTCGATCTCCGCAAGTCCGGCATTCGCGCGCCGATCCTCGTCTTCGGCGCCCTCAGTGTCAGCGATCTCGACGGCGTGTTCGACCACGACCTGACGCCGACGATCTCGAGTCCGGCCGCCGGTCACGCGCTGCAGGACGGCGCCGCCAGGCGCGGCGCGACGCTGCGCTATCACCTCAAGATCGATACGGGCATGAATCGTCTTGGCTTTCGCCACGACAATTTGAAGCGCGCACTGCCGGAGCTCCTCGCCAGCAAGAACCTCGCGCTCGATGCAGTGCACACCCATTTCAGCACCGCCGATGAGCCCGGCCACAGTTTGTTCGACATGCAACGCACCAGGTTCGAGGGGGCCTGCCGGACCCTCGACGAGCTCGGCGCCGGCCCGCGGCTGCGTCACGCCGCCAACTCCGCGGCGCTCCTGCGTGACTCGCGCGTCTGGTTCGACTTCGTTCGGCCGGGACTGCTGCTATACGGCCTGGTCCCGCCGCCTCTGGGTTCGACGATCGCGCTCCAGCCCGTGATGTCGCTGACGAGCCAGGTCGTGGCGGTGAAGGGCGTGCGGGTCGGCGAGACCGTCGGATACGGCGGACGGTTCACCGCCGACCGACCCATGACCTTGGCTGTCATTCCCGCCGGTTACGCTGATGGTCTGGATCGCCGGCTGGAGAATCACGGCTTCGTCCTGATCCGCGGTCAGCGCGCGAAGATCGTCGGCGCTGTCAGCATGGACATGCTCACGGTGGACGTCACCGACATCGACGGCGTCGGTCCGGGAGACGAGGTTGTCTTCCTCGGGTCGCAAGGCGATACGTCTATCGATGCCAGGGAGATGGCGGCGTGGATTGGAACGATCCCGTACGAAATCCTGTGCCGCCTCGGCGCGCGCGTCGAGCGGAAATACACCTGACACGTACGGGCCACGGAGGCACGGAGGCACGGAGCAATTCTTTGTTGACGATGAGACAATTAGGCTTCGGTGAACCAATCGCGAACCGTGAAAAAAAGCTTTTCTCTGTGCCTCCGTGCCTCCGTGGCCCGTACGTGATCCAATGAAACAAGCTAAACCGGTTTTCGTCTGTCAGGAGTGCGGCGTGCAGCGGCCCAAGTGGCAGGGCAAGTGCGACGACTGCGGCGCGTGGAGCTCGTTTGTCGAAGAGCGCCCATTCGAAGGCGTCATGGGCGGGCCGACGACGCATCGGTATGCGATGCCGGGAATTGCCACGCCAGGCGCGAAGAAGTACGCGGAAATTGAGGCGTCGAAAGCCGACCGCATCACCACCGGCATCAGCGAATTCGATCGCGTGCTCGGCGGCGGCATCGTCCCCGGATCGCTGATGCTCCTCGGCGGCGAGCCCGGCATCGGCAAGTCGACCTTGTTACTGCAAGCCGCGGCGAACTTCGCGAACCGCATCGGGCCGGTGTTGTACGCATCGGGCGAAGAGTCCGAACATCAGATCAAGGCGCGCGGCGACCGCCTGGGCGTCGGTGATGCTCCGCTCTTCCTGCTCTCCGAAACCTGCATTGAGCGGATTCTTGAAGAGGTCGGTCGCATCAAGCCGGCGTTGATCATTATCGATTCGGTGCAGACGGTGTTCTCGTTGAAGTTCCAGTCGGCGCCGGGCAGCATCGGTCAGGTCCGCGAAGCGGCGACGCAGTTCCTGTTTACCGCGAAGGGCCACAACATCCCTACGTTCTTGGTTGGCCACATCACCAAGGACGGTAGTCTCGCCGGTCCCAAAGCCCTCGAACACGTGGTCGACACCGTGCTCTATTTCGAAGGCGAGCGCCACCATTCGCATCGTGTCGTCCGCGCGGTGAAAAACCGCTTTGGCGCCGCCAGCGAGCTGGGCGTATTCGAAATGACCGGCGCGGGACTTCGCCCGGTGCCGAATCCATCGGCGCTGTTCCTTGCGGAGCGTCCCACGGCAACTCCCGGTTCGGCCGTGTTGTGCTGCCTTGAAGGTTCGCGGCCGCTGCTCGTCGAGGTGCAGGCGCTTGTCAGCACCTCGAGCTACGGCATGGCCCGGCGGATGGCCGTCGGAATCGATCAGAACCGGCTCTCGCTGCTCCTCGCTGTCCTCGAGAAGCGCGCCGGGCTCCACCTGGTCTCCGACGATGTCTTCGTGAACATCGCCGGTGGCATGAGCATCGACGAGCCTGCGGTGGATCTTGGCATCGTCGCCGCCGTGGCCTCGAGCCTGCGTAATCGCCCGATTGCGCAGGGCACCGCGGTGTTCGGCGAGGTCGGCCTTGGCGGGGAAGTGCGAGGCGTCGCGCAGGCCAATCTCCGCATCCGCGAGGCCGAGCAGATGGGATTCACCCGCATCGTCCTGCCCGCGTCGAACGTGGATGCGAGTGAAGAGATGGGAAAGGCCGAACTCGTCGGGGTGCGCTCCGTCGGCGAGGCCCTGGACATGCTCCTTGCTTGATTTAAGGCTCCCGCCGTTCTAAGGTTGGCCAATACTCCCGCGGAACAGCGCGGTCTTTCATATGGCCTGGTTCATTCTCGCGCGGCTTCTTTTTATCGGGGCAGTGGCGTACTCGGCGTTCGAGCTGCGGCCGCTGGGCGACGATGTGACGAACAACGTCGCATTGGGCGTCGCGCTGTCCGCGGTCGGCGTGCTGTTCGAATGGCAGCTCAGAAACACCGCCGTCACGCACATGCTCGGCGCCTTCATCGGCGGTGCCGCCGGCCTGCTTCTCGCCAAGGGCATCAGCGCGGCGATGTTCTGGGTCGATCACGGCGACCAGCGCGTCGCGTTCCTTCACAGCTTTATCCTGCTCGGGTTTCCGTATCTTGGACTCGTAATCGGCGGGCGCAAGGGCGAGTGGCTGGAGCCCGCCAGGCTGATCTCGCTGTTCCGCGCCGCCGGACCGGAGCGCCACTACAAGATTCTCGACACGTCGGTGATCATCGACGGCCGCGTCGCCGATCTGTGTGAGACCGGCTTCATGGACGGCACGCTGGTGATTCCGCAGTTCGTCCTCAAGGAACTGCAGCTGGTCGCCGATTCCTCCGACTCGATGAAGCGCAACCGCGGCCGCCGCGGCCTCGACATCCTGCAGAAGATCCAGAAAATGTCCGGCGTCGCCGTGGTGATTTCCGACGTCGACTTCCCCGAGGTCCGCGAGGTCGACCTGAAACTGATCGAGCTGGCGCGAACGCTCTCCGGAAAGATCGTCACCAACGACTTCAATCTCAACAAGGTCGCGCAGCTGCGGGGCGTCTCCGTGCTCAACATCAACGAGCTCGCCAACGCGCTCAAGCCGGTCGTGCTGCCGGGCGAGATCATGAAGGTCTTCATCCTCAAGGAAGGCAAGGAATACAACCAGGGTGTTGCCTACCTGGACGACGGCACGATGGTGGTCGTCGACAACGCCCGCAAGATGATCAGCAAGACCATCGACATCGTCGTCACCAGCGTGTTGCAGACGACGGCGGGCAAGATGATCTTCGGACGCTATCTCGAGCCAGGCGGCGCCCAGGCGCCGGCGCCACGCACCCAGTCAACCGGAACATCGCAGGCCGTCTCTCCGCCGTCACCGATTGTTGCGAAGGACCGGTAGAACCTCGGGACCTCAAGACCTCAAGGCCCCAAGACCTCTTTTGTCCTTCCACTGGTTCCGAACAGTCTTCTGGTTGATTCCGACGATCGCCGTCTACACGATCGTGCTCGGCCTCGCCTCGATTACCTCGAGCTTCTTCGATCGGCGCGGCCACTTTGCGCATGGCTGCGCGCGGGCGTGGTCGTGGCTGATTCTTGCGACCACGGGTGTCGAGGTGTCAGTGACCGGCCTCGACCGTCTCGAACCGGGCCGCACCTACGTCTTCGTCGCGAATCATCAAAGCATCTACGACATTCCGTGCTTGTTCTGGTCGATCCCGTATCAGCTGCGCATCATCGCCAAGGACTCGCTCGGCCGCTTTCCGGTGCTTGGCCCGCACTTGAAGCGAACCGGACACATGCTCGTCGATCGCAGCAAACCCGATCGCGCCGGCATCGTCGGCTGGGCGAGCCGCCTCACGTCAAACGGCCTGTCGCTCATCATCTTTCCGGAGGGCACGCGGAGCCGGACCGGCATGCTCGGAAAATTCAAGGGCGGCAGCATCATGCTGGCCATGCAAGCGGGGTTGCCCCTCGTTCCGATTTCCGTGATTGGCAGCCGTCATGTGATGAAAAAGGGAGAGCTGATCACGAAGCCGGGGTACGTGCGTCTGATCGTGCACGAGCCGATCGAGACCGTGGCGGCCGAACACCCATCGATGCACGACGTGCGCGATCTGGCCGATCGCGTGCGCGAAGTCATCCGGCCGGCGGTCGAAGCAGAAGCGGCCAATCCAACTCGCTAAGCGCTCCTTCGCGGATGGAGCAGCAATTGCACTCCATTAACGCATGCCTCACACCTCTCCGAATTTCCGCCCGTTTGCCGCCGTTCGTCACCGTCAGTTGCCGATGCTCTCAATAGGTCGTTACCTCCGCGTGACGGTAATGGTCTCCCTCTGCATCTTCGGCACCGCGGCATTTGCCGCCGCGCAGGATGGCTGGAAGGTCGCCGTCTATCCCGTTCTTGCATGGCTGCCACTCGGCATCGAGATGAACGTGGAGGTGCCGCCGTTCGAGGGCGGCGGTGGCAACTTCCCCGGCGGCGGCGGCGACATTATCGACGGCCGTTTTGATGGTGCCTTCCTCGGCGGCGCGTCAGCCGAAAAAGGCCCCTTCCGGATCGACGCTGATTTCATATGGGCCGCGGTTGGCGGCGATCGACTAGACATTCCCATTCTCACGGTTGATGTGGATGTCATCTATGCCCGCGGCATGGTCGGGTTCAAAGTGGCGCCGGAATTCTTCGTGACCGCCGGCGTTCGCCGCTTCGCGCTTGACTACGACATCAGGATCGGAGATCAGGCTCCCTTCTTACGCAAGCCGGGCCTCTGGGATCCGCTCATTGGCGTGGGCTGGCACCGGATTGGTGAGAAGCTCGAGTGGCACGGTACGGCTGAAGGCGGCGGTTTCGGCGTCGGCGCGGACGTCGATTTCGGCGCCGGCCTGCGGCTCGATTGGAAGCCGATCCCGCACTTTGGCATCACCGGCGGCTACAACTTCCTGTACTTCAAGGCCACGAACACGCTGGCTGGCAGAGAGTTCACTTTCAAGCAGACGCTGCACGGCCCCGCGGTGGGTATCGGCTTCTATTTCTAGCTAGCCGGCCGGTCTCAGGCATCGAGTAGACTGCTCCCCTGATTCTGGGGAGCCGTCTAATGAATTTCAAAAGCGCGGTCGTGGTCGCGGTGTTGTTGGCCGCTGCTGCCGTCGCCGGTCAGCAGCCGGCCGAACGGTGGTGGTCGCACGTCACCTTCCTCGCCAACGATACGATGAAGGGGCGTGATACCGGCAGCCCCGAGCACCGGAAGGCCGCCGAATACATCGCCGACCATTTCAAGCGCGCCGGGCTTCAGCCCGGAGGCACGAAGGGATACTTCCAGCCGGTGCCATTCCGCAGCCGCCGCATCGACGAGCCCCATTCGAGCTTCTCGCTGGTGCGCGCGGGCCAGGAAGAACCGGTCGTGCTCGGCGATGAGGCGACTTTCTCGATGAGGATCGAACCGTCCGCCAGCGTCGAAGCGCCGCTGGTGTTCGTGGGCTATGGCCTGCAGGTGCCCGAATCGAAACATGACGACCTCGCCGGCCTCGACCTGAAGGGCAAGATCGTCGTCCTGCTCACCGGCGCGCCTTCGGGCATTCCTGGTCCGCTGCTCGCGCACTACCAGAACACGCGCTGGGACTATCTCAAGAAGACCGGCGCCCTCGGCACCATCGCCATTCAGAACCCGAAGGGCCAGGACATCCCGTGGGATCGATCGAAGCTCGCGCGCTTCATGCCGTCGGTCGCAATCGCCGATCCCAAGCTCGACGAGGTCCTGGGACAGCAGGTCGCGATCACGGTCAACGCGGCGCGGGCGGAAAAACTCTTCACCGGCTCCGGGCACACCTTTGCCGAGATTCTCGCGCTGTCGAATGACGGCAAGGTGCTGCCGCGGTTTGCGCTGCCGGCGTCGGCACGCATCAAGGTGGCGACGAACGCCGCGTCGCTCGAGTCCGACAACGTCATCGGCATCCTGCCCGGGACCGACCCGGTGTTGAAGAACGAGTACGTCGTCATCTCCGCGCATCTCGACCACATCGGTGTCGGCGAGCCGATCAACGGCGACCCGATCTACAACGGCGCCATGGACAACGCGTCGGGCATTGCGACGCTGATCGAAACGGCGGCTGGCGCAGCTGCCGCCGGTGGCTACAAGCGAAGCCTGGTGTTTGCCGCGGTCACCGCGGAAGAGAAGGGTCTGCTCGGATCGCGTTACTTCGCGAACCGCCTCCCGATGTCTGGCGGCAAGGTCGTCGCCAACCTCAACACCGACATGTTCCTGCCGCTCTTCCCGCTGAAGAGCCTGGTCGTGCAGGGACTCGAAGAGTCGGATCTCGCGAACGATCTGAAACGCGTCGCGCGGCCGCTCGGAATCGAGGTGCTCTCCGATCCGGAGCCTGAGCGCAACGCCTTCGTCCGCAGCGACCAATACAGCTTCATCAAGACTGGCGTGCCGGCGCTGTCGCTGAAGGTCGGCTTCACGAAAGACTCTCCCGAGCACCAGATCGTCAAGCGGTGGAGAACCGAGCGCTATCACGCGCCGAGCGACGACCTGAATCAGCCGATCGATCGCAAGTCCGCCGAAGACTTCGGCAAGGTGTATCTGGCCGTCGTCGCGGAGGTCGCCAACCGGCCGACGCGGCCGCAGTGGAACCAGGACAGCTTCTTCAAGCGCTTCGCCCAGTGAGCACCGAGTTCAGGCTCGCACCGGAGTTGGCGTCGATCGTCAGGCCAGGTGTCCTCTGGTGGAGCGGCGCGTCGGTGGTGCTGCACGAGCATCGGCTCGATTCGCTGCTTGCGGAGGCGGAAGCCAAAGTTCGCATCACGCCGCCGGCGGAATCCGCGGCCGTGCGGACCATGTACAAGAAAGTCGGGATCGACCCGACCAAGACGCGGCCGTCGAACGAGGCCCTACTGCGGCGCGTGCGCAAGGGCGATGCGATTCCGCGCATCAATTCCGCGGTTGACGTGATCAACTGGTGCTCGCTCGAGTTCCAGTTACCGTACGGTCTTTACGATTCGTCGAAGATTTCAGGGCCCGTGACAGTGCGGATCGGCGCCGAGGGCGAAAACTACCCCGGCATCCGCAAAGACGAGGTCAACGTCGGCGGCAGGATTACGGTCGCCGATGGCATTGGTCCGTTCGGCAATCCGACGTCGGATTCCGCCCGGACCATGGTTACGCCATCCACCACCGAACTGCTGGTTCTCGTGTACGCGCCGATCGAGGTCGGCAAGTCTCAGCTCGATCGCGTGGTGGCGGCGACCGCCGAGCGGATCGCGCTGATCGCCGGCGGCTCGCCATCGCCTCGCTAGAACTCACAATGTCATTGGCGATCGTTGAGGCTGATGTCAGTGGGTGAGAGCGTTCTCGATCATCCGGCGGTAGCGGCTGTCCTTGCGCAAAGCCGACATGCTGGGTGAGTTGGCGATCGCCTCTCGCGAGTAGCCGGCCGCGATGGCCCTTTCCAGCCATCGCAAGGCCGTGGCGCGTTCGCCGAGTTGTTCGTAGGCACCCGCGATCACGAATGCGTCGTCGGCAGCCACGGTGCCGACGCGTTCCGACGCGTCGGCGGCGGCGATCGCTTCCTGACGCATTCCGAGCATCGAATACGCGTCGGCGAGTTGGGCGAGCAGGCTCGGCTGGCGCGGGTTGACCTTGCGATCGAGCTCGGCGAGCTGCACCGTCTTCTCGAAGGCGGCGCGGGCCTTGTCGCGCTCGCCCGGCGCCCAATGCAGCGCGGCGCCGAGATTGCGCCAGACCCGCCAGTCGTTAGGCGACAGCGCGACGGCGCGCTCGAACGCTCGCGCCGAGTCGCTATAGCGGCCCTCGCGAAAGTAATAGCTGCCGAGATTCGACGCTGACGAGAACGTCGGGCGGATCGCGATCGAATGCTCCCACTGGCGGACGGCATCAACGGTCCGCTGCATCCGCAGATAGGTGACGCCGAGGTTGTTGTAGCCGCGGGTGTTATCGGGCGTCAGCGCGATGACACGGAGGTACGCGGCCTCAGCTTCATCCAAGCGCGATCGCGCCAGGAAGAAACCGCCAAGAGTGTTGAACGCCATCCAGTCGTCAGGACGGGCTTCGATGGCTTTGCGGTAGGTGGCCTCGGCGTCGGTGAAGCGATTCAGCGCTTCCTGCGCGCGGCCCAGTTCACGATAGGCATCGCTGCTGACCGGGTCGAGCTCGACCGCGCGTTGCGCGACGGCGATCGCCTCTTCGTAACGGCCGCGGCCCCGGGCGATCATGGCGAGTGTCACATGCACCGGCGCGATCCGGCTGTCGATGGCCAGCGCGGTCTCGCACTGCTGCACGGCCCGGTCGATCCAGGCCATTTCTTTTGTCGCCTCGTACTTGCGCCAATACGTTTCACCAAGAGCCGTGTGTGCCAGGGCGTAGTTGGAGTCCATCGCGATCGCGCGGCTGAACGCATCGGCAGCGAGATCGATGTTGTCGGCGCCGCGATCGAAGCGCTGCAGGTAGCCGCGTCCCTGGACGTACAGCTCGTAGGCCCCCGGCGCGGCGGTGCCACCCGCGGTGAGCGCCTTCTTGGCGACCGGCTCGAGCTCGAGAGCCAGCAGAGTCGTGGCCGCGCTGATCACCGTGTCCTGCGTGACCAATTCGCGCGAGGTTGCCAGGTCGATGGTCCGCGATCCAATTTGCGCCAGCGCATTCGCGTCCACGAGATTCAAGGTCAGGCGCAGCGTCGAGGGGAGGCGCTGGATGGATCCGCTGATCGCCAGCGTGACGCCGAACGCCTGGCGCGCATCCTTCACACTGACGATGCGCTGGAAGCGCTCGAGCTCGGTCAGGCTGCTGGTCAGGGTTTCGCCCAGGCCATCGGCGAACACCTGGTCCGCCGCGTCCTTCGTCACGTTGGTAAACGGCAGCACCGCGATGTAGCGCGGCGAGTTCTGCGCGAGCGCGGGTTGCGTGAACGATCCCGATTGGTTTTGCCACATCGGTGCGCCGAGCAGCAGCACCGACACAAGCACGCTGGCAACCAGCCGCCAGATCGAGCGGCGTGGCGGCAAGGCGCGACCGTCCGGGTTCGAACGGGTGTCGGCGACGATCTGTTCGATCACATCGCGCAGGTCGTGCACCAGGTCGCGTGTCGAGGCATAGCGGCCGTCCGGACGCTTGGCGAGGCAGCGCTGGACGATCGCGATCAAGGCTGGCGGAAGATCCGCGCGCACCCCGGCGATTGGCTGCGGCTCGTCTTCGAGGATCGACGACATTGTCTGGAACGGCGTCTCGCGGCGGAACGCCCGGCGTCCCGTCAGCAGCTCATACAGGATCGCGCCGAGGGCGAACTGATCGGCGCGCCCGTCCACTGCTTGCGCGAGCACCTGCTCGGGCGCCATGTACCCGACACTGCCGACGATGGCGTATTGCGCCGTCAACGCGTCCGCTTGCATCGTCACGGTTTTGTCGGTCGAGGTTGGCACCGCAATCTTGCTCAGTCCGAAGTCGACGATCTTCACGCGCCGGCTGGTGGTGAGCATGACGTTCTGTGGCTTGAGATCGCGATGCACGATGCCGACATCGTGCGCTGCGGCGAGCGCGTCTGCGATCTGCAGGCCAATGTCGACGGCCTCACGGGTGCGCAGGCGGCCTTCGGCGAGCTCGGCGCCGAGTGACTGGCCGTCGACGAGTTCCATCACCACGTACGGGCGATCATCGTGGCGGCCGACGTCGAACACCGTGACGATACCGGGGTGATTCAGTGATGAGGCGAGCCGCGCTTCGCGTTCGAGACGCGCGTCAGCATCGGCACTGGCCTGAACGCTGCGGGAGACGAACTTGATCGCGACCAGGCGGCCGAGCCGCGTATCACGCGCGCGATACACGTCGCCCATGCCGCCGCTGCCGAGCGGCTCGATGAGCTCGTAGGATCCGACGTGTTGTCCGGCTTCGGGGGCCATGATCGTCGCGGCACCCCGGAGCATACTCCCGCGGCCACCAGCTCTGCGGTCTCCGGTAGGATCAAGCTCGACGACCTGGTTGTTTTGCGAAATCCCTAGAATCTGGGCTGATTCTGCGTCGCATTCGCCTGCGGCTTGAGCCGCCGGTTGAAGAACTCCGCCGTCGCCTTATAGCCGCGCACCCAGTTCGCGTGGCGAAGGAAGTCGTGCACTTCATCCGGGAACACCAGCTGCTCGACTTCGACGTTGCGCTTCCGAAGCGCGGTGATCAGGTTGATCGATTCGATGAACGACACGTTGCGGTCGTCGTCGCCATGAATCAACAGCACCGGCGACTTCCATGTGTCGACGCGCGCCATCGGCGACGCTTCGAACGCCTTGCGCGAAAAATCCGGATCATCGAGCACGTTGTAGTCCGGCACGAAGGTCTTGATCCCCTGGTTCCAGTCGTGAACGCCGTGGAAATCGACGCCGGCAGCGAACAGATCGGACGCGCGCGACAGGCCCATCGCCGTCAGGTAACCGCCGTAGGATCCGCCCCACAGTCCGATGCGCGCCGGATCGACATCGGCGCGATTCTTCAAATAGAGTCCCGCACCCATCACGTCATTGAACTCGGCGCCGCCCGAGGCGCCGTAGTTGAGCGCCTCGCGGAACTCCAGGCCGTAGCCGATCCCGCTGCGATAGTTCACCGCCAGCACGATGTAGCCCTGGCTGGCGAGCCACTGATTCATCGCATAGGCGTTGCGGTAGTAGTAGTTGTAGTGCCAGCCGAGCAGCATCTGGCGGCGTGATCCGCCGTGAAAGAAGATCAGGGCCGGCCGCTTCTCGCCGGCCTTCAGGTCCTTTGGCATGAACAGCTGGGCGTGGATCTGCATGCCGTCAGTCGCGGTGATCATCACCGGTTGGGGCGCGACAAGCGCCGTGGCAGCGAATGTCGGGGGCAGCATGTTCTCGAGCAGTGAGTGCGCGTTGCCGTCGGGCCAAATCACCATCACGTGCGGCGGCACCTGCCCGTCCGCGTGCATTGCCGCAATGTTGCCGTCGCTCGTCACGACCGGCTGCCATTCGCTGCCGCTTGACTTCAGCGCATTTCGAGCGGGTTTCGACGAACCATCGATCGCAACCGACCAGATGTGCCGCTTGTCGATGTCGTCCTGGTTCGAGTTGTAGATCATGTGCGCCCGGTCGGGCGTGATGTTCACGTACTCGACCTCGAAGTGACCCGGCGTGAGCAGCGTCGCCTTCCCGCCCGAACTGTCCCCGCTGCCAACCTTCCCGCCGGAGGCGGGAACAGAGTACAAGTGCAGCCAGCCATCCTTTTCCCACGGGAAAACCAGTCGATCGCCGGCGCCCCAATACAGCTGGCTGTCGGCGACGACCGCCTGGAAGGCGCTGCCGTATCCGGCGTCGGCTTTCCAGACCTGCTTCGCCATGCCGGTCTTCACATCGGCGACACGCAGCGACCACGGCTCGTCGACTTCCCGGCGCGGTGAAAACATCGGCGCCCTCGGCGCGGCGCCCTGGCGGATCCACGCGATTCGCGATCCATCCGGCGACCACACCGCATTGCCATCGCGATCGAGCGACGGATCGACATAGCGCAGCTCCTTCGATGCGAGGGTGAAGACACCGATATAGCTGTGCGTGCCGCGGCCGCTCGTGAACGCGAGCATCGATCCATCCGGCGACCACGAGATTCCCGACGCGCTGCCGCGCGCGTTGACGAGCCTCGCCGGCGCATCTGCGGTCGCGAGATCGACGCTCCAGATCTGACCTCGCGATACCCACGCCACGCGCTGGCCTTTCGGCGATGCCACGACGCCGCTTCCAGGTCCAAGCCGTTTTGGCGTGCCGCCCGCGACCGGCACGGCGAAGACCGCTTGATCGGTGCCTTCCTGCAGTTGTGCCGGGTTTGGCGACTCCCCTTGGCGATTGGCGCCGTCGCCGCGCACGTAGACGATCATCTTCGCATCGCTCGTGAAGCCCGGCTCGGTAATCCACAACCCGTCGTCGCCGGTGTAATTCGTCACGGCGCGCCATTTGTGATCGGTGCGACCGGCCAGCGGCCCGGTTCCTGGCGTGGGGTCGGCGATCAGGATGTTGTGCACGCCGCTGTTGCTCGACACCCACGCGATGGCACCGCCGGTGGGCGCGGAAATCAGGTCGGTCGGGAACGGTGTCGCCATCATGGTGTCGATCGACACCGCTTGCCGGGCCTCCGGCGCGATGCTGATGACGGCAATGGCCGCCAGCGTCAGGACGAAGCGCGACATGGTCTTCATGATGTCGGAATGTTAGCCCACCTTCGCTCGCCCGTGTGCAGAGCGAGCTACGGCGAGGCTCATGCAGTAAAGTTTCCTGCCATGAGGATTCTCGATCGCGCCATTACCGCCGTTGTTGTCGTGCTCGCTGCCTGGACCACGGTATCTGCGCAGCGCGCCATCGACCTGGATGCGGCGACCATCGCTGACGTGAATGCCGCGTTCGCAAAGGGTACGCTCACCTCGGAGCGCTTGACGCAGATGTTCCTGGCGCGCATCGATGCCTACGATCGCAAGGGACCGGCATTACGGGCGGTTCTTACGATCAATCCAAAAGCGATCGAAACCGCGCGCGCGATGGACGAGGAGCGCAAGAGCAAGGGCCCGCGCTCGCCGCTGCACGGCATTCCGATCGTGCTGAAGGACAACATCGATACCGCCGATCTGCCGACCACTGGCGGCTCGGTGCTGCTCGAAGGATCGATCCCGCCGGACGATGCGTTCGTCGTGAAAAAGCTGCGCGCCGCCGGCGCCGTGATCGTGGCGAAGGTGAACCTGTCGGAATTCGCGTCGGGTGCCGCGCACAGCTCGCTTGGCGGACAGATCCTCAATCCCCACGACCTCGCCCGATCGCCGGCCGGATCATCAGGCGGCACCGGCGCGTCGATCGCGGCGGCGTTCGCCATGGCCGGACTCGGCACGGACACCGGCGGATCGGTCCGGGGACCCTCGACGGCCAACGGCATTGCCGGCCTCAAGACGACGATGGGGCTGGTCAGTCGCGACGGCGTCATTCCGCTTGCGTTGAGCTTCGACACCGTCGGCCCGATGGCCAGGAACGTTCATGACGTCGCCGCGATGCTGAGCGCGATCGCCGGTGTCGATCCCGCCGACGCCGTCACCAAGACGGGAGAGGGCAGAAGCGTCGCCGATTACACGCAATCGTTGAAGGCCGACGCGCTCAAGGGCGCCCGCCTTGGTATCGCGCGTGATTTTCTCGGACAGGACACCGACGTCGATTGGGTCATGGAGGCCTCGCTCGAAGCCATGCGCAAGCAGGGCGCGACAATCGTCGACGTCCGCTTGCCGAAGTGGCTGCTCGATGCCAAGGGTGATTACTACAACGCGATCCGCTATCCCGAGTTCGTGGTCCAGATCGCCGACTACCTGAAGACGCTCGGACCCAAGTATCCGAAGAACATCACCGAGCTGATCGAGCGCGCGCGCCAGGTCAATGCGCCTCGCCCCGACGGCGCCAGCCCGAATCCGGCGCGTTGGTCGCTGATGGTCCGCGAATCGACCAGCGGCACGCTCAGCGATTATCAATACACGTCGGTCCGAGATCACGCGCTGCCGCTGGTGCGGGCGATCCTCGACGGCATCTTCAAGGCGAACAACATCGAGGCGATCGTCTATCCGACGTCCTCGCGCCGGCCGCAGCGCATCGACGCTCCGCCGGATCCGCCCGGCGGCGCCGCGACCAACGGCAGCAATCTCGCCAACCTGTCGGGTTTTCCCGATCTGATCGTACCTGCGGGATTCAGCACTGAAGATCTGCCGATCGGCATCTCGTTCCTTGGCCCGGCGTTCACCGAATCGCGCCTGCTCGCGATTGGCTATGCCTTCGAGCAAGCGACCAAAGCGCGTCGGCTCCCTGTCCACACGCCACTCAGGACCGGAGATTCGATCGCGGTGCCGTAGCCATGGCGGACGACACGACGCTCGGCCAGACGACCGGGATCCGCGCCGGCCACGAGCTCGATCGTGCGGCGCTCGAGCGCTATCTCGCCGATCATCTTCCCGGCTTCAGCCCGCCTCGCCGAAGCCCGCACGGCGAAGGCGGGTTGTCGATCCGCCAGTTTGAGGGCGGTCAATCGAACCCCACTTATTTCTTGCGCGCCTCCGGCGCCCAGTATGTGCTGCGCAAGAAACCGCCGGGCCAATTGCTCCCCTCGGCGCACGCGGTCGAACGCGAATACCGCGTGATGCGCGCGCTGGCGCTCACCGATGTGCCGGTGCCGCCGACGCTCTTGATGTGTGATGACGCGAGCGTCATCGGCACGCCGTTTTTCATCATGGGCTGTGTCGAAGGCCGGGTGTTCCGACAGCCCCACCTCCCTGGAGTGACCGCCGCGGACCGCGCCGCGATCTACACGGATATGGCCGATGTGCTGGCCCGTTTGCATCGCGTCGATGTCGCGGCGATCGGCCTCGCCGATTATGGCAAGCCTGGAAACTACTACGCGCGCCAGATTGGACGTTGGGGCCAGCAGTACGCTGCCGCCAGGACCGACGAGATCCCGTCGATGGATCGCCTGACGGAGTGGCTGCCCGCAAACATTCCGCCCGGCGATGAGACGGCGATTGTGCACGGCGACTATCGCGTCGAGAACCTGATCGTCCATCCCACCGAGCCGCGCATTATCGCCATCGTCGATTGGGAGCTGTCGACGCTCGGACACCCGCTGGCGGATCTGGCTTACAACTGCCTGACGTATCACTTGCCCATGGAAGCCCTCGGTCGCGTCGAGACGGTCGACGCCGAGCGCAGCGGGCTGCCTGACGAGAAAACATACGTTGCGGCCTATCTGCGCCGGACCGGCCGTTCAGAACTGCGCGACTGGAATTTCTATCTCGCGTTTTCGATGTTCAGGCTCGCGAGCATCCTGCAGGGTGTGTATGCACGCGGCCTGCAGGGAAATGCCGCCTCCGCATACGCGAAGGAGCGCGGCGCCGCCGCCCGCATGATTGCCGACAAGGCCTGGGCAATCTCGCAAGTGCGAATCGACGTCGTTTAACGCTCCCACGACAGCGAGGCGATTCGGGGATCGCGCGCGAATGCCGCGCGGTCGAACGCCAGCCGCTGCTCCGGAAACATGCAGATCGCGCGGACGCCTGCAGGGCCGGTGTGGAGCCGCCACACCTGGCTCGCTTTCGGCTCGCGCGACGTGAACGCCGCGCACGTCAGCAGCGCGATGTTGACGCCATCCGCGCGCGCCGATCGATAGCGCAACACCTGCGTCCCCGCCTCACGGGCTGCATCGGCGAGCGCCTGGCACTTCTCATAGGCAACCGGCTCGGTCCATTGCGTGATGTGCCGATCGAGCGGCGGCGACGTCAAGTCGAGCCCCGCCCGGGTTGAATACCGCACAGAGAAGGCCGTGTGCTCGACGGCGTTGCGGGGCCACGGCGTCGCGGGTGATTCCGCGAAGAACAGCAATCGACGAAACGCCATTTCGGCGATCGCGACGGGAAGCGCGGTCGAGGCGTAGAACACGCCCGGTGTCAGGCCG
>Ga0310892_10000205_pt1 | contig 15836 bp, 9 predicted proteins | sample C0D1metaG_FD_203747 | JGI IMG/M metagenome (GOLD analysis project Ga0310892, IMG submission 203747) | Lab incubated soil microbial communities from West Virginia University Organic Research Farm, Morgantown, WV, United States - C8D2 | ecosystem: Environmental > Terrestrial > Soil > Agricultural...
CACACCAACGGCGAGGCCGATGACGAGCAGGATCAGCACTTCTCTCATCACGATCCACAACACGCCGGACGGCTCCGCACCGAGCGCAAGACGAAGGCCGATCTCCTTGCGGCGGCGGGCGACAATGAAGGCCATGACGCCGTAGAGGCCGATCGACGCCAGCAGCGTCGCCAGCAGGCCGAAGCCCGCGGAGAGGAGCGCAATCAGGCGATCGGTGAGCAACGTCTCGTCGAGTTGTCCCTGCACGGTCTTCACGTCATAGACGGGCATGCCGGCATCAAGCCGCTTCACTTCACTCCTGATGATGTTGAACGCGGAGGAAGACGCCTCGGTGGTGCGGACGTAGAACGTGGTGCTGCCGCCAAATCCCGGCCAGAAGACCTGGCGCCGTACGCCTTCGCGCGGACCTTCATAGAGCGAGTCTTCGACGACTCCGATGATCTCGACGTCGAGCTTCGTCTCTGGGCCCAGTCCGCGGCCCAGCCGTCTGCCGATTGCGCTCTTGTCGCCGAAGAAGTGCTGCGCAAACTTGCGGTTGACGATGGCGATCTTCGGCCTCTCGACGATGTCTGACGTCCGGAAGTCGCGCCCTTCGAGCACCTTGATGCCCATGGTCTCGAAGTAGCCAGGCGAGAGCGCATTCATGAACGCCTGCATGTCCTCGCCGTCCTTGGCGTCATGGCCTTCGACCGATGTGGTGCTGTCCCATTCATCACCGGACAGGATCGACACGCCGGCATGCCCAGCCGATTTGATCCCGGGCGTGCTGCGCAGGCGATCGAGCAGCTCGTTGTAGAGGTTGACCGTCCGCGGATTGTCGTATCCGCTGAGCGCCGGCGACAGGCGGAAGGTGACCAGGTTGTCCATCTGCACGCCGGTGTCAGTGGTCTGAAGATTCTGCAGGCTGCGGACGAACAGTCCCGCGCCGAACAGCAGCAGGAAGCTGAGCGCCACTTGCGCGGCGACGAGGCCCTTGCGCAGGAAGAGCGATCCGCCGGTGCCCGCGATCCCGCCGACCGTGTCCTTGAGCGTCGCCCACTGATCGGGATTGCTGGCCTTGAGCGCCGGCAGCAGTCCGAACACGATGCCGGTAACGAGCGTCAGCACAAAGGTGAATGACAGGATGCGAAGATCCGGAGTCGGTTGAATCAGCAGCGGCTGTTGTTGCGGAATGAAGGCGATCAAACCGCGCGTCAACGCCACGGACAGCACGATGCCGATCGCCCCGCCGATGAACGACAGCAGCACGCTTTCCGTCAGCAACTGCCGCACCAGTTGTCCGCGTGTCGCGCCGAGGGAGAGACGCACCGCGATCTCGCGCTGCCGCATGAAGCCTCGCGCGATCAAAAGGTTCGCGACGTTCGCGCACGCGATCAGCAGCACGAGGCCGACCATCGCCATCAGCACGATGAGCGCGGTGGAGAAGTCGTTGCGCAGCGGCGAATATCCGATGTTTGCCTTGTCCAGCTTCAACTGCCCCTGCATGAAACGCTCGCGTATGTAGGGCGTCCAGTTCTTCGCGCCCGGCAGCGTCATCTCGTGCTGGCGGATCTGCGCGAACAGCCCTTGCAGCGGCCCTTGCGCAGTTTCGGTCGTGTAGCCAGGCTTGAGCCGCGCGAACACCTGCACCCAGCGGGTGCGCTCGTCATCCATGTGAACCCATTCCCACTCGGGGACGATCACCGGCTTCATCAGGATCGGCACGCGCATCTGGGGCGAGCGCGCCGGATCGATGCCGGCAAAACCGGCCGCGGACACGCCGACGATCGTCATGGGGTAGTTGTTGACGAGGATCTTCTTGCCGACCGCTTGCTGATCGCGATTGAAGCGCCGCGTCCAGTAGTCGTAACTGATCACGACCGAGGGATGACCCTGATAGACCTGATCGTCTTCCTGCGAATTGAACACGCGGCCTGCCGCCGGTCCGACGCCGAGCATCGTGAAGTAATTGCCCGACACCATCTCGATGTCGATACGCTCGGTCTGGTTGTCGATCGCGATCGAGGCATCGGCAACCCGGCGCGCCAGCACTTCGCCGAGTGGCTCGGCGCGCTTCTGGTACTCCTGATAGATCGGATAGGAGTGCATGCGCGAGCCCATGTTGCTGCCGCTGTGCGGCCCTGACTGATACAGCATCACCAGTTCGTCCGGGTTCTTCACGGGAAGCCTGCGAAGCAGGATCTGGTCGATCAGCGTGAAGATCGCCGTGTTCGCACCGATGCCGAGCGCCAGCGAGAGGATCGCGACGATCGAAAACAGCGGACTGCGAACGAGGCCGCGCACGGCCAGCTTGAGGTCATTGGTTGGCAGCGTCATTCCGGTGAGTTAGACGAGGCCACTTTTTGAAGGGTTGTGAAGCCAACCCTGAACTGTTTTGGTCCGTCGAACGTATCAACGAAAACGGAGGTTTCATGTCGTTTCTGAGCAAATTGCTAGGTAAGAGCGAACCCCCCAAGCCGCGAGTCCAGGTCTGCGTCGAATGTGGCATGCCGGTGGCCGACCACAAGCAGTGGTGTTCGATCCTGCAAGGCCAGAACGAAATGAAGCTGAAAGCGGCGGAAAAAAAGACGGCCTGAGTCCATTTTTCGCTGGCACATCATTGGCAGCGCTAGCCGCCTTGGAAGAGGCCGTGTCGCTACCAGATACTCCCGATTCGGATCCGCTCCTCGACTTTTCGAGCGAATTGGACACGGCCAGCCAGGTCAGCCAGGACCAGAGCGCGCCTAAGCCGACGGTTCAAACCATTGCAGCGCCAGTAGATGCGGCGCCGGCGCCGCCGTCCATTCCCATTGAGACGCTGCTCTCGCGGATCGCGCGTCTCGAGGCGGCGCTCGATGATTCGAAGATTCAGGTGTCGACGCTGAGGTCGGAAGTGGCGACATTAGTCCGCACGATCGGCGACATCAAGAACACCGTCGGCGACCTCAAAAAACGGGCGCCCCAGCCTCAGATGACCAGGACCCAAGTAGGCTGGCCAAGCTCGGCGCGGGTATCGAGAACGGCCTCGGCCATCATGGCGGCGGTCACCGGGCTCGGTGCCGGGATCTTCGGCTGGATCTATTTCACGGGACCTGCCGATTCGAGGCCCGGGGCCGGACCCGAGCCGGTGCAGGAAACCGCCTTCGCTCCCGCGGACCAACCGGTTGCGCCGCCGGCAACGTCGCCTTCCGGCGCTCCCGTGCCTGTTCCCGTGGCGGCGCGCGCGCCCGCACGAGAGACGCGCGTAAATTATTTCGGTACTCTCTCAGTCGATTCCGAACCGGGCGGCGAAGTGTTCCTTAACAGGGAGAGCGCCGGCCACACGCCGCTTCGGCTCACCAGCCTGAAAGCAGGATCGCATCTCATCTGGGTCGAGCGCGACGGCTATCGCCGCTGGACGCGCGTGGTGCAAGTGCCCGCCAATCGCGTGACGCGGCTCTTCGCGGATCTCGAGCCCCTATCAGCACGGTGAGGTAGGTTGGGGTCGGCTGCGCAGGGTGGAACTACAGGCCCTGACGATCGCGCCGATAAGGTAAGTAATTACCGTGCCTCAATGAAAAAAACCGCCGAGATGAGCGTCGCCGAAATCAACGCGGCGCTGTTTGGAACCACCGACGCGCGCGCGATCGCCACGGCCTCACTCGTCCAGCAGATGCTCGATTCGGGCGACGGCATCAGCGACCTGATCTTTTCTCCCGGGCGCCCGCCGCAGGTTGAACGCTTCGGCGAACTGGCGACGGTGTCGGTAGCGGAGTTGCCGGTGTTGCGCGCCGAAGACACTGCCGGCATCGCCCGCGACCTGATTCGCGACAACGAGACCTACCTGCGCGCGCTCATCGACACCGGCTCATCGGATCTGTCGTGGCACCTGCCCGATCGCTGCCGTTTCCGGGTGAACGTGTTTCGCCAACGCGGCACTTTCGCGATCGTCATGCGAATGATCGCGCAGAAGATTCCATCGATCCAGGAGCTTGGCCTGCCGCTGGCGATCGCCGATTGCGCCTCACTGAAAAACGGCATCGTCCTGGTCACCGGTCCCACGGGGTCGGGCAAGTCGTCGACGCTTGCGGCGATCATCGATCTGATCAATACCGAGCGCGCCGATCACATCCTGACCATCGAGGATCCGATCGAGTTCCTGCACCACCACAAGAAGGGGACGGTGCACCAGCGCGAGCTGCACACCGATACGCCAACTTTTGCCCTGGCGCTGCGGGCGGCGCTGCGGCAGGCGCCGAAGGTCATCTTGGTCGGCGAAATGCGCGATCGTGAAACGATCGAAATCGCGCTGACGGCGGCGGAGACCGGCCACCTCGTGTTCTCGACGCTGCACACCATCGACGCGTCGAAAACGGTCGAGCGCATCGTCGGCACCTTCGACGTGTCGGATCAGCAGGCGGTCCGCGCCCGCCTGGCGGCGTCGTTCCGGTATTTCATCTCGCAGCGCCTGATTCCGAAAAAAGGCGGCGGGCGCATGGCGATCATCGAAATGCTGAAGGCGACGATGCGCACGCGCGAATACATCGAGATGGGCGAGAAGGAAGGCAAGTCGCTGCTCGATGCGATGCGCGACGGCGCCCTCGACGGCATGCAGTACTTCGACGGCGAGCTCGAAAAGCTGGTGCGCGCCGGATCGATCTCGATGAACACGGCGATGCTCTATGCGACCAACGCCGGCAACCTCAAGGTCGCTCTCGCCGATGTTCCTGACGAGGACTCCTTAGTCACACGATAACGTCGGTTCAAGGGTTCAACGGTTCAAGCCGTTCAACGGTTCATTGTGGTTCAGCACGGTTGAACCCTTGAACGTTGAACGAAGTGAACTGTTTGAACAGCTTGAACCATTGAACGATTGCACCGACGTCATTCCGAGCGCAGCGCGTCCATTACATCCACCCGCGAGGCCCGCGTCGCCGGCATCAGCGAGGCGATCACGGCCGCGGCGACGAGCACGGCAGCTGCGCCGGCAAGCGGCGCCACGCCCGGCACCTGGATGTTGCCGAAGAAGCCGCCGGCAAACCGGAGCAGCGCGAGTCCTACGATCACACCCGTCACAATCCCCGCGCCGGCGATGAACGCGCCCTCGCCGAGAATCCGCGCCAGCAAGTTCGACGGCGTCGATCCAATCGCGAGCCGCACGCCAAACTCGCGCATGCGCGCGCTCACCGAGAATGCCAGCACGCCGGCGACACCGACCACCGCGATCGTCAACGCGACGAGTGCGAAGCCGCCGAACACCAGCGTGTTCAGGCGATTCGGGGCGAGCACTTCGGCGCGCACGTCCTCGAGCGTCGCCGCGCGCTCGACGGGTTGCTCCGCTGAAATGTCGCGGATGATCTTCGTGATCGGCGTCACCAGGGTGTACGGATCGACCTTGGCGTGCACGAACAGACGGCCGCCGCCGAATTCCTGCTCCATCGGGTGATACACCGTCAGTTTCGGTCCGGGGACGATATTCTCGTCGTCGAGGTCTTGAGCGATGCCGACGATGCGCCGCCCCCCGGTGGAAATGCCGATGAACTTCATCACCGGATCGGTCCACATCAGCTTGCGATTCACGGCATCGCCCGTGTTGAACATGCGGCGCGCGACGCTCTCGCTGATGATCACGACCTTTTCGCTATCGGCGACATCATCGGCGTTGAAGTCGCGGCCGGCCACGATCGGCACGCCCAGCGACCTGAAGAAGCCGGGCGAGACCGTGCGGAAGCTGGCGCGCGGATCGTCCTCGCCGTCGGCCTTCGCATAGCCTTCCACGGTGAACTGCGCGTCGAAGAACGTTCTGGCTTCGCGCCACGGCACGATCGTGCCGATCGCCACCTGTTCGACGCCGGGCAACTCGCTGATCTTGCGAATCGCTTCGCGGTAGAGCGGCAGCGACTGCGCGGGCGGCCGCTCATAGTTGACCGGCACGTGCACGGCGAGCACGTTGCTCAGGTTGACGCCGGTCTTGGTCTGCTGCAATGCGATCAGCGTGGTCAGCAAGGCGCCGGCGCCGGCGAGCAAGATAAACGATGCCGCGATCTGCGTGACGGCGAACAGCCGCAGGCGACGATTGGTTCCCGTGGTGATTCGGACGCTGCCGCCGGCAAGCCCGAGACCCGCGGCCGAGTCGGCCGATGGCAGCCGGGGGATGAACGCCAGCAGCACCGAGGCGATCAGCGCGAGGCTGACGCCGACCCACAACAACGTGCTGTCGACGGTGAGATCGAGCGCGCGCACCGAGTATCGCGACGCATAGCGCGCAATCACCGAGAGCATCGGCCGCGCGATCAGCACTCCCAGAATCGCGCCGGTGGCGCATAGGACGACGCTTTCAGCGAGCAAGGTTCGCCGCAGCGCGCCGGTGCTGGCGCCGAGGGCGGCGCGCACCGCGAGCTCGCCTTCACGGCGCACCGATCGTGCGAGGATCAGGTTGGCGACGTTTGAGCACGCGATCACGAAGATCAAACTCGAGGCGGCCAGCAACACGAGCAGGATCGTTCGCGCCGGGGACGTGATCTGATCGCGCAGGCGCACGGCGTTGATGCGGAAGTCGTCGCGAACGGGATACGCCTCTTTGTGCGCGGTGAGCATGCCGGCATGAATCGCCCGCAGCTCGGCGACCGCCTGCTCGAGCGACGCGCCGGACTTCAACCGCCCGAACAACTCCGTCATGCGATGCACGCGCCCGTCCTGCATCGTCGCCGACATGTGATGCGAGCTGGTCACGACGTTGGCGATGAGCTCCGTCTCCGTCGGATACGGCACCGACGGCTCGAGCACGCCGATGATCGTCGAGGCGCGATCGCCCAGCTTGATCTGCTTGCCGAGGATAGTTTCGTCCTGATGCAGCGACTCGTTCCAGAAGCGATACGTCAGCACGGTGACGCTTGCCGCTTGCGGCCCATCGTCTGTCGCATCGATCAGACGGCCGCGGATCGCCTTTAGTCCCATCACCGGAAAGAACGACCCGCTGACCACGCCGGCACGGACGACGCGCGGGTCGCCGAGGCCGACCAGCGTAAAGGGAGTCGACGAAAAATCACCGAGAGCGGAAATCGACTTGATGCCGGCCTTGAGATCGTTGATCTCGGGAACCGAGAAATTCGCGTTCTCGCTGCCGGCGCCGGGCGCGCTCTGGCGGATGTAGACCAGCCGCTCTTCGTCGTCGTTGACCAGCGGCGTGAGCAGCACGCCGCGCACCACGCTGAAGATCGCGGCGTTGGCGCCGATGCCGAGCGCCAGCGTGACGATGACGGTAAGAGCGAGGCCGCGGGCCCGGGCCAGGGAACGAAGCGCGTAGCGGAAGTCGGTCAGTAGTCCCATGACTTATCCATTCAACGTTGAAGGGCCAATTCTTTTACCGTGCCGGTTTCTGATGCAAGGGCGAAGAACCCGACCAGTGCAGGCGCCAATACGTCCTGTTTGACCATGTGCGTCTGGCCGGCGAGGGTCTGATGAACGGCGTTCGGAAATGCGTCGGCCCACGCCCGCATCGCGTTTCGCATGTAGGCCGGGCTCTTGCCGCCCGCCATCACCAGGACCGGCACTGTCACCATTGACCACTTGCCGGGCGGGAACGGCCTGCCGTGGTGGTGCGGCGCGATGATCTCGAGGTCGTTCGAGAGAGTATGCGCGATGGTCGTGAACTTCTTCCAGAATGGCAGCAGCGACATCACGAACACCGCGATTGCCGGTGTGCCGACGTAGCGCATGAATTTCTTCACCGCAGCGCTGCGATTCCCGGATGCGACAAACGCCTTCGTGTCGGCGATGAAGTTGGGCGGCAACGGTTCGTGCGTGTTGTCGATCACATATGGCGCTTCGTAGAGCGCGAGACGGCGGATGCCGCGCAACTGCCGCACGGCTTCGCCCGCCAGGGCGGCGCCTGACGAGATGCCAAAGACCATCGCCGATCCGCCGGCAAATTGCAGTACCGCGTCGAGATCGTCGATCTCACGCTGCACGTCGTAGTCGAAGCCGTTACCACTGTCGCCTCGGCCGCGCCGATCGTAGTGATACACGGTGAACTGCGAGGCGAGCTGTTTGGCAAGCGCAGGCAGCGGTCCAAAGCCGCGCGAGCACATCGCTCCATCGACCAGGATGAGTGCCGGGCCGTCACCAAGCCGATCCACCGCGATTGGGGTGCCGTCCTTCGAGATGACCTTGTCCACGGTTGTTCTCCTGCTTACATGTCGAATGGGCCGACCCGAAATCGACATGCCCGTAAATTACTGAATTCGAGTCATTTACGATTCAGTTCCGCTGAAGAGCTCGTCATGCGCGCGGGCGCGTTCACGGTCCATTTGCTCGGGTGTGGCGCCAAGCCTCGACAACAGATCCTCCACGAAGGCGAGCGCGACCTCGCCTTCACCGGTGAAAACGGTGTCTGCCCCCGCCCGTTTGAGGTCCGGTAACTCGCGCAGATACATCGCCCGCGCGAGGACGCGAATTCCGGGATTCACGTCCCGCGCCGCTCGGATCACCTCGGTGCTGTCCGCCATACCCGCCGACGTGAGAATCAGGCTTCGCGCGGCTGCGATGCCGGCTTCGACGAGCGTCTCGGGACGGGTGGCGTCGCCGTAGACTGCGTCCACGCCTGCATCTCTGATGGCGCGAACGGTGTCGATGTTCAACTCGACCACGGTTGGCTGGATGCCGCTTTCCTTCAGCAGCCGCGCCACCGTCTTGCCGGTCGGTCCATAACCGATGAGGACCGCCCGGTGCACGCTTTTGTCGGCCGCGTGGCGTTCCACGCCGCCGCCGTCGAGCGGATGCGATGAGCGATCAAGAACCCTGCGGAGCCTGGGCCGCGCCTCGATCCAGGCATTGACCGGCGCCACAGCGCGGTAGAAGAGAGGGTTGACGACGATTGAAATGATCGCCGCCGCGACGATCGTGTTCGACGCTTCCGCTGTCAGCACCCCGAGATCGCGGCCGATCGTCCCGAGCATGAATGAGAATTCGCCGATTTGGGACAGCGCCGCGGCTACTGCGAGTCCGACCTTGAGGGGATAGCGCAGCAGCCAGATGATGGCGAGCGCCGCCAGCGGCTTGCCGATCATCACGATTCCCAGCGTCATGGCAAACAGGAGCGGCTGGTCGATGAGCGCCGACGGGTCGAGCAACATTCCCACCGAGACGAAGAACAACACCGCGAAGGCATCGCGCATTGGCAATGCATCCGACGCCGCCCTGAGGCTGTAGTCCGATCGCCCGACCACCATGCCGGCGAGAAATGCGCCGAGCGCCATCGACACGCCGAACACCTGCGCCGAACCGACCGCGATCCCAAGTGCGATGACGAGAACGGTCAGCGTGAACAGCTCCCGCGAGCGCGTCGCCGCCACGTGATCGAGGACTTTCGGGATGACGCGCGCGCCGACGATCGCCGTGAACGCGACAAGCGCGGCGACCTTTAACGCTGTTACGAACAGAGCTTGTAACAGCGACTGGTCGCCTTTGTCAGGTCCGAACACCGATGGCAGTAGAACGAGTGCCAGAACTGTGAACAGATCTTCGACGACGAGCCAACCGACCGCGATGTGACCGATCGGAGTATGGAGCGCGTTATGATCCGACAGCACGCGAATCAGCACCACCGTGCTGGCAACCGACAGGGCAATGCCGAACACGATGCCGGATGCCCAGCTCCATCCAAACGCGTGCGCCATCGCGGCGCCAAGGAGAGTGGCGACCGCGCTCTGCGTGATGGCCCCCGGAATCGCGACGCCACGGACGGCCAGCAATTCTTTGACGTGGAACTGCAGGCCGACGCCGAACATCAGGAGGATGACGCCGATCTCGGCCAACTGTTCGGCGATCGCCGAATCTACGGCGAGACCGGGAGTATTCGGGCCGAGCAAAGTTCCCGCCAGCAGGTAGCCGACGATGGGGGACAAACCGACTCGCTGGGTGAGGTAGCCCAGAAAGAGTGCGCCGGCAAACCCAGCTGTGAGCGTAACGATCAGGTCGTATTCGTGCACTGTGGGCACTAGTCTGACAGATCCACACTGGCCTCCAGCGTTGACTGGCGCTAGAGTGTGCGGCGAGAGGTTTCCATGAAGCTCGTGGCCGCCATCGTCGCCGCCTGTGTCGCCCTCGCCCTTCCGCCGTCGTCGCTGGTTGCGCAGTCGCAGCGCGCGCTGACGATCGAGGACTACTACAAAATCAAGTCGCTCGGCGATCCACAGATCTCGCCGAATGGACAGTGGGTTGCCTTCACCCTGACAACGCGCGTGGAAGAGGACAACACCAATGCGATCGAGACGTTCGTGGTGCCTGCCGATGGATCGGCGGCACCGCGCCGTATCACCCATGAAGGCAAGAGCGTGGCAGCGCCGCGTTGGACCGACGACAACATGCTGCAGTATTCGCTCAATGCGAAAGTGAATAGCGCCATCTTCCTCGGTGGCGACGCGCCGCCGCGCGAGCGAGGAAATCCTGCGTTGTTCAAGGTCGCGGTTGATACGCCGAACGCCACTCCGGTCTCAGCGATGGCGGCACCGGCGGGCGTGCCGAGCGCCGACGGCAAGTGGCGCGCGCAGGCGCGCGAGCTGCCCCGCGCTTCGGCCGCTGAAGTCAACGGCAGCGACTTCGAAAAACGGCATGCGTCGCGATTCAAGGGCCGCTCCTTTGACTGGATGCTCTTCCAGTCGGATGGCCAGGATTATCCGACGCCCGATCCGCGTACTCGCCCTGCCGCCGAGATCGCGATCGCGGCGGTTGATGGCGGCCAGCCGAAAACAATCACGACGCTTGGCATGCGCGCTGCCAATGTCGCCTGGCATCCGAGCGGCAACATGATTGCGTTCACGGCTGACGACACCTGGAAGAACGAGCAGGCCTACGAACAGCCCGACATTTACACGGTGACGACGGCCGGTGATGTGAAGAGGCTCACGAACGACGGTTACGTGTGGGGGTCGCTCGCGTATTCGCCCGACGGACAGTTCCTGCTGTCGGAGCGCACCTTCGGCACCGCGATGATCACCGAGAAGAAGCTGTCACACGGCGGCTCCGACGATCTCATTGCATGGCCGGCTTCGGGTGGCGCGCCGATCAACCTGACTGCGACATGGGATTTCGAACCCAACGCGCCGCGGTGGTCACCGGATTCCAGGTTTGTCTACTTCACCGCGGAAAAAGGCGGCACGACGCATCTGTTCCGCGTCGGTGCGCGCGCTGGCGCGCCCATCGAGCAGATCACAAAAGGCGAGCGGCGCGTCGGTAACGTCACCTTCGACAAGGCCATGACGCGAATCGCCTACAGCGTCGGCACCTACGAGAGTCCTTCAGACGTGTGGACCGCCAATATCGACGGCACCGGCGAGAAACGGCTGACGGACCTCTTCGCCGACATCCGTGCCGAGATCGGCATCACCAGGACCGAGCGCATCACGTGGAAGAGCAATGACGGCACGGAGATCGAAGGCTGGCTGACGATGCCGTACGGCTACAACAAGGCCGGCACATATCCCTTGGTCGTGTTCAACCATGGCGGACCGCACTCGGCGGTCGGCTACGGCTTCAACTTCAAGCAGCAGTACTTCGCGGCCAACGGCTACTTCGTGCTCGACACCAATTTCCGCAGCTCAACCGGCTACGGCGACGCGTTCAAGTGGGCCACATGGGGCGCATGGGGAACGAAGGACGGCCAGGACGTCGTCTCGGGCGTTGATTACGTGATTGCGCACTACCCGGTAAACCGCGCGCGCGTCGCGACGATGGGGCACTCCTACGGCGGGTTCATGACCAACTGGCTGATCACGCAGTATCCCGATCGTTTTGCCGCGGCGGCATCGGGCGCCGGTATTTCAAACTGGTTCAGCGATTACGGCACGGCCGATATTTATCGCACCAAGGAAATGGAATTCTTCGGTGCGCCGTGGCAGGAAGAGGGCATCAAGCGGATGATTATGCAATCGCCGCTGATGCAGGCCGGCAAAGTGCGCACGCCGACGCTGTTCATCAACGGCGAGATGGATCAGCGGGTGCCGTACGAGGAAGGCGAGCAGATGTACTTTGCGCTGCGCCGGCAGGGCGTGCCGGCGAAGATGATCCAGTACGCAGGGCAGCCGCACGGCATCAGCGGGCACTGGAACAACGTGCACCGCATGTTGAACGAGCTGCACTGGATCGACAACTATGTCAAGAAAGGCCGCGACACGACGACCTCTGCGTCGCGGCAGTAGCCTGACAGTCCGGCTAAAGCCGGACGCTACGTAAGCGATCGCGCGATGCGATCAATCTGATTCAGGTGCAGCAGGTCGTGGCCGGCGTAGAGGCGCACGAGATACCCGGCGCTTTCTTCGCCGCGCTCGGCATGCACGCCGACGCGCGCGAGGTCCTCGGGAGTGGCGCGCTCGATCAGCCGCAGATTGTCGCGGCGCAGCACCGCAAACGTCTCGAGTGACTCGTTGGGATCCGCGTTCGCATAGTCGAGCCGCTCGGCCCAGAGATCCTGATCGAATCCGGTAATCGGCGGCCGATCCTGCGCGAGGATCAGCCGCATCCGCCATCCCCACACCACGTCCGTATCGGCGAGGTGGCGGAGCACGTGCGCGACCGACCACTTGCCGGGTGCTTCCGGCGTGCGCAGCTTCTGGGGCGTGAGCGTCGCGACGGCCCTTGCCGCGGCCCCTGGCGTTTCTCGAAGCACATCGAGTGGCGGACGGTCGCCGACGAGCCCGAGAACCGCAGTCGAGTATTGAGCGCGAAGCTCCGGTAAGTCTTTGGAAGTATTGGAAAAAACCGACATATCAACCGCTCCTGGCACCCAGGCACCTCAGGGACCCTAGGCACTAACCTTTGCCTCTGGACACCGTCTAAGCGAAAGTGACTCCTGGACCGATCGTACAGGATCTGCGCATCGGCATCCGCAGCCTGCTGCGCGTCCCGTTGTTGACGGCGACGATCATCGCGACCGTCGGCATCGGCATCGGCGCCACCGCGGCGATCTTCAGCGCCGTCAACGCCGCGATGCTCCGGCCGCTGCCCTACGCGCATCCCGATCGCCTCGTGCGCCTCTATACAGACACGCCTCCATTCAAGTTCCGCTTCTCCGTGGTCGACTACCTGGCATTCACTGAACAGCAGACGCGCTTCGAACAGCACGCCACGTACACAGATCGCGCGGTGAGCTTCAGCAACGGCGAGATCGCCGAGTTGCTGCGGACGCGCGTGGTGTCGTGGGCCTTCTTCTCGGTGCTCGGGATCGACCCGATGCTGGGCCGCGATTTCAGCGAGGCTGACGGCCGCCTCGGCAGTCCGCAAGTCGCGCTCGCCAGCCACGGGTTCTGGCAGCAACGTCTTGGCGGGCGCGCCGATGCCATCGGCAAGCCGGTTCGTCTCGACGGCGCGGAATACACGGTGATCGGCGTGATGCCGCCGACCGTGGGCCCGCTCGAGCGGCGTTACGATCTGTTCCTGATCCAGCAGTTCACGCCGCCGCGGCGAAAGGGCCCATTTTTCTACTCGGTCATCGCCCGGCTTCCGGAGAACGCCAATCGCCAACTGGCTTCGAACGAACTGCGCGCCATCGACCGCGCGCTCTTTCCAATCTGGAAGTCATCGTACCAGGACGAGAAGTCAACGTGGAAGATGGAGGATCTCAGGACCAACCTCGTCGGCGACCTGCGCGCGATTGCCGGCCTGTCGCTCGCCGCGGTGGGTCTGGTGTGGCTGATCGCGTGCGCGAACGCGTCGAACTTGTTGATCGCGCGCGTCATAGGCCGGCGCCAGGAACTGGCGGTCCGAGCCGCCCTCGGCGCATCACGCGGCCGCGTCATCCGCTACCTGCTCGTCGAAAGCGGACTGTTGGCGGCCGGCGCCGCGATTGTGGCGGTTGCGATCGCGTACGGCGGCATGCAGCTGCTGCAGACCGTCGGCGCCACGTATTTCCCGCGCACCGGCGAGATTCGGTTTGATGCCGCGATGGCCTGGCTGATGCTGGGCCTCGCGCTGTCGAGCGCGTTACTGCTTGGACTCGTGCCGGCGTTGAATGCGACGGGCGGCAGCGTCGATGAATCACTGCGATCGAGCCGATCGTCAACCGCCAGTGTCGGTGTGCGGCGGCTGCGTCGCGCGCTCGTCGGCGCCCAGTTCGCGATCGCCACGCCGCTGCTGATCGTGGCGGGATTGCTGCTCGCCAGCCTCAACGAGTTGAAGCACGTCGATCTCGGCTTCGAAACCGAACAGATCCTGACCGGATCGATTCGATTGCCAGGCGCTCAGTATCAGGATACAGCCCGCATCGACGCGTTCTGGAATGAGCTGAAGCGGCGCGTCGCCGCGCTGCCAGGTGTGTCGGGCGTGGCCTACGCCGACGGCTTGCCTCCCAACCAGCCCGGGCAACACAATAACTTCGCCCTCGAAGGCAGCGCGCCAGACGACCCGCAACCGGTTACGCCGTGGGTCGCGATGTCGCCCGAATACGCGCCAACGCTCGGACTGAAGCTGATTGAGGGCCGCTTGCTCGACGAGCGCGACATCGATCCTGAGAACCTGCTCGCCGTCGTCGTCGATCGCGCATGGGCTCGACGGTTCCATCCCAATCAGAGCGTCGTCGGAAAACGATTGAAGAGCGGCGGCTGCACCGAATGCCCCTTCACGACCGTGGTTGGCGTGTTGAGTGAAGTCAAATACGACGGAGTCGATCAACCGGATCAGGGAACGGTCTACTTTCCGATCAGCGGCGGCACGTTCCGCTTCTTGATCGTGCGCGCCAGCGGCGATCCGCTAGGCATTGCTCCGGCGGTGCGGCAGGCCGTTCGCGAGCTGGAACCGGCGGCGCCGTTGTCGAACGTTGCGACCGCCGCCAGTCTCGTCGACCAGTCGCTCCTGAGGCCGCAATCACTGTCGATGCTGATCGCGAGCTTTGCCGGAGTAGCGCTGTTGTTGTCGGTCATCGGCATCTACGGCGTGATGGGCTACTTCGTGCAGCAGCACCTGAAGGAGATCAGCATCCGGATGGCGCTCGGCGGCAGCCGCTCGGACGTCGCTCGTCTTGTCGTCGGCCAGGGAATGGTGGTGGTGATCGCCGGAGTGACTGTCGGAACCGCGATCGCATTCGCCGCCACGCGATTGATGTCGAGCCTGCTGTTCGGTGTCGGCGCGGCCGATCCGTGGACCTTCAGCGGCGTCGCCCTGATAATGGTAACGGTCGCGCTGCTGGCGTGCGCCGTCCCGGCGTGGCGCGCGATGCGCGTGCAGCCGGCAGCCGTGTTGAGAAACGAATAAGGCACTCCCGAAGGAGGGGGCGCCTAGGCTCTGGCGAGTCGTTCCTTCTCGACGAGCACTCGCCTCAGGATCTTTCCCGACGGCGACTTCGGAATCGCGTCCACGAACGCGACGTGCTTCACGCACTTGTAGTGCGCCACCCTCGGCAGCAAAAAGGCGATCACCTCGTCGGCGGTCAGCGAGCCACGCCTGACGATGATTGCCTTTGGCACTTCGCCACAGTTTTCGTCCGCGACGGGAATCACCGCCACGTCGGCAATCTGCGGGTGCTTCAGCAGAATCGACTCGAGCTCCGCCGGCGCGACCTGGAAGCCCTTCACCTTGATCAGCTCCTTCAATCGATCGACGACCGTCAGGTAGCCGTCGGCATCCAGCACGCCGATGTCGCCGGTGTGCAGCCAGCCGTCTGCATCCACCGTGCGCGCGGTCGCTTCCGGGTTGTTCAAGTAGCCTTTCATCACGTTAGGGCCACGCACCCACACTTCACCTGGCTGGCCGGTCGGCACATCCTTGCCGGTTTCCGGATCGATGATGCGCTGCTCGAGGCTTGGCATCAGCAGGCCGACGGTGCCGGCGCGCTCCGTGCCGGCCACCGTATAGTGCGTCGCCGGGCTCGCTTCGGTCATGCCGTAACC
>Ga0310892_10000208_pt1 | contig 15768 bp, 11 predicted proteins | sample C0D1metaG_FD_203747 | JGI IMG/M metagenome (GOLD analysis project Ga0310892, IMG submission 203747) | Lab incubated soil microbial communities from West Virginia University Organic Research Farm, Morgantown, WV, United States - C8D2 | ecosystem: Environmental > Terrestrial > Soil > Agricultural...
GGAATTGCGGAAGGCGAGATTTCCGTCGGGCAAACCAGTATGCTCAAGCTCGGCGCCGGATCGACATTCACATTGCTCGCCGTTTTCGCAGGATCTGCGGAAACGTCGGCGGTCGATTCAAAGGCGACTGACATGGCGCCGAAAACCTCGGACTCCACAACATCGGAAACACACCCGCCCCGGCTGCCATTGCGCTTTGTATGGCAGACCGATGTGGAGGGCAGGTTCAGCTTGGCGACCCGGGAATTCACCGAACTTCTCGGGCCGAAGACGTCTGCCGTTCTTGACCGTACTTGGACAGAGATCGCGCAGGCCCTGACGCTTGATCCGCAGGGGCAGGTTGCCGCCGCCATGGCGGCCCGGCAGACTTTCAGCGGTATTGTCCTGCTCTGGCCGATCGATGATTCCGACGATCAGATGGTGGTCGAGATGTCCGGGCTGCCGGTATTCGACCGCGAGCGGGAATTCACGGGCTTCCGCGGCTTCGGCATCTGCCGCGACCGCAAGACCCCCGAGAGCACAAAGGATCACCCCGAAATGGCTACCGAATCCTCGCCGCCGTCGGATGATGATCCGGCGGCGATGGTCCTTCCGTTTCCTTTCGAACCGCGCGCGCAGGAACCGAAACCTGAGTCACAAGAGCACAGCGCGTTCCGGGAATTGGCACGTGAACTCAGCGAAAGGCTGAAGCGGTCGCCGGGCGGTCGCACCGCCGCAGCCTCGGATGATTTCGGCGCCGAGCCGGCTGTTCCCGTGGCTCAGCCGGCGCGCGAACCGCCCAAACAGCTTCCGGACATCCAGGGCAGCCGGCCGATTCTCGATCGGCTGCCGGTGGGTATCCTGGTCTATCGCCTGAGCACGTTGGTTTACGCCAATCGCGCCTTCCTCGAGTGGACCGGTTACACGACCCTGGATGAACTGAGCGAAGCCGGCGGCCTCGACAGCCTGTTCATCGAGAGCAAGGACAATTCCTCGTCGCCCGACAGCAAGGGCAGCGGCAAATCGCTGACGATCGCCACCGTCAGCGGCACGCAGAAGCCGGTCGACGGCCGCCTTCTCAGTGCCGCCTGGAACAACGAGAACGTTCTCGTGCTGCTGGTCGATACGCGGTCCGGCAGTGGGGAAAAGACGCCGCCTGCACCGATCACTGATGCCGAGCGGGAAAATCGCGAGCTCAGGGCAATCCTCGATACGGCGACGGACGGCGTGCTGGTGCTCGACGCTACCGGCAGCATCCTGTCCGCAAACCGCAGCGCGCAGGCGCTGTTCGGGTACGACGCGGCCGACTTCGCGAGCCACACATTGGATGACCTGCTGGCCCCGGAAAGCCGCCGCGCCGCGCACGAGCAATTGGAGCGGCTGACGAACAGCCGGGGCGCGGGCATGCTGAACGCTGGCTACGAGGCCATCGGTCGCGTGCGCCAGGGCGGTCTCGTTCCTCTCTACATCACGATGGGGCGCATCGAAGGCAGCGAAAAGCTGTGCGCGGTGTTGCGCGACATCACCGCCTGGAAGCGCAGCGCCGAAGAACTTAACACCGCCAAGCAGGCGGCCGAAAAAGCCTCGGTCGCCAAGTCGGAATTTCTCGCCAAAATGAGCCACGAAATCCGCACACCGCTCAACGCCATCATCGGCTTTTCCGAAGTGATGATGGACGAGCGCTTCGGCCCCATCGGCAATGAACGCTACCGGCAATATCTGAAAGACATCCACGCGTCCGGTGGACACCTCATATCGCTGCTCAACGATCTCGTTGATCTTTCGAAGATCGAGGCGGGAATTCTTGATCTCACCTTCGTCAGCGTCAATCTGAACGATCTGCTGCAGCAATGCGTGGCCATCATGCAGCAACAGGCCAACCGCGAGCGCGTCATTATTCGTACGGCACTCGCTCCCAACCTTCCGCACATCATCGCCGACGCGCGCTCGCTGCGTCAGATCGCGCTCAATCTCTTGTCGAATTCGATCAAGTATACGGGCGCAGGCGGTCAGGTGATCGTCTCAACCGCATTGACCGACGACCAGGAGGTCGTCCTGCGCGTACGCGATACCGGGAACGGAATGAGCAAGGAGGATCTCGAGACCGCACTCGAGCCATTCCGGCGCGCCGATGCCACCGGACAATGGGGTTCAACCGGAAGCGGGCTTGGCCTGCCGATAACAAAGGCTCTGGTCGAGGCCAATCACGCCCGATTTCGCATCGCCAGCGAAGTCGGGAATGGAACACTCGTCGAAGTAGCATTTCCGACCACGCGGCTGCTGGCGCATTGATTTCGAAATCGGCTAGGCTTTGCGGATGAGACAGATCTCCCGGCGCGCGGCCATTGTGCTGGCGTTTGCGAGCGCACTCTTTGCCGCGTCGCCTGCGCGGACAGAACCTGTCGATCTGCTTCTGGTTCTGGCGGCCGACGTCTCGCGCAGCGTTGACAGCCAGAAATTTCAGCTTCAGCGCGAAGGATATGCCGCGGCACTTGCCGATCCGCGCGTTATTGACGCCATCCAGTCGGGTCGACGTGGCCGCATCGGCGTGCTGTTCCTGGAATGGTCGGGATTTGGTAACCAGAAGGTCGTGATCGACTGGACGGTTGTTGATGGCCCCAAAGCCGCCCAGGCTTTTGGCGACCGGCTCCTTGAATCGCCGCGTTCCTTCGCCGACCGCACCTCGATCAGCGGCGGTATTGACGCCGCCGTGGCGCAACTCGCGCGCGCCCCATTTGAGGCCCAGCGCCGTACCATCGACGTTTCGGGCGACGGCACCAACAATGCCGGCCGCGACGTTGGTCTGGCCCGCGACGAAGCTCTGGCTCTGGGCATCAGCATCAACGGGCTGGTGATTCTGAGCGATACCCCGCTGCCGTGGAACCCCGAGCACACCAATCCGCCCGGCGGCCTCACGAAATACTACCGGGACAATGTCATCGGCGGGCCGGGGAGCTTCGCGCTGGAAGCAAAGGACTTCAATTCGTTTGGCGAGGCGATCGTCAAGAAGATGATCGCGGAGATCGCAGATCTTCGCCAATAGCTGGTGGGTATCTTAACCCTTTGATCTCTCAGCCTTGAAAGGGTCACAGACGCCATCCAAGTTGGCGGCCATGGGACCGATGCTATAGTCCGCCGGCACCAAACACCGAAACAACCGGATCCTCCCCTTTGACGACGGCTACCGGCTTGAAACGCCTGGGATTTGTCTTGCTCGCGGTCATCGCGGGCGGCATGGCCGTGCTGACGACCGCGGGCTATCTCATATCCGCCGACACGGTGCGTCAGCGGGTCCTGGCGGAGATTCGCGAAGTCACCGGCCTTGATCCGGTTTTGCGGGGAAAAGCCAGCGTTTCGCTGTTCCCGAGCGGCAGCGTGAACTTCGCCGATGTGGCACTCGGCGACGCCAAGCAGCCCGCCCTTGTCGCCGACCGGCTGACGGCGCGTCTGAGGTTCTTTCCGCTGCTGATCGGTCGCGTCGAGATTGCCGACGTTTCGCTCGACCGTCCAAGAATCATGATCGAGTTTCTGCAGAACGGACAGTCGAACTGGTCGGGACTGATCGATGCCTTGACGCGCAGCCAGGCGGCCGCACATCGCGTCGCTGCGTTTTCCGAAATGCGCATCGACGGCGGCACTGTGACAATTCGCGACGAAGCGCGGCAATTCAACGAGACCTTGTACGGAGTGGAATTCTCGCTGGCCTGGCCGTCGATCTCCAAGACCTTCGGCGCCACCGGCCGGCTCATCTGGCGCGATGCGCCGCTGGACGCGAGCCTGACCCTCGCCGACTTTGCCGCCGCGCTTACCGGCAGCCGTAGCGGCGTGAAGCTGCGCATCGCCGGCTCGCCGATGAAGGCCGCATTTGACGGCGCTGTCAGCTTCAAGCCGGCCTTGAAGATCGAAGGCACCCTTGCCGCGGACGCGCCTTCGTTGCGCAACGCCATGATCTGGTCGGGGCAGAAGCCGTTGCCCGGCGGCGGCTTCGGCCGATTTGCAATCAAGGCAAAAACGAATGTCCTGGGCGGCACCATCAGCCTGTCCAGTGTCAACGTTGAACTCGACGGCAATTCCGCCGAAGGCGTGCTCACCTTTGCCGCCGATGGACGGCAGACGCTGCAGGGGACCCTTGCCTCCGAAGCGCTAGACCTTACGCCCTATATTTCCACTGTCCGTCTGATCGCCGCCAACGAGCGCGCGTGGAACAACGGCCGCATTACCCTTGATGGTCTCGCCGGAATGGACCTCGATCTCCGCCTCTCGGCGGCAAACGTCATCGTCTCGAATGCCAAACTCGGGCGCACTGCGATCGCCGCAAACTTGCGTAACGGCCATCTGGTCCTCACCGTAGGCGAGGCGCAGGCCTATGGCGGCGTGATCAAGGGCTCCATGACGTTCGCCAATTTCGAGCAAGGGGTCGACATCAAATCGCAGCTGAATTTCAACGACGTCGATCTTGAAAGTTGCCTCGGTCAGTTGTTCGGCCTGCGCCGCCTCGAAGGCAAAGGGAACATCGCGCTTACCGTCGACGGCAGTGGCGACAGCGTGCTTGGGGTGACGCAAACGCTCAACGGAACCGCAGGCCTGACCGCGACAAACGGCGCGCTTGCGGGGCTGAATGTCGAGCAGCTGCTTCGCCGCCTGGAGCGGCGGCCGCTGTCGGGTGGCGGCGAGTTCCGCAGCGGACGCACGCCCTTTGACAAGATGACGGTCGCGCTGAAAATCAACCAGGGCGTTGTGTCGGTCGAGGATGTGAAGATCGAGGGCGCGGCCGTGGTTCTCGGGCTTGTCGGCTCGGCGTCGATCCCGGCACGCGAGCTCGACCTGAAGGGCACCGCCGCCCTTGTTGCTCCACCCAAACCCGGCGCAACGCCGTTCGAACTGCCATTCATCGTCCAGGGTTCGTGGGATGACCCGATCATGCTGCCCGATCCGGAGTCCCTGATACGCCGGTCCGGCGCAGCGGCCCCTCTGCTCAACGCCGTTCGCGAGCGCAGTACGCGGGATTCGGTTCGCTCGGCGATCGAACGCCTGACCGGCAGCGCGCCGGCACCGGGTGCCGGCCCGGAGGCCGCGCCGACGACTCCGGGGAAGACCCAATAACTCCCCTTGCCGCGACAAAGCAGCAGCGACTAGGCCACCCGCAAAATCATGATCATCAAACCTGGGCGCCGAGCGCCGCCCGCTCGCGTCGCGCGGCGCCGCCTTTGGTGATCAATGATGCGACGATCGTTCCGGCCGCGACCACGGCTATCATGATCGTACACACGGCGTTGATTTCAGGCTTAACCCCCAGTCGCACTTCCGAGTAGATACGGATCGGCAAGGTCGTCGCACCCGGGCCGGTGGTGAAGCTCGCGATCACGAGATCATCGAGCGAGAGCGTGAATGCCAGCATCCAGCCGGCGGCGATGGCCGGAGCAATCAGCGGCAACGTGATTGTCAGGAAGGTCTTCAACGGCGGGCATCCGAGATTCATCGCCGCCTCCTCGAGGCTGCGGTCGAACCCAATAAGCCGCGATTGCACGATGACGGTGACAAAGCACATCGTGAGCGTGGTGTGGGCGATGGTGATGGTCCAGAAGCCACGGTCTACGTTGAGAGCGACAAACAGCAGCAAAAGCGAAAGCCCCGTGATGACTTCCGGCATCACCAGCGGCGCATAGACCATTCCGGAAAACAGCAACCGCCCGCGAAAGCGTCTCAGGCGCACCAGGGCGACAGCCGCAAGCGTCCCGAGAATTGTTGCCGCCGTCGCCGAAAGTACACCGACGCGCAGGCTGATCCAGGCAGACTGCAGGAGCGCCGCGTCGTTCAGCAATTCGCGATACCAAACGAGTGACCAGCCTCCCCATACGGTGACCAGCCGCGACACATTGAACGAATATATGACGAGGATCGTGATCGGCAGATAGAGGAACGCAAGGCCAAACGCGACCGACACGATATTGAAGGGCGAAGCACCGCGTTGCATCACCGCCCGCCTTCCAATGATCGCTTTTGGAGAAGCTCGTAGAAAAGCATCGGCGCGAGGAGCAGCACCAGCAATGTAACGGCAATCGCGGAGGCGACGGGCCAGTCGCGATTGGAAAAGAACTCGCTCCATAACGTCTGGCCGATCATCAGCGTTTCCGAACCGCCGAGCAGATCAGGGATGACGAACTCGCCGACGATCGGAATGAAACAGAGCAGAGCGCCGGCGGCGGCGCCCGGCAGCGATAGCGGAACGACTACGAGCCAGAACGTTTTCCAGCGAGGACACCCAAGGTCGGCGGCAGCCTCCAGCAGAGTCTCATCCATTTTTTCCAGGACCGCGTAGAGCGGCAGCACCATGAACGGCAGATACGAATAAACCATGCCGATGTAGATCGCGGTGTCGGAGGACAGCCAACTAACCGGCGCATCGACGATGCGCAATTTCATCAGCACGTCATTGAGCAGGCCGTCACGCTGCAGGATGTTGATCCACGCATAGACCCGGATCAGAAACGACGTCCAGAACGGCAGCACGACTGCCATCACCAGGAGCGGTTGCCAGCCTCGCGGCGCGCGGGCGATGCCGTAGGCGAAGGGGTAGCCGATCAAGAGCAGGACGAGCGTCGAAATTGCCGCAACCTGCAGGCTCTTGAGATAGGACAACAGATAGATCAGGTCGGTGAACAGCAGCTGGAATGAATCGAATGAAAGTTCCCCCACGAACTCTCGAAGACCAGCCAATCCGGCCGAGAGATCAAAGACCGGCGTGTAGGGCGGCTGCGCCATCGCTGTTTGCGACAGGCTGATCTTGAGGACGATGACGAACGGTGTGAGGAAAAAGACAACGAGCCACAGATAGGGCAGAAGCACGATAGCGCGTCCGCTCCAATTCCGTTTCTGCGTGCCACCGTGCATCGCTACTCCGTCAAAACCACACCGGCTTCGGACGGCCATGAGAGCCAGACAATGTCGTTCGGCGAAAAAAACGCCCCGCCCCGCGCGCTGACATTGGTGAGCGCGACTTTCATCACAGAGCGATCACTGAGCAGGACTTTGTAGATCGACATGTCGCCGCGGTAGCCAATCTCCGACACGGTGCCTGAGACAGCATTGACATCGCTCTTGGGTCGCTCGGCGGTCATGGCGACTTTTTCCGGACGCAACGCCAGCCAGACTGTGTCTCCGGGCCGGGCCTTGCCCGTTTCGACAGTACGCATGCGGCCGAACGCGCTGTCGATAGTGCCATCGGGACCGAGCCGACCTTCAATCATGGTCGCCTCCCCTATGAAGCCCGCAACCCAACGCGAATTCGGTCGCTCATAAATTTCCGCCGGCGACGCAACTTGCATAAGGTGACCGCGATCCATGACCGCGATGCGATCGGCAACAATCATCGCCTCTTCCTGGTCGTGCGTGACGATCACGAACGTCGTCCCGAGCTTGCGTTGCAGCTCCATCAGCTCGAACTGGGTTTCGCCGCGTAACTTCTTGTCGAGCGCGGCCAGCGGTTCGTCGAGCAAAAGCACGCGCGGGCGCTTGATCAGCGAGCGTGCGAGCGCCACCCGCTGGCGTTGCCCGCCAGACAATTGATCGATCCGCCGCCCGCCGAACCCCTGCAGACGCACGAGGGCCAGCATTTGGGCAACGCGATCGGAAATCTCCGCCCGCGCGACATTCTCCTGGCGCAGACCGAACCCGATGTTTCCCTCGACCGTCAAATGCGGGAACAGCGCATAGCTCTGGAACATCATGTTCACAGGTCGTCGGTGCGGCTGAACGGGCGCGATGTCCTCACCGTCGAGGATGATGCGGCCTTCAGTCGGCGTTTCGAAGCCGGCCAGCATCCGCAACAACGTGGTCTTGCCGCAGCCCGAAGGGCCAAGCAGCGCGAAAAATTCGTCATGCCCGATGTCGAGCGAAAGGACTTCGACCGCCACGACCGAACCGAACCGCTTGGTGACGGCCTCGAAGCGCACCAGTGGCTGCTTGTCGTTCGTTGCAGGTCCTTGCGCTGCCTTGCCCCCGTCCGCCATCGAATCCCCGTTTCGTGGCATCACGCTACCGGTGCGCGAGAACGCACTCAACCCGGCCTCAATTCAGTTCTGCTCCGTCAGGGTGCGTTTGACCGCATCACGCCAGCCGGAATACTTGCGCTCCCGGGTTTCGAAATCCATGCGCGGCTCGAAGCGCCTGTCGAGCTGCCACTGCGCGGCAAAGCCTTCGAGGTCGGGACAGATACCGGCTGCCCGGCCCGCCAGATACGCCGCGCCCAGCGCGGTCGTTTCCATGACGACGGGCCGATCGACCGGACTCGCAAGAATATCGGCGACGTATTGCATCGTGATGTCGCTGGCGGTCATCCCACCGTCAACGCGCAGCACGGTCGTTGAAGCTGTGGCGGAAGGCCAGTCGGCATGCATAGCCTCGAGCAGATCGCGTGTCTGGTAAGCGACCGCTTCCAGCGCCGCGCGGGCAAGTTCGGCTGCACCGGAATTGCGGCTCAAGCCAAAGATCGCGCCGCGCGCCTGTGCGTCCCAATAGGGTGCGCCCAACCCGACAAAGGCCGGCACCAGATAGACCTGCTCGGCAGGATCGGCCTGCTGCGCCAAAGGACCGACATCTGATGCCGCGCTGATGAGTTTCATCGTGTCGCGCAGCCATTGCACGGCGGCGCCGGCGACAAAGATGGCTCCTTCCAGCGCATAAGTTCGCCGGCCCTCGAGCTGATAAGCGATGGTTGTGAGCAGACGGTTGTTCGAAACAAGACGTTCGGCGCCGGTGTTGAGCAGTGCAAAACATCCGGTGCCATAGGTCGATTTCATCATTCCAGGCTTGAAGCAGCCTTGCCCGAGCGTCGCGGCTTGTTGATCCCCGGCAATGCCGAGAACCCGAATCGGCCCGCCGAACAAATCGGCCGTTGTTTCGCCGAACATGCCCGCGCAATCGCGCACTTCCGGCAAGAGACGATGCGGTACGCCAAACAGTCGGCAAAGATCATCGTCCCACCGCGCCTTGCCAATATCGAACAACAGCGTGCGCGCCGCGTTGGTGGCATCGGTCAGGTGCACCTTGCCGCCGGTGAGCCGCCACAGCAGAAAACTGTCGATCGTGCCGAAGGCGAGCTTGCCATCCTCGGCTGCCGCGCGGGCACCCGTCACATTGTCGAGCAGCCAGGCGATCTTGCTTGCGGAAAAATAGGGATCGAGCAGCAGTCCCGTTTTCGCGGCAATGTCCGGTTCATGACCGGTGCGCCGCAAGGCATCGCAATGGTCCGCGGTGCGCCGGTCCTGCCAGACGATCGCGTTGTAGATCGGTTCGCCGTTTTGACGGTCCCAAATGACCGTGGTTTCGCGTTGATTGGTGATGCCAAGCCCGGCGACGTCTTTTGCCGTGATGTGCGCCTCGGCCATGACGGCCCGCACGGTCGTGACGACGGTCCTCCATATTTCCTCCGGGTCGTGTTCGACCTCGCCCGGCGACGGATAGATTTGTCGGAACTCCATTTGCGCGGTCGCGAGTGGTCGCAGGGCCGTATCGAACGCGATCGCGCGCGTGGAAGTCGTACCCTGGTCGATGGCGATGAGAGCGGTTGGCAAATGAAGTCCCCCGGGTCGTCAATGCGCGGTTGCGGCCGCCTTTCCGCTCATCGATCCAATGAAGCGATCGAGTGCCGCGCAATCCTCGGCTGTCGCCCTTAGCCCGATCTTGCTCCGGCGCCAGAGTACGTCATCCGCATTCTGCGCCCATTCATTGTCTACCACGTAACGCACTTCGGCGGCCGTGAGGTCGCCGGCGAAGCACGGGCCCAGGTCGTCCATGCTTTTCGCGTCTGCGAGAAATCGTTCGGCGCGCAGGCCATAGGCGTGCATCAGTCGCTGTGCGTGCGCGACCGACAAGAAAGGCCACCGCCGCATCGTCTCGGTCACCTGCGCGTTATACTCCTCAGGCAAGAACTCTCCGCCTGGCAGTTTCGAATTTGCCGTCCAGGGCGGTCTCCCTCCGAAGTAATGACCGATCTTCAGCATGGCCGCCTCTGCCAGCTTTCGGTGCGTCGTGATCTTGCCACCATAGATCGTGAGCAACGGCGCCACCCCGTCGCCCTGATCGAGAACCAGTTCGTAGTCGCGCGTGACGTCCTCGGGCCGGTCGGCGTGATCGTCGTACAAGGCGCGAACACCGGCGAACGACCATACCAACTCGTCGGGAATGACCTTGTCGCGAAAATACTGATTAACGGCATCGCAAAGATAGGCGATCTCGGTTGGGTCAGGCGCGAGCGAACCGAGATCGCCGACGAAATTCTGGTCTGTGGTGCCGATCAGCGTGAAATCATCGGTGAATGGCAGAACGAACACGACGCGGCGGTCTGCCGCCTGCAGCAGATAACCGTAGTCGTGATCGAAGCGCCGACGAATGACGATATGGCTTCCCTTGATCAGCCGCACAGGCGTTGGCAGCGGGCGGCGGATGACCGTATCCGCGACCGGACCGATCCACGGGCCGGCGGCATTGACCAGAACACGCGCGGTCTTTACTTCGCGACGTCCGCGCGCGTTCAGTACCAGCTCCCATTCGTCCCGCCGCTCCACTCGCGCGCAGCGCGTGCGCGTCCGAATGACCGCACCACGCTCGGCGGCATCGAGCGCGTTGAGCACGACGAGCCGTGAATCATCGACCCAGCAATCGGAATATTCGAAGCCATAGCGAAAAGTGCGCTTCAGCGGCTGGCCAACTTTGTGGTGTGTGAGATCGACTGTGCGCGAGGCGGGCAACAGCTTGCGTGCACCCAACATGTCGTAAAGGATCAGGCCGAAGCGCAACAAAAGCGACGATCGCATCCCGGGAATTGGCGGCAACATGAATCGCATCGGCCGGACAAGATGCGGTGCCGTGCGCAGAAGCACCTCTCGTTCGTTCAGCGCCTCGCGAACCAGACGGAAGGCTCCGTGCTCGAGATAGCGCAAGCCGCCATGGATCAATTTGCTCGACGCCGAGGATGTGCCCGAACCAAGATCGTTCATCTCGACGAGCAGTACCTTGATTCCGCGGCCGGCTGCGTCACGGGCGAGGCCCGTTCCGTTTATGCCGCCACCGATGATGGCGAGGTCAAAATCGGCCATTGCCTGATGATTCGCTTTATTCCGCAGAATGAGTGGCTTGAGCCGAGCACTCAAGGACAGAGCGTGTTAACTTTGGGTTTGCGTGGCGTTCACCGCAATTGAAAAATCGCGCCATCGCCGCCATATCGAACCAATTAATGCCCTATTTCGTTGCTTGAACGCCCGCCAGGGAAATTTCAACCGCCAATGCCCTCGCCCCGCCTCCTCGTCATCGAAGGCAATTCACCGCAAACAACCGCCGATCACGTGGCAGTCGGCGGCACCGCGGCCAGCAAGGGCTACTCCGACCTCCTGCGCGAACTTCTTCCGGGCACCGTTGTGGATATCTGCTATCCCGGCGACCCGACGGCGCTATTGCCGGAAGGTTCCTCGCTCGAAGGCTACGACGGCATCGCCATCACAGGATCAAGCCTGCACGTTTACAACGGCGGTCCGGAGGTGATGCGACAGATCGACCTGGTGCGCGCCGCGCTCAAGACCGGCACGCCGTTGTTCGGCTCATGCTGGGGGCTTCAGGTCATCACCGCGGCGGCCGGTGGCAGCGTGCGGAAAAATCCAAAAGGACGCGAGCTCGGCTTCGGTCGCGGCATCCGTTTGACCGAAGCCGGCCGCAAGCACCCGATGTATGCGGGCAAGCTCGATGTGTTCAACGCACCGACGGTGCATCTCGACGAGGTCGAGTCGCTCGCGCCGGGCACGACCGTGCTCGCGACCAACGCAGTGTCCGATGTGCAAAGCGCGGAGATCCGCACCAACGGATCGACCGCCTGGGCCGTGCAGTATCACCCTGAGTATCCGCTGCGAGAAGTCGCGGCGATCGTGCGGCGTATAGGCACTCGACTCATCGAAGAGGGATTTTTTGCCGACGAAGCGGATATCAAGACCTTTTCGCAGGATCTCGACACACTCGACCGCGATCCCGGCTGCAAGCGGCTCTCGTGGCGGCACGGCATCAGCAGGAATGTTCTCGACAAGAAATTGAGAGTCGGTGAAGTCGCCAACTGGATTGAATTTCAGGTCCTGCCGACGCGCGTGAAACGAGGACGCGGGTAGAAATGGATTTTTCGGGCAAGCAGGTTGTGGTGACCGGCGGTACTGGCGCGCTCGGGACTGCTGTCGTGAGCAAAATGCTTGCGGGGGGTGCGACCTGCATCATCCCATACGTGCACGAAGCGGAAGCGCAACGTTTTCCCAATCGCGGCGATGCGCAAGTGAAGCTCGTGGCGGTTTCCGATCTATCCGACGAGGCACAGGTCGCAAAAGTTTATTCGGGTGTAAAGCTTTGGGCATCGATCCACATCGCCGGCGGCTTTGCTGCCGGCAAAGTGGCCGAAACAGACAAGGCCGCATTGATGGCCCAGATCGACAGCAATCTCGTCTCATGCTTCCTGTGCTGCCGCGCTGCGGTGAATGCCATGCTGACAAGCGGCGGCGGCCGCATTGTCAATGTCGCTGCACGGCCGGCACTCGAATGGCGGTCGGGCGCGGGCATGAGCGCATACACTGTGGCCAAGACGGGCGTCGCCGCGCTCACCGTGACGCTGGCAGAGGAAGTCGCCAAGGACGGCATATTGGTCAATGCGGTTGCGCCTTCGATCATGGATACGGCCGCCAATCGCAAGGCAATGCCGAAAGCCGATTTTTCTGCCTGGCCGAAGGTCGAAGAAGTGGCCGCAACGATTGCCTTTCTGGCGTCGCCTGAAAACCACGTAACGCGCGGCGCAATCGTTTCGGTCTACGGAAAATCCTAGCCGGTCACCGGCACGAGCTCGAGCGGTGGCCGCAACAAGCGTTGCACCCCGCTGGAGGCGACGACCGCCCGGCCTTCCGCATAGGCCTCGTGGTTCTTCTCGATGTCATCGAGGTCGTAGAGATAATTCACCATCAGGCCATCCGCCTGCGCGATGGCACGATCGGACGTGTCGGCAAGCCAGTTGATGCGTTCAAGCCGCGCCCCATTGCCGAGATGGAAACGCGCCACCGGATCCACCGGGGCGCCGCGCTTGTTGCGCGCTCGCAGGAAGTACCACGCGGCGGCCCGCATTAGCGGTTCCTCAAGCTGGCTAAAGATTTCAGGATCGGTCCACCAATGCGGGCGCTCAAGCAACTCAAAGGTCACGCGATCGCTGGCGTTGATGGCCGGGGAGTTTTCGTTCTTCATCTCGCCCTCAAGCCAGTGGGTGAAACCCGGTACCGGCGATAGCGTGACGAATGTCGTGAGCTTGGGAAGTTCGCGGCAGATCTCTTCGACGACCTGCTTGATCAGAAAGTTGCCGAATGAAACACCGCTCAACCCGCGTTGACAGTTCGAGATCGAATAGAACACGGCGGTACGCGCCTTGTCGGGTTCGACAAAATGCTGACGGCCGCTGGCAAGGATCGGCGCGATGGCGCCGGGGATGTCGCGCTCGACCGCCACTTCGACGAAGATCAGCGGTTCGTCGACGAGTGCCGGATGAAAGAACGCAAAGCAGCGACGGTCTGGCGGATCGATGCGGCGGCGCAAATCGTCCCAGCCTCGGATTTCGTGGACCGCCTCATAGCGGATGATTTTTTCCAGCACGATCGCCGGCGTCGACCAGTCGATACGGCGCAGCACGAGAAAGCCCCGATTGAACCAGGACGAAAACAGATGCACGAAATCGGCATCGACGGCGGCAAGGTCCTCGTGCCGGTGATCGAGCGAGTCCATCAGCTGTTCGCGCATGCGCACCAGCGCGGCGGTACCGCCCGGCGCAAGATTGAGCCTGCGAAACAGCTCCTGCCGCCGGGGCTCGGATGCGGCGTGAACTTCGGCAGCGGTCAGGTCCGAGGGATTGGCCCGCCAGGTCTCGATCGCCTGCTCCATGCGTGCGGGATCGGATCCGAAACGCTCGGCCAGGGCTTCGAAGAACGCAATGCGCGGGCCCGTCGTGAGTTCGGCATAGCGCACGAGAATTTCACGCGCGAGCGCAACGCCCGAGGCCTCTCCGCGCCCGGACAGGAGGTCCTCGCACAGTTCGACCAGACTTTCGGAACGAGCCAACGGAGCTCCGCGCCGGTCACGCGCCAGCAACGCGCGACCGCGGTCGGAGATGGTCTGCAGCAGTTCCCCGAAAAAAGACGTGTTCATTTTACTGTTACGGGACCCATAATCTGGTCTGGGAACCATGTGGCGATGCCCGGCGCCAGACACAATATCACGACGCCCAGAATCATCAGCCCGACAAAAGGTAGTACGCCCCACATCACATCACGCAAGGGGATGTCCGGCGCAATATTGTTAATGACGAAAATATTAAGCCCAACAGGCGGGTGAATTAGGCCCGTTTCCATGACGATCGTCATGATGACGCCAAACCAGATCAGATCGAAATTGGCCGCCCGCAGAGGTGGCAGGATAATGGGTGCCGTCATGAGAATGATCGACACCGGCGGCAGGAAGAAGCCGAGAACCACAACCATCAGCAGGATCGTGATCAACAGAACCCATCGCGAAAGATGCAGCGAAACGATCCACTCAGCCGTCGATTGGCTGATGTGCAGATAGCTCATCACGTACGAATAGAGCAGCGACATGCCGATGATCAGCATCAGCATCGTCGATTCGCGCAGCGTCGACATAAGGATCGGCTCAAGATCTGTCGGCGACCACACGCTGTAGATGATGGCGATCAGCACAAGCGCGAGCACGGCCCCGAGGCCCGCCGTTTCTGACGGTGTAGCGAACCCGCCGTAAAGCGCGATCATCACGCCGGTCAGCAGCACGACGAACGGAAGAACGCGCGGCAACAGCGCGAATTTGTCGCGCATCGACAGGTTCTCGACGCGCAAAATCTCGGAATGAGTGCCGGATTTTTCGTACGCGGCCTTGGCCTGCTGGAACTCCCATCGGAAGCGCCACACCGCGTAAGCGGTAAAGAGCGCCACCAGCAAAAGGGCCGGTCCGATCGCCGCCAGAAACAGGCGGCCCAGCGACTGCTCGGCAGCAACCGCGTAAAGGATCATGGTGATCGAAGGCGGAAGCAGAATGCCGAGTGTCCCGCCGGCAGCGATGATCCCTGCGGCAAAGCCACCGGAATAGCCGTGCTTGCGCATCTGCGGAATGCCCGCCGAGCCGATCGCCGAGCAGGTCGCCGGCGACGAGCCCGCCATCGCGGCAAACAAGGCGCAGGCGAAAACGTTGGCGATGCCCAGACCGCCGGGTATGCGGTGCAGCCACGCATGGAGCGCGCCATAGAGGTCCTGGCCGGCGCGCGAGCGTCCGATGGCCGATCCCTTCAGAATGAAGAGCGGGATCGACAGCAGCGTGATCGACGCCATTTCCTCGTAGACGTTCTGCGTGATCGTATCGACTGACGACGAGGGCATGAACGCGATCATGAAAAGCGTCGCCACCGCGCCCAGCGCGAAGGCAATCGGCATTCCGGCGAACATCACCAGTAGCGTCGACGCGCCGTAGAGAAGCCCGATGGACAGGACGCTCATTTCGACGCTCTCCAGCGGGCAATGTGATTGGCGACCTGCAGGGCGACCTGAATGCTGAGCAGGACCATGCCGCACGTCATGAGCGAATAGGGAATCCACAGCGGCGGCTGCCACGTCGAACCGGTGCGATAGCCTTCGACGATCGCCTCATGCAGCAAGGTCCATGACTTCCAGGAAAAATAGGCGCAGAAGAGCAGCGTTGCGACGTCGACGAAGAACAACCGGA
>Ga0310892_10000209_pt1 | contig 15749 bp, 15 predicted proteins | sample C0D1metaG_FD_203747 | JGI IMG/M metagenome (GOLD analysis project Ga0310892, IMG submission 203747) | Lab incubated soil microbial communities from West Virginia University Organic Research Farm, Morgantown, WV, United States - C8D2 | ecosystem: Environmental > Terrestrial > Soil > Agricultural...
TCGTCGTCCACCTGGGTCTATCCAACGCGGCTTCCGGATGGACGGCTCCATTTCCTTGCGGACAGCAATGCCGCCATCACCAAGGGGGTGGTCGCGCTGATCCTGTCCGCCGTGCAAGATCGATCGCCCGCGGAAGTGGCGGTGACCGATATCCGGGCATTGTTGGAACCATTCAATCTGACGCGCGAACTGTCGTCGAACCGAACGCAGGGCGTGCCGAACATGATTGCGCTGGTGCGCGAAACCGCTGCGAGGCTGGCTGCCGCATGAGCCAGGTTCCTGAAGAGGACGCCGCGACACGCGGCGGAGGGTTCGACCCGAAGCGATTTTTCGAGCTGGTGCGAAACGTCGGCCATGGCCGAGCTCTGGCGCTGGAATATCGCGATTCCGCGGACAACTGGATCGAACTGGCCCTGCCGTGGCGCGAGGAACTAGTCGGAATTCCCGAAGGCGGAATCCTCGCGTCAGGCGCAATCGTTAGCTTGCTCGATACCTGCGGAGGGGCATCGGTCTGGATGGCGTTGGGCCAGTTCCAGCCGCTCGTCACCATTGACCTGAGGCTCGATTATCTGCGGCCTTCGGCAAAGGGCAAGACGGTGATCGCACGGTGCGAATGCTACAAGCTGACGCGGCAAGTCGCATTCATCCGTGGCGTGGCGCACGACGGCGATCCGGACAGGCCCGTCGCGCAGGCGACCGGGACTTTCATGCTGAACCCTTAAGGTCCCTGCCCTAGAGCTTGGTTCCGGTCTTCCGTTCCTCGGACTTGCGAAGCACTTCATAGGCGGCCTGGATGGCGTGAAAGCGCATCGCCGCTTCCTTGTCACCCTTGTGCCGGTCGGGATGATGTTCCTTGGCCAGTCGCCGGTAGCTGGCCTTGACCGCCTTGAAGTCGGCGTCCGCCTCCAGTTCGAGCGTATCGAGCGCGCGCATTTCGTCGCGGCTCCGGCTGCCATCGCCTGGTCCCGCCCATTGGTAATGGGCGCTCTGGCGATAGGCGTTGGCCCCGCTTTCCTCTTCCGCCGCGCGCTTGGCCGCTTCTTCGGCGGTCAGGCCGGCGAAATAATTCCAATTCTTGTTGTACTCGGCGGCGTGCGCCTCGCAGAACATCCAGCGTTCCTGGCTATTCGGCGCTTTCGGCGCGGGCCGGTCGCCCGCCTGGTTGCAGCCCTCCCGGTCGCATAGGCGCACTCGCGTCGCCGCGCGGCTCTTCGCGCCGTAAGGGCGCCAGCGGGGAAAGCCCCAGTCGTCGGATCGCGTCGGCTTGGCCATTCTCACTCTCTACGAAATTGCCAGGGGACCTGTAAGCCGGGTTCTGTACTCCCGAAGGAGCGGCGACCATTCCTCTAGGACGAAGGTTGCCCTCCGCCTCCAGCGACCAACCCGGGCGACGAGCCGGAACAGGCTCATGTGCCGCCCCTATTCGGTCTTGCACCCGGTGGGGTTTACCGTGCCGCGCCCGTTGCCGACCGCGCGGTGCGCTCTTGCCGCACCCTTTCGACCTTACCCGCCCAAAGGCAGGCGGTATGCTTTCTGTGGCACTTTCCCTCGGAAGGCGAACCCTCCGGCCGGGCGTTACCCGGCACCGTTGTTCCGTGGAGCCCGGACTTTCCTCGTTGAGCGTAAAGCTCACCGCGGCCGCCCGGTCCCCTGACAGGCAGGGGATATGGGCTATTGAGGCCGTGGCAGCAAGAGCGCGAGCAGCTTCGCCCGGCATTCGCCGTCGACGATTCCGTCGATAAGGTCTGGCCGGAATCGACGCTGGAATGCGATCACTGCCTTCTGCGTGTCCGTCACATCATAGCCGAATCGCTCCAGCGCCAGCAGGAAGCCGGCGTCGGTCCAATAGGGATCCATCAGGTCGCGCGTCGGGCTGGGCAGCGCCAACCGGCGCTTGGCCAGTGCTGCCCAGGGAAAGAGTTCCCCGGGATCTTCCTTGCGCGCCGGCGCGACGTCGCTGTGGCCGACGATATTGCCGCGGCCGATGCCGTGTCGTTCCTTGATGTCGGAAACCAGCGGGATGACCGAGGCGATCTGTTCGTCGGGGAATGGACGGTAGCCGAACTCGTGGCCGGGATTGACGATCTCAATGCCGACGCTGGCGCTGTTCACGTCGGTAATGCCACGCCAATAGCTCTTGCCGGCGTGCCAGGCTCGCTTTTCTTCATCGACCAATTGGAAGACTTCACCTTCTTCATTGACCAGATAGTGAGCCGAAACCTTGGCCTCGGGCGAGGTCAGCCGGTTCAATGCGCCCTCGGCATCGGGCATACCGGTGTAGTGCAAGACGATCATTGAGACCGGCAGCGCGCGCTCGTCGAAATTCGGCGAAGGGCGGCACGTCACGTCCATTCCGCCAATGGCGCACTAGCCGCGGGCTTCGTCAACCCCCGCGGGAGTTGTCGCTTGGGATCAGCGCGCCGCCGCCCGCCGATCGTCGCCGGACCGGCGGTTCTCTACCGCGCCAACGGGCCGGTAAAGACCGCGCGCTTCGGGGTCCGCCTCGAACTGCCGCGTCTGACCGATCACCGTCTCCCCTGCGCCAAGCATCAGCCAGCCATCCGGCTCCATCGCTCCGGCAATACGGTCGAAAATCAGGCCGCGGCGCTCGGCATTCAGGTAGAGCAGCACGTTGCGGCAAAGGACGATATCGAACAGCCCTGGATGAGGAGGCGGTTCGAGGAGGTTTTGAACCTGGAATCGAACCATCCGGCGTAGTGGCTCGACGGCCCGCCAACCATCGTCAGATTCCTCGAACCAGCGAATCATCTGGTTGATGCCGAGACCGCGCTGCACTTCGAATTGGCTGTAGACACCTTCGCGGGCCCGGCGCACGGCGCTTTCGCTGACGTCGGTACCAAGGATATCGATGGTCCATCCTGCCCAGCGCAGCGGATCCTCGGCGAACAACATTGCCAGCGAATAAGCCTCCTGCCCGGTCGAACATCCGGCAGACCAGATGCGAAGCCGCTTGGATTGGCGCCGCTGGATCAGCTTGGGCAATGTCGCCTTGCCGAGCAAATCGAAGGGAGTCCGATCACGAAAGAAATAGGTTTCGTTGTTCAGGAGGGCCTCGACCACCTCGGTCGCAAGGCTCGGTTCCCGGCCCATCACCAGGATGGTGATCAGCTCGTCGAGCGTGGGGATGCCCCGTTCGCGCAGCAGGGCCGCAAGGGCGGTTTCGATCCGCCAGCGGCGGCTCATCGTCAGTTGCTGGCCGGTGCGGGCTTCCAAAAGCCCAGCGAGGATCCGGCTGGAGCTATCGCTTACTTGCACGGATCCTCCTCGACCCGGGCTGCAACGCGCCGCGCCAGCTTGTCGGGCGGCAATACAGCGCAAGCCAGGCCCGCCTCGGTTACGGCGCGCGGCATACCCCAAATGGCCGAGCTGGCCTCGTCCTGGGCCATGACCGATCCGCCAGCTTCAACCAGCCGCTTGGCGCCTTCCGCGCCGTCGCGACCCATCCCGGTCAGGACCACGCCGAGCGCACCGCCGCCAACGACCGTTCCGGCGGATGCCAACATCGGGTCGACGGACGGCAGGCAGCCGCTTGCGACTTTGGTTTTCAGCAGGCGAGCGATCAGCTGGCCATTGACTTCGTCGACGACCAGGTGCGCTTCTCCCGGAGCAACGACGATGCGGTCGGGAAGGAGGCGCGTGCCATCCTCGGCAACAACCGCTTCGCGACCAGCGGCCACCGAAAGCTGACGCGCGAACACGGACATGAATGCCGGCGGCAAATGTTGCGTGACCAGGATCGGTACGCCAATTCGCTTCGGCAGGGCGCCGAAGAAGGTGGCAAGCGCGTGAATGCCGCCAGTCGAAGCGCCGACCGCCAGCAGTCGCAAGGGTTCAGTGCTCTGAGCCGGGAGCGGCCGATGCGAGACGGCCGATGGCGTCAACGGAATGGAACTGCGATCGGCGTAGCCAAGCTCGCGGAGCTTGCTTAGTAGAACTTCGGAGAAACGGCCATTGAACCGTCCCGTACCCGGCTTCGGCAGGGTATCGTGCGCACCGAGCGCCAAAGCGGCAATGGTTTCTTCCGCGCCGTCTTCGGCCAGCGAAGACACGATCAGAACCTTGGCACCCTTGGCGGCCTCGAGGATGCGTGGGATCGACTTCAACCCGCCAGCGCCTGGCATTTCCAAATCGAGCAGCACAATGTCGACCATCACCTGCCCGAGGGCCTCGATGGCGTCCTCCGCAGTGCCGGCTATCCCGGCAATCTCGAAATTGCCGTCGGCATCGATCATACGGCTGAGCACGGCACGCGCGACCATCGAATCGTCGACGATCATCAGCCGGATCGGCCGGCGAGCTTGTCGGCCGGATCCAGCCCGTTCGCTGGCCCGGGAGGTGGCGAGCGCCCCGCTCATGTCCAGAGCCTCAGGCGACGCCGACGAGTTGCAATTTGATGTGAAGCGTCTCGCGATCGAACGGCTTCATCACATATTCGTCCGCTCCGGCCTCAAGTGCCGCGCGGATATGCGCCATGTCGTTCTCAGTGGTGCAGAAGACGACCTTCGGCTGGTCGCTGTGACCACGCTGCCGGAGCAGCTTCAGAAACTCCATGCCGCTCATCACCGGCATATTCCAGTCGAGCAGGACCACGTCCGGCATCTTGGCCTCGCACCGGTCCAGCGCCTCGCGCCCGTCGCCAGCTTCCTCGACCTGGAAATCCAGCGTTTCGAGGATATGCCGTGCGACCTTGCGAATGACCTTGCTGTCGTCGACGATGAGGCAGGTTTTCATATTTCCAATTCCGTAAACTGTTGGCGCTGTCTCTAAGCGATAAGGGTAACGAACCTCTTAAGCTGCCCGGGCTTCAGTATTGGGCCCGGCAACCAGGGCGGCGATGTCGACCAGCAGCAACGGCCCCTCCTCGGTTTCGACCATCCCTTTGGACACCCGTTCCCAGCCATCTCCCATCGCGGCACGAATGGGCACCGGGTCCGACAGGGCCTCGACCACGTCTTCGACCGCATCAACCGTGAGCGCGTAATGATGGCCGTCCAGCTCAACCACGGCAGCTTCGTGAAGCTCCCCGTCGTTAAGCTCGGTCGTGCCAAGCTCGAGCGAGCGCTGGCAATCGATCACTGTCAGCACTCGGCTGCGCAAGGCAGAAAGGCCGGCCAGGTGGCTGGGCGCGCGCGGCACTGGGATTAACGCCTCGAGCTCGACGACGCTTTCGACTGCCGCCGCCGGCAAGGCGACACGGCTACCGGCGATGGAAACAATCAGCAGCAACTCGTTCATCAACGCCTCCCCGCGCTTGACGCCTTGAGGGCCATCAACAGCCCGGCGCGGTCGTAGCGGTAAATGCTGTCCTCGCCGTTGGCGGCGTCAGGATCGGTCTCGAGCCGGAGAATACGGCCGGCCTGTTCGGCCTCGATCGACTTGCCTTGCGAAACGATTGTCACGTCGGCAGCAAGCTCATCCTGCTCGCCGATCACGAGATATCCTGCCGCCTCGACGATCGGACGGAGCATATTCTGCATCCAGGCGTCATTTTCGGGCAGGCGGCAGACCAGTTGCGCCTGCGACCGGACCGAAGCGCCGAGATACTCGGCAAACAGCCAGTGAGCGTCGATCAGCTCGGCCGGTTCGCCGTCGATCAGGGTGACACCGCTGATCGCGCCGGGAACATCGGCGGGGATGACGTCGCGGTCGACGGTCATCAGGTCGATCACTTCGCGGAAAGCATAGCCAAGTTCATGGCAGCCATCGTTGAGCCGGAAAACGCGGATCTTGCCTTCGAGATTCTTCGGTTTGTCGACACCCGCAAGTGGCAGGATCGCCTCACCGAGTTGGACCCGAAGCTGCCCGGCGGTTTTCCGGATGGCTGCCGGTTCGACTTCTTCAATCCGGTCCACCACGCCGAGCCGGAGCGCCCGCCGCGCACCGTCGAGCCCACGGAACAGGAGCACCGGCACTTCATTCGAGTTGGCAACTACCGGCGCGTCGACCCCGCGACCGCCGCGTTCGATCGCCTCCAGCCTGACGCCGCCGACCTGCGCAAGTCCCGCCGGATCGAACAGCAGGATCGGGCTGCCGTCATCGGCCAGGGTAGTGCCGGCATAGAGTCCGGTCGCCATCACCGCCGGAGCGGCGGGCTTGACCACCAGCTCCTCATGGTCATGAATCTTGTCGACGGCCAATGCGTAGACGTCACCGCCTGCCGGGCGGAGCACCACCAGCGTGCGGTCTTCGTCGGCCATCTGGTTGGGCAGTCCCAAAACGTCGGCCAGGGCGACTTCGGGGACGCGGCGGCCACGTATGGTCGCAACACCTGCGCCGCCGATCGTCTCGAGTGTCACACTGCTTCCGTTTGCGCGGACTATTTCCTCGATGGCCGAACGCGGAATGGCGAAATGCTGGGTTCCGATCGACACCGTCAGTGCCGGAATGATGGTCAATGTCAGCGGAACCCGAAGCGTCATCCGGGTGCCGGTGCCAGGCTTTGAATCGACCTCGACGACGCCGCCGATCCGCTCCACGTTGGAACGGACCACGTCCATGCCGACACCACGGCCGGAAATGGCGGTGACCGCCTGCGCCGTTGAGAGTCCAGCCTCGAAAATCAGCGCCAGCTGCTCACCGCGGGTCATTTTCTGGGCGGCGTCGCGTTCAATTACCCCGTTTGCGACTGCCTTTTCGACCAGCTTGGAACCGTCGATGCCTTTGCCGTCATCGGCGATCTCAATCAGGATCTGATTGCCCGACTGACGCGCGGAAACCGCCAGCAAGCCGATTTCGCGCTTGCCCGCCTTGAGGCGTTCGGCCGGGGACTCGATGCCATGATCGACGGCGTTGCGGATAATATGGGTCAGCGGATCGCGGATCATTTCGATCATTTCGCGGTCAAGCTCGACATCACCGCCGTCGATATCGACCAGCACCTGCTTGCCGAGTTCGGCGGATAGGTCGCGGACCATGCGCGGCAGCGCGACGAACAGGTTTTCGATCCGTTGCATGCGGGTTCGCGTGATCGCGTCCCGCATTTCGGCGATGATCCCGGAGAGCCGCTCGAACGCGCCATCGACCGCAACCTCGCCCGGGGCCTCGCGCAGGCGGCGGGCGAGCTCGTTGCGGGCCAGCACCATATCCGAAACACCGGACATCACGCGGTCGAGAAGTTCTACCGACAGCCGGATGGTTCGAGGGGTGGATCCCCCCTTGGTCGCGCCATCCGCTGCCACTGTTGCGGCGACTTGGACGACCGGACCTTCGGCACCTGGGGCGAGCGCTTCGATCAGCTGCGAGTCGTCGCCGTCCGGAACGCCCTCGCCGGCGTCGATCGACGCAATCATCTCACCAATGCGGTCGATCACCGCCAATACGGCACTTACGAGTGCTGAGTCCGGCGTCCTGCGTCCCGCCCGGCAGTCGGCAAGCGCATCTTCGGCAGCGTGGCTAAGCGCCTCAAGCCGTGGGAAGTCGAAAAACCCGCAATTGCCCTTAACCGTGTGGACAAAGCGGAAGATGCTGTCGAGCCGGGCACGGTCGTCGGGGCTTGCCTCCCACGCGACAATTTCGCCGCCCAGCGCGTCGAGCATTTCCCGGCACTCGGCCACGAAATCGGCAATAAGGTCGTCCATCGGCGGCGGGGTCCCACGCAAATTGGTTGCTTGAACCCTCTATGCCGCCAAGGAGTTAACGCCGCGTTATCCCTGAGACTCAGGCTCGCGGCAGAGTGACGCCAATCATCAAAATCTGATCGGCCGGATCGCTGAGCTGAATAGTGCCCCCCGCCTCCGCAGCGAGGCTGTGCGCTAACCATGCCCCCGCCGCCCGAGGCTCTACTTCGCCGCCCGCGTGACCATTGGCGATGGTCTCACGCAGTTTGGGATCGAGCAGGATTCTTTGCCCTTCGGCACGGATCACCATTTCAAGCCCGCCGTCGTGTCGTTCTGCGCCGACATCGAGCCGCCCGCCACGAACGAGCGAGTCACCGGCGATCATCGCCAGGTTGAGGAGCAATTTGATCGCCCCCTTGGGCAGCTTGTCGTCGGCTACCATCCACCCAAGCTCGGTGCGGCCGTCGGAGCCATAAAGTCCTTCCAGCGCGGCCTTGGCCTCGTGCGTATCGATTTCGTCGCCGAACCCGCCGCCCGCGCCGAACGCGAGACGGAAGAATTTGAGTTTATTGGCGCTGGCCCGGGCGCTTTCGGCGAGCAGTTCGAGACATTTCTCGCGCATTTCCGGATCTTGCTCGTCGGCAAGCAGCTCGATGCCATTGTTAAGCGCGCCCACCGGCGACATCAGGTCGTGACACAGACGCGAACATAACAGGCTCGCAAGTTCGATTGCGTTCATGCGCTGCTGATGCGCGAGACTCTAACCTGAGGCAAGTGTGCGGCGCACCATTGAAAGGAACGGCCGCCATTCCCAAATATTATTCACATGTCCGGGGGGGATGCCACGATCGAGATACAGCTGGATGCCAGCCATGCCGGCTGGCGGCTGGATCGGGCATTGGCCGCGCAGGTGCCGGCTCTCTCGCGCGAGAGATTGAAGGTACTCACCAAGGCCGGTGCGCTGACCCGCGCGGGCAAGGCCGTGCGCGATCCGGCGACAAAAGTTAAGGGTGACGAAAGCTTCGTCCTGGTCGTGCCCGCGCCCGAGCCGGCGCATAATGAGCCCCAGGAAATCCCGCTGCCGATCGTCTACGAGGACGATCATTTGCTGGTGGTGGACAAGCCTGCCGGTCTGGTGGTGCATCCGGCCGCTGGCAACCGCGACGGAACGCTGGTCAACGCGCTTCTTCACCATTGCGGCGGCTCGCTAAGCGGAATTGGCGGGGTGGCACGTCCGGGCATCGTCCACCGCATCGACAAGGACACGTCGGGGCTGCTGGTCGTCGCCAAGCATGACAAGGCACATGAGGGGCTCGCCAAACAGTTTGCCGACCATTCGATCGACCGGCGCTATTTGGCGATCGTATCCGGAGTTCCGCGGCAGGCCGAAGGATCTGTCGACGCGCCGCTGGCCAGATCGGCGCAGAACCGCAAGAAGATCGCGATCGTAGCCAAGGGCAAGCGCGCCGTGACCCATTGGAAACGGCTGGAACTGCTCAATGATGCAGCGCTTGTCGAATGCCGGCTGGAGACCGGCCGGACGCACCAGGTTCGCGTTCATATGGCTTCGATCGGCCATCCGCTGGTCGGCGACCCAGTCTACGGGCGCGGAAAATCCGCTCACAGAAAGTTGCTTAATCAATTGGACTTCAAGCGCCAGGCACTGCACGCAGCGCACCTGGGGTTTGTTCATCCCGTCACGAAGGGACGTTTGTCGTTTGACTCCGCCCTTCCGTCGGACATGCAGGAACTGTTCACCGCACTTGGTGTATAGGAATAATACAGCTAAGGGGCTTGCCCCTTGCTGAGGGAGTGAACGAAAACGATGGCAAATGGTGCTTCCAGGGTTGTGTCGATTCCTGCTTCGGGCGGGGAAGCCGGCCTCAACCGCTACCTCAGCGAGATCAAGAAGTTTCCGATCCTCGCTCCGGAAGAAGAATTTATGCTGGCAAAGCGGTGGCGCGAACATGGCGACACCGACGCCGCCGCGCGCCTGGTCAACTCCCACCTGCGCCTCGTCGCGAAGATCGCGATGGGATATCGCGGCTATGGCCTGCCGGTCAGCGAGCTGATCAGCGAAGGCAACATCGGCCTGATGCAGGGCGTCAAGAAGTTCGAGCCGGACCGCGGCTTTCGCCTCGCCACCTACGCCATGTGGTGGATTCGCGCTTCGATCCAGGAATTCATTCTGCGCAGCTGGAGCCTGGTCAAGATGGGCACCACCGCGGCTCAGAAGAAGCTGTTCTTCAACCTGCGCCGGATGAAGAACCAGATCGACGCCTTTGAAGAGGGCGATTTGAAGCCGGAAGCGGTTACCAAGATTGCGACCGACCTCGGAGTCACTGAGGAAGAAGTCGTCAGCATGAACCGCCGCATGGGCATGGGCGGCGACACCAGCCTCAATGCCCCGCTGCGCGACACCGAGGGCGAAGGCCAGTGGCAGGACTTCCTGGTGTCTGACGCGCCGCTGCAGGACGAGGTCATCGCCGACGATGAGGAACGTCGAGTGCGCCACGACTTGTTGGTCGAGGCGATGGACAGCCTCAACGATCGCGAAAAGCACATCCTGACCGAGCGGCGGCTGATCGATGATCCGAAGACTCTTGAAGACCTGTCGCAGGTTTATGGAGTTAGCCGCGAGCGCATTCGCCAGATCGAGGTGCGCGCGTTTGAAAAGCTTCAGGCCGCGCTCATTCGATTGGCCGGCGAGCAGCGGCTACTGCCAGCAGCCTAGTAGCACGGCGGGCCGCCTACTCGGCCCACCGACCCGCAATTCTAGGCACTTGCAATAATCCACAGAGAGTCCGACGCTCAAAGTTTGGAGAGCGCTGGCCGCTCGACATGCGACTCGGCGCCCCCGTCAACACGGAGGAAGGGAGAGTCGCATGCCTGGAGAATCCAAGGGCACGAGGGTTATCGCGCTGGTCGGGCCGGCCGGCGCGGGCAAGACTAGCCTGGCGGAGGCCTTACTCTTCGTCAGCAAGACCACCGACCGGCAGGGTTCAGTCGCCAACAAATCGAGTATCGGGGACAGCTGCGAGGAAGCCCGCTCGCGCGGCGGCTCGACCGAAACCAACCTCTACAATTTCTCTTATCTCGGCGACAAATATGCCATCGTCGATGCCCCCGGCTCGATCGGCTTTGCTGCCGACGGCAACCGCGGGGTGGCCATTGCCGATGTCGCCATTGTCGTGGTCGACCCCGACCCGGCTCGCGCCGCGCTGGCGGCGCCGGCATTGAGGATGCTCGACGAACTCGGCATTCCCCATCTCTTGTTCGTCAATCGCATCGACCAGGCGCATGGCCGAATCCGCGACCTCCTGACTGCCCTGCAACCGATGAGCGTATCGCCACTGATCGCTCGCCAAATCCCGATCCGCGAGGGCGAGAAGGTAACCGGCTTCGTCGATGTCGCGTTGGAGCGCGCCTATCATTACGCGCCAGGCAAGGAAGACGAGCCGATCGCCCTTCCCGACGAATTGGCCGAGCGCGAGGCCCAGGCACGGACGCAACTGCTTGAACAGCTCGCCGATCATGACGACACACTGCTCGAGCAACTGCTGATGGACCAGGTGCCGGAGCCCGGCACGATTTTCGCCGATTTGAAGCGGGAAACCGGCGACAATCTAGGCGTCTCGGTGCTGTTCGGCTCGGCCCAGAACGGCTGGGGCGTGGGCAGGCTGCTCAAGGCCCTCCGCCACGAGGCGCCGGGGCCGGAATCGACCGCAGCAAGGCTCGGGGTCGACGCCCCTGCCCTATACGCCTTCAAAATCTACCATGGCGGTTCGGTCGGGCGGCTGGCGCTGGCACGAGCGATTGGCGGCGCGGTTCACGAGAATACCGATTTCACCAGCAGCGGCGGCGAACATGGCCGCCTCGGCGCGCTATTCTCGGTGCAGGGCGACAAGACGACCAAGATCGCCGAGACCGCCAATGGCGACATCGTCGCGGTAGCCAAGGCCGATGCCGTCAGGTCGGGCGATTGGCTTGGTTCAGGCAAGCTGCCCCAGCCCGTCGAAACCGAGCTGCCTTCCCGCAACTGCGCGTTGGCCATCGAACCGGCCGACCGCAAGGACGACGTCAAGCTGTCGGGCGCATTGGCCCGCATCCTCGAGGAGGATCCAAGCCTGACGCTGGAGCAGGATGAGGCGAGCCATGAAATGCGGCTGCGCGGAATCAATGACGAGCATTTGAGGACCGCGCTCGCCAAGCTCAAGCGGCGTTATGGGGTCGAGGTGAAGCATCACGCGCCGTCAATCGGCTATCGCGAGTCGATCCGGCGCCCGGTGACCCAACGCGGGCGCCACAAGAAGCAGTCGGGCGGTCACGGCCAATATGGCGACGTGATTATCGAAATCCGCCCGCTCGGCCGCGGCGAAGGCTTCAAGTTCGATGAAAAGATTCATGGCGGGGCAATTCCCAAGCAATGGATCCCCGCAGTCGAGCAGGGGGTCAAGGACGCGATGCAGAAAGGCCCGCTCGGCTTTCCTGTGGTGGACGTCGGCGTGACACTGACCGACGGCAGCTACCACAGCGTGGACTCGAGTGAACTCGCGTTCCGACTTGCCGGGCGGGTGGCGATGCAGGAAGCGATGGCCGGCGCCGTGCCGCACCTGCTCGAGCCAGTGCAGAAGCTGGTGCTGGTCACCCCGGCGTCGGCAACCAGCCGAGTGTCCTCCGCGGTCGCGGGCCGTCGGGGCCAGATGCTCGGGATGGGGCCGCGCGAAGGGTGGATCGGCTGGGACCGGATCGAGGCATTGATACCGGAAGCGGAGCTGGGTGGCCTGGAGGCGGAGTTGCGCTCCATGAGCCAGGGCCTGGCCAGCTACGAAGCGGAGTTCGATCATCTCGCTGAGCTTAGCGGCCATCTGGCGGAGAAGGTGGTCCAGCAGCACGAGGCCGAACCGGCCTGAGCAATGGTTTCAAAGAGCGGGGCTCGCGATGGCGGGCCCCGCCTCCTTGACGTAGGATTTGCCAGCGGCTTGGGTGGCGCCGCCACTAGAGGAGCCTAAGCGTCTTGGCCACGAAACTTACCCGCTACATCCTGTTCGCACTGGTCCTCGGCATCGTCGCCGGTTGGGCGACCAACGCCGCGATCGACGACGGCACGCCCGGATCGGCAGAGCAGCTCAAAGAGATCGCGGAATATCTGTCGATCGTCACCGCGCTGTTCCTGCGCCTGATCAAGATGATCATTGCACCCCTGGTGTTCTCGACGCTGGTCGCGGGGATCGCGCATATGGGCGACATCGCCGCGCTGGGCCGGGTCGGCCTGAGATCGCTGGTCTGGTTCATTGGCGCCAGCCTGGTCTCGCTGACGCTGGGCCTCATTCTGGTGAACCTGCTGCAGCCAGGCGTCGGCCTCAACCTTCCCCTGCCGCCGGTGACCGCCGCCAGCGGGGTCGAAACAGCCGCATTCAATCTCAAGGACTTCATCACCCACCTCATCCCAGCTTCGATCTTCGATGCGATGAGCACGAACGAAATCTTGCCGATCGTCATCTTCTCGATCTTCTTCGGGGTCGCGCTGACCGCGGTCGGCGACGCCGGAAAACCGATTGTCCGCGGCGTCGAATCACTGGTGAAGGTGATGTTGCAGGTCACCAATTACGTCATGCGATTTGCGCCGTTCGCGGTGTTCACCGCCGTGGCCAGCGCGATTGCCGAAAAGGGACCGGAGATCCTCTACACCTTCGGCAAGTTCGTCGGCAGTTTCTACCTTGGCCTGGCAATCCTTTGGGCGCTGCTGATCGCCGCCTGCTTCGTCATCGTCGGCCCACGCACCCGACACCTCGTGCGCTACATCCGCGACCCAGTCGTGCTCGCATTCTCGACCGCGTCGAGCGAGGCGGCCTATCCGCGAACATTGGAAGAGCTTGACCGGTTCGGCGTCCCGCCGCGCATCGCCAGCTTCGTCCTGCCGCTGGGCTATTCGTTCAACCTGGACGGGTCGATGATGTACATGACCTTCGCGACAATCTTCATCGCCCAGGCCTATGGCATCGACCTGACGATCGGCCAGGAAGTCACCATGCTGCTGGTGCTGATGATCACCTCGAAAGGCATGGCCGGCGTACCGCGCGCCAGCCTGGTGGTGATCGCCGCGACTTTGGCGATGTTCAAAATCCCGGAGGCCGGCCTGCTCTTGATCCTTGCGGTCGACCATTTCCTCGACATGGGCCGCTCGGCGACCAATGTCGTCGGCAACGCCGTCGCCTCAAGCGTGGTCGCGCAATGGGAAGGCGAGCTCAATCCCGAGGGACCGCCTGACATAGAGCCGGCCCATGCGCCGTCGCACGTCGCGCAGAAGAAGATTGCCGACGATCATTTCTAGGGCACGACCCTAGCCGAACGGCCGGTCGATGCTCGGTGGCGGGGTGGTGAAGAACTTCGGACCGCTTTCGGTCATGTGCCAGCAATCCTCGAGCCGGACGCCGAACTTGCCGGGGATGTAGAGCCCGGGCTCGTCCGAGAAGCACATGCCCGGTGCGAGCGGTGTGGTTTCGCCGTGGACGAGATAGACCGGCTCATGGACCTCCATGCCGATGCCATGCCCGGTCCGGTGCGAGAGGCCGGGAAGGCGATAGCCCGGTCCGAAACCCCAGCTTTCGTAGACGCGGCGGACAGCATCGTCGACGGCGCCGGCCGGCAACCCGACCTTCGCGGTCTGGATCGCGATCTGCTGGCCGCGATGGACCTGGTCCCACAGCTTGCGTTGCTCGGCCGTCGGATCGCCGACGACATATGTCCGGGAGATGTCGGCCTGATATCCGTGGACCGAAGAGGTGCAGTCGAGCAGGACGACGTCGCCCTGCTGCACGACATGCGGCTGCTTGCTGCCGTGCGGGTAAGCCGTCGCCTCACCGATCAGCACCAGTCCGCCATCGTAGGCCGATCCCATCTGCTTGTGGACGCTGGCGATCATCGCGTCGATCTCGACCGGCGTCATGCCGAACCTGGTGCGTTCGCCGGCATAGCGTAGCGAGGCGAGCATGATGTCGTTCGCTGCCTGCATCAAGGCGAGCTCGGTGGCCGACTTGATCATCCTGAGCGAACGAACCACCGGATTGGCGCTGACGATCGGCGCTCCCGGCAACTGCTTCTTCAGCCGGTCCTCGATCCAGAAACGGTTGGTTTCCTCGAACGCGACCGGCTGCCCGGCAACCTTTCGCTCACGAAGGAAGTCCGCAACCAGCTTCAAAGGATCCTCATCCTCATTCCAGGTTCGGATTTCCGCCGGCACCTGCAGCATTTCCTCGATGCTCGGCCTCTCGAAAAAGGGCGTGACGATGATCGGATCGCCCTCGGCCGGAATGACGACCCCGGTCAGCCGTTCGCTCCGCCACCATTGGATGCCGGTGAAATAATCGAGGCTCGGCCCGGACTCGACCAGCACTGCGCCGATTCCGGCGCGGCGCATCAAATCGCGAGCTTTGTTGAGCCGTCCGACGCGTTCGGCCGCAGCAATCGGCGGCGGAATCGGAATGGACGGAAGGTCGGTCGCGCCCTGGATTGCGGCCCAGGCGGGTGAGCCGCGGCTTAATATAGCGCCGGTAGCCGAGGCCATGATTCCACCGAGCAGTGCGCGCCGACTGGTCTTGCCGAGGTTCATCGTGACTCCAGTAAATTTAAAGGGCCGAACTGTTGCAAGGCCGTCGCCAATGGGCCAGCAGCGGCGACCCATGTTTGACGCAGCTTTCCAGGATAGCAAGAGGCGGCCCGGCACGCGCGAAATGACGGCGATGCTTGCCGGGCTGATGGCGCTCAACGCCTTCGCCATCGATGCGATGATCCCGGCCCTGCCGGACATCGGTCAGACGCTCAATGTGACGCAGGAGAATGACCGCCAGCTGGTGATAATCGCCTATTTCATTGGCTTCGCTTCGACCCAGCTCGTCTGGGGCCCCCTGGCCGACCGCTTCGGGCGCAAGCCGATTCTCGCCGCCGGCATCATCCTGTACGGGCTGTTCGCCCTTCTGTGTGCCTTCGCCGGCAGCTTCCCGCAGCTGATCGCCGGGCGCGCTGCGATGGGCGCATCGGCGGCTGTCACTCGCGTCCTTGTCATCGCCATGGTCCGCGACCTGTTCGAGGCGGAAGCGATGGCGAGGGTCATGAGCCTGGTATTCATGGTGTTCATGCTGGTTCCGGTCCTTGCCCCCAATATCGGGCAGG
>Ga0310892_10000227_pt1 | contig 15305 bp, 8 predicted proteins | sample C0D1metaG_FD_203747 | JGI IMG/M metagenome (GOLD analysis project Ga0310892, IMG submission 203747) | Lab incubated soil microbial communities from West Virginia University Organic Research Farm, Morgantown, WV, United States - C8D2 | ecosystem: Environmental > Terrestrial > Soil > Agricultural...
ACCAGTCCTGGTGCTAATCCCGTTGGGGCACCGACACTAAACCCAGTGCCAATCGTAAGGGACTTTAACAAGACAGAATCATGGAGAAACGATGTCAGATTCGTGTTAGGAAAGATGGACAGACACACTGTACTAAAATTAAAGAAAGAGAATAACTTCAGTATCAGTTATGATATTTACGATACAACATTTCTTCAATATGGTACAGAACTCCCAGGTGGAACAGGTACAATAGATAAAACTCTGTGTTTCATCTTACCTATCGAACTAAACGGATCAACATACTACAAGAGATTTAGAGGTTGTATCACCGACACGGTTAACATCGCAGTAGAAGAAACATATGCAGTAGACCATTCATGGGTTTCAAAGACAGTATCACCATATATGACATTAGATGAACTCAAGTTAGACCTTGGTTTGAGCACCACAACAACATTAACATTCCCTCCATTCCCAACAGATATCCCATGGACCAACCTAAAACCTTCAGCCACCACAGATAAACCACTAACAGTAAATGGAACCGCAACATACTGTGCATCACTCAACATATCCATAGAAAGAGGTCCAACACCAGCAGAAGCAGTAGCAAATGAAACATTCTTCTATATCAAAGCAGGTTATAGAAAAGTAACAGGTTCAATGACCTTATACCTAACCGGTAAAGAGATTGATACTCTGTTCAGAGCATTCACATCCTTCTTGCTTACATTCAAGCTAAGTGATTCTCCAGCATGTGACATGACCATGACAAATACCATTATCACGAGTGAGTCTGATGGTGTTTCTCCAGGAGAAAATAGCTACATAATGTTAGAATGCAATATTGACAGTGCAACTTTCACCATAACGGCGGTTTAATGAGCACAAAAATCCATATTTTTTAATAGTAATTCTAACAACATTTGTATTAAACTTTTTTCACCTTACATTCTATGGGATTGATTTATTGTGCCTGTGGATGTGGGAATATGTTTGAAGAAATTTATGGATATAATAGGAGAAGAAAATTTCTACCAGGACATAATGCATCACTTCGTTTAGGCACCGAAAATCCAAATTATGGAAAACGTGGACCTGCAGCATCTATGTACAAATCAGGTAGAACCCTTTCAGGAGACAAGAAATACTGGATCTTAAGTGGTAAACAAGGTTATCCTCGTGCCGATAGACTAGGAAGAATTTATGAACATTCGTATAATTACCAAGAATACTACAAGGTATGTTTGTTAAAATGGACTCAAATTCACCATAAAAATAAAAATGGATTAGATAATAGAATTTCCAATCTAGTAGCAGTTATGAAGAAAGAACATACCAAAATACATCATCCTAAGAAAGATAGAGAAAATACTTTCTGTATGATATGCGGTGGTAAAACGACTACAGATAAGAGGGGTTATGACCGCTGGCATAAATACCAAGATGGATATCGTTGTGATATTTGTTATAAGAGAGCCATGAGGGAACAGGGTAAAATAGATTAGTAACCCTCCATTATCTTTTTATATTTCTTTTCCTCAAAACCAAAACAGTATTATATATGATATAGGATAGTATCCTAGTGTCCAGTAGTAAACAAGAACAAGAACAGGTAGTTTTACCATCATCACAAGATAATATAGAACAAGAAGATATAGATACCGTTGCAGCACCGGTACAGGCAAAACAACAAGAACAACAATCACAAATATTAAAAGACATTCAAAACACAATGTTAGAAGTATCACAGGATCATATGACTGATATTGTTAACGATTTAAAAGAAGGATTTATCAGGTTAGAATATATCGATAGTAAAGGCAAAATGCAGATAGATAGAAGACAATACAACCCCATGACCATTGGTATGAACAAACAAATCATGAAGGCTGCTAAAAGACTCAGATTACTCAAAGCAGATATCAAAGGTATGGGTAAAGACGGAGGTATGGATGTAGGAAAGATCCAGGAAAAATATCCAGATATATTACCAGAAGATGTAGATGAATTTGATTTAACAGATCCAACAGCATTCAATGAGATGGAACTGAGTTATATCTTCTCCGAGAAGGCAAAGATATTCTGGGGTCTTAATAACATAGACAACTACAGCCTTCATGATATTATGATTGTAGCAACGCTCTATCAATCAAGGAACACGTTTAGCCCTTCTTCATAGATTACCCCTACACCCAGGTAATTGACTACGGTAATTATCTGGAAGGTAGTCAGGACATTGAAAACTGGGTCTATATGATGACCGTGGATCCCTTAGAAAAGGGAGCACAGTATAAACGTGAACAGATAGCCAAGTTAATCAGTCTTACAGAAGAACAGAGAACCATCATAGATTTATATATTCTGGAAGAAAAGACAAAGAAAAGGCACTGGGAATTAGATCCAGATGATCCAAACATATATCTGGAATGGATGAATGGCACGGATATACTCCGTAATAAAATCAATAATAGATTGAACATGACCAGAGCACAAAAAATAGCAATGAATAATAGTGGTCTATACCAACAACAGGGTAATAATAATGGTAATAACCCTCAACAATCCCCCCAACAACAACAGCCGCAGAAAATCATCCGAACAAGTTCAGGAAAAGAAATTAACGCCGCAGACAGACCAGATCTCGCAAGACCCTCAAGGCCAAAAAGATATCACCGTAGTCGTTGATTACGACTATCTTCCCATATTGGGAAATAAAATAGTCAATCATTACAAGGAAAAGAACAAGAAAAGACAGCAGGATGGAACCCTACATATTTTTGAAATAATCAACTGTTTAAGACAGTCATTAATCCTACAACAATATCCAGAAGAGATAGGTGATCTTACTATCTATGATTGTATGAATTTTGACCATGGATTAAACTCTGAAGCGGTGCTTGTAAACATCCTTGAATCACAGAAAGAAAAAGGGGTGAGCACCGAATATCAATATGATATAGATTTCTCAGGAATATCAGGACATCCAGACTATATAGAAGGTGATTGGGTATTCGAACTAAAATCAGTAAACAAGTTCAAGCCTCTCATCTTATCTGATAGTTCTGTAACAGGATATATCAAACAGGTAGTTTACTATATGATTCTCATGGATATTGAGAAAGGAAGGGTTGTAGTAAAATATAACATGCCTTTCTTCCCAGAATTAGATCATTATGATGAAACAGATGCAGAACCATTATACAAACTGAGATTCCATAAAGAAACAGGTCAATTTCCATATTTTACATTCAGGGTTGATATCCCCCTTTCCGCACCGATACGCCAGAAAGTTAAACAAGATCTATTAAACGTTGTAAAACCTATGTATAAAGAAGGTAATATAACAAATATTCCAAGATTGGATGGTGCATTGGACGGTTCTAACTGGAAATGTAAAACTTATTGTAAGGCTAAGGACAAATGTATGGAAATCCCTGATGAACAATATGATTCAGAAATTAGAGATATCCTACTTAATAAGCACATAGAAGCACAGTTAGATAAGAAAAGATTTTATGGTAAAAGAGGGGATAGGGATGTAGTTTTATAAAATCATGAACAAATTTCTTACAGCCAATACCAAATCCACCTTAAATGACATAACATTTGGCATAAAGACATGTGATTAAGTTTTTATACCTAATACATGTCTTGATATTTGTTGAAGATATCAATAACTAAAGCATTTAGAGGTTTATATAGACTTTGTCAATGCGGGTGTAAGACATTCATTCCTTGTATAAATTCAAGGAAAGAGTTGGCTAGTTTCAAACATGGTCATAGTAATCAAAAAGGAGAAAAAAACCATACTTGGAAAGGCGGTGAATGGAAAAGAAAAAAAGATGGTTATAGTTTTATTTACGCACCAAATCATCCGTTTTGTAATAAAAACCATTATGTTTTAAAACATAGGTGGGTATATGAACAACATTTTAATTGTATTTTACTCCCTTGGGTTGTTGTTCATCATATAATTCCAATTAAGAAAGGAGGGACAGATAATATAGAAAATTTAAGAATATTTATGAATAATGGAAACCATTTAAGCTTTGAAAACAAATATAATCAATTTGGATTAATTGATATGTCAGGAAGAAAATGTTCTGATAATAATTGTCCTGATCCTATAAATACTCTTTTAAGAAAAGACAATGGTAGACCTTGTTGGAAAACTGATGGTAAAGGAAACATATTATGTAATATCTGTTATAATAGGTGGTATAGAAGTAAAAATAAATTATTTAATTGTAGTAAATAACATTCTAACCGCCATAATTATTTCAGCCGAAAATGCTGCTACGTTCGGTATGAAGAAGGGTTGGGGTCTTCTCGGTCCTCTGGGAGATCTACCCTCATGGACATATACAGCATATCTTGCAGTAACAACCAATTCTCTATAATCCGTTCCTCCTCTTATAGCTAATGTAGAACGCATATATCCGGTCTTTACAGGAGTAACCCGATATATAATCTGGTATAAATCATCAAGTTTTGTACCGACAGTTTCCATAACCAAGTTACCTTTCTGTATCCTACTCCAATTTTCCAGCTTTCTGGTAACGGCATTAGGATTTTGTCTCTCGATCGTTATAAATGACAATTATTATATGATTATTATAATGATAGATATGATAAAGGTTTTTAAGCCCTATCAATATCTAGTAATTTGTTGATGATTACTAGAGGAAATACTGATAACAATCATAAATACTTTTGTTTACGATGTAAGGATAGAAATTGGTTAATACAATGCGCTGATGGTTGTGGAAAAATAATATTTAGACGTGGAAAAAATTATTGTATTAGAAAATTTTATAATAATCATAAAAATTTAGGTATAAATCATCATAATTTTGGTAAATTAAAAGGCAGTAATAATCCGTTTTGGAAAGGAGGTAAATGGCAAGATGAGGATGGATATTGGCATATTCGAGTACCGAATCATCCATTTAAAGACAAAAGTGGGTATGTACTTAGACATCGATTAGTTTATGAAGAATATTATAATTGTATATTACTACCTTGGATAGAGATCCATCATATAGATAAAAATACAGAAAATAATAATATAGAAAATTTAATGCCAGTAACCAAGTCAGAACATATTAGAATTCATAACAAAGGGAATGAATATAGGATGATTGATAGGAATGGTACACAATGTTCAGACCCAAAATGTCTAAATCCTAATAAAACATATATGAGAAAACTAAAAAGTGGTAAACTACGACCCGTATGGCTAACAGATGGAAAAGGAAACATATTTTGTAAGACTTGTTATACTAGACTGAAACGTAGTAATAATAATGATCGTTAATAACCTCTAATTAATATACTAAACAGCCATAATAATATGCTGTATAGATGAGCAGTGGCACCCAGGAAACTCTAACTTTTAGAATAAACACCATTCAAAGTGGAATGACTGCAGCAGCTCTAGATAAACTAACTGCTTCATTAAAGGCGCTTGGAGCAATAAAAATATCAAATACAGGAGGTCTTGGTCCACTACTTGAGCAGATAGGAACAGGAACAAAAGGTGCTTCAGCCTCAATAGATCAGTTAACTACCAAGGTAAAGAGCATGGGTTCTGCTTTCAGCGCCGCAGCATCAAGTATGTCACCACTAAGTAACGCTGTAAAACAAGTGAGCACCGAAATGAAGACTGCAGAGGCATCCATGGGTGCATTCGCATCTAGAGCCTCAGGTGTAGTATCATCTTTACGTACAATTACATCCGCATTTGAGACCGCAAGTGGTGTTATAGGGAACTTTAGTGCTAAGGCTAAGACCGTTGCAGATGCTTTTGGCTTTTCAAGCACCGCATTTAATCAACTAAATACTACTATACGTGGTTTACAGGTTAGTATAGAGAGATTAATCGGTATAGAAGAAAAACTTGCTACAAGTACCAATCTATCCAGTGCAGCTATGGAGAAATTACGGGCGTCGATGACCGGTGCGAACGCCGGTGTTAATACATATGTAAGTGCAAACCAGAAAGCTGTATCTTCCAATCAACAACTAGCATCTTCTAATGAACAGGTAGCATCATCTATGAATATGAGTAGAGGTGCTATGAAGGCTGGTGCACAGGAAATGACCAATTACATTTCCCGTGCTGCTGGTATGTTCATCTCCGTAGTTGGTTTGTCTCAGGCTGTCCAAGAGTCCGTTGGTATGCAGGATACTTTAAAGGATGCTCATGCACAGGTAGCTGAATCACAGGCTAGAGTCAATGCATTACTGGCTGCAGGACAGGAAGGAACCAAAGAATATAGTCAGGCTGTAAAAGAATTAGCAAAGGATCAAAGAGCAGAAACAATATTTACAAGAAATGCTGCTTATGCTTATTCTGACCAGTTATATTTCGTATCGTTACTAGGTGTAGAACTTGTTGGTGTACTTATTCCTGCATTAAAAAGAGTCAAAGAGATGCAGGCTGCAGCCGCTGTATCAGGTGTGTCTATGCTTGATATGTTTACAAATAAATTCAAAGGTGTAAGCACCGCATTTAAATCAGGACTTGGAGGTAAAGAACTAGCTGCAGATATAGCTCTTTTAGGGGCGGCAGCAACAGCTAGTCTATCACCAACAGAAAAATTCGTTTCAAGAATTAAAACATTCGGTACTACAGCAGCAGAATCAGTTCCATTAACCTCAAGACTTGGATTAGCAGTTGGTACACTCTCAAGGGGATTATTAATAGCCAGTCCTGCCATTGCAGCAGTAGCAGGAGGATTAATATTATATGCCAATAATACTGGTGGTGCTCGTGACGCAGCTAATCAATTCGGTGCTGCAATTGGTAATCAATTACCAATACTAAAACCATTTGGAGAACTATTAGTTGGAATCGCAGGTAAACTTGGACTAACAGGTGAATCTGCAGATGAAGTAGCAATCCATTTGGAAAGAGCTGGAATTGGATTTTCTAATATGGGAACTTTATGGAATAATACGATTGCAGGTCTTATCAACTCTTCAGATGAATTCAGTCAAAAAGTAGGTCAGAACTTGCTAAAAGCAAGTGACGCTGTGGTACAGATGGGTACAGATTTCATAAATCAGTTGACATTGACCGGTAATGCATGGAATACATTCATAGACCAATTAGCCAAAAAAGATTACAAAGGTGCTGTAGATTCCATCGGGATGGCATTTGCAGCATTACCAGGAATAATAACTACTGCAATTTCTGAGTTTGGAGATCTTATGGATGGTCTATGGGGTGTTATAGAACCAGCATTACAACAACTCGGAACAAATATTATGGGTATACTTGGTGAAGTAGCCAAGAGAATATCTGATAAATTCTGGTCAGAATTACAGGCCGCTTGGAATAATGCTTCTGCATTGGTTGGAATGGTTGGTGCATTTGCAGATAACTTTAATCAGGCTTTAGGCAGTGCATTTACAAATATAGGTAGTCAGATACAAGGATGGGTTCAGACAAATATAGTGGATCCAATTAACAATTTTGTCTCATTAATCACAGTTACTGCTACTTCTATATGGGATCAGATAGTTTCTGGTGCGGGAAGCATTGTAAGCGTAGTTACTACTTGGGTTAATCAGAATATTGTAGATCCAATAAATCAATTTATAGAAAATATTACTGTAACTGCCGATCAAATATGGACACAGATAGATCAGGCTTCAGGTGGTGTATTATCAAAAGTAACAACATGGGTTAACCAAAATATAGTTGATCCTATAGATGCTTTTATAGATAATATTACTGTCACAGCAAGTCAAATATGGGAGAAAATAATAGGTGGTGGTAGTAATATTGCAGGCACCGTAACAACATGGGTTAATGCTGTTATAGTAGATCCAATAAACCGATTATATCAAAACATAACAGAACAGGCACAGTTAATTGTTCAAAAAATATTAAGTGGTGATTATGCATCAATAATTACAAATTTCCTTTCTAATGTATGGAATACAATTACTGGTGGATTTGGTAAACTCATAGGAGGTGTTCCCGGTATCCCAACTGCAAATACACAACCTGCCACTCCTCCCTCTCCTCCTCCTAATGCAGGTAAGAAAGGTGGTGGTCCTTCATTGGATCCTAACACTGTATATGATCCTAATACTGGAATGTATGTACAAAAAGATACCATACAAACCGGTCCCGCTAATGTCACTCCTACAGTATTTGGAGGAGGTGGAAGAGTACAGTTTGCAGCTGGAGGTATAACAGAACAACCAATGCCTGGATTTGGACCAAAAGAACAGGCAAAGATAGATGCACAGAATGCAACCAAAATACCCCCTACCCCACAGCGATTAAAAGCACAAGAACTTTTACCCAAATTCCAAGGTTTACCTAAAAAACAACTAGATGAGATGGGATTTCCAGATGCTACAGATGCTGAAGCTCAGACAAAAGCTATAGAGAGTTTGATTAATCAATATAGTAAGGTTATACCTCTAGAAGAAACAAGTGCAGATAACCTTGTAGCATTAAATACATTATATTCAGATCAGGCAAAGACCATTAAAGGTAGTGTAACATCATATGACGCATTAAACAGAGCATTAGGTGATACTGTTTATCAAGATTCATTAATTACTCAGGGCGCATTAGAACAGAATGCTAAATATCAAGAGTTACAACAATCAATATTTACAAATACAGGTACATTAAAGGCATATAATGCACAGTTAAAGGACCAACAGTTTATGACCGATAACGTTACTGCAGGAATGCAGGCACAACAGATAGCATTTAATGATCAAACTGTTGCTATAGCACAGAACGAAGGAGCATTAAAGGCTTATGCAGGTGAATTAGCATCTGGAAGACTAGAATCAAATGCATTTACCGAAGGTCAACAGGCACAGGTTCAAGCATTCTATGATACTGTTACCGCATCACAACAGGCACAGGGAAGCTATGAAACATTAAATCAACAATTAGCCGAGGGATTAATACAGAATGCTGCTTGGAATAAAGGACTGGCTGAAGGTAGATTAGAAATTGCCAATGAAACGTTAGCTATTGAAGAATTGAAAGGAGGCTTACAGGCATACCAAGAGGGTATTGCTTCCGGCACCGTACAGCAAAATGCTTTCAATAGAGGAATATTTGAAACAAATAAATCTATAGCAGAAAACTTTGCAGCACTTTATGAAACAAGTGGTGCATTACAGGAATATACCCATTTAGTACAACAGGGTATCCCACAATATAATGCATACAACCAAGCCTTCTTAGATCAAAGTATGGCGCTACAAAAGGTAGCAGAAGATATAGCCGCATTAAAAGGAGAAACTGATTCCTTTATGGTAGGTATGAATAATGCAGCAAATGTTACTAATATGGTAGCATTAGCATTCCAACAGGGTAGAAATTCAATTAAAGAATTTGCTACTGAGTTCCATACAGTAGGTGCAGAAGCTGCAGGAACATTAGCCGAATTAGACCAATTTGCACAAACTGTTGGATATGATTTACCTAATAATATTAAATTCACTACAGACAGTGCAAAGCAAATGGTAATGGCTTTTGGTGATTCTGCACAGGCTTTTAAAAAATTGGCAGATGCTTCACACGAAGCTGGTATTGGATTATTAGACGGTGTTGTAAAGGCAATAGGAGAAGGAGGAAAGGAAGTTAATGAAAATCTAGATAAATTAGAAGAGGATATAGGAACTAATTTCCCAAAAGGTGTAAAAAGTGCATTAGAATCAGCAGCATTGGGTGAAAGTATGGCAGGTGAAATGGATAAAGCCATAGATTTGGCTCAAGTAGCCTTTGATGCAGGTGCAAGCGGTTTTGACGTTACCAACATGGTTAGAAATATTGGACAAAACTGGGTAAATGAGTGGGAAAAAACTGCAACACCACAAATGAAGGAAAAAGTAGGTACCACGATGAAATTGATAAGTGATCTATTAGCCCAAGGACCAGCACCCGGTCAGTCACCGTCACAATGGTTAGAACAGGTAAAAGCATTATTTGACTCATTACCTGCATCTATAAGACCTGCAGCACAACAATTACAAACAATCCTTGCAATGGATTGGTCTCCTGCTATCACCCAACTAAAGGGTTATGATACTGCACTCAAAGGATTAGCCGCATCTTTCAAGAGTGTAGCTATAGAATCAGCTACGCTTAAAGGTGCTATAGGGACATCTATTGGTGCAGGAGCAGTAGCTGGTGCACAGGGTGCTACCAAATTAGGTAAGGTAGCTCCTGGTCAACTCGGTACCAGTGCTACTGCCACTCCAACTACAGGAGCAGGTGGGGGTCCACCCGCAGGAGCAGGAGGTGATCAGGCAGCGCAATTACAATCATCAATAACCGCAGTACAAACAGCATTAGACGCTCTCATGACTTCAGCCACCGCAATATTTACAGCAATTCAAACACTAGCAGCTAGTACATTCACTAATATCTCATCATATGCAGCAGCATCAACATCCGGTATAGTAACTATGTTCGGTTCAATGTCCACCGGTGTAATGGCTACACTAACCTCATTAGTAACAGGAGCTATAGGATCATTCACTAATATTGGAACTGCTTCTGCTATAGCAGTACAGACAGTCGCAGCTAATTTTGCAGGATTGGTAACCATAGGCATGGCTAGCCTAACCTCTTTAGTCACCGGAGCAATAACTTCATTTACCAATATAGGTACCGCATCAGCTATAGCAGTACAGACCATAGCAGCAAACTTCCAGGGAATGTTGACTGTAGGTATGACGGTGCTCACAAGTTTGGTTGAATTTGCAATAGCATCATTTACTAATATGGGTACTGCTTCAGCCATTTTAGTTCAAACCGCAGCAGCAAACTTCCAAGGATTGGCAAATGTATTTACACAATCGATGACAACTATTGTCGGTGCCGCAGCAGATGCATTTGGTAAAATAGAAACATTAACCACAACTATAGCCTCTAATATAGGTAGAACATATAACCAACTTGCAAATAATATAGTATCATATTTCAGTGCAATGGCTACCCGTTCAGTAACGGCATTCACTACAATAAGTAATGCTGCAAAGGCCGCTGCAACTACAATTAATAATGTAATACAGACAGCAGCTAACAACGCATTACAGGCTATATCTCAATTAGCAACCAGATCTGCATCAGCATTTCAGACTATGGCAAGTAATGCTACCAAAGTAGCTGATGCAATTAAAACTATAGGATCAGCAGCATCCTCAGCCGCAAGCCAAGTAAATTCATTAGCATCAGCAGTTAATTCGGTGCCTACAAATAAAACAATAACTTTCACTATACGAACCGTCGGTTCTATTCCATCTGTACAGGGAGGAACAGAAGGTATGATGTTCTTTGATGAAGGAGGTCAAATGTTTGCATCAGGTAGTGGTGGATCTGTAACAGGAAGAAAGGCAATTGTAGGTGAAACAAATGATGAAAGAGTAACCAGAACTGGTTTACGCACCGGAACTGTAAGAAGTGAAATGGTAACAAGTATGAGAACAATAAATAATCTAGGAATGCATGAACCAGAATTATTACAGGTAACACCTACCAGAGGATATTATGCTCAAAGATTCAAAGAAAGAATGAGTCTAAGCGGTATGAGTGGAATCATGGGAGGTATAGGAAAAGCAATTAAAGGAATGTTTGCTACAGGCACCGAATCACCTCAAAGCACATTTGTAGCAGCAGGTTCGGGTTTTGCTGTCTCTCAAGGTGCACAATTAAATACCGCAAGAGGTCCGATTACTATATCTGGTGATGGAAAAATCCATACCCAACAAGGAACCGTATATACCAGACAACAATGGGATAGTATAACAGATGATTCTCGTTTTGATATTGCAGAATCCGATCAACTTGGAATAAAATCTGTACCAGAAGATGTATTCATAGAAGAAGATTATTCATTATCCAATACTAACAGTGGAACTTATTCTAGATATGTAAGAAATACTAAATGGTTAGAAGGGTCAAGGGCAGGACAGGATTCTGGTGTATATAGCGGTAGTTCAGGCGGCGGAGGATCTGGAGGTGGAGGCGGCACCGGTGGCGGTGGCGGTCCAACTAAACTTCCAAACCAACCTTCACATTCCCCTCCTGGTGAGTTCGATAATACAGTACAGGTAGGAGGAGGAAAACCAGATCTAACCGTAGCACAATGGAACGCACAGTCAGAAAATACAAGAAAAACAACCCCTATAAACTCTATTCCAAGTGGGTATGATCTTTATAGTGATTATAAATTATATCCTACTGGCAGCACTCCCGGTGGCGGCGGTGGTTCAGGCTCTGGTGGTGGAGGTACCGGAGGTGGTGGTTCAGGTACTGGAGGAGGAACAGGTAACATCCCACAGCCAGGGCAGACTTCAGGCACCGGAGCAAAATGGACTAATCCAAATCAAGATAAAAATACATGGCATGTAGTCCCCATGACCGATGCAGATAAACAAGGTAAATGGAAGGTAGTAGACGATAAAGGTATCAATATCGCTGCAATGTTTAACTCTAAAGAAGATGCCGAATTATGGTTAGCCCATGAAAAGGGTCAGGCTACTCCTCCAAATGTACCAGGTACCGGAGGAGGCACGGGAGGTACTGGGACCGGAGGAACAGGCGGTACCGGTGGTACTGGAGGCACAGGCACGGGAGGTACAGGAGCACCAACACAAGTTGTAGAATCAGGCAATGTAAGAATAGAACAGTATGCAAACGGTCAGAAAATATATATCGGAGGTAAATTAGTGCTTGATACAACTAGCGGTACTGGAGGAGGTACCGGTACAGGAGGAGGTGGTGGCGGCACCGGAGCAGGAAACACACTACTGAGTCCTGGCTACCTATCCGGAGCATATGGTACATCATATAACCATCTGACATCTACACATCCCGGAACCGGTACTACTGGAGGAACTGGTGGTACTGGCACAGGAGGAACAGGTGGAACCGGAGGAACAAGTAACCAGTTTAACTACCAATCCAATGGGAAATATTATCGTTACCAAAATGGAACTGTAGATACTAATATGTCTGCAGCTGAAATAGCAGCAGCAGAAGCACAATTAGGCTATCCATTCCCCAAAGGCACTCCTGGTACGGTGCCCAATGGATCTGGTGGAACAGGCGGTACAGGAACTGGTACAGGTGGAACCGGAGGTACTGGAGGAACAGGAACACCTGCAAGCACCTATACTGTTCCTTCTCTCGTAAGAACTTCTGACGTACCCGGTAGTCCCGGATCAGGAGGTCCAGAATGGCAGAATGTAGATACAAGTAATCCTAGTACTTGGAAAGCAATACAGCATCAAACTCCTAATTCAGATGGTTCTTATTCTTGGAAAGTTGTTAATGGTGATGGAAAAAACATTGCTGTACAATTTAGAGATAAAGCAGAAGCAGAGGAATATATACAACAACATAAAGCAGCAAAAACAAGAGGTACTTACACTGGTCCAACAACCGGTGGTGGAACCATAACAACTCCGGCTACTGGTGGTGGAGGTGGAGGTGGTACAGGAGGCACTGGCGGGGGTGGAACAGGAACCCCAGCCACTACATATACTGCACCTTCAGAGGTTATCACATCCCCACCATCAACCAGTCCAAATGAACCAGAATGGCAGAATGTAGATACCTCTAACCCTGATACTTGGACAGCAACCCAGATGGTAGAACCATTACAAGACGGATCTACAGGTTGGAAAGTAGTTACCGCTGATGGTAAAAACATAGCAGTGCGTTTCAAAAGCAAAGCAGCGGCAGAGGAATATATCACAGCGCATAAACAAGCAAAGGCAAAAGGTGCTTATACCAGTCCAACAACAGGCGGTGGAACATTAACCATTCCTGGAACCGGCACCGGAGGAACAGGTGGAACGGGAGGTACTGGAGGCACCGGAACTGGAGGAGGTATACAAACCTCAGGAGGAAGTAAATGGACCACTAATCCTGTACCTCCATTACACAGTACCCAAATGACTGATGCCTCTCATGCTGGACAATGGAAGGTTGTAGATTCCACCGGAAAGAACGTTGCTGCCAATTTCGCAAATAAAGCCGATGCAGATGCATGGATTGCTTCAAATGGTGGTGGTGGTACTGGAACAGGCGGCACGGGTACCGGTGGTACAGGTACTGGGACCGGAGGAACAGGAACTGGTGGTACGGGCACAGGGACAGGAACAGGTAACACCCAAACACAAACAGGTGGAGGACAACAATTCAATTACCAAAATAATGACAAGTTCTACAGGTTCTCTAACGGTCAGGTAACAACAAACATGTCAGCTGCAGAGATAGCAGCCGCTGAAGCACAGTTGGGTCAGAAATTCCCTGTAGGCACCGGAACAGGAGGTGGTACGGGTACAGGAGGAACAGGAACGGGTACAGGAACAGGAACAAGTGGTAATATCCGAGATACAATATTCCAATCAATGGCACTAGCAGGTGGAGTCTCTCCATACCTACAGGACTTTCTCAAAATCCCAACATCCCCATTCCGTGACTCTGTAAACGGAGCAATAGACACCGCAGCAGATCCACTATTCATGCAGTATTCAGGTGCATGTAGTGATGCAGTAGGGTTACGTGATCCTACATCACCGGTTCCAGGAGGTCCTGGTGCACCAGGTGGTGGAGGTGGAGGCGGTGGCTTTGACTTCGTCCAATTTTGGCGTCAATTGATACAGAAACTAATAAGTGGTATAGGTAATGCGTTCAATTTCAACATCAATAACATAATTGACGGCACCTCGTTTTGGCGCATTACTAACAATCAATTGTTGTCGAATATGAAAAGGTATTAATACCCTTTATTTTAACTATATCACATGGGTCAATTTGTAAACAAAGTCAAAGTCAAAGTAGACTATGACAATGGATTAGACAAGAACTTTATATTCACTATCGTAACCGATGGTACAGAGAAAGACGTAAGTGATACTGTAAACGTTGCATTAAGACAAAAACTAACTGAAGGAGAAATGGAATCACAAAATCTGAGAAGCGTTACAATCAAAAGTGATGATGAGAGAGGTTTCTTTGCATCATTTGCTGGCGATATAAGCGGATTGGTTAAAAAACTCTAACCTTATTTATTTTTTATTACTATCTTCTTCTAATTCTTCATCAATCATATTTTGTAGTGTTTGTTCAGGAGTCTCGGTGCCTGCAGTAGAATCATTACTATTACCTCCTAGACCAAATCTCCCAGAGCCTTCAAGCACCGGACCATTACTGTTATTCTCATTATCCATCTTAGCCATAATCTCCTTAATATTCTCCGAAGGTATAAGCACAATCATAATAACCGTAACTATGGCAAGAATAATAACCACAGAAATGA
>Ga0310892_10000235_pt1 | contig 15153 bp, 13 predicted proteins | sample C0D1metaG_FD_203747 | JGI IMG/M metagenome (GOLD analysis project Ga0310892, IMG submission 203747) | Lab incubated soil microbial communities from West Virginia University Organic Research Farm, Morgantown, WV, United States - C8D2 | ecosystem: Environmental > Terrestrial > Soil > Agricultural...
CACGGTGACGCGCGGCGAGCTCACCGCGCGCCTCACTTCAAGCGGCACGCTCAAGCCGATTCAATCCATCACCTATCGATCGCCGATCCCGGGACGCGATGTCGAGATTCGCGATCTCGCTCCGGAAGGATCGCGCGTCGACGCCGGCGACTTGCTGGTCAAGCTCGACACGACCGATCTCGACGTCGAGCTGGCTCGTGTGCGCCAGGAACACCGCCAGGTCCTGATGGATCTGCAGGTCGCCGAAGGCGAGTTCGAGGAGGCGGGCGCCGAGGTCAAGGCGGTGACGGAAGGCGAAGGCGCGCTGACCGTCGAAGAGGCGCGATCGACGCTGTTGCGCGCGCAGAAGAAGACCGAACGGCTGCGGCAGGAATACGAACACTTGAAGCCGCTGCTCGACAAGGGCTTCATCACGCGCGATGAGCTCGCGCGCACTGAAGATCAGCTCGAGGAAGCCGAAGAGGAACTGATCCTGTTGCGGCGGCGCACCGACGTCGTCGTGGAACTGTCGCACCCGCGTGAGCAAAAGCGCGCCGCGCTGGCGCTGGCGCAGAAGTCGGCGCAGCTCGGCCACGCGCGGACCCGCGCCGCCGAAACGCAATTACGGCTCGAGACGCTCGATCGGCTGATCGCAGGATGCACGATCCGCGCTCGCGGCCCCGGCCTGGTCGTGTACGAAGAGAACCTCAACTCGAATCCGCGCCGCAAGCTGCGGATCGGCGATCGCGTCTTCGCGACGCAGGGCATCGTCACGATCCCCGAAGTCAACCGCATGCTGGTTGAAGCGTCGGTCAGCGAGAGCGAGGTGCATCGGGTGAAGACCGGGCAGCCCGCCGAGATTCGCGTCGAGGCGTTTCCCGAGCTGACACTGACCGGAAAGGTGACGCGCGTCGGCACGCTCGCGAGCTCGTCGGTCAACCGGCCGTTCGATGACAAGCGATTCGACCTGGTCATCACGCTCGATCCGACTGCCGCGGACCTGCGGCCGGAGATGACGATTCGCGCCGACGTGATCGTCGGATCGCGCACCAACGTGTTGATGGTGCCGGTCACCGCCGTCTTCAACAGCCAGGGCACGCGCGTTGTCTACGTCACCGGCGCGACCGGCACCGGGATGCGGCCCGTCGATCTCGGCGAGTCGAACGATCGCATGGTCGAGATCGTCGCCGGACTGCGCGAAGGCGAGCGAGTGTCCCTCTCCGCGCCGCCCGCCGCCGGCGCTGCAACGCTTCCCCGCGGCAATGCGCTTCAGCCTCGCTGAGCTCACCGAGTTCCTGCGCATCGCGGTCGAGGCGCTCGGCCGCTATCGCCTGCGCACGGCGCTCAGCGTCCTTGGCGTGGTCCTCGGCGTCGCCGCGGTGATCGCGATGATGTCGGTGAGCGAAGGGGCCGCGCGCGAGGCGCTCGCGCAAGTCGATGCGCTCGGTCTCGACAACATCGTGGCCCAGAGTACCGGCGGCCTCAACGCCAGGGGCACCCTCAAACGAAGCTTGATCGCGGCTGATGCCGCTCGCGCCCTCGATCTCGTGCCGTCGGCCACCCTCGCGGCGCCGGTCGTGTCTCGCTACGTTCGTGTCGGTCGCGGCGATCAAGTCAACCCGGCGCAGGTGCTCGCCGCGCCGGCGTCATTCCAGCAGATCCTCAGGCTCACCGCCGAACGGGGACGACTGTTGACGGAGACTGATGATGCCGCGCGCGTCTGCGTGATCGGCGCCACGCTCGCGCGTCAGATCTTCGGCTATCGCGATCCGATCGGCGAGACGATTCGCATCGTCGAAGATCACTACCGCGTGATTGGCGTGCTGCGTGAGCAGGGCGGCGACCCCCAGTCGGGCACGACGATGGCGTGGCACAACGTGAATCGGGCGGTGCTCGCGCCGCTGGCGTCGATTACCGGGAAAACCGTTGACATCGGACAGAATCAGCCGGTCGAAGAGATCTGGGTGCAGGTGGGCGATGCCGAGCGCACCGTGGAGCTCGGCGAAGTACTGCGGCGGCTGCTGCTGCAGACGAGAGAGGCCGAGGAATTCCACATCGTCGTGCCGCGCGAGCTCCTCGCGCAGCGCTACCGCACGCAGCGCACCTTCAGCGTCGTCGTCGGCAGCGTGGCGGCGCTCGCGCTGCTCGTGGGCGGCATCGGCATCATGAACATCATGCTGACGTCGGTGGTCGAGCGGACGCGGGAGATCGGCGTCCGGCGCACGGCGGGCGCCAGGCGGCGCGACGTCACGATGCAGTTCCTGATCGAGACGCTCTTGATGACGGTCGGCGGCGGCGTGGCCGGCATCGTCATCGGCGCGCTCGTATCGGCCGGGATCTCGGCCTACGCGGGCTGGTCGACTTACGTGTCAGTTACAGCGGTGTTGCTCGGATTCGTGGTGTCGTTCCTGGTGGGATTGGTGTTCGGCCTGTATCCGGCGATGAAAGCCGCGGCGCTCCAGCCGGTCGATGCGATGCGTTACGAGTAGGGTCCGCCTTTAGGCGGACCAACAGGCAACAGAGATTCCTGCCGCTTCTAGCCCTCTTCTGACCGCCTTTGCATGATCCGCCGCACCCGGCGTGTCGCCGTGCAGGCAAATCGTGTCTGCCTTCAGTGAGATCGTCGAACCGTCGACGGCGATCACCTGTTTGTCGCGCACCATCTTGATGGCGCGCTCGACGACCTTCGACGTGTCGTGAATGACGCTGCCTGGCTTCGTGCGTGAGGTCAACGACCCGTCCGGCTCGTAGGCCCGATCGGCGAACACTTCCGCGGCGATCGAGAGGCCTGCCGCCGCGCCGGCGCGCAGCAACTCCGAGTTGGGCAGGCCGAACAGGATCAACGAACGATCGAACGCGGCGACGGCCTTGGCGATCGCATCGGCAAGCGCGCGATCGCGGCACGCCATGTTGTAGAGCGCGCCGTGCGCCTTGACGTGCTGAAGCCGGACGCCTTGTGCCGACGCCATTCCCGCAAGCGCAGACACCTGGTAGAGCACCAGGTCCTCGACTTCCGCCGGCGTTGCCTTCATCTCGCGCCGGCCGAAGCCCACCAGGTCCTGGAAGCCGGGGTGGGCGCCAATCGCCACCCCCTTCTCGCGGGCCAGCGCGATGGTCGCCCGCATCGCCCCCGGGTCTCCGGCGTGAAAGCCGCAGGCGACGTTCGCCGAGGAAATGCTGTCCATCAGCGCGGCGTCCTGCCCCATCGGCCAGGGGCCGAAAGACTCGCCAAGGTCAGAATTGAGATCAATTCTCATTTTGGTCTTGACCGACCATTTTAGTCGGCAATAAGCTTGGTTAGAAGTTGAGACCAAGTCTCAAGATTGGCCGCGTGAAGACATTTCGCTCCGTTCTCTTCTGGATGCACCTCGCCGCCGGCACGGCGGCCGGGGTCGTCATCCTCATCATGTCGGTGACCGGCGTCGCCCTCACCTACGAGAAGCAAATGCTCGAGTGGTCGGATCGTCGCGCCTGGACGGCGCCGTCCTCGATCGATGCCCGGCCGCTGTCACCGGAGACGCTGCTGGCGAAGGTGACAGAGGCCCGCCCGGGCACGACACCGATCGGAATCACGCTGCGCGTCGATCCCGCGGCGCCCGCGACGATCACGCTCGAAGGCAACAAGGCGCTGCTCGCCGATCCGTTTACCGGCGCTGTCATCGGCGAGCCGTCGCCGCGGCTTCGATCGTTCTTCCGGACCACGACGGCGTGGCATCGCTTCTTAGCGCTGGAGGGGACGAGCCGCGCCACCGGCAAAGCAGTGACCGGCGCCGCCAACCTGATCTTTCTGTTCATCGTTTTCAGCGGCTTCTATCTGTGGGTGCCGCGCGTCTGGTCGTGGATCCAGTTCAAGAACGTGCTCTGGTTCCGATCGGGCCTGGCGCCGAAGGCGCGCGACTTCAACTGGCATAACGTCATCGGCGTGTGGACGGCGGTGCCGCTGGCGATCGTCGTGCTGGGCGCGCTGCCAATCTCGTATCCGTGGGCGAGCAATCTCGCGTATCGCATCGTGGGCGACACGCCGCCCGCTCCTGCCTCGGTGGCGGCGCGCCCGAACGATCAAGCGAGCGTGACCTACGTCAGCGGCGGAGTCGACGCGGCATGGATCGCGGCGCAATCACAAATCCCCTCGTGGCGGACCATGACGACGCGGCTGGCGTCGTCGACCAATGCGCCGGTCGTGATCGCGGTCGATGAAGGCTACGGCGGCCAGCCGCAGAAGCGAACGACGTTCACGGTGAATCGCGCATCGGGCATGGTCGTGAAGGCCGAAGACTTTCAAAGCCTGAGCGCCGGCCGTCGATTGCGATCGTGGCTGCGCTTCGCGCACACCGGTGAGATCTACGGATTGACGGGACAAACGATTGCCGGTCTTGCGTCTGCCGGAGGGGCGGTGCTCGTCTACACCGGCCTCGCGCTGGCCCTGCGCAGGCTCGTCGCATGGATCAAGCGCCGTCGTAACGCCGACGCATTCGAGCAGCAACGGGCGGCCTGAAGCTCCATCAGTTCAACGAGTTAGCGGTTAACCTGGCCGCAACACCAGCGCGATACGATCGGTTCAACGAAAGGAGGACCGATGGTAATCAGCGTATTAGCCGGGGCGTTCGCAATCGGAGTCCTAATCCTGATGGTGATGACGCGAAGCGGACAGCCTCGAGTGCGCCGGACGGATCCGAATGGATCGAGCTTCATATGGTTCGGCGATGGCGGCGGCGGTGACTCGGGCTGCGGCAGCGGCAGCGACGGCGGCGGCGGTTGCGATGGCGGCGGTGGCGGAGGCGACTAATCGCCGAAGGCGTCCGCCTTCGTCCGAAGGACTACGGCGGGACAGGCTATTATTCGCCACATGTTTTCCCGCAGAACGACCACAAGGGCCCTGGCCCTTTTTCTTTTTCTGGCAACTCCCGGCTGGGCGCAGACCCCTCAGCGACAGACCCAGGAAGACGACTACACCCGCTACGAGCTCCTCGCGCCAGATACCGCGCAGTTTCGCATCCTCTACGAAGTGACGGCGACGACGGCGGGCGCACCGTTCTTCTTCAATGCGATCCGCAAGGGCAGCGTCGCGAGCGATGAGCGCGTGTCGGACATGATGACGGGGCAGCCGCTGAAGTGGGAAGTGGTGAGCGGCGCGCAGGCGCGGAAGGAAGGACACCCGACCGCCGATCTCGAAACCGAGTGGTTGAAGGTGTATCTCGCGCGCCCCGTGCCGAAGGGCGGCGAAGGCCGCGTGCTGATCGACAAGACCTATAAGGACGCGAAGAGCTACTACCGTGACGGCGACACGATCGTGTTCGATCGATCGCTGGGCATTCGACGCAACGCCGTGGTACTCCCGCTCGGCTATCGTCTGATCAGTTGCAACGTACCGTCACAAGTGATGGCGACTCCGGACGGCCGTGTGATGATCACGTTTCTCAACACCAGCGCCTCGGCCGCGCCGCTGGTGATTCGCGCGAAGCCTGGACTTGCGTCCTTCACACCACAGATTCCGACGACGATCGGCGCGCCATCAACCGTTACTCTCGCCTCGCAGGCATCGCGCCTGTCCGATCGCGCGCACCAGGACCGCGAGATCGTGTACTTCCCGAACGATCCCTCGACGCATTCGTTCAACCTCTATCACGACTACACCGAGTCGCGTCCCGGCATCGCGCATTACTTCAACGTCGTGCGCGCCGGCAGCAGCGTATCGAATCCCTCGGCGGTCCTGCTCGACACCGGCGAGGCGTTGAGAGTCGAAACGATCAGCGGCGCCGAGTTGAAGAAGCGCGGCCTCGATGCGGGCGAGCCCGTCACCGATACCACGCAGATCGTGGTGATCAGTTTCCCCGCGGTGAAGCAGGGGCAGTCGGCGCGGCTGCGAATCACCGAGACGTACACCGATGCGAATCGCTACGTGCTCGACGGCGATGAGCTCGTATGGGATCGCGCATTCGGACGGCCCCGCAACTCCGTAGTGCTGCCGGCGGGCTGGACGGTCGTCGCCAGCTCGACACCGGCGGTGATTTCGCAGGATGCGGACGGCCGCCAGCGTTTGTATTTTGAGAACAACCGGAACGATGAGATCCAGGTACTGATCCGAGCGAGGAAAGCATCATGACGAAATACGCAGCCGCTCTTCTGATCGCCGCCGCGACGCTGACCGCGCCGCAGGCGCAGTCGCTCGCTCCGATCACCGCTGAAGAGACCTTGAAGGTCACCACCGCACAGGTGCTCGATCTGAGCGAGGACGGACGCCTCGTGGCGATCGGTGCGCGGCGTCTCTACGACAACGCCGAGACCAACCATCGGCGATACGGCGACCCGACCTACTTCGCGCCGACGATGGTGGAGGTGCAGGTGATCAATACGCGCACCGGCGCCGCTGACAAGATTGGCAAGGGCCTGATGAACGTGCGCCAGGCGGCGTTCACGCGCGATGGCGCCAGGCTCGCGCTGTTGACGGCCGCGGAAACGCCGGCGGGCCTTCCCATCACCTCGTTGTGGGTCTACGACGTCGCGAAAAAAACGCTGGTCGAAGTGCCGCGGAGCAAGGGTGCCGAAGTGGCCGCCAATTCCGAACTGTCATGGACCGCGGACGGCTCCAGGTTGTTCGTTGCGTTGCGGGCACCGGAAGACGACGTCGCCGCCCAGGCCGCCTTCAGAACTCTGGTTTCCGGCCCGGTCGTCGTCCAGTCATCCAAGCCGTTCCTGGATTGGGACGCGATGAGCCGCGCCAATCGTCGTCGCGAGCTCGCGCAGATCGATCCTGTCACGGGGGGCAAGGTGTCGGTGATGGCGGCTGCCGCCATCACCAGTTATGAATTCTCGCGCGACGACTCGTCGGTGACGTGGCTGGAGGATCAGACCGAGAAGACCAACTACGACGTGATCTTCGGGACCGACAATTCGGTGAGGGCGATGACGCGCGGCAGTGCGCCGCGCACCGTGCTCGACGCGAAGGTCCTGAAGACCACGACGCCGCGATGGTCGGACGATCGGCGGACGCTGGCCTATGCCGACAAGGGCGAGGTGTTCGTGCAGCGCATCGACGAAGAGAAGCCGCGCTCCATCACGCCGAAGCCGAAGAAGGATCCGGCGGCGCCGGCGCCCGCGGCCGGCGAGGAAGAGACCGAATCGTTCTCGATCGTCTCGTTCTCTCGCGACGGATCGAAGCTGTTGTTGACGAGCAAGAAGGGCTGGTACGTAGCGGCGGTTGCGGACGGATCGCGCGATCGCGTGCTCACGCTCGACGACAAGAACGAGGACAAGAATCCGAAGCTCACCGCGATCGACTGGGCGCCGTCGGGCGACGCGATCCTGGTTCAGTACGGCGAGCCCGACCGCTGGGATCGCGGCATCTCGCGGCTGGACCTGAAGGCGAAGACGCTGACGACGCTGATCCGCGATTCGAATCTGTATCAAGGATTCCGCCAGTCACGCGACGGCAGCACGATGGTGTTTCAGAAGTCCGACGGCACGCGGCCGGCGGAGCTCTACGCCGCCGACCCCGGACTCACCAACGTCCGGAAGCTGACCGACTTGAATCCGTGGATCGCGAAGAAAGCGTTGCCGGCGTCGGAGCTCGTGTCGTACCGCGATGCGGACGGCAAGGTTCTTTTTGGCGTGCTGCGTTATCCGGTCGGCTACGAGAAAGGCCGCCGCTATCCGACCGTGTTCGAGCTGTATGAAACGTTCTTCGACAACGGCTTCAACGGCCGCGCCGCGCTCCTCGCGGGGCAGGGCTACGCGGTGTTCCATCCGTCGGTGAATCTTGTCGTCGGACGGCCCGGTGAGTCGTGGGCGAAGGGTGTCACCGCGGCCGCGAACAAGCTGATCGACATGGGCATTGCCGATCCCGATCGGCTTGGTGTTCACGGCACCAGCTACGGCGGCTATGCGACCGTGCTGCTGCTGACGGAGACCGATCGCTTCAAGGCCGCGGTCAACGTGTCGGGCAAGGTCGACATGATCAGCTTCTACACCGACAGCGAACGGCTCGGCGTCCGCAACACGCACGCGCCCGAGAAGAGCCAGGATCGCATCGGCGGCACCCTGTGGGAATATCCGGAGCGCTACATCGAGCATTCCGCGATCTTCCGCCTCGATCGCGTGAAGACGCCGCTCCTGACGATCAGCGGCGATCAGGATCCCAACGTGCCTGCGAACCAGTCACGCGAGCTGTATTACGCGCTGCGGCGGCTGGGCAAGGAAGTGGAATGGGTCCGCTACACCAACGGCGGTCATCGTCCGCCGAACAGCGTCGCGGAGAGCATCGACTTCGAAAACCGGATTGTCGCGTGGTACGACAAGTACCTGAAGCCGAAGGCGGCCCAGACTACGTCAGCATCTCGATGAGGAGAGCCTTCTGCGCATGCAGGCGGTTCTCCGCCTGGTCGAACACCACCGAGATCGGTGACTCGATGACTTCATCGCTGACTTCCTCGCCGCGATGGGCGGGGAGGCAGTGCATGAACAGCGCGCCGGGTTTGGCGAGCGCCATCATCGCTTCGTTCACCTGGTAGCGCTTGAAGGTCTTCTTGCGCTCCGCGTACTCGACCTCCTGGCCCATCGACGTCCACACGTCGGTGTAGATCGCATCGACGTCGCGGACGGCGGCCTTCGGATCCGTGAACTCGGTGAGCCCGGCGCCCTTCTGCGAGACCTCCGCGGCCTGATCGACGACCTCGTCCGGCAGCTCGAAGCCTTTCGGCGTCGCGACGTTGACGCCGATGCCGAGCATCATCGCCGCGTGCACCAGCGACGTGCAGACGTTGTTGCCGTCGCCGACGTAGGCGATGCGCTTGTTGGCGAGCGATCCCCAGCGCTCGATCAGCGTCTCCATGTCGGCCAGCGCCTGGCACGGATGCTCTTCGTTGCTGAGCGCGTTGATGACGTGCAGCTTCGGCGTGATCTCCGCGATCTGGTGGAGGCGCTCCTGGCCGAACGTGCGGATCACGACCGCGTCGACCCAGCGTTCGAGGTTACGGGCAACGTCGTTGATCGGCTCGCGATCCGCGTGCATGACGTCGGCGGGAATCTCGACAATGTCGCCGCCGAGCTCGCGGACACCGATCGTGAACGTGACGCGCGTGCGCAACGACGGCTTTTCGAACAGCAGCCCGACGTGCTTGCCGTTCAGCGCGTGCGCGGTCGGCGCCTTCATGCCCTTGACGCGCTCGCGCTTCAGCTTCGCGGCCGACTCGAGTAATTTCGCGATCCGGTCGGGATCCAGATCCAAGATCGACAGAAAATTCTGCAATTGTTTTTCACAGGAGAATGGGAGAAGGGGAGACCAATAAAAGTCTCCTATCAACTCCCATTCTTCCTTTCTCCTGTTAAGTCCGGTACTCAGCGTTGATCTTGACGTATTCGGCTGACAGGTCGCACGTCCACACTGTGGCGCTGTGTGAACCGCCGGCGCCGAGATCGATCGTGATCGCGAGATCCTTTCCCATCAAGTAATCGGCAGCTTTCGGAGCGAGCTCGTCGAATGGACGGCCGTTCTCGAACAGCACCAGCGATCCGATCTGCACGCGGGCGCCGTCGAGGACGAACTGTGCGCCGGATCGGCCGGCGGCCGCGATGAGCCGGCCCCAGTTCGGATCTCCGCCGTGCACCGCGGTCTTCACCAGCGGCGAGTTGGCGATCGCGCGCGCCGCCATCCAGGCGTCGGCATCGGAGGCCGCGCCGGTGACCGTGATCGCGATCAGCTTGGTCGCACCTTCGCCGCCGCGCACGATGCCGAGCGCGAGCTCGTGCGCGACCGTGCGCAACGCTTCGACGAAGACTCGATAGTGGCCTTCGTTGATCGTGACGCCGCTCGCGCCGTTGGCTAACGCGAAGACGCAGTCGTTCGTCGACGGCTCGCCATCGACCGTGATCGCATTGAAGGTGTAGCGTGCCGCTTCGGTGACGGCACGCTGTAACAATTCCGGTTCGACTGCTGCATCCGTCGTCAGGTAACCGAGCATGGTGGCCATGCGCGGCTCGATCATGCCCGAGCCCTTGCACATGCCGCCGACCCTGAACGTTCCAAGCAGCTTGGTGTCGACCTCGACCGCGTATTCCTTCGGAAACGGATCGGTCGTCATGATCGCGCGCGCGGCGGCAGCGCCGCCGTCGGTCGCGAGCGCCGCGACCGCCTGCGGCACGCCGGCGCGGATCTTGTCCATCTTGAGGTTGACGCCGATGACCCCGGTCGAGGCGACCAGCACGTGATCCTCGCGACAGCCGATCGCCTTGGCCGTCACCTGCGCCATTTCCTTCGCGTCCGCGGTTCCCTGCGGGCCGGTGCACGCGTTGGCGCAGCCGCTGTTGGTTACGATCGCGATGGCAGAGCCGCGGCTCGACTTCAGGTGGTCCTGGCAGAGATACACCGGCGCCGCCTTGGCGAGGTTCACCGTGAACACGCCGGCGGCGCTCGCCGGCGTGTTACTGACGATCAGCGAGAGATCGGGCTTGCCGCTCGCCTTGATGCCGCAGTGCAGGCCGCTGGCGCGGAATCCGGACGGCGCGGTGACGCCGCCCTGAATCGGCTTACTGGACATTCGCGGTGCGCCGGAGAGGCGAGGTCGCGCTCATGCGATCGAGCTCGAGGACAATCGCATACTGGCCGCAGTTGCGGAACAATGGGCACGAGAAGCAGTCGTGCGCGATCTTCTCGGGCACCCAGGTATGCGGCACGATCGAGAAGCCGCGGCGGACGAAGAACGCCGGATCGTGCGCGAACGCGCACAGGCGGGCGTAGCCCTCACGGCGGGCGCGCGCGGCCAGGTCTTCGACCATCCGCACGCCGAGGCCGTGGCGCCGGGCGTCCCGGCCGACCACGAGCGAGCGCACTTCGGCCACCGCCTGCGACAGCGGCGCCAGCTCCGCGCAGCCGACGATGCGCTCGCCGGACGACGACGATTCCACCGCGACGACAAAACGAGGCGCGTGCACGGCAAGCTCGTCGAGCGCGCGCGGGAGCAGGCGGCCCTCTTCGAGATGGGCCGCGATCAGCGCATGCAGCGCGGGCGCATCAGCCACGATCGCCGGACGAATGGCAATCTGCGGCTTCGCCGCCTTCAACGCACGGCCGGACGAAGCGCGACGCTTCCGTCCCGGACCGTTGTCAACTACAACTCGCATCGTCATCTTTACGCTTTCACCTCTTCTACCGACACCGATCGAAGCGCGCCGTCGAGAATTCGCGTCGCTTCTTCGATCTCCGCCGCCGTCACCGTGAGCGGCGGCAGCATGCGCACGACTTTCTCGGCCGTGCGATTGACCAGAAGGCCCGCCTTGAGCGACGCCTCCACCACCGGCAGCGCGTCGACGCCGAGGTGCAATCCCTGCATCAAGCCCGCGCCCTTCACGCCGGTAATAACTGTGTGCCGCGCCTGCAGCGCGTTCAGCTTCTGTTCGAACAACGCGCCCATCGCCTTGATGTGCGGCGCGAGCCTGTCGAGCTCGTCGAGCACGTATAGCGCCGCTCGCGTCGACAGCAAATTGCCGCCGTAGGTCGTGCCGTGGTCGCCCGCGAAGATCTCCTTCGCGACGTGCTCGGCCACGAGCGCCGCGCCGATCGGGATGCCGGATCCGATCGCCTTGCCGACAGTGATCAGGTCCGGCGTCCACCCAAAGGATTGGAAGTGGAACGGCCGGCCGGTGCGGCCGAGACCGCACTGGATTTCGTCGGCGATCAGCAGCGTGCCCGTGGCTTTCGTCACTCGCGCGATCGCCGCCGCGAACTCCGGCGACAGCGGCATCACGCCGCCCTCGCCCTGGATTGGCTCCGCGATCACCGCCGCCGTGTGCTCGGTGACCGCCGCCTCTAGTCCTTTGATGTCACCCGGCGCAATAAATGTCACGCCGGGAATCAACGGCTCGAACGGCGCGCGATAGTTCGCATTCGCGGTGACAGAGAGCGCACCCATCGATCGCCCCGAGAAGCCGTGCTCGAGCGCAACATACTGCGTACGGTTTTTGATCCCCTTCGAGTACCAGTAGCGGCGCGCGAACTTCAGGCACGCTTCGACAGCCTCGGTGCCGCTGTTACAGAAGAACGTGCGCTGCAGCCCCGACATCGACGCGAGCCGGGCGGCGAGCTGGCCCTGCAGCGGGTGGTAATACAGATTCGACGTGTGGATCAGCGTCTTCGCCTGGTCCGCGATCACCGCCGCGAGTCCCGGATGCGCGTGGCCGAGCACGCACACGCCGATGCCCGAGATGAAGTCCAGGTAGGCGCGGCCGTTCTCGTCGAACAGGCGCGAGCCTTCACCGCGGACGAACACCACGGGTTGCCGCTTGTAGGTCTGCAGCACGTGTTGCGCTTCGAGTGCCGTAACGTTGCTCATAATCTTTGTAAGACCCTGGGACCCTAGGACCCTAAGACCTCAATTCACTACTTTTGTAGTCGCCGTGGTCTTTTCACCGGCGACCGCCTTCACCAACCGTCCCGGCGCGCGGCCGTCGACGATCACCACGTTCTTCGCGCCGCCCTTCAACGCCGCCTGGCACGCCGCCAGCTTCGCGACCATGCCGGCATTCGCGGTTCCCGACTTCACCAGCTTCTCGATCCGCTCCTGATCGAGCTTCGGGATCGTCTGGTTCTTCTTGTCGAGTACTCCGGGCGTCGCGCCCGCGATCACCAGGCGCTTGGCCTTCAGCCGCGCCGCCAGACTTCCCGCCAGCGTATCGGCGTTGACGTTGAATAACTTGCCGTTCTTCGATGCGCCGACGCAGGCGATCACCGGGATGTATCCGGCGCGGCACAGCGTCTCGATCACGTCGGGCGACTGGGCCTTGATCGGCGTGCCGACCATGCCCAGGTCGACGGTCTCGCCGCTCGTGGCCTTGTGCGGCGCCGCCTTCTCGACCGGCGCGACACCGGCGTCGGCGCCGGTCAACCCCACGGCCTTGCCGCCCGCCGCATTGATCGCCGCCACGAACTTCGTGTTGATCGATCCCGCCAGCACCGACACGACGATGTTCAGTGTCTCGCCATCGGTGACGCGGAGGCCGTCGACCTGGCGTTTCGGGATGCCGACCTGCGCGAGGGCCGCATCGATCTCGCGGCCGCCGCCGTGCACGACGACGAGACGGCCCTTCTTGGCCGCGCTCGTAATCGCCCGGCCCATCGCCTTCAGCCGGATGTCGTTTTCAATCAGATCTCCACCGAGCTTCAACACCGCGACACGCTTCACAGCAGCCCCGTCTTCTGATCGAACCCGTACATCACGTTGAAGTTCTGGATCGCCTGCCCCGATGCGCCCTTCACCAGGTTGTCGATCACGCTCACCACGAAGACGCGGCCCGTCGCTTCATCCACCTTCCAGCCGACATCGCAGAAGTTGGTGTGGGCGACGTGCTTGATCTCGGGCAGCGCGTCGCCCGTGACTCGCACGAACGGCGCATCGGCATACGCGCGCTCGAACGCCGTGGTCACCGCGGCGGCCGTGGTGCCGGGCACGAGGTGCGCATACATGCTCGAGAGAATGCCGCGATCGAGCGGCACGAGGTGCGGCACGAACGTCACCGCCTGGCCGAGCGCCTGCTGCATCTCCGGCACGTGGCGGTGGCCGAACGGGTTATATGCGGCCACGCTGCCGTGATTCTCCGAGAAGTGCGTGCGATCGGTCGCGGCCTTGCCGGCGCCCGAGATGCCGGACTTCGCGTCGATGATGATGTCGGCGCCCGGCTTCAGCAGCCCCGCGCGCTGCAGCGGCAACAGGCCCAGCAGCGACGCAGTGGGGTAGCAGCCCGGGTTCGACAACAGGCGCGCCGACTGGATCGCGTCGAGCTCGAACTCCGTGAGCCCATAGGCGACGCCCTTCGGCAAGTCACCGGTGGCCGGGTAGAACTTCGCGCGCGTCGCCTCGTCTCGAAGACGAAATGCGCCCGACAAGTCGATCACGCGCAAGCCGCTCGCGAGCAGCATCGGCGCGAGCTCGGCGGACGCGGCTTCCGGCAGCGCGAGGAACACGGCATCGGCGGCGAAGGCCGCGGCGTTCAGCGGCACCACGGTGCCGTCCCAGATCTTCGACAGTGAGGGCAGCTTGCGCGGCGTGCTGTTCGCCTGGGAACCGGTCGCGGCGGTAATCGTGACGCGAGGATGGCGCGAGAGGAGGCGGATCAACTCCTGGCCGGCGAAGCCGGTGGCGCCGGCCACTGCCACGCGAATCAGCTTCTTTTGGGCCCGCTGGTCCCCTTCCGTTTCGGTCACAACTTGCATGTTCATCGCTGTTTCTCAGGTCGCTCCCCGACCATTGGACGCAATTGCGTTTCGAAAAACTATGCGCCCAGAAGAATAGTTATACATGCATAACTTTCCGCCTGTCAACAGACAATCTCATGTTTCTTATGCATATTGATGTATACTGATTCACTCGGACGTATAAATATGAAAGCCCGAAGACAGTCAGCCCTACTCGACGTCGTGGAGCACGAAGCCGTGCGGAGCCAGGAGCAGCTGCGGCAGCGCCTGTCGTCCCGGGGCTTCGACGTGACGCAGGCCACGCTCTCGAGAGACATCAAGGAGCTCGGTCTCCTCAAGCGATCGTCGGACGGCGCGTATCAGCCGGCCGGCGCCGATTCGACCTCGCACGCCAGCGCGCTCGACACGCTCGGCCGCGCGCTGTCGGAGTATCTCGTCAACATCGAGCCGGTACAGCAGCTCGTCGTGCTCAAGACCGGTGCGGGCCAGGCGCAGCTGCTGGGCCTGGCCATCGATCGATCGCGACTCCCGGAGGTCGCCGGCACGCTCGCCGGCGACGATACGATTCTGATCATCGCCCGCGACGCCAAGAGCGCGCAGGCCGTCGTCAAGCAGCTGAGGGACCTCGCCAGTTGAAACCTATCGTCGTGCTCGCGTATTCGGGCGGCGCCCGTTCGAACGCCGCCATTCCATGGCTCGCGGATCGGCATCGCGCTGAAGTCGTCACGGTCACGCTCGACCTCGGGCAGTCGGGCGACATGAACGAGATCCGAACGCAGGCGCTGTCGGCCGGCGCCGCGCGCGCCCACGTGATCGACGCGCGCGACGAATTCGCGCGCGACATCGTGCTGCCGTCGCTCAAGGCGGGCGCCCTTTCGGACACGCGGTATCCGATGGCGACCGCGCTGACGCGCCCGGTGATCGCGAAGACGCTCGTCTCGATCGCCGCGATCGAAGACGCGGCGCAGGTGGCCCACGGCGCGATCGGGCGC
>Ga0310892_10000237_pt1 | contig 15114 bp, 13 predicted proteins | sample C0D1metaG_FD_203747 | JGI IMG/M metagenome (GOLD analysis project Ga0310892, IMG submission 203747) | Lab incubated soil microbial communities from West Virginia University Organic Research Farm, Morgantown, WV, United States - C8D2 | ecosystem: Environmental > Terrestrial > Soil > Agricultural...
CCAAGGTATGGTAACCCGCGCTGATGTTCTCGGCGGCCCTTTTTGCATTGTAACCCGACGCCTTCAGCCTTTGCACGAACGGCTTGCCGGCGCCGTGATCGAGCTTGTCGCGCTTGGCCATTACCTCCGCTTGCGCGTGCGCGAGCCGCATCAGGTCTGCATCAAGCGCGACCACGGGCAAACCATTGTTTGCGCGATACCCCGAAATCATCGAGGCGGCGGCGGCGGCATCAAGTTGGGCGCCTGGCTGTGCAAGATTGCGATAGAAACTCGGCTCCGACTTCGGAGCGTAATTGCCGGCGCAACTTCCGAGTACGCAGAGCGCGGGCAGCGCCAGCAACAGACGATAGAGCGGCATTCTCGGAGTTCCCCGAATCAACAGCGCGACCTCGCCTTACGACAATGGCCGAACAGTGATCAACGCCTCACCGCTCTGAAGAACGTAAAGCCTGCCAGATGCGCTCAGATGTCGCCGGCATATCGAGCCTGGTGCCATTCGGCAGCGCATCGATGATCGCATTCATCACCGCAGGGGGCGCCGCCGTCGTGCCGGCTTCCCCGGTTCCTTTCACGCCCAGTGGATTGGTGCGACAGGCAACTGTGTGGTGCTCGACCTTCATCCCCGGCATCAGGTCGGCGCGTGGCATCGCATAATCCATGAACGAACCGGACACGAGCTGCCCCCCGGCATCGTAGATGGTGTTCTCCGTGAGCGCCTGGCCCAGGCCCTGGGCTACACCGCCGTGAATTTGCGCCTCGACGATGGTGTGATCGAGCACGTTGCCGCAGTCGTCGACTGCGACATAAGAAACAATATCGACAGTGCCTGTCGAAGGATCGATCTCGACTTCGGCGATATGGCAGCCGTTCGGAAACGACGGCGGCACTTTGATGCCGGCCTGTGTATCGAGACTCTCCGGGATGACGCCCTGGCGCTTGAGCTCCGCGGCACGCTCTGCCACATCGAACAGTGAAACCTCGCGTCCGGAATTTTTCACACTGAACTTGCCGTCCGCGAAGTCGATGTCACTCTCGCCTGCCTGCAACAACATGGCGGCAACCCGCTTGCCTTTCTCAAGAACAGCATCGGATGCGCGCGCGACGGCGCCACCGGTCATCATGGCCGAGCGCGATGCCACCGCGCCAAACCCGGGAACATCGCGTGCGGAATCGCCGGAGGTGAGCGTGACGGCTTCCGTCGCTATGCCCAATCGCCGCGCAGCGACACCGCTAAACACGGTCTTGTGACCCTGCCCGCTTGCGCCGGCGCCGACACTGACCTGCACGGATTTTCCGCCGGGAAACGAAACGCGCGCCGCCTCTTCCGGAAAAGCTCCGGAAATTTCCAGGTAGCAGCCGATGCCAATGCCGCGCAGCTTGCCGCGCTTTTTCGCTGCCTTCCTGCGATCGCGGAACCCGTCGTAGTCGGCAGTCTTGAGCGCCCGCTCGAAGATGGCCGGAAACTCGCCGCTGTCGTAAGTGTTTCCGAACGCCGTTGTGTACGGAATCTTCTCGGGCTTGATCAGATTGCGCCGACGCAGCTCGGCGGCATCGATCCCGGTGGCATCGGCGGCCGCATCGACGACGCGCTCAATCAAATAGCTCGCCTCCGGTCTTCCGGCACCGCGATAAGGGCCCGTCGGCAGCGTATTTGTGAATACGCAGCGCGTGTTCACCTGTGCCAGGGGAATGTCATAGACCGTCGGCAGGCAGCCGGAGACGTGGGTCGTGAACACAAAATGCGCAACTCCGGTGAAATATGCCCCGAGGTTTCCGATGCAGTCGACGCGCAACGCCTGAAAACGGCCGCGGGAATTGAGCGCAAGCTCCACCGTCCAGAATGAATCGCGCCCCTGATTATCGGTGACAAACGCCTCGGAGCGGGTTGAAGCCCAGTGGATGGGTTTGCCTACGGCACGCGCGGCATGCAGCATGGGGACGTATTCCGGGTAGCACCAGCCCTTCATTCCGAACGCGCCACCGACGTCTTCGGTGAGAAGGCGCAATTCTTCCGGCTTGATGTTCATGGCGCCGGCGATCTGCCCGCGGACGCTGGCGACGCCTTGGGTGCCGACGCGCAATGTAAACCGCTTCGCCCCCGCATCGTAACTCGCGGTCGCCGAGCGCGCCTCAAGCGAGGCTACGACCAGCCGCTGGTTTACGAGCTCGACGCGCACCACATGAGCCGCTTCCTTGAAAGCGCGCTCAAGCGCAGCCTGCTTTTTGCCTTCGGGATCGGGCGGGGCGGTCCAGTCGAACCCGATATTCCCGGGCGCTTCCGGCCAGAGCTGCGGAGCGCCCTGCTTCACGGCCTCGCGCGCATCGGTGACCGGCGTCAGTTCCTCATAGTCGACGGCAACCTTGTCGGCGGCGTCCTGCGCGGCGGCCGCGGTTTTCGCGATAACCATGGCAACCGGTTCGCCCACATGCATCACCCGCGTTTCGGCAAGCGACGGACGATGCGGCGAGACCGCAGTCTTTCCGCCACGCCCCGGAATTGGGTGGCCGTGCGAGATGGAATGGTAATGCGCATCATTGAGATCGGCGGCCGTGAGCACTGCAACAACCCCAGGCGCTCCTTTCGCAGCCGACACGTCGATCCGCGCGATCTTGGCGAAGGCGTGCGGCGAGCGCACGAAATAGGCAGCGAGCGTATCGTCCGGTTTGACGTCGTCGCCAAAGCGACCGTGGCCGCGCAGGAGGGCGTCATCTTCGATACGCCCCTTCCAGGTGTCGTCGTCGTGTCGAGCGGCGGTCGATTGCGTCATGCGGTGCTCCGAAAAATCTCAAAGCTTGCGGTCGGTGATGCCGGCCTTGGCATAAAGCGCGTTGATATGCGCCTTCACCTCGGGGTCGATCGTGTCGTGTTCGGGAGCCGCTGCCCACCCGGTTTTTTCGCGCGCATAGATCGCCATTTCCTCGTCCTGCTGTGACGTGCCGCCGGAAATTCCATAAGCGCCGACCATCTCATCGCCTTTGAAGACAGGCGCGGACCCCCCGCTGGCCGCAATGCGGCCATTGGTCATGGCCGCAAGGCTGACCAGCAACTGGGGATTACGCTCCTTGAACCACTGCTGAATCACCAGGCCGTCGGGAAAGCGGGGGCTCATCGAACGGAAAGCGGCAACCGTGAAAGCCTTGGCGATGGCGGTTTCCGGCGTGATGAAGCCCGCCTCGTCCATCCGCTCCACCGCGATCAGGTGCCCCTCCGGTCCCACGATAGCAATCGAGACCGGCACGCCCATGACGCCGGCTTTTTCGACCACGGCATCAATGAATTCACGGCACTCCGCCGCCCGCAACTTGGCCATCCCCAACCCCTCCAGCTCGGCCTATTAAGCTTTGTTTAACCTGTTATGTCCGGCAATTAACTGCAAAAAAATGGGTTGGGGAATACCGTCCAGGCCTACCTGGACGCGAACATGGTCGAGCTTACCTCCGCAACCGCCCCCGCGCGCGATTGGCGTCTGGTCACGCTGGCCGGCGGAGCAAGCTTCGCCGTCAGCTACGGCCTGCTTCACTACGTCTTTCCCATAGGTGGTTGGGTCGGCTCCACTTCCGCGCCACTTACCTCACTGGTCCTCTGCGCAATCATAGCATTTCTTGCCATGGCGCTGACTTTGGCCGTGCTCGCTCGGATGCTGCGCACGGATAACCAGCGCATGAGGGTTGCGATCAACAATATGTCGCAGGGCCTGTGCATGTTCGATGGCAACGAACGGCTCGTCGTCTGCAATCAGCGCTACATGGACATGTACAAGGTGTCAGGCGACGTCGTTAAGCCGGGCATCACGCTGCAAAATCTGCTCAAGTACAGAATTAGCAACGGCAGCTTCGCACAGGATCCGGTCGAATACCGGCGCGACCTGGTGGGCGCCATGTCCGCAGGCAAGACAACCAGCACCGAAGTAAAGTCGGCGGACGGGCGGTCGATAACGGTCATCAATCGTCCCATGTCCGATGGTGGCTGGGTTGCGACGCACGAGGACATCACTGAGCGGCGCGACGCAGAGCGTGAACGGATTTCGATGCAGGAGCAGCAGCAGCGCCGCGCCGTCATCGAACAGGCGATCGCCGTTTTCCGGCAACGCGTCGAGGACCACCTTAAGACGGTCGGCGAAGGCGCACGGACGATGCATGCGACCGCCACGACCCTGTTCAGCAACTCGGCCCAGACGTCTCAGAGTGCCGACGGCGCAGTGTCCGCTTCGAATGAGGCGTCGACGAACGTCGAGACGGCAGCGGTCGCCGCCGACGAGCTGAGCGGGTCGATCAATGAGATCGGCCGTCAACTCGCCAATACGACCGAAATCGTCCGTGCCGCCGTGACCGAGGCGCACGGGACCAACAGCCAGATTACCGCGCTTGCGAATGCCGCGCAGAAGATTGGCGACGTCATCAAACTCATCCGCGCCATCGCGGGACAAACCAACCTGCTGGCTCTCAACGCCACAATCGAGGCAGCGCGCGCCGGCGAAGCCGGCAAGGGTTTCGCTGTGGTGGCTTCCGAAGTCAAATCGCTCGCGGTGCAGACCGCCAAGGCAACCGAAGATATCTCTAAGCTGATCATGTCCGTGCAGGCGGCAACCACAAGCGCTGTCTCGGCGATCGGCAGAATTTCCGGGCGCATGCAGGAGATCGACAGTTGCGCGACCGCGGTTTCCGCCGCCGTCGAAGAGCAAAGTGCGGCCACTGGAGAAATTTCGCAGAACGTTGCGAGCGCGTCCGATGGCGCAAAGGTCGTAGTGCAGGTGCTGGGTGATGTATCTGGCGCAGCCGCCCAGACGCGAGAATCGGCCGAGAATGTGCTCTCGGCGTCGCAGGCAGTGGAAGCCGCCGCCGCCGAACTGCGCAGAGAAGTCGAGGGTTTCCTGGCGCGCGTCGCGGCCTGATCAGCCGAAGACGCCGCTGAGCCAATAGAACAGCGCAGCCACAGTCGCTGATGCGGGGATTGTGATGATCCAGGCGGTGACGATCCCTTTCGCCACGCCCCAGCGCACAGCCCGTACTTTTTTTGCAGCTCCGACGCCGATAATGCAGCCAGTGATGGTGTGCGTCGTGGATACCGGAATTCCGAGCTCAGTCGCCGCAAACAGCATGATCGAACCGCCGGTTTCGGCACAGCAGCCTTGGACGGGCGTCAACCGCGTGATCCTGCTGCCCATGGTGTGGACGATGCGCCAGCCGCCGAACAGGGTGCCGAGCGCAATGGCAGCCTGACAGGCTATTACCACCGAAAATGGAACGTAAAATTTGGAACCCAGATAACCCTGCGAGTAGAGCAGCACGGCGATAATGCCCATCGTCTTTTGCGCATCATTACCGCCATGGCCCAAGGCGTAGCAAGACGCCGACACCAATTGCGCGCGGCGGAAAATACTGTCGGCGCCGTGGGGTGTGAACCTCACAAAGGCCCAGGACACGATCAGCATCAGGAAGAGCGCAGTTAGGCAACCGAGGCCAGGCGCGAGCACGATCCCGCTGACGGTCTTCAGCACGCCTGACCACACGACGGCGGACACTCCCGCTTTTGCCAAGCCGGCGCCTACCAGACCGCCAATCAATGCATGCGAGCTCGACGACGGAATGCCCAAACGGTTGGTGATGATTTGCCACGTGATTGCGCCGGCCAAAGCGCCAAAGATGACGCGCTCGTTGATGATGTCGGCACTCACGATCCCACGACCGATCGTCTCAGCCACGTGCAGGCCGAAGACAAGGAAAGCGATGAAATTGAAGAATGCCGCCAAAGCTACCGCATAGTGAGGACGCAGGACGCGGGTCGAAACAACAGTTGCGATCGAATTAGCGGCATCATTCATGCCGTTGAGAAAATCGAATGCCAGCGCGATCAGAATCAATCCGATCAGCAGCAGAAAAGCCAACGTCGCGGCATCCATCACTGTACGCCCTAAGAGAGCTCAAACGTGCTCGATAACGATGCCATGCACCACGTTGGCGACGTCGTCGAAGCGGTCAACGACTTTTTCCAAATGATCGTAGACTTCGTTTCCGACGAAGAATGCCAGTCCACTGCCGCCGACATTCGATTGATAAAGGTTGCGGAGGCCGACGTCGTGCAGCTCGTCGGCGCGGCCCTCGAGGGCAGAAATCTGCGCCGTCAGGTCGCTGATATGACCTGCTTCGGCGCTGATCGATTGCAGCAACGGCACCGCTTCGCGCACCAACGTGGCGCATTTGACAATCGTGTCGGCCATCTCGCGCATCTGCGGGGTGAATTCATTCAGGTCGAAGAGCATGACCGACTTGGCCGTCTTCTGCATCTGGTCGATCGAATTGTCCATCGATGTAATCAGGTCACGGATGTTGCCGCGATCGAAAGGCGTGATGAATGTGCGGCGGACCGCAATCAGGACTTCCCGGGTTACGTCGTCCGCGTCATGTTCGCGGTCCATGACGATCTGATAGTTGCCCTTCACTGCTGCGCCACCGTCCAGCATGGCGCGCAGCGCCTGGGCGCCCGCCAGCACCGCGTCTGAATGCCGGGCGAACAGATCGAAGAAGCGTTCCTCCTTCGGCATCAAGGCATGGAACCAGCGCAGCATGAGAATCCCCGTGACCGTGTGAGGGCAACCTAGTCGCTCGGCTTGAGGTTGCGAAATCTCGTGAAAGCGCGCCTGTGGAAACATCGTTGGCCACGCCGGCAGGCAACGCAATGCTCCACATCGATCAAGTTTAACATTGTGAAAACAATAACTTGCGCCAAGGTCACGTTCCCGCCGACCATGGAAGATTTGCTGCATCGGCACGCGCGGTCGGTTAGTTTTGCGGTCCACAGGAATTGGGTCGGAGACGTAGATGCGGTTGGGTTACTTCACCATGCCCGTGCACCCGTTGGGCCGGGACTGGTCACAGACGCTGCACGAGGATCGGGAAGCAATCATCCTTGCCGACAAGCTTGGCTTCCATGACGCCTTCATGGGCGAACATCTGACGGACGCCTGCGAAAGCGTCACCAACAGCATGATGTTCCTGGCGACACTCATTCACGATACCAAGCAGATCAAGCTGGCGACCGGCACCGCCAATCTTGCCCAGATGCATCCGGTGGTGATCGCGGTGAATGCGGCGATGTTCGACCATCTGTCGCAGGGCCGCTTCGTGATGGGAATCAGCGCTGGCGCGCTGACGTCCGATTCTGAGGCGATCGGCATCCTCGATCTCGACCGAAACAAGATTTTCGCGGAGGCGATCGACGTCATCCTCGCGGTCTGGGAGAGCAACCCGCCTTACGACATCGACTTCCCGGACAATCGTTTCAAGGTCACCTTCGCGCGCACCGCGGCGCTCGAACTCGGCGTAGGCATGCTTGCCAAACCGTTTCAGAAGCCACGGCCGGAAATCGTCGGCACGGTGGTCGCGCCGTTTTCTCCCGGCGTCGTCCTGATGGGGAAGCGTGACTTTCACCCGCTGTCGGCGAACTTCCTTCTACCGAAGCACCTGAAATCGCACTGGACCAACTACGCCAAGGGCAAGGCCGAGGTTGGCCAGAAAGCCAATGTCGACGACTGGCGCGTGGCGCGCACGATTTTCGTCGCCGACGACGACAAGACCGCGCTGCGTTACGGGCGTGATGACGCCAACAGCCCCTATCGCCATTACTTCGGGAACATGCGCGCGAAGATGATCCGCGGCAACCGGCTCTATGTGTTCAAGAGCCACAAAGAGCAACCGGACGCGGAGATCACGCTCGATTTTGTCATGGACAATTGCGTGTTCTGCGGCACGGTCACCAAGGTAGTCGATCAGATCCTGGCGATGCACGAGGAGACCGGCGACTTCGGCGAATTGGTCTATGCCGGGATGGATTGGGTCGACCCGACCCTCGCCAGGCGCTCGATGCAGCTGATGGCCGAGGAAGTGATGCCGCGCGTGAATGCCGCCATCGGCAGGGCCGCGAAGACAGCGGCAGAGTAAACTTCCAACTATACCGACAGCGGATCCGTACCGAGAGCGGCGTAAAGCCCGTGCCTGGCCCCTTTTGTGAAAGAAACGTCCTTGTTGAGTTCGATCGACGCCGAACGTACCCGCTGAGCCTCGGGCTCGGTTGCCGGCACCGCGCCGCCTTCAGCCGCCGCCTTTGCGGCACGCAATAGGATCTTCCGTGTCATGACGATGCCGCTGTCGGTCGCGCACAGGTGCTCCTTCGTGCGATCCTGGATCGGTCCCATACTTTCCTGGATAGACGCATCCTGCATAGCAATGCCGTCGACGCCGGTCGAGGAATGGCCATGCCGCTGTGATTCACGATCGAGCAAATAATTATTCGATTTGTTGGCGAGCGGTATGAACGTGCCGGGAACATATTTGACGTGGATGCCCTCGCCGTCTTGCATGGCCGAGACTTCGGCTTTCGTCAGCGCGCGCTTGGGATGGTAGTTGATGCTCCAGGCCCAACAGTTTTCGTCGTCGATCGGCACCCACGCATGCGCGCCCAGCGGGTGACCTGCACGCGGCGGAATTATCGAATACCAGGGTATGATCCACGGCGTGATGCGCCAGTAATACTTGCCGGCATCGGCATTGCGCCGTGCCCCGATCAACAAGCCGCCGGGAAATTCCTCCACCTCAAACAACGGCATGCGATCCTGCTCATTGTAGACATTGCCCTTCGAGCCTTTGAACAGCGGGTCCTTGTTGAGTTCGCTGCCGTGCAGCCACGACACGTGGCTTGAATCGATGCCGCCTTCCATCGCCTGCAGGTAATTGCACTCCTGCAACCGCTTTGACACGAAGCGTTGCGGCGGCTCGACATCTGTCCATTCCAACGCAGGCGGCGGCGGTTGCAAGGCAGGTGGCCCCAGATAGGCCCACACGATCCCTGCCTTTTCAATGCAGGGATAGGACTTCAGCTTGATGTTCTTGCGAAAACCCGACTCCTCCGGCTCAGACGGGAGATCGACACACTGCCCAGTCACATCGTACTTCCAGCCATGATATGGGCAGCGCAACCCGCACTCCTCATTCTGCCCGAACCAAAGCGAGACGCCCCGATGCGCGCAAAATTCATCAATCAAACCAATCTGTCCCTTGCTGTCGCGAAAACAGACCAGGCTCTCGCCCATAAGTTTTGCACGCACGGGAGGGCAATCCGGCTCGGGGATTTCGGAGGAAAGCAGAAACGGCGCCCAGTATCGCCGCAGCAACTTGCCCATTAATGTTCCCGGGCCGACGCGGCTGAGTTGCTCGTTCTGTTCACGCGACATCATGGCGACGCTTCCTCACGGCTTTGCTATGTTCTTGGGATAGCTGGGCGCCATTATAGGCAGCCGCGTCGGCGACGGAAGTCAACCGCCATGCCCCTACCGCGCATCGCCATTGCAACAGGAGATCCTGCCGGGATCGGGCCAGAGATCGCGCTCAAGGCCGCACTCGATGCCCGTGTGCGCCGTCTTTGCCGGCCGTTGCTGGTCGGCGACCCCAGCGCAGTCGAAATGCATGCCCGCGCCGCCGGCCTGTCGCCCGATCTTCATGTCGTCAGGAAACCCTCGGGAGCACTGTGGTCCGACGGCACCGTCAGCCTTCTGGAAGCGCGTGAGGGTAGTAATGCCCCCATAAAAATCGGCACCATCGATGCCGCCTACGGCCGCGCTTCGCTGGCAAGCGCAAGTCGGGCGATTCAGGCGGCGCTTGCCGGCGACGTCGAAGCGGTCGTGGCCGCGCCGCAAACCGAACGCTCAATTGCCGCCGCAGGCATCGCATTTGACGGCTATCCATCTTTCGTCGCGCGCGAAACCGGCACGCCGGCCAACGATGTTTATCTGATGATCTGTTTCGACCAGTCCCGCATCGTACACGCGACATTGCATGTAAGCGTGCGCGAAGCGGTGGCGTTGATCACGCCTGAGCGCGTCGAGCGGGTAATCCGGGTCACCGACGCGTCGTTAAAGAAGCTCGGCATCGCACAGCCCAAGATATTTGTGAGCGGCCTCAATCCTCACGCAGGTGAGGAAGGCCTCTTCGGTTCGGAGGAAATCAACATCATCATTCCAGCCATCGCGTGCGCGAGCAAGGACGGCATTGCCGTGTCGGGTCCCTTCGGGGCCGACACCATGTTTCGAAAAAAGGGATGCGATGCCTTCATCGTAATGCTGCACGACCAGGGCCACATCGCCGCCAAGCTGCAGGCGTTCAACCGTACTGCCGGAATTTCAATCGGGTCGCCAATCTTGTTCTCGTCGGTCGCGCACGGCAGCGCCCACGACATCGCGGGGAAAGGCCAAGCCGATCCCGGCGCAATGATCGAGGCGATCACGCGGCTTGCGCGCGTCAATGCGAAAGCGGGCGACCGCTAGGGATTGAGCAGCGGGATCGTCTTTGCGTCGGCCGGCTTCGGTATCGACTGCAAATAAGCGTAGATGTCCTCAAGATCGCCTTCAGTCAGGATCTTGTCGCTATAGGGCGGCATGGCGCGGTTGGTCGAGCGCACGAACGACGAAAAAGTTTCCCATGGCAGCGGATCCGGCGCGAGAGGCTTGCCACCGCTAGTCGCGATTGAACCCTGGCCTACTGTCCCGTGACATTGCCAGCACCCGTGCTGCATGTATGCCACTTTGCCATGCTCGGTCGATGCGGCGGCTGTCGGATCCTGCGCAAAAATCATTGTCACCGACAGCACAATCAACGCGCGGACTACCATTGCACAATTCCTCAGCGCGGCTGAGTGACAACATCAACCAATGCAGGCTCGCCAGCTTTGACGACTTGCACCGCCTTTTTCAGCGCCGGCGCAAGATCCTTCGGGTCGGTAATCGGCCCGGCGGACCACATGCCGAGCGAGCCCGCAAGCTTGCCGTAATCGATGACAGGATTCTCGATCCTGGTGCCGATGGGCCCGAGATCCTTGCCCGCATAGGCAATGCGGTCGCGCCGGTTCGCCACGCGCTGAACATGCATCACCTCCTGATGATAACCGCGGTTATTATGCATCACCGTCAGCAGCGGAATTCCGTGGTGCACAGCTGTCCACAGCACACCTGGCGAATACATCATGTCGCCATCGGGCTGGAAGTTGATCGAGAATCGTCCCGCATCGCGGTTAGCCAGCGCCGCCCCTACAGCAGCCGGTGCTCCATACCCGATTCCGTAGCCGCCCGGGCCACCGATGTGGTGATAGTACTTTTCCATCGGCCATAACCGGCTCGGCCAGCTTGACAGCTGGCGGTCGCCGCCGACCGAGGACCAGTCGAGATCCTTGATCTGCGCGTAGACTTCCATCGCCATCCGCGCGGTGCTGATCGGACTCGCATCCCAGGCGTAGGCAGCAGCCTGCCGTGTTCGATCACGCGCCTCACTCCATGCTTTTTTCATTGCCGCGCCGCGAGCCTCGATAGCTGCCTTACGACCCGATGGCAGCGTCTGCTTCACGGCCTCGATCAGCGCGGGCAGCGTCGCCTCGGCGTCGGCCGCCATTTCGATATCCACGACCTGCAATCGCTGAAAATCCTGGTAATTCGACTTCGTGTTGAGCAGGACCGAACTGATGCTGATCAACTTGACCGTGGGCTTGATTTGCGATTCCTGCAGGCCGGTGCCGTCGATTTCGCCATTGTCGATAAACGCATTGACGGTGGCCCAGTAGTCCGACAATTCGAGGCCGAGGATGACGTCAGCTTCGCCAATCAGTGCGCGGCTGCGCGCATTCTGAGACAGAGGGTGAGTGTTGGGGAAGTTCATCCGACCCTTCTGATCGATGACCGGCGCCTGAAGCGCTTCGGCAAGTTCAACCAGCAGTCTGACGCCGTTTGCTGTCCGCGCACATTTGTCGGCAACGATCACCGGATGTTCGGCGTTTGCAAGCAGACGGGCGGCTTCACGCACCGCGTTGAGGTCGCCCTGCGGCGGCGCGGTTGGTACGTAACGCGGGATGGTCAGCTTGGGACGATCACGTACGGTCATTTCCTGTAGTTCGGCGTCGAGTGCCAGCGCAACCGGTTCATATGGTGGCGTCATCGCAAGCTTGTAGGCACGCACGAACGACTGGGCGAAATGTTGCAGCGACACCGGCTGGTCGTCCCATTTGGTGAAATCGCGGACGAGAGCGCAAACATCCTGTGCAGAGTGAAAAGTCGGCACGCCTGGCGGACGCTTGGAAGCGTCGAGATCGGTGCCGCCCATGACAATGACGGGAACGCGGTCACACCAGGCATTGTAGATCGCCATAGCTGCATGCTGGAGGCCGACAGTACCGTGGCACAGTACGAGCAGTGGCTTGCCCGCAATCTTGAAATAGCCGTGTGCCATCGCAACGGACGTTTCCTCATGCGTGCAGGTGAGGAATTCCGGTTTCTTATTGCCGCCATAGTCGATCAACGATTCGTGCAGCCCGCGAAAGCTTTGTGCCGGATTGCTCGGCAAGTAAGGGATATCGAGCGACTTGATAACATCGACCATAAAGTCGGAGCCCGGCATGCCGGCGGGCTTCGCCGAAATCTGGGGTGTTCCAGTCTCCGCGGCGGCGACCGCCGCGGATGGACGCAATGCCGACGGACGCGGCGCCCTTTCCATGATGGGGGTTGTGGCTTTAGCGCCTTCAGGTGATGCACTCGCCGCGCCAGCTAACGCTACACCTGCAAGAAATTTGCGTCGGTCGATCTTGGATCGCGCCATCGCCGCCTCCCATTGCATGTCCGCACTGCTGTCAAGAACAGCACTGTCAAGGCAATGTTAGTGCAGGGGCTGTTGGGGCGCTACCGGCCAGGTGCTTAGCGAACCGGTGGCGGCAAAGGCGACGATGTGACCGCGGCAGCGCTATTGCTCTGCACCCCGACCGAACCGGGCGGCGTGATGTTGGTTGGCGCGGCGGGCGGCGGCACGGCTGCAGCAGTCGGTTGTGCGCCAGTGTTGGCGATATGCTCCGGCGCCTTACCGGGCACTACGACGACACGGGTGCCAGTCTGAACGCGGCTATAGAGATCCTCGATGTCCTGGTTGAGCAGACGGATGCAACCCGACGACACGAACGAGCCGATCGTCGAAGGCTGATTGGTGCCGTGGATGCGATAGAGCGTGCTGCCGAGATAGAGCGCGCGCGCACCGAGCGGATTGCCGGGGCCGCCGGCCATCATGCGCGGCAAATACGGCTGACGCTCGATCATCTCCGTCGGCGGGAACCAGTCCGGCCATTCCTTCATGCGCGAGATGCGCTCGGTGCCGGCCCAGGTAAATCCTTCGCGGCCGACGCCGATACCGTAGCGCATCGCTTTGCCGCCACCCAGCACGAGGTAGAGATAAGTATTGGCGGTATCGATGACGATCGTGCCGGCCGGCTCTTTGGTCGTGAAATCGACCAGCTGCTTCTTGAGGTTCGCCGGCAATTCTTTCGGCTGTCCCGTTTCCGGCTGGTCCTCGGGCGGCAGGGACATGACGTTGCTGGACGGTTGGGTCGGCTGCAGTGCTGCATTCGGCACCACGCCAACGGTCCCAGGCGGACGAAGGATGGGCTCGGCATTCGCAGCGGGCGCCTGCGTGGCCGGTGCCTGCGTGGCGACTGGGGGCTGTTGCCGCGTGTCCAGCTGATGACCGCGCGATGACTCGAAAAGTCCGGGTGGCGGCGGTTGCGCGGGTTCATCGTCCGGATAGGGGAGAACCCGATTGGATCCGCGCCGTCCGTTGCGGGGAGCCACCGGCGTTGCCGGGTAGAGATCATCGTCGTCGTAGCGGCCCATAACCGGGGGAAGACGCTCTTCATAAACACCTGGCGGGGGCAATGGCCGCTGGGCCAGCGCGGGCGTAGCCAAAAAGGCCGCCGCGACGGGCAACGTCAGCATAAAAGCACAAGAGAATCGGGCCATTGTCCACCTTGGGCCGGAAGGGAGTCGTTGCCAAGACGTGCCCTCATTGCTCCGGGATGAAGGCACATTCAAGACCACAATACGACTATCTCGTTAACGTGTTTCTGCTGCCCCGATGGCTGTTCTTATCAAGTTTTCTTGGCTTCGGCGGCGAGCACCTGCTTGGCGACCCGGTGGCAGTCCACCGCCGCTGGGAACCCACAATAAATCGCCACCTGGCGCAGGATTGCCGACAGCTCCTTTGGCGTCAGCCCGTTACGAAGGGCGCCGCGAAAATGGGCCTCGAATTCGTGCATGCGGCCAAGGCAGGCAATCATCCCGAGATTGAGCAGGCTGCGGTCGCGCGGTTTCAGGTCCTCGTCAGTCCATACCGCTCCCCAGCAAAACTCGTTGAGCAGATCCTGAAATTTGCGGTTGAAGTCATCGGTATTGGCAATCGCACGATCAACGTATTCATCTCCCAATACCTTGCGGCGCATCGCCATTCCGCGGTCGTAAAGTGCCTTGTCCATTGGATCCTCCGTTCATGAGCCGGTGCCTTATTAGCCCATGTTGACAGAGGGAAAGCGATTTCGTCCATTCCAACGCGAGATTTGGCTATCTGATCAGTGCCGAAACGAATGAAAATTGCCATTATCGGGGGCGGCATTTGCGGATTGTCGCTCGCACTCAACCTCAAGGAACGCGGCATTGACTGCCGCGTCTATGAACGGGCGCCCGAACTGAAGGAGCTCGGCGTAGGCATCACGCTGCTGCCACATGCCATGCGCGAGTTCACCGCGCTCGGCTTGGCCGACGAACTGCTTAAGGCCGGAATCGAGAACCGCGAGAGCCGCGCGTTTGGGCGCCGACTCCGTCTGCACCGACTATGAATGCACCGGCGCCGAACAGGACGAACGCGGTGTTACCGTGTTCTTCAAGACCAGCACCGGCAGCAAACGCGATAGCTTGCGCGCCGACATTGTCGTCGACTGCGAAGGCATCAATTCAACGCTCCGCAGACAATTCTATCCCGCCGACAAAGTCGCGTTTGCGGGCATCAATACCTGGCGCGGCATAACGCGGCGCAAGCCGATTCTCGACGGCCGGACTTACATGCGGGTCGGTTCGATTTTGACCGGCAAGATCGTCATCTATCCTATCATCGACGATGTCGACGGCGACGGACGCCAGTTGATCAACTGGATGGCCGAGATCAAGCGCGACACGTTCGAGCAGAACGACTGGAACAAGACCGGCAATCTCGGTGATTTCTTTCCGCTCTACGAAAGCTGGCGCTTTGATTGGCTCGATGTTGCGC
>Ga0310892_10000240_pt1 | contig 15019 bp, 15 predicted proteins | sample C0D1metaG_FD_203747 | JGI IMG/M metagenome (GOLD analysis project Ga0310892, IMG submission 203747) | Lab incubated soil microbial communities from West Virginia University Organic Research Farm, Morgantown, WV, United States - C8D2 | ecosystem: Environmental > Terrestrial > Soil > Agricultural...
CAGCGTGTCGAAACCCTTGCCGCTGACCAGCGGATTCGGATCCGGCATCGCGGCCACGACGCGTTTGATTCCCGCGGCAATAATGCGTTCGGTGCACGGACCGGTGCGGCCGGTGTGGCAACACGGCTCGAGATTCACGAACAGCGTGGCGCCGCGCGTTCGATCCCCGGCGTCGTCGATGGCGAAAACTTCAGCATGCGGTTCCCCGGCGCGGGGATGGCGCCCCTGGCCAACCACCACGCCATCCGGCGAGACGATGATCGCGCCGACGAGGGGATTCGGCGTGGTGACACCGACAGACCGGCCAGCATGAAACAGCGCGCGCCGCATGAAGTCGGCGTCGGTCACCATTTTTCCTGGAAGATCGCGTCGACGTATTCGCGCGGCGAGAATGGCAGCAGATCGTCGACCGCCTCACCGACGCCGACATAGCGAATTGGCAGCTTCAGATCGTGCGCGATCGCGACGGCAACGCCGCCTTTGGCCGTGCCATCGAGCTTCGTCAGCACGATGCCCGTCACGCCAGCGACGTTCGTGAACTCGCGCGCCTGCGCGATCCCGTTCTGCCCGACCGTCGCGTCGAGGACGAGCAGCACTTCGTGCGGCGCGCCCGGGACTTCACGGCTCGCGACCCGGCGGATCTTGTCGAGCTCGTTCATCAGGTTGGTTCGCGTATGCAGGCGGCCGGCGGTATCGACGAGGACCACATCGCGTTGCCGCGCCTTCGCCGCGGTCATCGCGTCGAAGACGACGGCGGCGGGATCCGATCCTTCCTTCGCGCGCACGATGTCGACCCCGGCGCGATCCGCCCAGATCTGCAGTTGATCGACGGCGGCGGCACGGAACGTGTCGGCGGCGCAGATTAACGTGGTGCGGCCTTCCTGCCGCAGTTGATTGGCGAGCTTGCCAATCGTCGTGGTCTTGCCGACGCCGTTCACGCCGACCACCAGGATGACGTGCGGCTTGGTGGAGGGCGGCGGAGTGGCCGTCGACGATTCGAGGACGCGCAGCATTTCTTCCTTCACGAGCTCGCGCAAGCTCTCGCCGCGCCGCTGCCGCTTGCGGACGGCCTCCACGATCTCGCCGCTCGCCGCAACGCCAACGTCGGCCATCAGGAGAATCTCTTCGAGATTCTCGGCGGTCTCGACGTCGATCTCCCGCGTCCGCGCGTCCGGCGTGCCCCCGAGACCGACCATCTCATCGAGTCTATCGAGACGATCTTTGAGCTGCTGCGATGTCTTCTGCAGCCCCAGTTTCAGCTTGTCGAATAAACCCATTACGCGTGTTCGAGTTTCTGCTTGCGACCCATGAGATTGCGGATCGCGGTCTGCGGATCGGTCCGGCCCGACAACACGTCCGACATCTCGCGCGCAATCGGGAGCTCGATGCCATGCTTGGCGCTCAACGCAAGCGCTGCTTCGGTCGTCCGCACGCCTTCGGCGACCATCCTGGTGCCGGCGAGAATCTGCTCGAGCGACTGCCCCTTGGCGAGAGCGAGGCCGAGCCTGCGGTTCCGGCTGAGATCGCCGGTGCACGTCAGCACGAGATCGCCCAGGCCGGCCAGGCCGGCGAGCGTGTCGCGTTGCGCGCCGAGCGCCACGGCGAGCCGCGACAGCTCGGCAAGTCCGCGCGTCATCAAGGCGGCCTTGGCGTTGTGGCCGAGGCCAAGCCCTTCGACGACACCCGCCGCGATGGCGATGATGTTCTTGAGTGCGCCGCCGAGCTCGACGCCGACGACATCGCTGCTGCCGTACAGACGCAGCGCCGGCGAGCGGAAATGCGCCATCACCGACTCGACCACCACGGGTGAATCGCCGGCCGCGACCAGCGCGGTCGGCAGCTTGCGTGCGAGCTCGCTGGCAAAGCTCGGCCCGGACAGCACGACGATCTCGCCCGCATCCGGCAATTCCTGCCGGAGCACCTGCGACATACGGAGCATCGATCCTTCTTCGAGCCCCTTCGTCGCACTGACGATCGCGCACGAACCCGGTAGATGCGGGTTGGCCCGGCGCGCCACATCGCGCACACCGTGCGACGGCGCCGCGATCACCACGAACTGCGCGCCATCGAGTGCCGCCGCCATGTCGCCCGTCGGCGAGAGAACCGGCGGCAGCTCGATGCCCGGCAAGTAACTCGTGTTCTCGCGCGACGAGGCCATGCTCGAGGCAAGGGCGGCATCGCGCGCCCACAATCGGACGTCGTGTCCCGTATGGGCCAGATGCACCGCCAACGCCGTGCCCCAGCTGCCCGATCCGATCACGCCGATGCGATGGCTCATGTTCCGAGCGCGCGCTCCGTGCGGGCACGCAGCCGCGTCAGGTTGCCGCGGTGCCGGAACAGGATCAACACCGCGACGATAGTCACGCCGACGTCAACGGCGGGACGACCCGGTGTCATCCATTCGGCGATCGGCAGGACGATCGTCGCGACGATCGATCCCAACGACACGAAGCGGGTGCGCGCGACGATGATCACGAATGCAGCCGCGGCGATCAGCGTCGGGATCGGCGTGAGCACACCGAAGACGCCGCTCGCGGTCGCCACGCCTTTGCCGCCTTTGAAGCGGAGCCAGATTGGATAGATGTGCCCGATCACCGCCGCCACTCCCGCGGCGACCGCATTCGGTCCGCCGCCGGCGATCCACACCGCGGCCGCGCCCTTCGCGATGTCGGCACACATCACGGCGAGCGCCGTCGGCAGTCCCGCGGTGCGGTACACGTTGGTGGCGCCGACGTTGCCGCTGCCGACGGTGCGTAAATCGACCCCGCCGGCACGCTTGTGTGCGACGAGATAACCGATGGGCAGCGAGCCCACGGCGTAGCCGATCAGGATGGCGGGAATCATTTCGCGGCTCTGATCAAAGGAGCGCTGACCAATCCAGTATAGTGCGGCCCCCGCTGCGACAACTGGCTGCGATAGAGGGTCACGCGGTCAACCACTGACGTGACGTGCTTGACCTCGACGGACTGCAGGATCTTCGGCCAGTCGATGCCGGCTCCCGCCATCTTGACCCGGCCGAGCGTAAGGTGTGGCAACAACGCGCGATCGTCGAGCTCGACCGCATTCACGCCGGCGAGCCGCCGCGACACTTCCGCTTCAACCTCCGCGAGTGCCGACGCGCCATGGATCACGCCAAGCCAGAGCGCTCGTGGATTCCTCGGCGAGGGAAACGTGCCGATGCCCCGCCACACGAGCTCGAACGGCGCCACCGCGATCGGCGGCATCAACAGTTCCTGCAGCCGCTCGACCTCGGGCGGCTCGACTTCGCCGATGAACCTGACGGTGACGTGCAGCGCCGCAGGCTTGACCCAGACCACTTTCGGCGGCGTCTTCACGGCCTCGAGCTTGCCGGTCAGCACGCCCACCACGCGTGTGACTTCGCGGCGAACCGCGTCGCCGACATCCACCGCGACGAACACCCTTACACCTACGCCCGGCATGATTCCCTCCGGGCTACGGTGTATCCACCGTAGCGGCCTTCGGCCGCGAAGGTGGACATCATGTGATCAGGAAACGCCGCAGCATGTCGATCGCCCAGTTCGCCGACATCGCCTTCACCATTTCGCGGCCGCCAGGAAAACGGAACGTCCGCACCTTCGATGCGCCGCCCACCTTCGCCAAGGCTCCGGCGGGCAAGGCGTCGACCGCGATGCACACCGTGCCCACCGGCTTCTGCTCGCTGCCGCCGCCGGGCCCGGCAATGCCGGTAATGCCGACGCCGACATCGACGCCGGCGCGCTTGCGGATCCCTGCGGCCATCGCCAGCGCGACCGGTTCGCTCACCGCTCCGTGCTCCGCGATCAACGTCTCGGGCACATCGAGTAACTCGATCTTCGCGCGATTGCTGTAGGCGACGATGCTGCGTTCGACGTACTCGGAGCTGCCGGGAATGTCCGTCATCCGCGAGGTCGCGAGTCCGCCCGTGCACGACTCCGCGAACGCCACCCACCAGCCCCGCGCGCGCAGCAGATCGCCGACCACTTCTTCGAGCCCGGCGCCATTGGTGCTCACGAGATCGGGACCGAGCGCCTGCGTCAGTGCCGACACGGCGATGTTCAACGCCCCTGCCGCCGCGACCGCGTCCGCGGATTGCGTCACCAGGTGCAGCTCGACCTGTCCAAGTCCCGCCAGAATCGTCGTCTCGATCGGCGGCGATTGATTCAGCCACTGCGAGTAGATCGGCTGCACGATCTCCTCGACGGCCGATTCGCCCTTGCCGGCGACGCGCACCAGCCGGCGATGCAGCCGCACGCCGCCGGCGATCGCGCCGAGACGGCGTCGCACCTCGCCGTCCATCATCGGCTTCATTTCCCTGGGTGGACCCGGCAGCAGCGCGATCGCGCGATCGCCGTGCGCGATCCAGAGGCCGGGCGCGGTGCCATGCGGATTGTCGAGGACGATCGCGCCCCGCGGCACCATCGCCTGCCGCCGGTTGACCGCCGGCATCTTCCAGCCGCGCGCCGCGAAGCGCCGCTCCATTGCCGCGACGATCGACGGATCCTCGTCAAGCACCAGCCCGAGATGGGCCGCCACGACGTCGCGCGTGAGATCGTCGTCCGTGGGACCGAGACCGCCGGTGAGAATCAACACCCGATGCCGCGACAGCGCATGCTCGACATGCGAAGCGAGCTCCGCGCGGTTGTCGCCGACGATCGCTTTGAACGCCACGGCGATGCCGAGGTCGTTGAGTACCTCGGAAACATAAAGGGAGTTGGTGTCGGTCTTGTGCGGCGTGAGCAGCTCGCTGCCGACGGCGAGAATGGCCGCGGTCAGGCCGTCAGCCATGCCGGCAGCATCCACACGCACGCGCGCAGCGCGATATGTGCATAGAGTCCCGCCACCGCATCGTCGGCCATGATCCCGAGGCCGCCGTGAAGATGTTCGAGTTGCGCCGCGGGATACGGTTTGAAGACATCGAGCACGCGAAAGAACAGGAACCCGAGCGCGATGCCGGTCAACGACAGCGGCAGGAGCGCCAGCGTGATCAGCATCCCGAGGACTTCATCGATCACGACCACGCCTGGATCCTTGCGAGCGAGCGCGACCTCGGTCCCGTGCGCGGCCCACCCTCCGATCGCGAAGACGGCGACGATCGCAGAAAGCTCGATGACGGGCACGCCGATCCACCGAATGAAAGCGAAGAGCGCGAGCGCCGCCAGCGATCCGGCGGTGCCTGGCGCAATCGGAAAGAAACCAACGTAGCCAAAGCTCGCTATGAAGACCGCAACACCTGTCATTCCTGGACCACGCGCGTCCCCGCGAGTCGATCGTGGATCGCCCGATGATCGCTCGTGAACAGCGCCGGCAGGTATGACAGGCCAAGCGTGATCGGCACCAGCATGCAGCCGAGCGCGCGCAGCGTCCCGCCGGCCGCGTCCACCGGCCGGCCGTCGTCGCCAATGACGCGCAGGCTGAGCACCATCTTTCCAATCGTCTGGCCTCCCGCCACCGTGAACGCCGCGACGTAGCCAAACGCCAGCGTGGCGAGGAATCCCACGAAGGGCACGGGCGACAACACGCGCAGGTCCTCGATCGTATTCTGCAGGCCAGTGACTCGCAGCGTCAGATACAACACCGCCGCATCGATCCCCACGAGCAGCACGACATCGATCAGCCCGGCGCTGACCCGCGCGCCGAGCGACGGCATCTCCATCAACGACGCGACGGTGTCGCTGGCGGCCTGCGACGCCGCACCTGACTTCGCTGACGGTTCGAAATCAAGCGAATCAACGCGCACGGGCCGCGTGGTCCTGGGCCGATTCCGCGGCACTTCGGGCGTCGATCGCCGCACCGCGAGAGGCGGCCGGGCCGCGGGCGGCGGAACGATTGGGCCGTCATCAAACGGCAGCCCGCCGTCATCCGCTGCTGTCGTCATTGCGGCGGGAGGTGCGGGCATCGTGATCGCAGGCGGGTCATCCTCTGCCGGAAAGGACAGACTCGAATTGTCGCTCGGCTCTTCGATCGCGTCCGGCGCGTCGTCGTCGCGCCCGGTGAGGGTCGGCGGTTCGAGTTTTCGGTCGCGCCGTAGCTCGTTTGAATCGGGTGGAGCGGAGGCGGACGGCTCCGGATCGCCGAACAAGCGATCGAGATCCAGCGCCGAGGCGCTCAACTGGTCGCTCTGCCGCGCGATGTCCGGCAACTCAAAATCGTTTCCGGATTCCGCTCTGCGATCGGCGCCGTGGAGCGTCAGTTCTGATTCGGAGGTAAACGGCGCAAGTGAAAAGTCGTACTGACAGTTCCGGCAACGATCGGTGGTCTCGAATCCGAGATAGCCGCACTTAGGACATTTCATTCGCGAGGTGGCGATACGGGAGCGACGATGGACGATGCCGATGACGCTTCGGCGCCGGCCACGGCCAGCAGTTCTCGTTGAATATCGGCACGCAGACGCTCTGCATCCGGTCGAAGCGCGTCACCGACCGGGACTCGATCCAGCAAGCGGAGCGCATCGCGCAACTTTCCGCCCGCAAACAAGGCGCGCGCCTGCCCCACATAGGCTTCAGTCGGCGACGGGATTGGCAACGGGGACTGTGGCGTCACGAGAGTGGCCGGCGTGCCGGTGGTGGCCTGCGTGGGGAACCAATCGGCGAGGCCATTCGGCGCGACGAACACGAAGGCAATACCAGCGACCAGCACGATCGCGGCCGCGGTAATCCACCACATCGCAATCGTGCCGCGGCGCAGATTCGCATCGGCGAGCGGCGACGCGCGCAGCACCCGCTTGCGCGCGGCCGGCGCGGCCGGCGACGTGGCACGTGTGCCGGCATCGAGACGATCGATTCGGCCGATGACGCCGAGCGCGACATCGTGCGAGGCGCCCTGATCGAGGGCGTCGCTCAACAACGCGCGGGCGCGCACCACTTCGCCCTTGTCGAACGCTGCGAGTCCTTCGTGGACCAGCGCTTCAGAGATGCGCTGCTGTTCGGCTTGCGCGCTGCGGGCGCGATCGATGTAGGCCCGCGCGCGATCGTGATTGCGATCGAGGAACAGGACGCGGGTCCAGAGGTTGATGGCCTCTTCGAACTCGTCGGCGAAATAGTGATCGAGACCCGTGACCAGGAGATGCTCGATCCGCGCGTCGTCTTCGGCGGCTGGAAGCGCCTCTGACCGGCGCGGGCCTGACGGTTGGCGGTCGGCCATGGGTAAGTGGCACGGATTATAGCACTTACGAGGTGCCTGGGGTGCCTGATGTGCCTGAGGCGCCTGGGTGCCGGAAGGTGAAATAAGCTGGACGTCACATGACCGTTATCGAATGTGTTCCCAACGTCAGTGAAGGCCGCCGCCTCGATGTGATCGAGAAGATGACCGCCGCGCTCAAGGCGGTGCCGGGTCTTCGCGTCCTCGACGTGCAGTCCGATGCTTCGCACAACCGCTCGGTATTCACCCTGGCCGGCGACGCCGCCGCGTTGGGCGCCGGGATTCCGGTGCTGTTCGAGTGCGCGGTAGCCGACATCGACTTGCGAAACCACAAGGGCGAACATCCGCGCCTCGGCGCGGTCGACGTCGTGCCGTTCATTCCGATCGACGGGGTGACGATGGACGATTGCGTGAAGCTCGCGAAGACCGTCGCCGCCGACGTCGCGTCGCGTTTCAAGCTGCCGATCTATTTATACGAAGACGCCTCGGCGAATCCGGCACGCAAGAACCTCGAGGACATCCGCCGCGGCGAGTTCGAGGGCCTGGCGGCGAAGATGGCGAAGCCGGAGTGGGCCCCCGATTTCGGTCCGGCGGCGCCCCACCAGAGCGCGGGCGCTTCCGTGATCGGCGCTCGCATGCCGCTCATCGCCTACAACATCAACCTCGATACCGATCGTCTCGAGGTCGCGAAGAAGATCGCCTCGGCCATCAGGATGAGCAGCGGCGGCTTGCGATACGTGAAGGCGATGGGCATCCCCCTCGAGGATCGCGGCATTGTCCAGGTGTCGATGAACCTGACCAACTACGAGAAGACACCAATTTTCCGCGTCTTCGACCTCGTGAAACGTGAAGCGGAGCGATACGGCGTGAGCGTGCTCGAGAGCGAAATCGTCGGTCTGGTGCCGGCGGCTGCGCTGCGGCAGTCCGTCGAGTATTATCTGCGGCTCGAAGGCTTCTCCGCCGATCAGGTCCTCGAAAACAAGCTCAGGTCCCGCCCCGGGGAGTGATCCCGAAGGCGCGCAGCTTCTTATAGAGATTCGAACGCTCGACGCCGAGCACTTCCGCCGTGCGCGACATGTTGCCTTGTTGCGCGGCGAGCGTCTGCAGGATGTAGTCCTTCTCGAATTGATCGCGGGCATCCGACAACGGCCGCACCGGACCCTGCGCCGCCGGGACCTCAGGGGCGCCGTCACGTCCGAGGAATCCAAGGTCCTGCGCGGTGATCGTGTCGTCGCTGACCATGATGATCACACGCTCGATCACGTTGCGCAGCTCGCGCACGTTGCCCGGCCAGCCGTAATGCTGCAGCCGCGCCGCCGCCTCGGGCGCGAGCCGCTTCGGCCGCCGTCCGTATTCAGCCGCCAGCAGCGCCATGAAATGCTCGGCGAGCATCGGGATGTCGTGCTGGCGGTCGCGCAGCGCCGGCACGAAGATCGGGATCACGTTCAACCGGAAATAGAGATCTTCGCGGAAGCGTCCGGCCCGAATCTCGCCCGGCAGATCCTTGTTGGTCGCCGCCAGCACCCGCACGTCGACTCTGATCCGCTGCGTGCCACCGACGCGCTCCATCACCTGTTCCTGCAGCACGCGCAACACCTTGGCCTGGGTCTTCAGGCTCATGTCGGCGATCTCGTCGAGGAAGATCGTGCCGCCGTGCGCCTGCTCGAAGCGTCCCGGCTTGTCGGCGACGGCGCCCGTGAACGCGCCGCGCACGTGTCCGAAGAGCTCCGACTCGATCAGCTCTTCGGGGATCGCCGCGCAGTTCACCTCGACGAACGGTCCGCTCTTGCGCCGGCTCGTCTGATGAATGGTGCGCGCGACCAGTTCCTTGCCGGTGCCGTTCTCGCCGAGAATCAGCACGCGCCCGTTCGTCGGCGCGGCCAGCGAGACGTGCTCGCGCAGCTGCGTCATCGCCGGGCTCTCGCCCACCATCGTGTACTGCTCCTGGCGATCGACCTTCGCGCGCAGGACGCGATTCTCGGCCTCGAGATCGCGCTGCCGCAGCGCGTTGCGGACCACGAGCACCGTCTTCTCGAGCGACAGCGGCTTTTCGATGAAATCGTAGGCGCCCATCTTGATGGCGCGCACCGCGGATTCGATGTTGCCGTGGCCGGAGATAATCACGACCTGCGAGTCGATTTGCCGCTCGCGCAAGCGCTGCAGCGTGGTCAGGCCGTCGAGCCCGGGCAGCCAGATGTCGAGCACGATGACGTCGTACGACGCGCCGTTGGCCTTTTCGAGACACTCTTCGCCGGTGTCGGCAGTATCGACGTCGAAGCCTTCGTCTCTCAGCACGCCGCTGATCGACGATCGGACGCCCGGTTCATCGTCAACGACAAGAATGGACGGCATTCTAACGGCTCGCGTTTTCGAACGAAACGGGGGCCGTTCCGTAGGAACGGCCCGGCCACGTTGTATGAGAGACCAAACCACTATCAGCGAATCTGTTGAGACGCTCCATTAGGAGGGTAGCTCGATGATGAAACGGGTGCCGGTCGGCATGTTATCGGTGACGTCGATGCTCCCGCCATGCTCCGCGACGATGCGGCGCACGATCGCGAGACCGAGACCGCTGCCGCGGCCTTTGGTCGAGTAGTACGGCAGGAACAGCTTGTCGCGTTCCGCCGCCGGAATCCCGGGACCGGTATCCGACACGACGATGCGCACGAGACTGTTCGGGATGTCGCGCGCGGTTTCGATCACGATCGTGCCCTGGCGGCCCATCGCCTCGATGGCGTTGTCGATCAGGTTGATCATCACGCGCTTCATCTGCTCAGGATCGAGCCGGACCTGCGTCACCGCCGGATCGTAATGCTTCTGGAATTCGACCGACGCGAACAAGCCGTCATAGATCGCGAGGGTGTCGCTCAAGAACGCATGCAGCTCGGTCGGCACCGCGCGCGGCGCCGGCATGCGCGCGAACTGCGAGAATTCGTCGACCAGTCCCTTCAGCGATTCGACCTCGCCGATGATCGTCGAGGTGCACTCCTGCACCAGATCCTGCAGCGGCGGGGCCACGTCGCTCAGCTTTCGCCGCAGCCGCTCCGCTGACAGTTGAATCGGCGTCAGCGGATTCTTGATCTCGTGGGCGAGGCGCCGCGCCACTTCGCGCCAGGCCGCCACCTTCTGCGCGCGGATCAGCGGCGTCACGTCGTCCACCACCAGCACCGTGCCGTCGAAGCTGCCGTCCGTGCCCGCGACGCGCGTCGCGGCGGCGACGACGTGCCGCTCGCGCCCGTCGCGCACCAGCGCGACTTCCTGCGCGAACGAATCCATCTTCGCGCGCGCCGCCTGATCGAGCACATCGTTCACCGGCGCGAGGTCGGGCCGCGCAAAGACATCGACCGCCGCATTCCCGATCACATCGCCGGTCAATTCGAGCAGCCGCAGCGCCGACGGATTGATCGTGCCGATGCGGCCGGCGCGATCGATCGACACCACGCCGGTGGCGATCCGCTCGAGGATGGCTTCGATATAGCGGCGCCGGCCTTCGCCTTCGTCGTGCTTCCGCTCGAGATCGAGGCCGGCGCGCTCGAGGCGGCGGCGGCTCTGCGCCACTTCGGCCGCCATGGCGTTGAAGGCTTCGACCATCGAGCCGAACTCGTCGCTGCCCTCGTGTTCGATGCGGTGATCGTAGTGTCCGGCGCCGATCTCCCTGGCGGCCTCGGAGAGCATCTGCACCGGCCGCGTGATGCGTTTCGCGAGATACAGGCCCATCCACGTCGAGCCGACGAGAATCAGCAGCGTCACCATCACGAAGAACGATACGTAGACCCCGGCGAGCGGCTGCTTGAGGACGGCCAGCTGGGTGTAGTCCTCGTACGCCTTCGACATCTGCCGCGCGCGCTCCGCGAGATCGCCGGACAGATAGTCACTCGCCACGACCACGCCGGTGATCTGGCCGGATGCATTCCGCACCGCGGTCGCCACGTGCTTCAAGAGCCCGCCCTCTGCCATCGGCTCCTCGATGCTCGGCGCGGCTTCGCCGGCGGCGGCGCGTGCCGCCAGCCGATCGGCGGAGGCGCGCGCCCAGCCTTGCGGCATCGACGGCGAGGCGACGTCGACCAGCGAGACGACCTCAATCGGCTGATTCGGCACGCGCACCGCGCGATAGACCTGCACCATGCTGATGCGCTGCCCCGCCACTTCGGGCGTCACCACGTTCTGCACGGTCGCGATCTCCGCGGTCCCGAGATCGATGCGGCTCAACGACCGCGCCAGGCGCGAGGCCTGATCAGCGACGATGCGCTCGCGCTCCTGGTAGTAATCGCCGGCGATGCTGTTGGCGCCGGCCAGGATCTCTGCCATCGGCGCGTTGAACCAGCGATCGACCGCGGTGAGCACGACACGGCTGCCGACGATCAGCACGAGCACGGCCGGAACGACGGTCATGCCAAGCATCGCGAGCACCAGCTTGGCGCGGAAGCGGCCGAACGGCAGGCCGCTGCGGCCCTCCATGATCGACTTGATCACGTTGCGCGCCAGCACGAACGCCAGCGCGACGAGCATCGTGACGTTGGTGACCGAGAGCGCGATCAGCACCACTTCCGTCAGGAAGTCCGGCGAGAACGTCGACGTGCGATCCGCCAGCCAGACGATCCCGCCCAGCACCACGAGCAGGATGACGATGCCCGCGAGGATCAGCGGCGGGTTGTCGCGGAACGGCCGGCGCGCAGGCGGCGCCGGCCTGGCAGCCGGACGCGACACGGAGCTGAGCTTGGCCGTGGCCACTGTTAGTCCTTGTGGCCCTTCAAGGCGCGAACCTCGTGGGCGAAGTCGTCGACGTCACGGAAGTCGCGATACACCGACGCGAAGCGCACGTACGCCACTTGATCGAGCTTCTTCAGCTCCGACATCACGTGCGCGCCAAGCTCGCGGCCGGACATCTCGCGCTCCGGTCGATCGTTCAGCATCTGCTCGGCGCGATCGGCGATCTCGTCGATGTCGGACGGCTTGATCGGCCGCTTCTCGCACGCCTTCAGCAGGCCGGCCACGAGCTTCGATCGCTCGAAGCGCTCGCGCGTGCCGTCCTTCTTGACCACCATGTACGGGATCTCTTCGATGCGCTCGTAGCTCGTAAAGCGCTTCTTGCACTTGTCGTTAAGGCACTGGCGGCGCCGGCGAATGACGTCGCCCTCGCGGCTCTCGCGTGAGTCGACCACCTTGTCGCCGATGTCGCCGCAAAAGGGACATTTCATCCGAGGTCTCCTCGCGCCATGCCGCCCAGTTTCAGCCCGTCCTGCACGATGAACAGCAGGCCCGCGATAATCACCGGCCCGACCGAGATCGCATGCAGCACGATCGCCGCGCCGACGGCACTGTTATTGTCGGCGCCGAAGAATGCCGTCGCCCCAAACCGATACGCCTCATGAAAGCCGCCGACGCCGCCCGGCGTCGGAACGGCCACGCCGACGACCAGCGGCCCCAGCATCAGCCACGCACCCGTGAACGGCATCGCGATACCGAAGGCTATCGACACCGCCCAGATGCCACTCGCGATCGCGACCCATAGCACGATCGACCAGGCGATCGCGGCGGCCAGCCGGCCGGGGCTGCGCACGACCGCAAAGCCCTCCGCGAATGTCTGCGCGAAGCGCGCAATCATCGCGGCGATCCGCGCCGGCAGGATCGCCTCCGCCTTCAGCACCCACGCGTGCAGGCGTTCGGGATGGCCGGCCATGAAAAACATCACCGCCAGCGTGCCCACCGCGACCGGCGCCATCATCAACCCGCCGAACCGAACCGCCTGGAACGCCTTCGAATCGCGCGCCTCCATCCCGGGATCGAACCAGATCAGGAATACCGCCATCAGCAGCAGCACGGCCACCAGGTCGAGGATCCGCTCGACGATGATCGTCGCGAATGCGGCGGTCGCGCTCAACCGCTCTCGGCGGGCCAGCAGGTAGGGACGGATCACTTCGCCCGCGCGCGCCGGCAATACCGCGGAAGCCGCAAAACCGATCACCGTTGCCCGAAACACCGTGCTGAACCGCGTCTTTCCCAACGGACCAAGCAAGTACTGCCATCGCTCGGCACGCACCACGAACGTTCCGCAGGTCAACGCCAGCGACAGCAGCAGCAAATCCGTCCGAGCCTTGGTGACTGACGCCCATACCTGACTGAGATCCGCGTTCCTGAGAAAGACTGCGAGGAGGCCGATGGCCAGCGCAATGACTACTACGGTCCGAATAACGTTTCGCAAGTCGTTTCCATACTACCGGAAGTGTCTCTTCTGAGACACACCCCACTGATTGGGCCACAGAAGGCACAGAAAGCGCAGACAGAATAGTGACAGCCTGTTGCACCGACTCTGTTACCCGTTTACCATGTGGACTCTTCACGCGAGCGCCCGTGCCTTCACACGTTCTCTTAGATACGAAACTTGACGGTTTGTCCCTGGTTCGCCGCGGCAAGGTGCGTGATGTGTACGCGGCCGGCGACGACCTGATCCTCGTCGCCACCGATCGCATCTCGGCGTTCGACTACGTCCTCGGCTCCGGCATTCCCGACAAGGGCCGCGTGCTCAACCAGTTGTCCGCGTTCTGGTTCGGGCGCACCGGCGGCATCATCAAAAACCATTTGATCTCGACCGACGTCGCCGCGTATCCAGAGGGCGCGCGTCGGTTTGCCGCCGAACTCCAGGGCCGATCGATGCTGACGCGGCGCACGACACCGTTGCCCGTCGAGTGCGTGGCGCGCGGTTACATCTCGGGATCGGGATGGAAGGACTACAAGGCGACCGGCGAAGTCTGCGGCATTCCGTTGCCGAAAGGCCTGAAGGAATCGGATCGCCTGCCCGAGCCGATCTTCACGCCCGCGACGAAGGCCGAGTCCGGTCACGACGAGAATATCAGCGAGGCCGCGGCGGCACAGGTGGTCGGCGCCGAGCTCCTCGCTCGCTTGAAGACGCTCACGCTCGAACTCTATGCGCACGGCGTGGCACACGCCGAATCGAAGGGCATCATCCTCGCTGATACGAAGTTCGAATTTGGATTGACCGACGCCGGCGAGCTGCTGTTGATCGACGAGATGATGACGCCGGATTCGTCGCGGTACTGGCCGAAGGACACCTATTCACCGGGTGGCCCGCAACCCAGCTTCGACAAGCAATACGTGCGGGATTATCTCGAATCGATCAAGTGGAACAAGCAGCCGCCGGTGCCGTCGCTGCCGTCCGGCGTCGTCGAAAACACGCGCGCCAAGTACCTCGACGCCTACCGCCGGCTCACCGGCCGCGAACTGGATGCCACCCCCTCCTTCGCCAAGGCTACGGAGGACAAGCGTGCATAGGCTCCTCGAACAACTCGTCGACGAGATGGTGACTCGCGGTGTCCACTATGAAGACGCCCAGCGCGAGTTCGAGAAGCGCTTCGTCACGAGAGTGATTAACGAGTGCGACGGAAATCTCTCGAAAGCCGCTGACGCGCTGGGCGTGCATCGCAACACGCTCGCTCGCAAGATGTCGACGCTCAAGATTAAGGCCCGCCTCTAGGGCTGTCGGATCTCGGATAGAGCGGATCTCGGATCTGGCGCGGTACGGCCGAGCCGGCCTTGCCGTCTTGACCCTTCTTTCAGGGCTTAGTATGATTAGCAGTCGTTCGCATCGACTGCTAGCTCAGTAGGCGGTCGACTGCCAGCAATCGTAAGCAGCTACTAACAATGCGGCACTGAAAGTGCCGCGCCGGCCGGATGGCCGGCAAACCAACCAATGGACGGAGAGCACCACCTATGGCTTTAAGACCGCTCCACGACCGCATCCTCGTGCAGCGCATCGAGGAAGAAGAACAGAAAGTCGGCGGCATCATCATCCCGGACTCGGCCAAGGAAAAGCCGCAGCAAGGGAAGGTCGTCGGCGTCGGCGCTGGCAAGGCCGACAAAGACG
>Ga0310892_10000247_pt1 | contig 14766 bp, 12 predicted proteins | sample C0D1metaG_FD_203747 | JGI IMG/M metagenome (GOLD analysis project Ga0310892, IMG submission 203747) | Lab incubated soil microbial communities from West Virginia University Organic Research Farm, Morgantown, WV, United States - C8D2 | ecosystem: Environmental > Terrestrial > Soil > Agricultural...
GAATTCATCACGACGCAGGACGTGCGATTCGCGTCGGGCGGCGGACTGCCGACCGACGGTGCTGGAACCGGCGGTGACTGATCGGACGGGGTGAATATGTTCATCTCGAAGGTGCATCTCGATCGGCGGACCTTTCTGCGCGGCATGGGCGCCACCATCGCGCTGCCGCTCCTGGACGCGATGATTCCCGCGCGCACGGCGCTGGCCGCCACCGCCGCCAGACCGGTGCCGCGCCTGGCGTTCGTATACTTTCCGCATGGCGCGATCATGCGCGAGTGGACGCCCGAGTCCGTGGGCCAGCTCAACCGCCTCGGCAGAATCCTCGAGCCCCTTTCAGCATTCAGAGAACGGCTCACAATCGTCACCGGCCTCGAAAACCGTCATGCCTACGGTCCGGTGCACGCGATCACGCCTGGAACATGGTTGTCTGGTGTATCGCCTCGATCCGCGAGCGGTTCGTTCGTCACCGCGAATCAGATCGCGGCGCTTCACATGGGCCGCAACACGCTGCTTCCATGTATCAATCTGGCCACGGAGCAGCCGAGGAAGATTTCAGCCGGAGTGTGGGAGGGCGAATACGACTCGAGCCTTGGCACGACCATTTCGTTTCTCGGATCGTCGATGCCCGTCCCGATGGAGTTCAGCGCGCGCCGCGTCTTCGAGACGCTCTTTGCTCATGACGCAACGGCCAGAGAGCGCACCGTGCGCGCGACGACGTCTGCCAGCGTGCTCGATCTCGTGGCGGCCGATACGGCCACGTTGCAGAGGCGGCTCGGCCCTGGGGACTGCACGCTGCTCCATAACTATCTCGACACCGTCCGCGACGTCGAGCGTCGCGCGCAGAACGCTGCTGCCGGTTCGTTCTCCGAACGCATGCATCTGATGTTCGACATGATGGCCCTCGCGTTTCAGGCCGACATCACACGCGTGGCGTCGTTCATGATGGCCGCCGAAACCAGCCGAATGACCTACGACCACATCGGCGTGCCTGATGAGTTCCATGCGCTGTCGCATCATCAGAACGATCCAGACAAGATCGAGAAGCTGGTCCGGATTCAGAGCTACCACACCCGGGTGTTCGCGTCGTTCGTTCAGAAGCTCGCGGAGCTGCCCGACGGCGATGGATCGGTGCTGGATCGGTCGTTCATCCTGTATGGCAGCAACATGAGCAACAGTCATCTACACGATCACTTCCCGCTGCCGGCAGCAGTCATTGGAGGCGGGTGCGGTACGCTCGGTGGTGGCCGGCATGTGCGTTGCCAGGACCGGACGCCGTTGTCGAATCTATTACTGACGCTGCTCGATCGCGCTGGTGTGCAGGTAGACTCCATTGGCGACAGCCAAGCGGATCATCTGATCGTAGACCGTGCGTGACTCGCTCAAGGAAGCTGAAGAAGTTGGAAGGGCGCTCGCCGCCGCCGCCCTTCCACTTCAGATGCGCCATCTATTCTTCGTGTGCCTGGTGATTGCCCTGATTCAGCACTCCCGTCACCGAGAGGACGGTAATGTTGTTCGCGTCCTTGATCGTGAAGGCCGCACGATCCGCACGGCCGGGTTCGCCCGCGTCGGTGAAAGTCCACTCTGCGGTGGCCCCCGTCACGCCGTTCAGGCGGCCCGTTCCCGTGCCTTTGTAAGTATCGATACCGGCAACGGGCGGCTGCTCTCCGATCGTCGGGTCATCGCTGCAGGCGGCCGACGTGAGGCTCTCGAGATGGAATCGATTCCCGCCCCAGTTTACCTGCAGGCTATTGGGTAGCTTGGTGGCGTCACAATGAAGCTCGAACCCGTGCGTTACGCGTCCGACTGATGCGTCAATTACACTCCCTCCACCGGTCATGCGCGCGTTACTCTCAAAAGGCGGAACGCATTTCCCCGGCTCCATCTCGATCACAACGAAGAAGTTGTCATAGGCATCCTGGGAAAGGAGTGTGTCCACTACAGAGCCATCTGGCTTGGTGAACGCCGGCCCGCATGACATGTCTTCGTCGCGGCCTCCAGGACTGGCGAATTGACCCAGGTTGGTGGGAGGGGCCGTAGTGGTGTCCAGAGCGAATATCAAACCGTCCCCGTCGGTGCCGTAATGAAGCGTCCCGTCGAGCGATACTGCGAGACCGCTGTTAACGTGGCCGCCAGTTACTACGCACCCATCAAAACCGCCGATGTCGTTGCCAGCCGCGTCCAAATGCCTGACATCGCAACTGACGTCGTCGGACATCCAGAACGTGTTGTCCCGGGGGTCCCAGGCCAGGCCATCAACGAAGTTGAAGGTCGTCGGGACCGCGTTGGCCTTGTGCAGCGTAGTGACGCCTGTCGTCAGGTCAATCTTATAAAGGTTGGTGGAAGCGAAGCCGCCGGCGTAAAGCATTCCGTCAGCCGCATTGTAGGCGATAGCGTTAGGTGCATCCCCAAGGAACGGTGTGAGATCCGGGTTGAGCAATGGCAGCGACCCAAGGTTCGCGCCGCTCAAGTCCGTGAACAGCACTCGCCGATCCAATTCATGGGTATAGGCGACTCTGCCGTCCGGCAGGAATTCCACCCCAATGCCAATGCCCGTCACAGAAGGTTCGGGCTCGTTGACAGTCAAGAGCAAGTCACCTGGAGCAGCCGTGAGTACAACAGTGATGACGACGAGAAACAGGACACGAGCGAGCCCGCCGACGTGCGTCCGACGTGATGCATGAACTTTCATATTGCTTCCCTCCTCTTGAAATGAGTGAAATCTTCGTGGCGTCGGTGAACATCTTCACCGTCCGCCATGTCGCACCACAGTAGGCAACCTATTCCTCCTTCAAAACAGCCTGGAGACGTTCTTGTGAAATCACCGTTACCATTTCGGGTTACATGACACGCGTCAAGCCGCTAAGCGCAGCCACGCGAGTCAGTGCGGTTCAGGCGACACGAGCGAGCCAAGCGGATCGTTTCGCTTTCGCGCGCATCTTCGGCGAACGATGTCCAGTTGTTGTGGGCAGTGGCGGGCTATTCGACTCGGACGGGACGAAAGGTGCAGGCTCAACCGCTACCGTCATCTGGCGGCGGTACTTACTGGCGGGTTTTGGAACTAAATCGCGCCAAGCTTCCTGGCGTAGCGCTGGGCCTCGTGGAACGGAATTCGATAAACGGGCCGCTTGCCGCGGCCAACATTTGTCGCTTTGAGATTGCCGAGCTTGATGTCCTCCAGCACGAACCGATGGCTCATTCCGGTAGCGCCGGCGATCTGCACCGGCGTGACGACAGGTCCTTGAAGAGCAGCAAGGTCAATGGTCGTCAGCGGGCGCATCGCTCGCTTAACTGTCGTGTCAGGTGCGTTCTTGACGAGGCCGCTCAGTTGGGGCATGGTCGCCTCGATCTGAGAGATCAATTGGTCTATGCAATCCGGTAACCGAGGTGGACATCTCCGGACATATCGCTACCAGCAGCAGCAGGATCGTTCAAAGCCTTGGCTGTGTCAATCAGCTAAAACACGAATTCGGGGACTTCGTCGGCGAAGTCTCAATCTAGGACACAGGAAAGCGTGCAGCTGAACATACAGGCACCGCTGGCGTCACAATTCGAACCCGTCATCGGCGAGCGACGCGTACCACGCTGGGATGTGACGTCGCGATGATGACGGGCAGCGCTGCAATTTCGGACTTATAGGGTTGCCGCCGAAACCTCGCCGATCGCAGAAATGGAATTACCGTGTCGAATCGCCGCAGGGACGAGGGCGGGTCGCGAGGTGAGCCACGACTGACGGTTACATAGTTGCGGTGCGTTAAGGCTTAGAGGTGGATCAGGTGTATTGTCATTGTCGGCAAGGAGGGGCCATGACGCATCTTGTAAGGAGAAGAGAGTTGCTTGGCGCCGGCATCGGTCTTTTTTCGAGCCTGGGTGCCCGCACGGTGTTCGGACAGGCAGGACAGGCAAAACGAGACACAGGAACCGACGCGCTCGGGCGGCGGATTGGCGGTCCGGCACCGGCCCCGCGACAAGTGCCCAAGCGGGTCGCAAAAACGACCAAGCTGTTTCTCACGCCGCCCGGATGGCCGAACGCGATCGACATCGACCACGATCAGCAGCGAGGCTTCTGGGTGCAGGAACAGCGCCACGACCGGAAGCCCGAATCCGCGTGGCTCGTCGACTGGAAGGGCAAGCTGCTCCACACCGTCGTGACCCACTGTGAGGACACGAGCGGCATGTGTTATGGGAATGGCTTCGTGTGGAGCGGCGCCAACGGCGCCTCGGTGGCCAATCCGCCGGATCCGCCAGTCAACGGCGTCTTCCAGACCGACATGAACGGCAAACAGATCAGCCATCGCCAGATTCCCTTTGGTCCGGCGAACAACGGCGGCGCCACGCACGGCATGTCGTGGCAGCAGGACGAGGGCAAGATCTGGATCGCGTCCAATCGCCTGCAGACGATCATGCGCATCGATCCGAAGACCTGGAACGTGGATTACATGTTCCCGACTACGCGCGTGCCGGCGCTGGCAGAACGGCTGCACGGCATCGCGTACGATAACGGGTTCATATGGCAGGTGAACGGACACCAGGCGCCCGGCTCGACCGGCTATGAAGGCTACACGCCGGGCCTCATCAAGTACGACATCAAGACCGGCCAGGTCGTCGAGCAGGTGGTGTTCGAGCCGGGCTCGTGCGACATGCACGATGTGACGGTGAACAACGGACAGCTGTACGGCGTCGACGCCGGCGAGCACCCGGGCTGGTCGATCGACAAGCCGGAATATCAGCGCCCGGGATTTCCTCCATTGAACAGTCCGTCAGGCGGGTACGTGTTCAAGATCGATCTGCTGTGAGGATTCGCCACGGCAAGGGCAGATGGCGAGTGCTGTCTTCCATCTGCCCTTTGCCCTGACGGGAATCGATCTAGTCGTCTTGTCATCTTCCGTTCATCTTCAAGGCTGTACCCTGCTGGCACGACATCGGTTTTACAACGGAATAGAAGGGAGTCACCCCTCATGAAGCTCGCTAACCTGGGCGCCGCAGGGCTGCTCATGACGCTGAACGTCGTCGGCTCCGCAGTGGCGAGTCAGCAGCCCGCTGCCGGGGCTGGCGCCGCACGCTTCGAAGTCACCAGCATCAAGGCGGTCCGTCCGACCCTTGTCAACACGATCGCCGCCCTGCAGAAGAAGGACGCAGCAGGAGCCAGGGCCGCTTTTGAGGCCTTCGATTCCGGTTGGAACGGTATCGAGGTCTACATCAGCACTCGATATCCGGACGCGTACAAGGAATTGGAGGGTGGCTACCAGGCTCGAATCATCGAGGGGCTGAGGGCCGCCAATCCCGACACGGCCGCGCTCGTCACCGAAGCGAAGGCGATGCTCGCCAAGTTCGACGAAACCGTCACCATGATCGAGAGAGCGGCCCCTCTCAACCGCCTCTACGACGATGTGGCTCGACTGAGGATCGTTCGAGCTCACCTCCGGGAAGTGACCCCCGCGCTGAAGGCCGGGAACACCGACAAAGCCCGCAAGTCGTTCGACGCGTTCAACGACAACTGGGACAGCATCGAAGACCTCGTGAGCGAGCGCTCCCGCGATGCCTACGTGGCGATTGAGAGCGGGATGATCGAGATCGAAAGGGCGTTGATGCCGACCGCGCCGGATGTCGATCAGGTCATTTCGTTGGTGAGGGGCGTGAGCGACCGGTATAACGCCATCGTGGCCCAGGTGACCAAGGACGCACAGAATCGCAAATAGGCACTCGGATCGATCTACGTCCTGCCCATGCTGCGCGAGGAAGGGCGAGCCTGGTCCGCCCTCCTCGCGACTTGCGACCAGCTTGCGCCTGGCGACTCGACGTGCGCCTTACGACTTTCGACCTTCGACAAGCTCAGGGTCGTCCCGAGCGAAGTCGAGGGGCGACGATCGCCTCTCGACTACTGCGGTACCACCGCCACGATCCTGAGCGGTCCCCCGCTGCCCCCGCGAATTTTCATCGGCAGCGCGACCACGAAGCTGCCGGTGAGAGGCAGCCGGTCGAGTTGCGCGACGTTCTCGAACGCGGGGATGTTCGCGGCCATCAGGACCTGATGGGTGTCGAACGTCTTTGACGGCCCGTGGTCGATGCTGGCCGTGTCGATCCCGACGGCGTCTATGCCGCCGTGCGAGACCAGCCAGCGGGCGGTGTCGGGATGAATGCCGGGAAAATGCAGCTCTGCGGCGCCTTCCGTTCCGGTTTTCGCTGTCCCCAGATACCGCACGCGATCGCCCCACCGTTGGCCCCAGCCGGTTCGGAAAAGGACGATCGACCCCGCAGGAATCCTGCCGTGCGCGCGCTCCCACGCGTCGAGCACATCAACGGTGATCAGATAGTCGGCGTTTCCAGCGGATGGCTCACTGACGTCCACGACGACGGCGGGTCCAACCAGGCGTTCGAGTGGAATCGCCTCCGTCGTCCACTTGCCTTCGGCGAAATGCACCGGCGCATCGAGATGCGTGCCCCCGTGCTCTGACGTCGTAAAGCTGTTCGCCGCATAGTAGTAGCCGGCCGGCGTGCGTCCGGCCGATTCGACGATCAGTTCGAAGGGTTTGGCGGTCGGCCAGAAGATGGTATCTGCCGAGTACTCGTAGCTCAGATCGATCCAGGTGCCGCTCGTCAGTAGATCGGGCCTGGTGGCCTGCTGACACCCGCACATGGCCATGATGCCGACAACAAGCGCAATACGAATCATTCCACGACCTCCCCTACCATTTTGGTCTCAACGCAAAGGCGCCAAGACGCCGAGAATGTCGCGACCTTTCCTTTGAACTGAATGTCGGCGACAGATTATCCTACCGAGCAAAGGCGACTCTTTGAGATGAACACCAGCACACCAGCAGCCGCGAGTACTGCACCCGATCGGTCACGCGCCCAGAGATGGGCCGAGGACGCCCTGGCGCCTCACTCATACCGACTCGAACTGCGCGGGTCGCCCGCCGATCTTGCATGGCCTGAGATCTGCGCCCACTGCGGCAACCCCGCGACCGGGCGAATCGTCGTGAAGAAAGCGTTTCGACCGCTTCCGCGCAGGCATGGGTCGTCCGGCTGGCTGAAAGCGACTCGCATCACTTCGGTGTCCATTCCGTTCTGTGCGAACTGCATCGCCACCCATGAGGCAACGGTCACGCGCCCGTCCATGGCGAAAATGGCAATGCACCTCATCCTCAACCCGCTCATCATTCCGGTGCTGGGTTTCACCTGGCTCACTTCGGTGTTCTGGAAGGAGGCTCCCCTCCCCGACATTGGCCCATTCCCGGGGTGGGGTGTCTTTGTTGCGCTCGCGGCGGCGTGGCTGTGGTGCGTGTTCTGCGTGTGGCGCTCGACAGCCACCAGCCGGCTCGATTCGCTCACCGAGATCACGCGCGCGTGCGATTTCAGCGAGGACGTGGGCGGCTGGCTTGAGAAGCAGCGGCGAATCTACTCCATCCGCGACAAGTCGTTCGCCGACCGAATGGTGGCAATGAACGCGGACCGGGTGTGGTCGGCCGGCGATCAGTCACGCTCGATGAAGGTCCAGTTCTGGCTTGCCGTGCTCATGCTCGCCGGACTCGCGGCCATCGCGGGACTGGTGAAACTGATGGGCCACTGATTGATTCCGTCCTGGCTAGCGTATCGGGTCGAGAAACGGTGTGTCCGGTTCGCTCATGTAGAAGGCCACCAACCGCAAGGGTCTGAGCTGTAGAAGCCCACAGCGTACGAGACCGAACACCGTCATCCTGCGTTCATTATTTGCTTGTTACCCTTGTCATCCGCAAGGAAGACGGCGGGGCGTTTCATCGCCCTCCTCTCATTGCGTGAACCCAGATGCCCAGGGGGTTTTTCCTGCTTACTGCGGCGAGTTTCAGCGCCGCGTTGCACGTGTGGCTCAGCCGCGGTCTGCTCTTTGCTGTCCCGCGAACGCCAGAAACAGCACCTGAGTACGTGTTCATCTCGGCCAGTTTCGCCGACCTTGGCATTCTCACGGTCGTCGTGCTCGCGTGCCTCACCCTCCTTCATGCGGTGCTCCGTCAGGTTGAGAAGACTGATGCGCATCAGGAACCCTTGTTGTCCATTGAAGACACGGCGTACGCACGTCCGCTGCTCCTGTTCGGCGTCAGCTCGCTTGCCCTCCTGAACCTCGTGCCCGGCCTCGGTCGCGTCCTGAGCGTCTGGTCGTACGCGCTCGTGGACCTGCGGTGGTGGTGGACGCCATTGATCCTGTTCTGGGTGCTCGTGCGGATCGATCAACGACTGCACGGCACGGTTCGGGCCGCGGCCGCGCGGCTTCTTCAGAAAATGGCGGCCCGCCGGTGGGCTCCGGAAGCCGCCATGGTGGCGCTTGCGGTCGCGTGGGTTGTCGCGGGCACTCCCAACCTCCGTTTCTCGGGAGTGACTGCCGGAGACGAAGCGAAGTACTTGCGCTACTGTGAATTGCTGTATCAGGGACAGGGCTTCGAGCTGTCACACATACAACCAATCGCAGAGCTACCCGCTGATTATCGGCCGGCGCTGGGCCGCAACCTGACGTTGATGGCGCAGACCCTTCCAGACGAGCTTCGCAGCCTCGAAGGGGACATCGGCATCTTCATCCGAGACCCATTGCATCACTTCAACAAGGCAGACGAGCCGACAGGTCGTTTCTTCAGGGGAAAGAATGGCGGCGAGTACCAGGTTCACTCGCCGGGCATTTCCTTTCTGATGTTCCCCGCCTACTACCTGGACCGGCAGTTCGGCGGGCCGGGAAGGCGTGCCGACTCGCAATGGCCCGATCGGTTGATCGCAATCAACGGATTTTTTCTCGGGCTGTATGCGGTGTGGGTCGCTTTGTTCTTTCGATTCGTACGCCGGGTTGTCCAAAACGCCTGGGCGGCATCGATCACGACTATCGCACTGATGCTCACAATGCCGGTCGCCGCCTTTCCGTTTCAGTTCTACCCGGAGCTGGCGGCGGGCGTCCTTTCGATCTGGGTTGCCGGTCACATTCTGTTCCCCGAACGCAGCGGAACTGCCGCATCAGCCTTTGCCGGAGTGTTGGCGGGTTATCTGCCCTGGCTGCACGTCCGCTTCAGCGCGGTCGCCATGGGGTTGATCGTATTCGGCGTCATCGCGCTCCGCAGGAGTCCCCGACGCTCGGCGGCATTTCTCATCGGTTCGATGGCGTCGCTGGGAAGCCTGGCGCTGTATGCCTATCACCTGACTGGCAGTGTTCTACCGTGGGCCATGTGGCAGGAAGAGTCTGGACGTGCAGTGCTTTCGATGCAGGGCGCCATCCGAGGAAGCATCGGGTACCTCGTCGATCGTGACTGGGGGTTGCTCGCTCACGCACCGGTGTACCTGCTCGCGCTCCCGGGCTACTGGCTCCTGGCGCGCCGGCGGCCGGATGTCGCCTTGCTGTGCGGAGTGGCGTTCCTTTCACTGCTTATTCCATCTGCAGCTCACACGCTGACCGCGGCCGGCTCTACACCAATGCGTCTTATCGTCGCGGTCGTACCGTTCGCAGCGGTCTCGCTTGCGGAACTACTTGTGGCTCGCGGGCCCGTCCCGCTCGTACGAATTGTGGGCGCGTTCCTCCTCTTGTTGTCGCTGGATACAGCGCTGGCCTACAACCTGCACCACTACAAGAGCCTTGGCCCCCTCGTGGACTGGAGCTTCAGCGGCTGGAAGCCGAATCTGCTCTTTCCCAACCGGAGCCGGGAGGAATGGGAGGTACTCGGCCCTGACCTTTGGTGGCTGTTCTCGTGGATTCTGGCGTCGATCATGCTGCTGACCATAACGGAACCACGACACCGGTCAGAGGCATATTCGTGGAGAGTATCATCCGTGGCCGCTGCGTGTGTCGCTGTCTTCATATTGCTTGGCAGCGTGATTTCCGCCTCGACCGGCATCTGGCAGGGGGGCCGCTATCTCATTCCCGTCAGGATCGCTGCGGAGCAGGCGTCAACGATGCTTGACGATATCGGGCAATGTTCAATATGTGTCTCGTCGAGTCGGGGTCGTCTGGATACCGACTCGATGCGAGTGGCGTTGCTCGAAATAGCGCCCGCACGAAAGAGGTAAAAAGGGCTTCGGGAGTAGACCCCGACACTCCCGCAAAACCCGCTAGAAACCAAACTTTGCAGACAATTGCAGCTGTCGCGGGGCCCGCGCCGATACCGGCTGTCCAAACAGCGGCGAGCCCACGGTCCCGATGAAGGTTCCGTAGTTGACGCGGTTCAGCACGTTGAAGGCATCAAGGGCGATCGTGACCGCATGGTGGTCTTTGCCGCCTCCCGCTTTCAGAGCTCGGGAGAGACGAAGATCCAACTGTGCGGAACCTGCTGCAACCAGCGTGTTTCGCGCGACGCCAATCGGGCGCGCTCGCGCGGGCCCATTCTCCTGACAGGTCGTAATCGTTGGCCGGGTAGCTGCCGATGCCGTTCGTGTCGTTGTAGGCGCTGCTGAAGGTGTACTGGGCCTGGGTCGGCTCGATCCGCAGACCGACATCACGCGCGCGTGCGATTTCAGCGAGGACGTGAGCGGCTGGCTGGAAAAGGAGCGGCAGATCTACGCCCTCAGCAATAAGTCATTTGCCGACAGGATGGCGGCGATGAACGCCGACCGCGTGTGGTCAGCTGGCGATCAGTCGCGGTCGACAAAGGTCCAGTTCTGGCTTGCCGTGCTCATGCTCGCCGGACTCGCGGCCATCGCGGGACTGGTGAAACTGATGAACAACTGATTGATGACCTTTGCGATCGTTCAGTTTGCGAGGGCGCTCGTGTTGTGCCCAACCCCCAGAGGCACGTCGGCCTCCAATCTGGTCCCGCCGAGAGGACTCGACTGAACGTTGAAGGTGCCGTGGATCGCTTCGACGCGCTCTCTCATGCTGATCAACCCGAGACCCTGGCTCCACATTTCGTCGACGAGGAATCCCGCGCCGTCATCGACAACGGTAAGCGTGAGACTGTGGGAGTTGCCGCGCAAGTGAACAGCCACGTTCTCTGCCTGACTGTGCTTGAGAGCGTTTTGCAGCGCCTCCTGCACGACGCGGAACAAACATAAGGTCAGGTCGGGTGACAGCGCCGCCGGAACGTTCTCATGCGTGAAAGAGATGCTGGGAACTGGACTGTGGTGGGAGAGCTCGCGAATCAGTCCTTCGAGAGCAACCACGAGCCCGACGAGGCGGAGTTTCGCCGGATACAGGCGGTGCGAGAGATCGCGGATGCCCGTCGCGATGCCATCGGCATATCTCACGGCCTCATCGGCGACCGTCTGGGCCTGGCCCTGGCCCTGAACCATCCCCGTCAACAGACTGAGGTCGAGTTTCAGCAGGGCCAGCTGCTGGCTGATGTCGTCGTGCAGCTCGGCGGCGATGCGGTTGCGCTCGGTCTCCTGCGCGCTGAGCAATCGGCCGCCGATCTCGCGGATGCGATCGAAGCTCGACCGCAGCTGCGCTTCGGCCCGCCGGCGTCTCGCGCCCTGTATGTAGAGACCGGCGATCAACAGGGTCTGGACCACCAGCAGCGCAGCCGCGCTGATGATGTACACGCGATAGCGATCCCAGACGCTCAGCTCGCGGAATCTGATGATGCTGCCAGCCGGCAACAGCCGGGGATCGAGCTTCCAGCGATCGAGCTGCCGGATGTCGAACATGTACTGGTTATCGGACACCTCGCGAATCGGCATCGTCGCCGGCGATTCACCGCGGAGCACGCGGAGCCCCATCTCGGCGGCGGCCTTGCCGTGCAGTTCAAGGCTGTAGACGTACCCGCCGACCGGGCCCAGGCCGAGATATTGATCGAGAAACACGTACACCGGTACGTGGGCGGCGATAGAAATCCGCGATGCCACGTCGTGCGGGACGAACGTCTGGCCGGCGCCGTCCCTGAACATCGTCAGGTACAGGATGACGCTCCGGGGCGGCACCTTGGACACCGCCGCGAGGAGATCGTCCATGGGCAGGTCGGTGAGATAGTCGAAGGACACGCGCTTTTCGAACGGCTCGAACTCCCGCCGCGCGGTCGCCTGCAGATTGCGGTCGAAAGCGGAGGTTCCGCCGACGACGAAGACGCTACGCGTATCCGGCTGGAGCCGGAGCGCGAGATCCAGAGTTGGCGCGAACACGCGTCGTGCGACGAGCCCGGTCATGCGGACCGGCAGGGTGCCGGGCTCCAGATTTTCAGCGTCAGCCCCGCAGAACACGACCGGAACCCCTGGGGCAAATGCATCGGCGTGCCGCCGTAAAAACGTCACCGACGGTCCCATGACCCCGACGATGAGGTCCAGCTTTCTGCTGCCGTACTTGGCCGCGTAGTAATCGCGGAGCAGCTGTTCGTCAGAGGTCTCGGGGAACTGGGAGGCATTGAGCGACTCGGAGAAGAACTCGACGTTCCCTCCGAGCCCGTCACTCAACGTCGCACGGAGCGCCCGGTCGAGGACGGCCAGACCCGGGAGTGTGTTGTCCTCGTCGAACAGCAGGAGGACGTGCTTGGGCTCGCCCTGGCCGGCCACCGGGACCGAAGTGGCGGCCAGCGTGCCGATGAGGCAAAGGAAGACGACCCTAATTACTCTCAATTTTCAACACGTGCGCCAGCAGGCTGTCGGCGACGTAGATCGTCTTGAGATCTTTCGACACTGCGAGCTGATGGGCCTCGCCGATGTCGTTCGAGTCGGCGTTGGGGCCCCACTTGCCGAACCATCCCAGGATCTTTCCGCTCCAGTCGAGCTTCATCACCATGCCGTTCATCCCGGCCGACATCCACAGGCCGCCCTTCGCGTCGACGAACAGCCCGCAGGTGAGATAGTTCACATCAATCTCGCGCAGCTTCTTCAGGTTTCGGTCGAACACGACGAGCTTCTTCGCGTTCCGGTCGCCCACCCACAGTTCGCCCGTCGGGGACATCACCACGGTGTGCGTGGTGGCAAACGGCCCGGCTGGATGCGCGAGGCTCACGCTCGCGAGGAAGCGGCCATTCTTGTCGAACTTCATCAGCCGCGGATCCGAGCCCTGCACGACGGGTGGCTTGGCCGCGACGGCGTGGCGATCGGGGCGTGCGGCATAGGGGTAGGTCGTGCAGAACGAGCAGTCCTCCGGCGGCGACGTACCGCCGTGGCCCTGGACGACGTAGAAGTTGTCGTCCTGGTCGAAGGCGATGTCGAGCGGCTGATTGAACATCCCGTTCCACTCGGCGTCGTTCCAGGCGCCGTTCTCACCGCGCCTGCCGAGCATCATCAGCGGCTCCCCTTTCGGGCTCAGCTTCCAGAGCACGTTCCAATACGCGTCGGTCGCCCAGATGTTGCCGTATCGATCGATGCGCAGCGCATGCGGGTTGACCGCAATGTTCGGGTTGAACACGCGCAGCACCTTGCTGCCGGTGGCATCGTATTCGACCATCTGGATCGGCGCGTTGCGGTTGAAGACGAGCAGATGGCCTTCCGGCGTCATCGCAACGGCGGCGACGTTGCCGAATTTCTGTCCGAGGGGCGGCACCGGACGCGCGCCGAACTTGAACGGCAGCATCGGCACACCAGGCGGCGGCGCGGTAGGCGCGGTGGGCACCGGGATATTGCTCGGGTCAGGTCCGAAGTCGCCGGGAGTGGGACTGGGATTCTGTCCGCTGATGACGGTCGACATGCACACGGACGAAAGCAGAAACATCGCGAGTTTTTTCATAGCGAGGAAGAGGCTACCACGGGTGCGTCGTCCATCGTCGATCGTCAATCGTCCACGTCGATCTTTGGGGCAAACTGAGGCTGTGATAGATTGGCGGGGCCATTCGTGCCAAGCTGGTTGATTCGATCCTTCTGATCGCAATTGTGGCGAGCGCCCTGCTCGCCGTAGTCGCAGTGCTTGGCCCAGGCGTCTACACAAGCGCCTACGGGATTCGACTCTCATCACAGACACTGTGGCGCCCGGCACTCGTCGCAAGCATCGCAAGTGTGATGCTGCTGTATCGATCTGAATTACGCCAGCAGAAGCTCGCAAGGATCTGGTCTCGAATACTGCACCATTCCACGGCCGTCGCGATTGTCCTCGGGGTACTCACCGTCGCGATCGCGTTTCGGGTGTCTGCGTTCGAGGCGTTTGGAGCAGATGCGTACGGATACGTCAGCCAGGCGCACCTCTGGGCGGCGGGCGATCTCGTCCAACAGGAACCACTTTCGCTTCGCGTGCCCTGGCCTGAGGCGGAGTGGACGTTCTCACCGCTTGGATATCGTCCGGGCGTCCAACGCGGAACAATCGTGCCCACGTATCCACCTGGCCTCCCAATGGTGATGGCAGGCCTGCTCGTCCTGTTCGGTCGAGACGGTCCGTTCTTTGTCGTGCCATTACTCGGCGGCGTGACGATCGTGGCGATATTCCTGCTCGGACGGCGCGTGGCTGGTGACGTGTGCGGCCTCGCGGCCGCCACGCTGCTGATGACCAGCCCGGTATTTCTGTACCAGTTGAAGGAACCCATGAGCGACGTGCCTGTCACGGCATGGTGGCTCCTGGCGATACTCCTCGCCTCGAGGACCACGCCAGGGCCCATCTTTTCGGGAGGCTTGGCTGCTTCTGCCGCCATCCTGACGAGACCAAATCTTGTTCCGTTGGCCGCGGTCCTTGGGCTGTTTGTGCTGCTCTACTCTGCGCAGGGATGGCGTCGCCGCCTGTTGAATGCGGTCCTGTTTTCTGCAGCGGTCATTCCGGGCTGCATCGCCGTCGCCGTCGTGAACACCAGGCTGTATGGTTCGCCGATGGCATCCGGGTACGGCGGGATGTCCGGGCTGTTCAAGATCGATTACTTCTGGACCAATCTCTCGCAGTACTCGAGATGGCTCCTCGACATGGAA
>Ga0310892_10000253_pt1 | contig 14624 bp, 10 predicted proteins | sample C0D1metaG_FD_203747 | JGI IMG/M metagenome (GOLD analysis project Ga0310892, IMG submission 203747) | Lab incubated soil microbial communities from West Virginia University Organic Research Farm, Morgantown, WV, United States - C8D2 | ecosystem: Environmental > Terrestrial > Soil > Agricultural...
AGCAGCATCGCCCCGACGTCGTCCTGCTCGACATCGGCATGCCCGAAATCTCGGGTTACGACGTCGCGCGCGCGATTCGCCGCGAAGCGTGGGGCCGGCCGATGCGCCTCATTGCATTGACGGGCTGGGGCCAGGCCGAGCATCGCCGTCGATCGATTGAGGTCGGCTTCGACGACCACCTCGTCAAACCGGTCGAGCTGGATCTGCTGGAAAGCGTTCTGCAGTTGGGCACCGCATCACCCATTTCCGGCAAGAGCCAACCGATCAGCTAGCGTCAGCCGCTAGTTAGTGCCGTCCGGGGCCTTCTCTGGCTTAAACCCCGTCTGTGGCACGTCGTTTGTAGTAGCCAGGGCCGGAGTGCTCGTGTGCGCTCGAAGGGGACTATGAGGATGAGTGCGAAGATCTGGTTGATGGTTGGGTTGATCGCGGTTTCCGCGGCTATACCCGCAGCAGCTCAGCAAACGACCACGCAGGAAGACTCGCGTGGCCGCGTAGCGGTCACGACCGACGGTGACGCCGGTTTGTGGTGGCTTCCGGTAGCGGACACGAACGGCAAGCGCAAACATCGCGGCTCGGCGCAGCGCAACTCGTTCAACACACCACAGGGCCAGATGAACGTCGCCAACTTCACGGCCAACGTGTCGTATGGCCTGGCTGACCGGTTGGACGTGTTTGCCGCGTGGGACTTCATCCAGCGCGTCGACCGTGACAATCAACTGCTGTTCAACTCCGACCCGGACCGCGGCGGCGTCGATCCCCGAGCGCCGTTCGCGAATGAACGCTGGACCGGCAACAAGGTCGGCGACCTCCGGGTCGGCGCCAAGTACGGACTCTTGAGTGAAGAGGCCGGCAACGCGTTCGGACTGGCCGCCCGCGGATACATGAACCTGCCGACTGGCGATGCCGATGCTGGCGCGGGACTGGGCGGCATTTCGGCCGACGTCAGCGGCGTCATCAGCAAATGGCTCAACCGCCACGCCGTCGTGACCGGCGAACTTGGATACAACTTCCGCAAGAACCCGGAGGATCCGGTCGTCGCGCACGTTCCGAACTTCCTGCGGTGGGGCGCGGGCATCGGCCTCACGCCGAATGACCACTGGCTGATTCACGGCGAGCTGCTTGGCCGCACGTGGCAGCGCGACACCACGTCGCTCGACGGCGTGTTCCTCGCCGAGGACGGCACGGTGAGCCCGATAGTGAGCGAAACCAACCGCACTTCGTCGTTCACGACGGGCGTGACCTGGTTTGCGACCAATGGGTTCTTCATCGGCGGCGAGCTCCGTTGGGATACGCCGACTCGAGAGCGCGTCAATGCTTCCGAAGAATCCAACGGCGACTTCGTGGACTATCACGTGCGCATCGGCTGGAGCCCGCGCCGCGAGCTGCCACCACCGCCGCCACCCGTGGTCGAGGCACCGCCGCCTCCGCCGGCACGTGTCCACGAGCTATCGGTCAAGGCCGCGTGCGACCCGTGCACGGTGGAAGTCGGCAGGATTTCGACGGTGAGCGCGATCGCGACTTCTTCGATTGGCTGCGTCGTGGCCTACGCGTGGACGGCGCCTACGGGCACCTTCGGTAATCGCACGGGACAGAACACACCGTGGACGGCGCCGATGCAGCCGGGACCGGTGCCGGTCACGGTGACGGTCACCTGCCCGACCGACAGCAAGACGGCTACTGACACGGTGACGATCCAGGTGGTTGCCCCACCGGCCGCCAAGGTCTACACGTTCGAAGACGTCCACTTCGACTTCGACCGTTACACGCTGCGTCCGGAAGCGGTGCGCGTGCTCGAACAGGCCGTGTCGGCGATGAAGCAGGACGCGACGCTGCGTCTGACCGTCGAAGGCCACACCTGCAGCATCGGCACCGCGGAATACAACCTTGCGCTCGGCGAACGCCGCGCCAACGCGGTGCGCGATTACCTGACGCAGAACGGCGTGGCCGCCTCGCGTCTCCAGTCCGTCAGCTACGGTGAAGAGAAGCCGAAGCATGACAACTCTCGTGAAGAGACGCGGCGACTGAACCGTCGCGCCGCGCTCGTCGTGCGGCTGGATCGGTAAACGGGTCACGACATGCTGGAAGAGGTCACAACATGCTGCTGGCCGAACTGACGATGTTCGCCACTCTTCCGGTGGATGAAGCCGCAGTGCAGAGAGCGACGGAAGAGGGTGAGGTGCAGGCCCAACAGCCTGACACGCCTCACCCGATTCCGGGTCTGCCGAAGGCACCCGAGCAGCCCGTCGTACCGCCCGACGATCCGCATCGCAAGGACGTCAACCGCGAGCCGAGCATCGATCCGCCGTCTACCGAACCACCGGTGCAGGCGCCGTCGGAGAAGCCCGGCATCACCGAACCCCCGAGTCCCCGCGCCTGAGGTGGGATGATGAGGCGAACGTTTCCGGTCGTAGCCCTGCTGGCGACCGCGTTGATCGCGAGCGCGTGCGATCAAACCGAAACCAGTTCGGCGAAGATCACATCGTCTTCGCCGGCCGGCACATCGACCGTTCCATCCTCTGACGCCGCGAAACAACGCGACAATGCGCTCGTCCGCGTCGTGCACGCCGTGCCTTCCGGAACGACCCTCGATCTCTTCGCCGGCGATCTGCTCTTGTTCGACGGCCTTGGCTTCAAGACGGTGACACCGTATCGCGCCGTCGACGGCAAGCGGTACGCCTTCGCCCTGCGGCCGGCGGGAATGACGCAGGCCAAGCCGCTCTCATCGAATACCGAGGATCTCAAGGACGGCGATTTTTATACCGCGATCGCCATGCCTGGCGATGGCCACGGCCCGCATCTCCGCGTCGTCAACGATCACCTCGACTCGCCCGCCAGCGGCAACGCGCGCTTGCGGGTCGTGCATGCCGGAACGGATGCCGGCAACATCGACGTGCGCTCCGGCGACGCCTCGGCAACACTGTTCGACAACCTCGAGTACCAGTCGGTCAGCGACTATCGCGACGTCGCGCCGATGAATGGCCAGATGCAGATCGTGAGCGCAGGACGGTCCGCGCCCGTTGCAACGACCACGGCGCACCTTGAAGCCGGCCGTTTCTACACTCTCGTCATCGTCGGCAATGCCGCGGCCCCGAACAAGGTCGAGGCGTTCCTGATCGAAGACGCGCTCACGCCGTGACCAAGCGCACCCGCGTCATCGCCGGCATCCTGATTGGCGTCATTGCAATCGCCGCGATCGGGACTGTTGTCTATGTCAAGACGATCGAGCCGCGGATGCACGACTGGGTCACCGAGAATCTCAGCAAAGCGCTCGACAGCGAAATCGAGCTCGGTGCGGTGCACGTCGTTTGGATTCCCCTGCAGCTGCACGCCCATGACCTGACCGTGCGTCACCATGGGCGCACCGACATTCCGCCCCTCCTGGTCGTGAACTCTTTCATCGTCGATCTGAAACCATGGGACCTGCGGAGCTCGACGATCGATCGCGTCTGGGTCGATGGTCTCGAGCTGAGCATCCCGCCGAAAGATCCGGAAACGGGCAAACGTCCGTTGCCCAAAGGATCGGGCGGCGCGGACGATAGCGAAGCAAGCGGCATCGTCATTCGCGAACTGATCGCCACCAATACGAAGCTGACGGTGGTTCCCGCGAACGCCAACAAGGAACCCAAGGTGTGGGACGTCGCCGCGCTCGACATGAAGAACCTGCGCTCGGGCGAACCGGCCACGTTCACGGCGTCGGTGAACAACCCGATCCCGGAAGGCAAGATCGAAGCGTCGGGTAAGTTCGGGCCCTGGCAGAAGGGTGAGCCCCGCACGACGGCGCTCAGCGGCGAGTACACGTTTGAAGCCGATCTGGGAACGATCCGGGGCCTCGCCGGAAAGCTCGGCGCGATCGGAACGATGACGGGAACGATCGAGCACATCTCGACGACAGGCCAAACCAAGACGCCGGACTTTCGATTGACCGAGCTCGATGGCGGGACCCTTCCGCTCCAAACCGCCTACGAGGCGGTCGTCGACGGCACGAAAGGCGATGTCGAGCTCAAGCACGTGGACGTCACGCTCGGCAAATCGAAGTTCGAGGCACAGGGCCTCATCGAAGGAACCAAGGGCGTCAAAGGCAAGCGTGTTGTCGTCAACGTGAAGAGCAACTCGGCGAGCCTCGGCGAGCTGCTTCGATTCGTCAGCAAGGCACAGGCGGCTGCTGAAGGCGTGCTCATCATCGATGCGGCCATGGACCTTCCCCAGGGCAAAGCGAACGTGCTCGAGCGGGTTCGCCTCGAAGGATCGGTGCGGGCTGAGCGCGTCAAGTTCACCAAGGATGTCGTGCAGGACAAGATCGATGACCTGAGTCGCAAGGCCCAGGGCCGGCCCACCGACACGACGATCGACGAGGTGGCTTCACAACTGGCGACGAAGTTCGCGCTCGAGAACGGCGTGTTCACGTATCAAGGTTTGTCGTTCAAGATCAAGGGCGCGTCCGTGCAGCTCGCCGGCACCCATTCGCTGCGTTCCCGGGTAGTCGATCTCTCGGGTGTCGCCCTGCTCGATGCGACGGTGTCGCAGACGCAGACCGGCTATAGAAGCTGGTTGTTGAAGCCGTTCGATCCGTTGTTCAAGAAGAATGGCGCCGGCACCCGATTGGTCATCACGGTGGCCGGCACCCAGGATCAACCGAAGATTGCCCTCGATGTCGGACGAACGCTCAAAGGCCAGTAAGCCCGCTTAGCGGGCTCGATTCAGCGACACGACGAACTCCCCCGCGTTGTCCGAACGCTCGTCGTCATTCACCGCGAGAAAAAGAATTCCGTCGAACGGCATCGGCACCGATGCCTGATCGCCAATTGCGAACGGCGCGCTGTTGCCAACACGTCCGATGAGCGCTCCGGCATTCACGGACGGCATCGGGGCTCCCGCCGCCATTCGTGGTGTGCCCGGCGAGCGCGCGCGATCGTTCGGGTTGCTCGAGAGCTGCACCTCGCCGGTGGTGTTGAACCCCACGTATTGACCGCGCCGAACGCGCAGTCCCGTATTCACCCATCCACCTCGAGCCGACACTCTGACCGCTCCCGGCGAGTCGCTGCCCGGTTCGAGCGAAGTGGCCGGGGATGCAGCGCCGCTGGTCGAGGCGAACGGATACGTGCCCAGATACACGCGCGCTACTTGTTCCGGTCCGAACGACTGCTCGCCGCCATTCGACGATCGGAACACGTAAGTGCGAGGCTGGTTTTCGTTGGCCGATCCTTCGCCGCCGCGAATCGCCACGAGTTGTCCCTTCACGCTCGACCCGTTGGTCAACAGCAGCAAGTGCTGTGAACCAGCCGCTTCTCGCAGCTCGGTATCGGGGAGGCCGCTCGCGCCGCCAACCTTGTCGATCAACGCCACGCTCGTCACCGGCACGCGCCGCTGATCGTGCAGCGAGACGCGCACGAAGAGCTCACCCTTCGCGGTCAGCTCCTCGATCCGCCCCTCGAATTTCGAACCATCACGCATTTGTACCGTGGCCCGGTCTTGCGCCACGCCGACGGCGCCAATTCCCAGCCAAACTGCCGTGACGGCAATGACCCATTTCTGCGACATAGCTCTCTCCATGCCGTCTTAGATAGCAAGGGCCTCGCCAAGTTCATCCATCGCCGATAGGCCGCGATTTCATCGCCTTCCAAAGATCGGTAAAAGATCACCGATCATTAGCTAACGATCTCTCACTTCGTCGCGCCGAATTTTCACTAGTCCGGAAAACGGCGGATTTTTGTCAACCATCCGTGGCATCCGTACTGCAATGATTTCGGCCCGGAGAAGTCTCGCATGACAAACCCGAACACCAGCACTCAAGAAGACCTCACGATGCGAGCCCGGGCGGAGTTTCGTGAGATGCCTGGAATGTGCCTGACCACCGCGCAGGCCGCGCGCCTCTGGCAGCTGAGCCCCGCCCGTGCGGAAGAGCTGCTCAGCGAACTCGTTCAAGCCGGCTTCCTGGTCCGCCGTGAAGGCCAGCGCTATCGTCTGCCGTCGTCCGTTTAAGACCCCGCCAATATTGAACGAGGGGCGGCCACGCCGCCCCTCAGTTCCTCAGTTCCCCACTATTACCGTCGGCCGCCGCGCTGACGCGTCTTCGCGCCGCTCGCCGCGCTCGCCGAACGCGCCGACGCCGTGGCGGGTTCAGCCTTACCGGCCGACTTCGGCGTGGCTTCTTCGTCGTCGTCTTCCATGTCATCTTCCGACTCGCCAGCCGTGGCCGCTTCGTTGACGCCGGATTCGGCAATCGCCGACAGCTTCTCGTCGGCGGCCTTCTCTTCGGCCAGCGACTCGCCCAGCACTCCGGCGACTTCGGTCAATCCAAGCGCCTCGGCCCACGCGATCGCGGTACCGTAGGCGGTGATTTCGTAGTGCTCGACGCGCTGCGCGCCGGCGATCAGCTTCGCATCCATCACTGAATCTTCGGCATCTTCCTCGAGGGTCTCGCTGCCCTCTTCGAGAATGCCGGCCATACCGGCGCAGTGCTTGCCGCGCGGCTTCTCGTCGAGCAGCTCGAAGACGCGCTCGAGGCGCGTCACCTGGTTCTGTGTTTCTTCGAGGTGCGATTCGAACGCATCGCGCAGCTCTTCACTCGTCGCGCCCTTGACCATTCTGGGCAGCGCTTTCACGATCTGCTTCTCGGCGTTGTAGATGTCTTTGATTTCGTCCACGAGCGCATCGCGGAGATTGCTTCCGGCCATGTGTAGTACTCCTGTGTGTTGCGGCGACAGCCGCGCGTTGTTGTCTTGTGTGCATGGCGGTCCGTTGCAGAAACCCTGCCGACGAAGGCTCTTTAGTGAGTGGGCGCGTACGGACCTGAAGCGGACACTTCAAGGTGGCGCTTCAACGCGAGCAAACCCTCACGCGTCAACTTCGCCGGATCCTCACCCGCCATCTTCGCGAGCCAGCTCGCGGCCTTTCCTCCGGGCGCGGAGTATTGCAGGTGCACGCGCACTTCGGTGCCGCTGTTGCCGGGCACGGGCTTGAACGTGACGGAGCCGGCGTTTTGAATCGCTTCACCAGGAAGCGTCTTCCAGCCAATCGTCTCGAACGGGACTTCGTTGATGATTTCAGCGTTCCAAGTGACGGGCACTTGATCGAACGCCTTCGCGGTCCAGCGCGATCGCTTGGTGTCGAGCTGCTCGACGCTCTCGAGATGCGGCATGACTTCCGGAAGACGGTCAAGCTGTCGCCAGAAACGGTAAATCTGATCCGCGGGCGCGTTGATCGTCACCGATTCGCGAATGTGAACGCCGCGATCACCGGAGAGCGCCTGAGTGGTGTCGGCGCGATTGATGCCGGCAGCGGCATAGCCGGGACAGTAGCCGGTCGCGCCACGAGCCAGCAGGCCCGCCGACGCTACGCCGAGACCCTTCGCGCCGTTCTTCCATGCGTAGCCCATCAACGCTGCGCCCGCGAGCAACATCACGAGACGCTCGGTACTGCCGACATTCGGCGCCGGCAAGCGGGACGTAAGCGGATTCGCGTTCGTAAGTGTGTAGGTATCTTCCATCTGCAGTCTCCCTTTTGATCGAGGGACTGCAATGGGTATGCCCCTTGTAGCGTGGCGAAACGGCTAGCGGTTGTCGCCGAGCAGCTCGCTGATGCCCTTCATCGACTCGACGTGATCCGCGATCGTCTTGACGATCATGAGCATCGGCACGGCCATGATCATGCCGAGCGGGCCCCACATCCAGCCCCAAAACATTACCGACACAAAAATCGCGACCGAGTTCACGCTGGCGGCGCGTCCCAGCGCAATCGGCGCAAGCACGAAGCCCTCGAGCGACGTGATCGCAAGTGACACGAGCGCCACCAGTCCGATCATCGAGAGCGATCGGAACTGCAGGGCGGCGGCCACCGCGGACGTCACCATGATGATGGTGGGACCGAAGTACGGAATGCAGTTGAGGACGCCGGCCGCCACGCCCCACAACCCCGCGTAACGCACGCCCATCCACATGAAGGCCAGCCAGGTCAGCACGCCGACGAGAAGGCCGCTCCAGAACTGATAGAAGACGAAGCGCCCGATCTGCGTGCCGATCTCGTCGATCATCTGCACCGTCACTTTCTTCTGGGACAGGCGCTCGCCGCTCAACTTCACGAGCTTGACCTTGAACATCTCGCCTGACGCGAGCAGAAAGTAAATCAGGAACATCAGCAACACGCTCGCCCCAAGATAGGAGGCGGCGGTCTGGCCGTAATTCAACATCGATCGTTGTACATCGGTGCTCTCGACGATCGTGACGGGCGTGGCATCGGTCGGCTTCGCGGTGGTCGTGGTCTGTTCGAGCTCGTCGACGGCCTGTTGCAACTGACGCACGAGACTCTGGCGGGGCGACGCCGACTGAATCGTCGTTCTCACTTCGCGCAGCAGGCTGGGCAGCCGTTTGCTGAACGCCGAGACCTCGTCGGAGAGGGCCCACGCCGTGAGACCAAACGCCGAGGCAATACCAATAACCACCAACGCCGATGCGAGCCAGCGCGGCATGACCCGCGCGAAGGCACGGACGATGGGCGCCAGCGCCACCGAGATCAAGAGCGCGACCGTGAGCGGCGCCAGCACGCCGCTGGCGTAGCGGCAGGCGGCCAGCGACAGGATGACGGCGATGACTTGCGTCGCCGTGATCTGGGTCGGCACTTCCGGGATGACGACGGTCTTCTCATCGCGAGGCTCAGCCATATCAGGTTTAGTTCCATGATCCATGCCATCCACCTCCGCTTTAGCCGGTCGTTCGTCGCTAAAGCTACGGCGGACAAGCCTCGTGGTTGGATCGTTCGCCGGGTGGGACTATGACTGGCGGAACAAGCGATTTCAGCGCGACGACAACACGCGCTTCAGCGTCAATATCGTGGTCTACGCGCTCGGGGCCTGAACCCTGATCCCTGATCCCTGATCCCCGATCCCTGATGTCGTCACGCTCTTGATCGCGCGAATGAGATCGGCGGGCGCGACGGGCTTGGGAAGATGACAGTCGTAGCCCGCGCCGAGCGCCGCTTCCGCGTCCTGCTTGCGCGCATACGCGGTCAACGCGATCGCCGGCAGTTTGCGCTCCCCGCCCATTTGTCGCACGCGGCGAATCAGGGAATAGCCGTCCTCATCGGGCATGCCGATGTCGCTCACCATGACGTCCGGACGCCGATGGCTGACGCGCTCGTACGCTTCCTTCGCCGAGGACACGGCTTCGACAATCGCGCCGAGACGTTGCAGCAATACCGCCAGGACATTGCGCGAGTCGGTATCGTCTTCGACGATCAAAACGTGCACGCCGGTGAGGTGCTCGAGCTCCGCTTCCGTCGCGTGCTCCGTCTGGGATCTGAACGGCGTCGACGGTAATTCCGGAGCGGCGCCGGTATGACGTGCCAGGCGCAGCCGGAAGGTCGTGCCCTGGTTCTCGCCGCCGCTCTCGACGCTGACCGTGCCGCCGTGCAATTCGACGAGGTGGCGCACGATCGCCATGCCCAGGCCGAGGCCGCTGTGACGCCGGCTCATCGAGCTGTCGGCCTGCCGGAACCGATCGAAGACGAAGGGGAGGAATTCCGCGGAGATGCCGATGCCGGTGTCGGACACGGCGATCTGCGCGTCGCCATCGACGTCCGTGAGGCCAACCTCGACACGGCCGCCCTTGGGCGTGAACTTGAGCGCGTTCGAGACGAGGTTCCACACCATCTGCTGCAAGCGATCGCGATCGCCGATGACCTGGATCGTCTTGTCCAGATTGCGCGTGACGTGAATCACTTTCGCGGAGGCCGCCGGCATCAGTGAATCGATCGCGTCACCGATGACGGCATGCAGATCGACGAGCTGCGTATCGAGCACGAGCCGTCCGCCGACGATGCGCGAGACGTCGAGAATGTCGTCGATCAGCTGCGACTGCGACGAGGCGTTTTGCTTGATGACGGTCGCGGCGCGCTGGACGGTATCGCGATCGTGGCTGCTCTGGCCGAGCACGTGCGCCCAGCCCATGATCGCGTTTAACGGGGTACGCAGCTCGTGCGAGAGCGTCGCGAGGAACTCGTCCTTCAGGCGGTTGGCGCGCTCCGCCTCGAGGCGCGCCGCCTGTTCCCGCCGCAGCAGCTGCACGCGCTCCCTTTCGATCTTGCCGCGCTCCTCGATTTCCGCGGACAGCGCGACGTTGGCGTCGGCCAGCTCGCGCGTGCGCTCGCCGATCGTCTTCTCGAGCTGCTCCTGCCCGAGGCGCAGCGCTTCCTGGCGGTTGAACAGCTCGACGAACACCGCCACCTTCGAGCGCAGCACGTCGGCGGGCACCGGCTTGACGAGATAGTCGACGGCGCCCACGGTGTAGCCGCGGAACACGTGCTGGGAGCCCCAGTCGTTCGCCGTCAGGAAGATGATCGGCGTCTGCCGCGATCGCGGCCGCTCGCGAATCAGCGTCGCGGTCTCGTAGCCGTCGACGCCGGGCATGACGACATCCAGCAGGATCAGCGCGAAGTCCTGATCCAGGACTTCCTTCAGGGCTTCGCGGCCCGATCGCGCGCGAACCAGGCGGTAGCCGGGATCGTCGAGGACCGCCTCTACCGCCAGCAGGTTCTCATCGCGGTCGTCGACGACGAGGATGTTGACGCGTTTCCTCAACGCGACAACCATACGCGCAGAAGCGAAATCAGTTGGTCGGAGTCAACCGGCTTCGTGACGTAGTCCGACGCGCCGGCGTTGATGCACTTCTCGCGGTCGCCCTTCATCGCCTTGGCCGTAATGGCAATGATCGGCAGATCCTCGAAGGTCGAGTTGTTGCGGATGCGCCGCGTCGCCTCGTAGCCGTCCATTTCCGGCATCATCACGTCCATCAACACGACGTCGATGTCAGGGTTCTCGTTGAGCATCTTCAGCGCATCGTGGCCGTTCTCCGCGTACTGCACATCCATCTCGTGACGCTCGAGAATGCTCGTCAGCGCGAAGATGTTGCGGATGTCGTCGTCGACGACCAGCGCCTTCTTGCCGGTGAGAGTGGGGTCGCTCCTGTGCAGCTGATCGAGCAGCCGCTGTTTCTCGGGCGGCAGCGCGCTCTCGACGCGGTGCAGGAACAACGTCGTCTCGTCGAGCAGGCGCTCCGGAGACTTGACGTCCTTGATGATGATGGTCTGCGCCAGCTGGCGGAGCTCCGATTCCTCGGCCTTGGTCAGCTCCTTGCCGGTATAGATGATCACCGGCACCTGCGACATCGCCTTGTCGGACCGCATCCGCTCGAGCATCTGCAGCCCGCTCATGTCGTGGAGGCCGAGGTCGAGGACGATGCAGTCGAACTGCTTCTGCCCGAGCTGCGCCAGCGCTTCCTCGCCCGAGCCGACCGCGGTGATCTGCACATCGCGATCGCCGATCAGCTCGACCAGCGTGTTGCGCTGCACCTCGTCGTCCTCGATGATCAGCAGCGTGCGGAGCTTGCGGTCGCTGAACTCGCGAATCGCGTCGAACGCTTCGTTCAGGGACTCCTTCTCCGACGGCTTGGCCCAGAACGTCTTGGCGCCGAGCCGCATGCCGCGATGCGGATCGTCGGTGACCGAGATGACGTGCACCGGGATGTGCCGCGTGCTGGTGTCGTGTTTCAGGCGATCGAGCACGTTCCAGCCGTCGATGCCGGGCATGTCGAGGTCGAGCGTGATCGCATCGGGACGATGCTGCCGCGCCATTTGCAGGCCGATGTCGCCGCGCACGGCGGCGAGGACGCGGAACTCGTGCTCGCGGCCGAGATCCATCAGGATGCGCGCGAAGGCCTGATCGTTCTCGATGACCAGCAGCACGCGATCGCCGGGCTGGATGCGCTGGCGATCGTCGTTGAGCGGGTTGTCGTCGACGGGGATCTCGTCGGCGGCGAGGGCGCGATCGACGGCGAGGCGCGTCTCGACCGGCACTTCGGCGGCGCGCTCGGCCGGCGACAGCGTCGACGCGTAGACCGACGGCAGGAACAACGTGAACGCGCTGCCCTTGCCGACCGTGCTGGTCAGCCTGATTTCGCCGCCCAGCAGCTTGGCGATTTCACGGCTGATCGACAGGCCGAGACCGGTGCCGCCGTACTTGCGGCTGGTCGTGCCGTCCGCCTGCTGGAACGCCTCGAAGATGACCTGGTGCTTGTCGGCGGGAATGCCGATGCCGGTGTCTTCGACCTTGAACGCCACGACACTCGTCGCGCGATCGAGGCTGGCGTGGCCGGGTGACCAACCCTTCGTCACCTGTTCGATCGACATCGTGACCGAGCCTGACTCGGTGAACTTGATCGCATTGGAGATCAGGTTCTTCAGGACCTGCTGGACGCGCTTCTGGTCGGTGATGATCGAGCCGATCGTCTGCGGGTCGAGATTGACCTTGAACGTCAGGCCCTTGCTGCCGGCCACTTCGCGGAACGTGCGATCGACGTAGGACTGGACGTCGGCCAGCGAGACCGGCACCGCATCCACGTCCATCATGCCCGACTCGATCTTCGAGAGGTCAAGGATCTCGTTAATCAATTCGAGCAGGTCCGAGCCTGAGGCGTGAATCGTCTTCGCGAATTCGACCTGTTTCTCGGTCAGGGTGCCTTCCGAGTTCTGCGCGAGGAGCCGCGACAGAATGAGCAGCGAGTTGAGGGGGGTCCGGAGTTCGTGGGACATGTTGGCCAGGAACTCCGACTTGTAGCGGCTGGTGAGGGCGAGCTGGGCGGCTTTGTCTTCGAGTGAGAGGCGGGCCTGATCGATTTCGCGGTTCTTCTGTTCGACTTCCGAGTTCTGTTTGGCCAGCAGTTCGGCCTTTTCTTCGAGCTCTTCGTTGGTCTTCTGGAGCTCGGTCGCCAGCGACTGCGACTGCTTCAGCAGTTCCTCGGTTCTCATGGTCGCGGTGATCGTGTTGAGCACGATGCCGATCGATTCGGTGAGCTGGCCGAGGAAGTTCAAGTGCGTTTCGTTGAAGCGGTAGAACGAGGCCAGCTCGATGACCGCCTTGACCTGGCCTTCGAACAAGACCGGGACGACGAAGATGTTGTTCGGCGCCGCCGAGCCCAGCCCGGAACTGATCTGGACGTAGTTGGGCGGCACGTCGGTGAGGAGGATCGGTTCCTTTTCGACGGCGGCCTGGCCGACCAGGCCTTCGCCGGCGCGGAAGCGCGTCTTCAACTGCTCGCCTTCGGTGTAGGCGTAACTGGCGAGCAGCCGCAGATCCGGTTCTTCGGTGGCCGACTCGTTGAAGTAGATGACGCCGTGCTGCATCGGCACGAGCGGCGCCAGCTCCGACAGGATCGTGCGCGACACGGTGGCGAGGTCGCGCTGGCCCTGCAGCAGGCGCGTGAACTTCGCGAGGTTGGTCTTCAGCCAGTCCTGCGCGGTGTTCTTTTCGGTCGTGTCGCGCAGGTTGACGATCATTTCGTTGATGTTGTCCTTGAGGGCCGCGACTTCGCCGGCCGCTTCGACGTTGATCGACTGCGACAGGTCGCCCTTGGTCACGGCGGTCGCGACTTCGGCGATGGCGCGCACCTGGGTCGTCAGGTTCGCGGCGAGACGGTTGACGTTGTCGGTGAGGTCCTTCCACGTGCCGGCGACGCCGCGCACGTCGGCCTGGCCGCCCAGCTGACCTTCCGTGCCGACTTCCTTCGCGACGCGGGTGACTTCCGCCGCGAACGACGACAGCTGGTCCACCATCGTGTTGACGGTGTCCTTCAGCTCGAGAATTTCGCCACGGGCGTCGACCGTGATCTTCTTCGACAGGTCGCCGCGGGCGACGGCCGTCGTGACGTCGGCGATGTTGCGGACCTGGTTGGTCAGATTGCTCGCCATCGCGTTGACGTTGTCGGTGAGGTCCTTCCACGTGCCGCCGACGCCGGGCACGTCGGCCTGGCCGCCCAGCTGGCCCTGCGTGCCGACTTCGCGGGCGACGCGCGTGACTTCCGAGGCGAACGCGCTCAGCTGATCCACCATCGTGTTGATCGTGTTCTTCAGCTCGAGGATTTCGCCGCGCACCGCGACGGTGATCTTCTTGGAGAGGTCGCCCCTCGCGACGGCGGTGGTGACGTCGGCGATGTTGCGGACCTGGCCGGTCAGGTTGCCGGCCATCGAGTTGACCGAGTCCGTGAGGTCGCGCCACGTGCCGGCGACGCCGCGCACGTCGGCCTGGCCGCCCAGCTTGCCTTCGGTGCCGACTTCACGCGCGACGCGCGTGACTTCGGAGGCGAACGCGTTCAGCTGGTCGGTCATCGTGTTGATGACGTTCTTGATCTGCAGAATCTCGCCCTGCGCCTGCACCGTGATCTTCTGGTTCAGGTCGCCGCTGGCGATGGCGGTCGCGACCTTCGACACGTCGCGCAGCTGCACCGTCAGGTTGCCGGCGAGCTCGTTGACGTTGTCGGTGAGGTCCTTCCACGTGCCGGCGACACCGCGCACGTCGGCCTGGCCGCCCAGCTGGCCTTCGGTGCCGACTTCCTTCGCGACGCGGGTCACTTCCGAGGCGAACGACGACAGCTGATCCACCATGGTGTTGACGGTGTTCTTCAGCTCGAGGATTTCACCGCGCGCATCGACGGTGATTTTCTTCGAGAGGTCGCCGCGCGCGACGGCGGTCGTGACGTCGGCGATGTTGCGCACCTGGTTGGTCAGGTTGCTGGCCATCGCGTTGACGTTGTCGGTGAGGTCTTCCCACGTGCCGGCGACGCCGCGCACATCGGCCTGGC
>Ga0310892_10000261_pt1 | contig 14495 bp, 8 predicted proteins | sample C0D1metaG_FD_203747 | JGI IMG/M metagenome (GOLD analysis project Ga0310892, IMG submission 203747) | Lab incubated soil microbial communities from West Virginia University Organic Research Farm, Morgantown, WV, United States - C8D2 | ecosystem: Environmental > Terrestrial > Soil > Agricultural...
GGCAGGACGACGATAAACGTGGTCCCGACCCCCGCCGTGGACTCGACGTCGATCTCCCCGTTATGAATCTGGATGGTGCGATACACCATCGACAAACCCACGCCGGTGCCCCTCTCCTTGGTCGTGTAATACAGCTCGAAAATCTTCGGCAGGTTCTCGGGCGCGATGCCGACCCCTGTATCTTCGACGCGCACACGGACCCGCTGGTTTGGAAGCGGCGCGCAGGTGATGGTCAGCTTGCCGCCCCTGGGCATGGCCTGGATGGCGTTCTGCGCGAGGTTCAGGAACGCGTCGCGCAGCTGCGCGGCGTCGCCTTCGACGAGCAGTCCGCCGTCGGTGCAGCCTCGCGTAATCGACACGCCGGCGCGCTGCGCTTCCGGGTTGACCGCGTCGAGCACGCTCGACAACAGCGGCGAGATCGCAACCGGGCCGAACTTCGCCTCGTCGGGCCGCACGAATTTCAGGAATCCCTGGATGCGCTCGTCGAGCCGGCGAATTTCCTGCTCGATGATCTCGACGTGCTGCGACGCCGACTTCCCCGCCGCCAGCTTCTGCTTCAACAGCTCGAGATGAATGGTCATCGCGTTGAGCGGGTTCTTCATCTCGTGCGCGACGCCGGCGGTCAGCCGGCCGACCATCGAGATGCGGCGCGACAACTCGGCGAGCTGCGCCGGCTTGATGCCTTCCGGCGACGCCGCGCGCAGCTGCGCGCTGACCTGATCGAAGACGTCGCCGAGCTCGCGGAACTCCTCGTCGTCGCGGAGATCGAGCGTCGCGCCGAGATCGCCGCGGCCGAGGCGCGACAGGCTGCTGCGGATCACGTGCATCGGCCTCAGCACGAGCTGCGCGAGCAGCATCGAGGTGCCGACGGCGATCAACAACGCGATGATCGCGGCGGCCAGCGTCGGGGCCACCGACCGGTTCAGCTCGCGCCGCACCAGCGCCTTGGTCAGCCCAATGCGGATTTCGCCGAAGGGCTTTTCGCCGAGCGACATCGGCTGCGTCCACTCGAGGTACTCTTCGCTCCCGTAAATGGCGCTCAGCCGCGAGACGCGGTTCATCGCGATGAGCTCGTTCAGTTGCGGCCGGCGCGGCACGGTCTTCCCGATCTGCGCCGGATCGCTCGACGCAATGACGACACCAACGGAATCGACGATCAACGCATCGACGACGTCCGAGGAGTACAGCGCAGATTGCAGCGCCGCCTGCACGTACGGGCTGGTGCGCACGTCGTTGTAAGCCGATTCCGGTGTGGTGATGGCACTGGCCGCCTGCGAGTAGACGGCGCTCGCGAACAGATCGAAACGGCCGCGGCTCTCGACGAGCAGGACGCCCGCCGTGTTGATCAGGTTCAGCAGGCTGAGCGCGATCACGATGATCGCCACCATCAGGGTGACGACCAGGACCTGCTTCTGCTTAAGCGAAAAGCTCATTGTTCAGTGGGCAACTCCCCACTCTTGAAGCGATTCAGCTTGTTGTGCAGCGTCTTCAAGCTGATGCCGAGCATTTCCGCGGCGCGCGTCTTGTTGCCGCCGGAGGATTCGAGCGTCGCCATGATCAGCTTCTGCTCTGCCTCGTCGACGGTCATGCCGGGCACGATCGTGACGCCGTTCGACGGCGCGGCCGACGTCGCCACCGCTGCCGACGGCGCCGGGCCGAACACCGGCAGGTGCGCGGGCTCGATCGAGTCGCCGCGCGCGAGGATGGTGGCGCGCTCGATCACGTTGCGCAGCTCGCGCACGTTGCCGGGCCAGTCGTAGTGTTCGAGCTGGCGCATCGCCGCCGACGACACGCCCTTCACGGTGCGCCGATCGCGGGTGTTGAATTCGTCGATGAAGGCCTGGATCAGCAGCGCCAGGTCGTCCTTGCGCTCGCGCAGCGGCGGCAGCGCGATGCTGAAGACGTTGAGGCGATAGTAGAGATCCTCGCGCAGCTTGCCGTCGCGGATCGCCGTCACCGGATCGATGTTGGTCGCCGCCAGCACGCGGACGTCGACTTCCTGCTCGGTGCGGCCGCCGAGGCGGCGGAACTTGCGCTCCTGCAGGACGCGCAGCAGCTTGACCTGCGTCGCCGGCGTCATCTCGGCGATCTCGTCGAGGAACAGCGTGCCGCGATCGGCCAGCTCGAAGCAGCCGGCCCGGCGATCGGTCGCGCCGGTGAAGGCGCCCTTCTCGTGGCCGAAGATCTCGCTCTCGAGCAGCGTGTCGGGAATCGCCGCGCAGTTGATCGCGACAAACGGCGCCAGCGCGCGCGGGCTCAACTGGTGAATCGTCTGCGCGACCAGCTCCTTGCCGGTACCCGACTCGCCGAGGATCAGCATCGACGCCGGCGTGGGCGCGGCCTGCTCGAGGACCTGATACAGCGCGCGCATCGCCGGGCTGTGGCCGATGATGCGGCCGAAGCGGCCGCGATCGTTGAGCTGCCGGCGCAGGGCCTGGTTCTCGCGCTTCTGCTGGTTGATCTCGGCGAGCCGCTCGAGCAGGCGCTGCAGCTTGTTGGGATCGAGCGGCTTGGTGAGGTAGTCCTCGGCGCCGGCCTTGACCGCCTCGACGGCGGTGTCGACGGTGCCCTGCGCGGTCAGCAGAATCACCTTGATGTTGTCGATCTCGGGCTGCAGCGCCTTCAGCAGTTCGATGCCGCTCATCCGCGGCATCACCAGATCGGTGACGACGATCGAGGGACGGAAGGCAGTGACCTTCTCGAGCGCTTCGGCGCCGTCGGCGGCTTCCTCGGCGGTGAATCCCCAGGCCCGGACCAGCTCGGTCAGGCCGCTGCGCGTCGCCGGATCGTCCTCGACGATCAGCACGCGTTCGGCGGTATGCGAGGTGTCGGCCACGGTTTTCAATTTATCATTCAATATCGACCAGCCCACCCGAACTATTCCAGACGCGAGCGAAGCGGCGGCGCCGCCGCCGCACCGGCCGCAGTGGCCGACCTGGTTGGAAATCCTGCTCTGCTCCGGCTATCCGACGCAGATCGTGCTGGGGAAGCTGCTGGTCCTCGCCGGCATGGCGCCGTGGCTCCCGAACGGCTCGACCTATTGGTATGGCTGGCCCTTCCCGGGCTTATCCACGCCGGCGTTTTCGCTGTCGTCGACATTTGTGTTCGTGGTGTCGGTCGCCGATACCGTGGTTCTGCTCTCGCTGATGGTCTTTCTTCTGCGGCGGCGTGGCGAGCGTCCGCTCGACGTGTTCTTCGGCGGCCGCCGGGCGCTTCCCGAAATCGGCGCCGGCGTGCTCTCGGTCCCGTTCGTGGTCATGGTGGTGGTCGGATTGATGCTCGCGATTCGACGCTTCCTCCCCGCGCTGCACAACGTGCCCGACAATCCGCTCGAGGGACTGATCGGCACCGGCGCCAGCCTGTGGATGTTTCTCGCGGTGGTGATCGTCGCCGGCGGCGTGCGCGAGGAATTGCAGCGCGCGTTCCTGCTGCACCGCTTTCGCGGCGATCTCGGCCAGCCGTGGATGGGGCTGTTCATCACCAGCCTCAGCTTCGGGATGGGCCACACGCTTCAGGGCCTCGATGCCGCGCTCATCACCGGCGCGCTCGGCGCGATGTGGGGCGCGATCTACCTGACGCGCGGCGGCGCGCTCGCCTCGATCGTGAGCCACTCGCTCTTCAATAGCGGCGAGCTGCTCAGGATCTTCTTACGGTGATGATTGCGGATCTCGGATCGAGTGGATCTCGGATTATTTCTCGATTGGCGATCTGCTGTGGATCCGAAATCCGCTCGATCCGATATCCGAGATCGTTACTGTTGCAGAATCACGACATCAGTACGACGCCGCAAATCTGACACCCAATCCGCGATCAGCTCCCGGCGGCGCGATGCGATCAGGCGATCGCGGACGATCGCCGCGGCCTGCTCGAACGACATCGCCTTGCCGTCGAACTCGGCTTTGGCGCGCGCGTAGGCGAGTGCGATCTCCTGATCGGTCGGCGCGGTGGCCGACGCAAAGCGCTGCGCCAGGTAGGCCTGGGTGCGCAGATCGTCGCGAATCCACGCCTTCAAGCGTTCCTCGCCGAAGCCGTGCACGTCGACCACGCGGGTCAGCGCGGCGGCATCGGCGAATCGCTTGCGGATCTCCTCGAGCCGCGCCTCCACGGCGCTCTCGGCGGGCGCGGCCGGCGCATAGCGCTGTACCTCGCGCAGCACCAGCTCGCGATCGACCAGCTGACGGGTGACACCCGGAATCGGATCGGGCGCGCGGTCGGGCTCGATCAGTCCGAGCGCAAGGACGACCCGCACATCGCTCAACGTGATCGGCCGGCCTCCGACGAGGGCGAGCGTGCGATCAAGAAGTTCCTGGCTCCCGGTTCCCGGCTCCCGGTCCGCGGTTCCCGTCACCATCAAGATCGCCAGCATCAGCGGCTTCAAAACGCCTGCCCCAGAGAAATGTGCAGCACATTCGAGCGCTCGCGGCCGCCGATCGACTGCAAGCGCGTGCTCAGCTTCCAACCCCAATCCACGCGCAACGGTCCGATCGGCGATCGATACCTGAATCCGACGCCGCTCGTCATGCGCATGTCGTTGAGGCGAATGTCGCTGGCGTACCTGAACACGTTGCCGGCATCGACGAACCACACGAATTGCAGGCTCTTCCAGTACGGCGCGCGCGTTTCAAAATTGAAAATCGCCATGCCGTTGCCGCCCTGCGGGAACCCCTGGGGATCGATCGTCTCGGCGGTGCCGAGGCGATCGAGCGCGAAGCCGCGCACGGTGGTGTCGCCGCCGCCGAAGAAACGCTCGCTCGCCGGCAGATCCTTGATCTCGGTTGGAAACACCTCCGCGCGATCGACCGCGCGCGTGAGCTCCGCCGACGCCTGGCTCTTGCCGCTGGAGCCCGGGCGACGGCCGGCGATCTCGAGCGGCGGCGGAATATCCTGCGAAAAGCCGACCGCAAAACCGAGGCGCGCGCCGGCCGCGATCACCACGCGCCGCCCAGGCAGTCGGCGATAGACAAAACCCTGCGCGAACGTCTTGACGAAGCCGACTTCGGATCCAAGGAGACGCGCCGCCACCGAGCCGTCCAGACCGACCACCGCGCCGCGCTGCGGATCGAGGACGTCATCGCGCGAGTCGCGGAGAATCCCGCCAAAGATTTTCGAGAGCTTGACCTGCGGGAAGAGGCGATCGATCAGCAATTGATCTTCAGCCGCAATCTGCTCGTCGAACAGCTTCGTGTAATCGAAGGTGTATCGCCCGGTCACCGTGAAATCGTTGCCCATGCGGCGGGCGTAGTCCGTGGTGACGCCTCGCCGGTTGAAGCTGAAACTCGAGCGCCGGCCCTGCTCGACGAAGGCGGTGACCTGACCGTCACCGGTCGTGCCGAAGGCCCGCGGTTCGCGGAACGTGAAGAGGCCGCGATAGTCGTTGAACCCGTACGCGCCCGTGAGCTCGGGGTCGTTCGGATCTTCGGCTTCGCGCCGCAGCGTGACGCGACCGAACAGCGTCACCGATCGATTCTTGCCCCACAGGTTGCGCCGGCTGATCGCGAAGAAGCCGCGCGGGCCGATGTCGAGCTGATCGATGGCGCCGCTGCCGTCGTCGGCCGACGCGGCAATGCGACCCACCTCGACGCCGCCGCCGTAGTCAATGGTCGTCGTCGCGGCCTCTTCGAGCTCGACGAGGACGTCACGCGCGAGCGAACCGGTGCGCGGCAGCTCGGTGACGCGGACCCGCCTGAACAACCCCAGCGCGGCCAGGCGCTGCTGGCTCTCGAGCATGGCCTCGTCGCTCATCGGATCGCCCTGGTGAATCGTCAGCTCGCGTCGAATGAGCGCGGTCGAGATGCGCGAATTGCCGGTGATCAACACGTGATCGACCGTGATCCGCTCGCCTTCGCGAATCATCCAGGCCAGGGCGACGACTTGCTGATCGGCGCCGAACGTCAGCTGCGACGTGACCGAGACGTTCTGGAAGCCCTGGTTCCGGTAGGCACGCTCGATGGTGTTGCGATCGACGGAGAGCTGCGGCCGGTAAAACGGCTTGCCGCCCTGCAGCGCCATCTGCGCCAGCAGCGCCTGCGACGCGATCGTCGTGTTGCCTTCGAAGCCGACGCCGCTGACCATCGTCTGCGGACCTTCGACGATTTCGAATCGAATCGCGACCGGACGGTACGGGCCGCTCCCGCCCTGCGCTTCGGGCAACACCTGAATGTCCGGCTTGACCGCCGCCTGCGCAAAACCGCGGACGCGGTACAGCTCCGCGATCGCGGCGGCAATGAGCCCGGCGCGCGCTTCGACGAACGGCTCGCCCGGTTTGATCTGCAGGAGTGGCGCAAGATCGACGGCGGTGATCTTCGCGTGGCCGGCGGCCTCGACCGATTCAATGCGATGCAGCCGCCCGCGCGCGATCGTGAACGTGAGGACGAGCTCGCCGCCCTTCTCTTCACGCGTGTACGACGCGCGCGCCGTGCGATACCCCTGCTCGCGCAGCGCATTCTCGATCCTGAGGGTCGCATCCTCGAGCAAATCCTGATCGACGGCCCGTTCGGCGCGGATCGGCACGAGCGCGTCGCGATTGCCTTCGGGCAAGGGATCGCCAGCGAACACGAGGCTGACGTGCGGACCGGGTTCGACCGAGATCGTCACGTCGTCGCTCCAGCCGTCGCTGGCAGGCGCGTGCGATTCGCGCACGCGGGCCTGGTAATGGCCGCGCTCGCGCATCGATTCTTCGAGCGACGTGATCCGCGTGTCGAGCGCCACTCGATCGAAAGGCTGTCCCGGTTCCAACCCGAGCAACCGAATCACTTCCGCCTGCGACTCGAGCGGCCGCCCGGTGATGGCGACCTTGCCGACGCTCCGGCGGCGCCCTTCGACGATGGTCAGGACGAGCTCGGACTCCTCGGGTACCGGGTCTTCGTCCTGCACGCGAGGCAGCACTGACACTTCCTGGAACCCGCGCGCCGCATAGAAGTCGGTGACGCGTTGCCCGATCTCGACGATCCGGTTGGAGGATGGCCTCGCGCCAAAGCGGTCGGTGATCTCGCGACGAATCTCCGAAGATTGCACCGCGGAGCTTCCGGTCACCGTGATTTTCGTAATGCGCTGGATCGGTATCAGCTGCCAGCGCAGCGCGACCCCCTGGTCGCTGCCTGACGCCAGGACCCGCACGTCCTCGAAGCGGCCGACGCCGACGAGATGCTCGATGGTGCCGCGCACATCCTGCATCGCAAGCGGCTCACCGACGCGCGTCTCCACGAGCTCGATCACGCCGCTCTCGACCACCGGTACTCCGGCGATCTCGACCCGCACATCGGTAATGGTCTTGCCGAGAAAATCCTGCGGCTCCGCTCCTGTCATGGACAACAACAGGGCCGCGGCGATGACGAGCATCAGAATGCGTGCCTCTTCCTGACCTCGAGGGCATAGGTTCGATCCTCGTTCTGCGAGAGCACCCACGACAGCGATTCGCTCTCGTCAAACTCGAGGAGGATGATCTGATCGCGTGTCGTCGACGACAGGCTGCGCGCGTAGGTCAAGTAGATGCGGTTCGAGATGCGCTTGCCGATCGTCACGCGCGCGGATGGATTCAGGCTCAGGCTGGTCGACTGCTGATACGGATCGCTGGCGCCGAGGAGCGGCGTGATCTGGAACGTATCGACGCCGAAGGTCTGCTCGACGACACGGCCGACCTCCGCCGACAAGGTGCCGGTGAGCGCGCGCGTGGCGCGGGCCTCGACCAGCCGCTGCTGGCGCTCTTCGGGATTGCGGAGGCCGGCGAGCTCGATGTCGCCGCTCGGCGCCTGGTCGCTGAAGAGCAGCGTCAGGATGTCGAGCGTCTGCAGCGGCGGGTCCGACGTGAACTGCGGCTGCAGCCGTTCCATGGTGCCTCCCATGCGCATCGTCACCAGGTAGGTCTGGCCCGGCACCCGCACGCGGGTTTCGGCCTCGATGTCGAAGAATGGCTGGATGCGGGCGGCGTTCGCGAAATCGACGCTGCCCCTGGTGACGAGGTATCGCCGCCCTTCGAACTCGACCTCGCCGCGATCGATCTCCGCGTGGCCGAGCAGCATCGGCCGATCCAGCGTGCCGCGCATCGTCAGATCGGCGCTGGCCACGACCCGCGCTTGATCGTTGTCGATCCGCAGCGTCCCCGGCGCAATCAACCGCACATCGAAGCGAACGTTCGAGGCGGTCGCGACTTGTCCTTCGACGGACGGGATCGGCGCCTCGCCGCCGGTGAGGCCGCTGAACAGGCCGCCCGATGCGCCGAAGCCGCGGGCCCAGCTCGCGCTCTTCACGTTCACCGTGCCGGTGACCATCGGCGCCGCCGCGGGCCCCTGCAGCGCGAGCTCCGCATCGACGGTCGATCGCATGCCTTCGGGATACCTGAGGTTCATGTCCTGGCCGGTAGCCGTGACATCGAACTCGCTCAGTTGATACGCGGACAGGCCGATGCGGCCGCCGAAGCGGACGGCGCCGCCGCCGAGGCGCGCGGTGATGCCGTCGAGGCGCAGGCCGCTGGCATCGAAGGTCGCGATGCCGTTGACGTCCTCGAGCGCGTGCGGAAACGACAGCTGCCTGATGCGGCCGTTGGTCAGCAGGGCATTGCCGGCCACCACCGGCGCCGATGCGGTCCCGGTGATGCGCGCGGTGACTTCGGCGCGGCCGGAGCTGCGCAGGTCGGGAAGGAATCCCTGCAGCACCGCGAGGTTGGCCGCGCCATTGGCCTGCAGCGCGAGCGTCTGATCGACCATGTTCACCGAGCCGCCGAGATCGAGCTCGGTGTCGTCACCCACCATCTTCAGCGCCTCGACCTGCAGCACCTGGTGCTCGACGCTCAACCGGATCGGCGATTGATTGTGCAGCCGGTAGTCGAGCAGCCGCAGGTTCACTTCTTCGATGTTCGTGTCGATGCGCAGCGCGTCGGGGTTGTAGAGCTCGCCGACGACGCGAATCGTGCCGCTGGTGATCGCCGACGTGAACGGCGAGAACGTCGGCTGCAGTACGCGCAAGTACGGATCGAGCGACGTGTCGGTGACGCGGAACGACAGCTCCGCATCCATCTCATCGTTGAGCTCGATGCGGCCGGTGCCGGACACCGCCAGGCGGGGTGACGCCGCTTCGAGCTCGTAGGTCATCAGCAGGCCGCGAATCGAGAGGCGCCCGGTCATTTCGCCGATGCCTTCATCGCCGAAGAACAAGTCGCTGGCGCTCCACTTGACGTCGTAGCGCGGCTCTTCGAACGTGCCGCCACCGGTCGCGGTGAAGTCGAGCGATCCATACAACGCCGGGTATCCGGGAAATGCGGTGAGCGTGAGCGTGTCGACGGCGATGCCGTGTCCGGCGACGTCGAATGAATACGTCCCGGCCCAGCCGACGTAGGCGGCGCCGTTCACCGAGCCGCCGCCCTTCTTCATCTCGATGCCGTTCAGCCGGACGCCCTCGCCTTCGAACTGCAGCGACGCGGTCGCTTCCGAGAACGGCTCGTCGTAGGCGATGCCGCGCGCGATCGTCATGCTGCCGAACCCGTGCGGGCCTTCGTAGTCGCCGTAGAGGTGGAAGTCGCCGGTCACCTGCCCGTCGACGTCGTAATCCTGCAGGTCGAACGCGTCGCGGAAATCGGCCACCGGAAACTCGGTCACGCGGATGCGGGCGTCGAATTGCTCGCCGCCGTCGGCGCGCGGATAGCCGAGCGAGAACTGTCCGGTCACGTCCATCCGCGACAGGTCCTTGAGAATCACCGCGCGGCTGATGTTGGCGTACGAGTTTTCGACGACGAAGTCGCCGTCGATTGCGCCCCAGTTCACTTCCCACGCGCGCATTTCCGATCCGGTAAAGCGGCCCTCGATGCGCGGACGCCGGAACGCGCCGAGCATCACGCCGTCGAACTTGCCGACACCGTCGATCGGGATCGCCCGCGTCGGCGCGCCGAACGCGGTCATGATCCCGGCGAGGAAGCGATCGCTCTCCTGCCAGTTGCGGCTCGTCACCCGGAACGGCATCTTCGATCGCTCGCCGTAGGCCGTGGCTCCCTCGAACGCGATGAAGGTGTCCTCGGTGAAGATGCGGCTCGGCTCGAAGCGCAGCGCCTCGGGATCGAACGCATACGTGACGTCACCGGAAACGGCGACCGGTGTCATCGGCGTGTGCGTGCTGAACGGTCCGGCGATCAGGTAACGATCGCGCGCGTCCGACGCTGCGTCGGCGGCGAGCTGCGGTCCCTGCAGGCCTCCCACCGACGTGAACGTGGCCGTGCCCGATCCGCGCCGCTCGGCGTAGCGTCCCAGCGGCCACGACATTTCGTTGTGGCCGCTCGCGCGCCCCGCCAGGCGCATGCCGCGCGTCTCGTAGAAATCCGTCAGCGCATTGAGGTCGACATCGCGATAGTTCACGTCGAACACCGCGCGCGCCGGCTGGTCGCGCTTGCCGAGCGGCGCCATCAGGTACTTGAAGTCGGCCTTGCCGCCGTAGAAATCGGCGGTGGCGCGCGTCACTTCCATCCGATCGCGCACCCACACCACCGATCCCTCGAGATTCGGGAATCGATAGTCGTTGACGCCCGCCAGCGCGCTCGTGAAGTTGCCCTTCAACTCGCGGCCGCCCTTGAACATGTGGAACGTGCCGGTGAAGTGGCCCTCGCCGAAGAGCGTGAACTTGTCGCGCGCGAAGAAAATCTCGCGCTGCTTCGGGAATTGAATCTTCGAATCAATCTGGTACAGCTGCTCCGGAAAATTCCTGAGATCCACGACGCCGGTGAGCTTCGACACGGCGCCGTCGGTGACGAGAGTCATGCGATCGAAGATGACTTTGTTGTCCACGACCTTGAATCCGGCCGTCAGGTCGGCCGACATCGGTTCATATTTCTGGACGACGATCGTGCCGTTCGAGTAGCGCATCTGGCCGCGGTAGTCACCGGACTTGGTGACGATGACCTCGAGATTCGGCGCGACCGCCCGCCAGTCCGATCCGTAGTCGTTGAACACCAGCTCGCCCCGATGAGCGCGGACGTACTGCATTGTGGTAACGACGATGGGCGGTCCCGTCCGCGGCTTGCGCGGCGGCCCGGTCAGGCGAGGAAATGTCTGGCGGCCGTTGGGAAACGACTCGACGATCATCTTCCAGTCGGTCATCTCGATCGATTCGAGCAGCACTTCGCGGTGCAGCAGCGCACTCCACCTCAACGACACGTCGAGGCGCTTGACGACAAGCCACGGCGGCTCGTCGGGAAGCATGCCGTCGATGCGCAGATCCTCGATGACGAACCTGCCGCTGCCGAGATGCACGCCGAGCCGTCCGATCGTCATCTTGCGATCGAGCCACTTGCCGCCCTCGGTTTCCGCGCGCGCTCTCAGCGCCGGACCGAGATCGAGCGTCAGCGTCGACACCACCAGGACCGCGACGATCACGCCGATGGTGACGGCAAACCTCCGGCCGTAGCGATACGCTTTCCGGCCCGCCGCGGCAACGGCGGTCCGCATGCGTCTCACTCGACTCGCTTCCGGAGGAGTGATGTCGGTCATCTTCGAAATCGCGCTACTCCACTATCAGCAACACAGCGCCGGCGTCGACCGATTGCCCTTCGGCGACGGCGACGTCGCGCACACGGCCATCGCGAGCCGCGCGCAGTTCGTTCTCCATTTTCATCGCTTCGACGACTACCAGGCCCTGGCGGGCCTTCACATCGTCGCCGGGTTTGACGAGCACGCGCACGACTTTGCCCGGCATCGGCGCAATGAGGCGCTGCGGCCCCACCGCGTGCGCGGCCGGGCCGTCTTTTTTCTGACGCCCGAACGAGCCCGCCGGGCGGATCTGCACCGGGATGGTGAGGCCGTCGAGATGCACGTCGAAGTCACCGGCAGTCCCGCCTTCGCCAAGGCTACCGCCGGCAGGCTGCCGCGAAGCAAATGCCGCATCGACGGATCGCGACCGTGCGCGCGCACCGTCGAGCTGGACGAGCATCGACACCACGGAATCGTTGATCCGCCGCGCATCGACGATATGCGTGCGGCCATCGAGATCGACGTGCAGGGTGCTGCCCTTTCGGACGATGCTCACGGTGCGGATCTTGTCGCCGATCGCGACTTCGAAAATCATCGCAACGCTTCCGTGCGGCCCGCGTCACGCCAGGGGCTGGCGGCCGGCGCGGCCACGCCGTTGGTCATGGGCCTGGTGAACAGGTGCACCGCGGCGGCGATCGCCGCGAGATCTTCGTGCGTGGAATCGATCGACTGCAGCGGGGCGCGTTGTTTTTCCCCGCCTCCGGCGGGGTCCTTACCCAACTTGCGATCGATAAAACCGGTGTCGAATCGCGCCGCCTTGAAATCGCCGTCTTCGAGCAGCCACTGGAAGAACGGGATCGTGGTGCGGATGCCGCGCACCTGGTATTCCGCGAGGGCGCGGCGCATCCGTTGCATCGCGTGCTCGCGCGTATCGCCCCACGTGATCAGCTTCGAGATCAGCGGGTCGTAAAAGATCGGCACTTCGCCGCCTTCATACGCGCCGCTGTCATCGCGCACGCCAGGGCCTTGCGGCACGCGCAGCCCCTGGATGCGGCCCGGTGACGGCAGGAAACCGTTGTCCGGGTCCTCGGCGTAGATGCGGCATTCGATCGCGTGCGCCTTCGGCGTGAGCAGCGCTTCGGGATCGAGATCGAGACGCTCGCCTCTCGCGATGCGAATCTGCCACTGCACCAGGTCGACACCCGTCACCATTTCCGTGATCGGATGCTCGACCTGGAGGCGCGTGTTCATTTCGAGGAAGTAGAACGACCCGCTCTCGTCGAGCAGGAACTCGATCGTGCCGGCGTTGGTGTAGCCGACCGCCTTGGCGACCGACGCGGCGGCAGTGGTCATGCGGCGCCGCAACTCGGGCGGCACGGCGAGCGACGGGCTTTCTTCGACGACCTTCTGGTGACGCCGCTGAATCGAGCACTCGCGCTCGACGAACGGCAGCACCGTGCCGTGGTGATCGCCGAGCAGCTGCACTTCGATGTGGCGGGGCGACATGATGCGGCGCTCGAGATAGACCGCGCCGTCGCCGAATGCGGATTGCGCTTCCGATCGAGCGGCGCGCAGCGCGCTTGCGAGATCGGCCGGCGACGCGACCATTCGCATGCCCTTGCCGCCGCCGCCGGCCACCGCCTTCAACATCAACGGATAGCCGACGCGCTCGGCGACCTTCTGGACTTCCGCATCGGATGCGCGATCGCTGAGCGGTTCCTGCGTGCCCGGCACGACCGGCACGCCGGCCTTGATCGCCGCCTGTCGCGCGGCAGTCTTGCTGCCCATCAACGTGATCGCTTCCGGTGACGGGCCGATGAACGTCAGGCCGGCATCGCGGCACGCGGTGGCGAAGTCTTCGTTCTCCGCGAGGAAGCCGTAGCCCGGATGCACGGCATCGGCGCCCGCCTGTTTCGCAGCGTCGATGATCGCGTCGATGCGCAGGTAGCTTTCGCGCGGCGCGCTCGGGCCGACCGGCCACGCCTCGTCGGCAAGCCGCACGTGCAGCGCCGAGCGATCGCACTCGGAATACACCGCCGCCGTGGCGATGCCCATGTCGCGGCACGCACGAATCACACGCACCGCGATCTCGCCGCGGTTGGCGATCAGAATCTTCTCCATCAGCCCGAACCGCGTACGATTCTATCCCTTCGACTCGGAATTCGGCGCGATTGCGCCCAATTTCTCGCTCAGGGCAGGCAACTACGAGGAGTTCGGGGCCTATTCGCGGGCGGCGTGAACGACGAAGCGTTTGGGCGCGGAGCCGACGTAGTAGAACGGGTAGCAGGTAATCAACGTCAGGGTGGCGGGGTCCGATTGCGGCGCGAGCACGGACAGATCGTCGGGCATGACGATCGAGGTCCTGGTCACGCGATAACGAAACTCATCGCGCGTGGTTCGGAAGCGAATCTCGTCGCCGACCTTCACGTCCTTCAGCGGACGGAACAGGCCATCGCGATGGCCGGCGATCGCGCTGTTGCCGGCATCCCATGGCATCGGTGTGTCGGGAAGATGGCCCACGGCGCGCTTCAACGTGCGGTCGTCGTCGCCCTCGATCACCGGCGTCGACAATTGCAGCCGTGGCACGTCGAGCATGCCGACCAGCCCTCCGCGAACGATGTTCGGCTTCAGCTCCGCTCTTGCATCGCGCGCGAACGCGGCCGCCTGTTCGGCCTGGAAGCGGCGCGCTTCGACGGTCTCATACGCATACATGCCGAGGCAGCCGAGGCCGAAACCAAGCAGCAGCCACTCGAACAGATGCACGATCCAGATGCCGATCGCCTTCACTGCCGATCCTCGAGCATCTTCTCGAAGTAGCCGTCGCGCGTTCGCACCGTGAGGATGCGGCCGTCTTGCGATCGGACGTACACCTTCACGGTGCGCCGCCGTTGCGCGGCACTGGCGCTGCTCTTCGTCGGCGTGTAGGCCAGGGTGTAGGCGTTGCGAATGTCCTTGGAGATGCGTTCGAACGCCTCCGGCACGTCATCGACGCGGCGCGGTTGAAACGCCTCGCCGCCCGTTGCCCGCGCGAGCCGCCGCAGCAGTCCC
>Ga0310892_10000263_pt1 | contig 14442 bp, 9 predicted proteins | sample C0D1metaG_FD_203747 | JGI IMG/M metagenome (GOLD analysis project Ga0310892, IMG submission 203747) | Lab incubated soil microbial communities from West Virginia University Organic Research Farm, Morgantown, WV, United States - C8D2 | ecosystem: Environmental > Terrestrial > Soil > Agricultural...
ATCGGGCGGTGTGTGAGGAGCGTTGCCAGAATTACTTTCACTGACAGTGTGCGCAGTTTCAGGATGTGACACGGGTATTGGATCCTCCGAGGTTGCCCCGGCGTTTATGCCGATGCGACTGGCGCGTTGTAGGAGTTGGTGTGCGCGGTTGCCCTGACCGGCTGCGAGCGCGGCATAACCGAGGACTCGGTTTCGTTCGGCGAGCGCATCGAGCGTCACTGGTGCTTCCATTGCGCTAAGCGTCTCCGCTACCTGCTTGAGCTTTCCGAGACCCACCAATGCACGGATTCGCAGTAATACAAACCTGTCTCGCCAGTAAGGGTCATTCGTTTCCGCCGCCTTCTCAACCGCTGACAGCGACTCATATTCAGCGAGATCCCAACGGCGCTCGCGCTGCAATAGGCGAATGCGTGTCTCCGAGAGCATGAACGATGCCCAGCGTGTCTGGAGATCGGGCGGTACAGACACAATTAAACGATCAATCTCTCGGAGAATTTCCCTCGCGTCACTCAACCGATTTTGCCGAATCAGTACGTTCGCCTGAGAGTCGAGTGCCGCAACGACGATTTCAAGATCGTCACTGCACTTTGCTAGCACTGTGGCTATCGAGTGTGTTGCAGCCTCGAAATCCCCCCTGCTTTGAAGCGCATGAGACAAATTGATAAGCCCAGCCAACTCCGTCCGTACGTGTCCCGAAAGGGCGGCGCAGTCTATTGCCAGCCGCGCCTGGGCAACGGCGCCAGACGGATCACCACTCAAAGTACTAACAATCGATAAACCCAGGTGCACCCTCCCTTGTAGCCACGCGTTGGGGAACGCCTTAAGGAGGGAATGCGCCGCATTCAGATGCCGCTCGGATTCCTTTGGACTGTACCGAGACGCCTCGACGCGCGCAAAATGAAGGCGGAGTGCAATCATCAAGTGTGGATCGCCTGTGCTCGCGATAGTGCGACGGACATCACGCAACAAAGGAACGATTGCCGTATCCGCATCCGCCACAAGGCGCAGAAGACCCAGTTGGGTTGTCGCCAGAACTATTGCGTCGCCACTTCGATCCGCCGTCGAAACCGCTTGCCGGATGTGCTCGAGGCTACTTTCAAAGTGTCCCGTTTCGAAGTCCACCATGGCCGCAATGTACGCAACCCTTGCCGTCAAGCGGACGGGCAACGACTCTCGCAATAGTTGTCTGCTGAGGCGAGAGGCGAGTGCGTGCTGACCGGTTTGGTATAGCAACTCGGCTCGTAGTGCGTCGAAACGGGAAGGCTCCAATGGCCGAATCGTCCTCGTCCCGTCATCAAGAAGTGACAATGCTCTACTAAAATGCCCGGCCCGGACCTCAGACTCGACAAGCGGTAAGGCGGACTGCAAGGGCACCTCAGTGAATGGATTCCGGCGACTTACCAACATGGTTGGTTTTACGGGCGACCTCTTGGTCAGCGTCCCGTTTGGCAGCTAGTACTAACTCGTCGAGTGAATCGCTGACATCTGGCATGTTGGCCAATGTGACGTGGCCCCTCAATCTTCTTTCAGGCCTCAACTCGAGAGACAGCTCCTCTATTGCTATTCTGAGACGCCGCACCAGCAGTTCGCCGTCGCCAGACTCGATGGGCCGATGAATGATCACGTACTGATCGCGCTTGTAGCGGAAACAGATATCTGTAGCTCGAAGATGATGTCTAAGACACTTACTTATTGCGTTCTCCGTATTATCCACCGATGGCGATTGGTCACTCTCCTGTGCAGCGATTGTGACAACTATCACACATACACCGAAGTTGCAGTCGTCAATATAAGGCGCTTCTCGTTCCTTGACCGCTAACGCCACAGCCTCCAAGCCTCGGGCTTTGCGGCGCTGAGTTATTCCCTGCAGTGACGGAGAAATCTGTCTAGCAATTACTTCTACGATCCGCTGATGATCTTCGCTGAATGCCTGCTGACCATGTGAATACAGGGACAAGACCCCGACGAGCGACTGACCAATCACGAGAGGCGCGCTGAGGCAACTTCGGAGTCTTGGTGTTACGGACCGCGCGACATCTCCCAGATCAAGTACTGGATCGGAGTTACGGATGCTTTGTTTGTGTGCACCGACCCAGCCAGTTAGGCGTTGTCCCAGAGGAATTCTTAGGCCGTTGAAGACTACCGAATGCTCGTCAGACACGTAACTCGCAACTAGCTCTGCGGCTTCCTGGTCGTGCAAGTACAAAACAGTTAAAGAAGACGGAACGAGCCGGCGCAAGTGCCGCAGAACAATGTCACCCACTTGTGATAGGTCGGAGGCGTCTCCTAAGTTTCGCCCTAGCTCGAAAAGTATCAGCATCTCCTCTCCACTGGCGGTGATGTCCTCCAGCGGATTCACGTCAGGTATAGCAGAGTGAGAAGGAAGCGCACTGTTCATAAGGTTAGTGAACGAAGACTTCTCAGACAATTCCTCAGTTATGAGGCCGCCTTGGCCGTGAATCCTAGTAAAATCGTACATGTGCCCACGGCGCTCCGATAAAATTCGTAATGCTTCTTTGTCCGACAGACGAGGACGGTAAGGCCGATCCGATGTTAATGCGTCGTAGCAATCAACGACGGACAGAATTCGCGCGCCGATTGGAATAGATGCTCCCTGGAGTCCATCAGGATATCCGGACCCATCCCAGCTCTCATGATGATGTCGGACAATCGGAACGACTGGATAGGGAAAATCAATCGACGATAATATGTCAGCCCCTACACTAGCGTGCAATTTCATCTTATCGAACTCTGCCGCCGTCAACGGGCCTGGCTTATTCAAGATGTACTCTGGAACTGCCAACTTACCCATGTCATGTAGTAGCGCTGCAGCCTCTATTGCTCGGATCTGTGCGGAATCCTTCACACCCATCGCCCGAGCCAGTCTTACGGCGTGAGCCTGAACACGCCGTATGTGCCCGTGAGTGATTTGATCTTTGGCGTCGATTGCCATCGCAAGCGTTTCGATCGTCGACAGGTAAAGATCATTTAGTTCCTTAAGATGTCGATGCGCGTCATCGACGCGTCCCATTGCAGTCTTAAATGTGAGATATGAGATTAGTAAGAGCGGCAGGAGAATACCTATCACCCTGGCAAATTCGAACTGAGGTTGTGCAGGTTGAAGATACGGTAGTAGAAGTGCGGCAACTGAAGCGCCGCTAAAGTAGTTTAGAGAAAGCCACAAGAAACTTTCACGCCAGACAGAGAACGCAGAAATCTTCTTTTCAAGAGCAACCGCCCAAGCCACTAGGACGCTGTTCAGCAGAAAGTAGAGTACGGACAATACCAATATCGGTACAAGTAGAGGAAGAATCGGCTGTGGGTGCTTCGCTAATGGTTGAATGGCAGCCAAAGCATAAAAGCTGTGAGCAGCGATCCAGATTGCTACGGCTGGAGCGGCTACATTGAAAAGAATGCGTGAGACTTGCCGAGGTCCTTTCTTTTGCCAAAGCGAAATCACCAAAGAATCCAAGACTACAATCATGGTTGCCGCTGCCGGTCCGAACAATAGGACGGCGGCAAACACGAAAATCTCGGAGACCGATAGTCTCGCCGGAATGGCGGGAATTCGTACTGTGAAAGACCCTGTTAGAAGGGTAAGGCCAGCTAATATGGACCAGTGATAGCTGACAGGATCTTCCTGCAACACGTACATGGAATGCAGAAGAGCAATCGCGCCGACCGCAATCACGGCACCAACGTACAGACGCGCACCTTTGGACAATCGCTCTTCTTTCATTGTTCTACTTGCCTGACCGCACAGTATAAGTCAGTCGCCCCAAACGATTAAACGCATTTTAAGCTCCCTTAATGTAACGTTGGTATTTCTCGTCGTTGCACACAACTACTCGTCTCGTTGTACTTCTCCCCAAACTATGGTTTCGCCCCAGACGATGGTTTCACCCCAGACAATGGTCTCTCCCCAAACAATCGTCTCGCCCCACACGATGGTCTGTGCCAATGACTCTTTGCCGATCACCGTAACTCTGGCTTCACTTTGCACGTTTGCTTCGCCCCAAACGATGGTTTCGCCCCAAACGATGGTTTCGCCCCAAACAATCGTTTGCGGAACCAGAATCACCGTACCGAGGCTCGAGTAATTAGCGACTGACTGAATTGCGGTGTCTGTTAGACACGCAATCTTCGACATCCTGACCGTCTCTCCCCCAATCGTTGTCTCCACCGGGCTCGCACTTGGGGCCAGACTCAGTGCGACAGCGGCGGCGGCATTGACGCTGCCGGCGCCCGCCTCGATGAGACCTGCCCCGGAAACCGGTGAACTCGTCACCTGCAGCAGTAGCTTGACGTCGGCGGGCGTGAGCGACGGATTGGCCTCCAGGAGCAGGGCCGTCACCCCGGACACTTCTGCTGCCGCCATGCTGGTTCCGCTGAACTGGATATACGCGTTTGCGCCGCGGCCGGCGACGATGCGCTCGGGATAGGTCTGGACCAGGTACGATCCCGGCGCGGCCGCCGCGACGATCTTGTTGCCAGGCGCCACAAGGTCTGGCTTCATCAGGCCATCGATCGCCGTCGGTCCCCGTGAGCTGTAGGTCGCGACGACGTCGTCGGACCGTTGCACGGTTGTGCCGGTGTTCAGTGCGCCGACGGTGAGGGATGACGGACAGCTGCCCGGCGCCATGACGGCCCCGGCGATCGGCCGGCCGTCCTCCGTTTTTCCGAGATTGCCCGCGGCGGCGACGACGACCAGTCCGGCATCGACGGCGCGCTGGACGGCATGGCACAGCGGGTCGTCGCGATAGGATTCGAAAACCGGACGGCCGAGCGACAGATTGATGATCCGGAGCGCGTGCGACGCTTTGTGTTCGATCGCCCAATCAATGGCGTTGATGACGTCGCTGGTGTCGCCCGACCCCTCGGGCCCGAGCACCTTCAGGCTCACGATGTGAGCGCCCGGCGCGACCCCGGAGTAGTCGCCGGTTTCGTCGGTGCCCGCGATAATCCCGGCGACGTGCGTGCCGTGCCCGAATCGATCGGCCGCAGTGCCCTTCTTGGCGGTCAAATCGAGCGCCTCGACGAGGTGACGGCGAATCGCCACGTGCTCGCCGGCGACTCCTGAGTCGATGACGGCGACACCGACACCCTGTCCAGTAAAACCACGGAGGCCAGCGATACCTTGCCAGACTTGCGGCGCGCCGGTGGCCTCGGTCGCCGTCGCGATCATCCGCTGCACGCGCACATCGCCGGAGAGATGCGCCACGCTGGGGTCGCTGCTCAGCGCGTCCAGCTGATCGCCAGTGACCTCGAAGACAGCGCCGCCTCGAAGCAGTTTCTTGATGGTTGCGCCGTACCGTTGCGCGAGCGACTGAATTGTCGTTTCGGTTCCCGAGATGATCACGCTCGTGGCGCCCGTACTGCCTGTGGCGAGTCGCGCTTCGAGATCTTTCGAGAGACGGGCGCGATGCGGACCGGCGTGGACGACCGCAGGAGCGAGCGCAAGTGAGAGAATCAGCGCGGGACCAGAGATCCGGCGGGCGAACAGAGACGAGAGTTCGATCATGGCCAGGTTCTCATGGGATCGCAGGGTGTGGCGGCTGCTGAGGCACGCGTCATGCCAGAGTTTGGTGGGTACGGAGGGTTTAGTAATTTCGTGGGAATCCAAGGCACAACGGAGAACTCTTTGATGCACTGTGACCGCTCAAAAGCCGGACTTCTGTGGCGATTGAAGCTCATTCCGGTTAAAGCCGAAGAGATGGTGAGCCAATCCGTTGGCCGGTAGTACCGCTACGCCCGTCGGGTATGGCATACCCGCGCCAAATGCCCGTAAATTCACACTTTTTTAAGGATGGCCAATAAATTGGCCGGTTAGGTCATCTGTGGCCGGAAAGCTCTCGAAATCGTTGGTCATCGGGGCGATCGTCGCGGCGATCGCGCTCGCGACGTATTTTGCGCGACGGCCATCGACGACGGGAACGGCGACGACACCATCCTCCGATGGACGTGTGGGTGCTGCGGTTCGAGGCGGCGAACTCGTTGCCTCACTCCGCGCAGAGCCAACGACGCACAATCGCTATGTTGATTACAGCGCGCCCGGCGAAGTGCTGGCTCTCCTGACGCACGCGACCCTGGCGCGAGTCAATCGCACCAACGACACGCTGGAACCCTGGCTGGCGGAGAGTTGGACCGAATCGCCTGATCACCTGACCTACACGCTCAAGTTGCGTCAGGGCGTGCTGTTTTCCGACGGGACGCCGTTCACATCTGCCGACGTCGCCTTCTCCTTCCGCGTGCTCTACGATCCCCGAATCAAATCTCCGTTGGCGACCGACACGCTCGTCAATGGAAAGCCGCTGCTGGTCGAGGCGCCCGATCCAGCGACGGTAATCGTCCGACTGCCGTCGTTGTTTGCCCCGGGACTCCGGCTCGTTGACGGAGTACCAATCCTGCCGCGACACCGCCTCGAGCGGGCGTTTACCGAAGGAAAGTTCAATGAGGCCTGGTCGGCGACCACGCCCGTCAACGAGATCGCCGGCCTCGGTCCGTTCGTCCTGACGGAACACACATCAGGCGAGCGCCTCGTTGTCACTCGAAACCCGCACTACTGGCGCAAGGACGCCGCCGGCGTCGCGTTGCCGTATCTCGACAAGCTGACAGTGGTGTTTGCGAGTCAGGCGAGCGAGGCGTTGAAGCTGCAAGCCGGCGAGATCGATTTGATGACCAATGCCGACATTCGCTCTGACGATTATGCCGCCTTCAAGCGCGCGGCCGATCAAGGACGCGTACGGTTAATTGACGGCGGATTGGCGCTCGATCCGAATCTCCTCTGGTTCAATCTCACGCCCGCGCATGCGAAGGCGCCGGCGAGCCGTTTGTTTCAACAAAAGGTCTTTCGCCAGGCCCTCTCGTGCGTCGTCGATCGTCAGGCGATTGTGAATACTGTGTATCTTGGTGCGGCGGTTCCGATTTACGGACCTGTGACGCCGGCGAATCGCACGTGGTTTGCTGATGTGCGGCCTGCGTGCGAGCACGATCTCGCGCGCGCCCGCGAATTGTTTGCGGCCGCTGGTCTCAGCGATCGGAACGGGGACGGAATTCTCGACGATGCGGCGGGAAAACAGGCGCGCTTCTCGATTCTCACCCAGGCAGAGACCATCCGCGCGCGTGTCGTCGCCGTCGTCCAGGAACAGTTACGTCAGGCGGGAATCGTGGTCGATATCGTGCCGCTCGATCAGGGCGCACTCTTCGCGCGCTTCGCAAAGGGGGACTTCGATGCGATCTACTACGGCATTCAGTCAAGTGCCATCGATCCCGCATTGAGTCCAGGATTCTGGCTGAGTTCCGGCGATTACCATTTCTGGAATCGAAATCAAAAGTCGCCGGCGACCGATTGGGAGCGTCGCATCGACGACTTGATGCGGCAGCAAGCGGAGACCTTCAACCTCGAAGAGCGACGACGGCTGTTCACCGAAGTTCAACGCATCTTCGTCGAGGAGATGCCGGCGATTTATTTCGTTACACCCAAAGTGACCCTCGCGGTCAGCGCTCGGGTGGTCAACCCGCAGCCGGCGCCTCAGATTCCACAGCTACTCTGGAGTGCAGACTCCCTCGCGGCTCGCCACTGAGGCGCCACGTGCGTAATGGTTTTCGGCGCTATTTCTTTCGCCGCGTCGGTTTCGCTCTCCTCCTGATCTTTGCCGTCTCGTCAGCATCGCTGCTGCTCGCACGGCTTGCACCCTCGGATGATGTCTTCGCTGCCGATCGCGTGATTCTCGCGGCGGAGCGGCACCGTCTCGGTTTGGACAAGCCACTCTTCGAGCAATACATGGACTGGCTGGGGCGAAGCCTCCGATTCGATTTCGGAGAGTCACTCAGGTTTCGGCGGCCGGTCGCCGCGCTGATTCGGGAGCGCGCGGGCAGAACGGCGTTACTTGGCTTCTCGGCCCTGGCGCTGGCAACACTCGTCGGCATACCGCTTGGCGTCTTGACCGGAAGCCGGCCAGGCGGCGTGTTGACGTCCGCCGTGCGACTCGCATCGATCGCGGTGCTGTCGCTTCCATCGCTCGTCACGTCGCTGGTTCTCCTCCTCATCGCCGCGCGCACCGGATGGTTTCCGGCCGGAGGATTGCCAAGCGTTTCCGCCGACGCCGGCACGCTTGAATCCATCTTGACGGTTGGACGGTACCTCTTCCTTCCGACACTCGCTCTCGCGTTACCGATGGCCGCAGCACTCGAGCGATTGCAGTCACGGGCCATTCGCGAGTCGTTGACCGAGCCGTGCATCGTCGCCGCGTTCGCTCGCGGCGTGCCGCGCCAGCGGGTCGTCTGGCGCCACGCATTCCGTCTGGCGCTGAAGACCGTGCTGGCGATCTACGGAATCATGATCGGCACCGCGCTCAGTGGATCCTTTGTCGTCGAGATCGTGATGGCGTGGAGGGGTCTTGGTGATCTGATGTACCAGGCGCTCCAGTCGCGCGATCTCTATCTCGTCGCGGGCTGTGCGGCAGCAGGGTCGTGCGGGCTCGCGTTCGGCATCCTTTTATCTGATCTCGCACTGGCAGCGGTCGACCCGCGTGTGGAGGATGTGGTGTGATCGCGTGGACCACGCGCGCCGGACTCGTTGGACTGTCGACGGTGGTGATCGTAACCGCTGCTGCTCGATTCATCGCGCCGCACGATCCGGCAAGGCAGTTTCCGGATCTGGCGTTTGCGCCGCCGATGCTCCCGCGCGTGCTCGACGACTCCGGTCAGCTGCATCGACCCTTCATCTATCCTCTCCGGGTCGTCGATCGGCTGGAGCACAGATTTGGCCAAGATCGATCGCGGCCAGTTCCGCTCGAGTGGTTCACGCAAGGACGCCTTGTCACGACCTCCGAGGACGGTCCGTGGCTGCTCCTTGGCGCTGACGCGCTCGGCCGTGATGTCTTCGCGCGGATGCTGCGCGGCGCGCAGATGTCCTTGGGTGTTTCGGTCGTTGCTGCAGCGCTGGCGCTAATCCTTGGCGCGGTGATCGGGTCGGTTGCGGGATTTGTTGGCGGAAAGTGTGACGCTGCCCTTATGCGCGTGGCCGATTTCGTCCTCGTCCTGCCGATCATTTACGTCGTTATCGTTCTGCGCGCGACAATGCCCCTGGTCCTGTCTGCGACAGAGGTGTTCTGGACGATGACGGTGATCCTCGGCGTTGCCGGATGGCCGTTCCCGGCGCGGGGCGTCCGCGCGGTGATCGCGCTCGAGAGAAAGAAGGAGTACGCAGAAGCTGCACACGCGATGGGCGCCGGTTGGTTGCGGATTCTGCTTCGCCATCTGCTCCCCGCCGCCAGAGGCTTCCTGACGGTCCAGGGGACCCTCCTGCTTCCAATGTTCATCCTGGCGGAGGCGACCCTTTCGTACGTCGGTTTCGGTTTCGCGGAACCGACGCCCAGTTGGGGGGTTATGCTCCATGAAGCGGCAGAGGCCGGGATTCTTTCCGAAGCACCCTGGCTGCTGGCTCCAGCCGCCGGAATCGTAATGTCCGTCCTCTGCTTACACCTGGTTTCAACCGGTGTGACTGCCGCCAGCGAGACCAGGGCAGTAAACACTTAAAATCCAATAACTTACAGATTCAATTTTGGAACACACCTGTCTCAGTGCGGAACACCGGAATTGCAGCCATTTCCATTAGTTTTTTTTGGTCAGACACACTTAACGCGTTTCGATGTCTCGTAACGGAGCATTGTTTCATGGCTGGAACGATGCTTCAGCTGTGAACCACGAACTCAGATACACGAATAACCCAATATCAATCAATAGTTTAATGCCATTGACTGCCAGTCATGCTTGGGCTGGCCCTCCCCTTGCTCTGCCGTAAGTGCACTCGATCTGTCGGCTAGGACTTTTTCGAAAGGTGTGTCAGTGGCGCGATGGTGTTCGGTATTTCGAGGGGGGCTGGCAGCAATGCTGGTCTGCGCCTTGTCGGGAGCGGCGCCTGCGAACGCCGACCCCGGCGGGAAGACTCCCAAGCTGGACAAAGTAATCAAAGAGCTCGCCTCCAAAGGCAAAGGCGACGGGTTGGTACAGGTCATCGTCCTCCTGAAGCCAGGTTGGAGCGTGGACGTCGAGGCGACAAGGCTCGGCGGGATACTGGGTCGCAGCTTGAATATCATCAACGGCAAAGTCGTTCAGTTGCCCAAGGGTCAACTGAAGAAACTTGCCGACTATCCAGGCGTGGATCGCATCGTCTATGACCGTCCAACCGCGGGTGAAATGAACCGCGTGGCGGTTACGGTCGGTGCCCGCGCCGTGCAGCAGACGTACGGTTACCGCGGCGCCGGCATTGGCGTGGCGGTCATCGACTCTGGGATCACGACGTGGCACGACGACCTGACTTACCAGGGCTCGTCCTGGCTCGTGAAGACGAAGAACGGACAGCGGGTTGCCGCGTTCGTCGACTTCGTCAACGGGCGCACGTCGCCGTACGACGACAACGGCCACGGCACGCACGTGGCGGGAATCATTGCCGGCAACGGCTACGATTCTCTGGGCGTTCGCGCCGGCATCGCGCCTGATGCGCATCTCCTCAGCCTGAAGGTCTTGGACCAGAACGGCCGTGGCGTCATCAGCAACGTGATCGCGGCGCTCGACTGGGCCGTTTCGAACAAGTCGGCGTTCAACATCCGCGTTGTCAACCTCTCAGTCGGCGCTGCGGTCACCGAATCGTACAAGACGGACCCGCTGACGCTCGCTGCCAAGCGCGCGGTCGACGCGGGACTCGTCGTTGTGACGGCGGCGGGGAATCTGGGCAGGAACAGTCTGGGGCAGACACAGTACGGCGCGATCGGCGCGCCGGGCAATGCGCCCTGGGTTATCACGGTTGGCGCGTACAGCCACGAAGGCACGGTCGTACGCACTGATGACGTGATGGCCGGGTTCAGCTCACGCGGTCCCTCCGCCTACGATTACGAAGCCAAGCCGGATCTTGTCGCGCCTGGCGTCGGCGTCGTTTCACTGAGCGATCCGGGCGGCCTGATGTACTTGACCAAGCCGACGGCCCTCCTCGGTGGGATTCTGGGCGGCACGCAGCCGTACTTCAGCCTGAGCGGCACGAGCATGGCGTCACCGGTCGTGGCCGGCAGCGTCGCGCTGATGCTTCAGGCGAACCCGTCGCTGACGCCGAACCTTGTTAAGGCGATTCTCGAGTACACCGCGCAGGTGTATCCGGGATACGACTACCTGACGCAAGGCGCGGGCTTCCTGAATACGAAGGGAGCAGTCGACCTCGCGCGCTTCTTCAAGACGGCCCAGCCCGGACAAGCCTATCCGCATCCGAGCGAGTGGAGCCAGTCGCTCAACTGGGGCAACCATCGCATCACCCAGGGCGTCATCAAGCCGAACGCGAATGCGTGGAAGCTGGACGTGACCTGGGGAGCCTCCAGGACCGTCACGGGCGCCAACATCGTCTGGGGCACGCTGTGCAAGAACAACTGCAACAGCCAGACGTGGTCCTTGCTGGACTTGGAAGACAACATCGTCTGGGGCACCGCTTCAGCCGAGGAAGACAACATCGTGTGGGGCACGTTCGCCGCACTTGATGAAGACAACATCGTCTGGGGCACGCTGGCCGGCGACGAAGACAACATTGTGTGGGGCACCGCCTGCGGTGGCGCGAACTGCACCAACACGGTCTGGGGCACCGCTTCAGCCGAGGAAGACAACATCGTGTGGGGCACGGCCGCCCTCCTGAATGTGGTCTGGGGCACAAGCGGCGACATGTTGGCTGGCGCCTGGGGCACAGCGGCGGACGAGGACAACGTCACGTGGGGAACTTCGGGCTCCGACGATCCGCTCTTCGACGATCCAATGACACCGCCCTTCAACTACGACGAGTCGGTGTACGACAACCTGTTTGGACCGGGCACGCTGGAACCGGTCTCGTCCTCATCAACTACAACGACCACTACCGTTCCAGGCGGGATCGGAGGGGTACTCTAATGGAAAAGATGCCATTCCGAGACGCCGAGGGTGTTATGGACGTTAACGCAGTAATTAATGCGGCACGTGCGACGACGACGGAAACGAACTGGCGCCAGGCGCTGCCGGTTCTGACAGGCTCGATGGTGACGCTGCGGGAGCTGCGGCTCTCGGACGCGCCGTCGCTTCTGGCGATGCTCGCGACGGAAGAAGTCGCGCGCTTCATTTCGCCGCCGCCGACAACGGTAGAAGGGTTCGAGCGCTTCATCGCGTGGACCCATCGTGAGCGCGCAGCAGGTAACTACGTTTGCTTCGGTGTGGTGCCGCACGGCATGGACACCGCCATCGGCATCTTCCAGGTCCGGCAGCTCGAGCCGGGATTTGGTACCGCCGAGTGGGGCTTCGCCATCGGGTCGGCGTTCTGGGGCAGCGGAGCTTTCATCGACGGCGCGAAGATGGTTGTGGACTTCGCGTTCGACACTATCGGGACGCACCGCCTCGAGGCGCGTGCTGCGGTCGCGAACGGTCGCGGCAACGGCGCGCTCCGAAAGGTTGGGGCACTGCAGGAAGGCGTCCTGCGGAAATCGTTCCTGCGCAATGGCGAGTATCTCGACCAGACGCTGTGGACGATTCTCGATGAAGACTGGAGACGGGCCAAGTCCGTGTGGGGTCCTCGGGTTCACTAGAACGCGAGCCGGCTTCGGCCGGCCGCGTTCCCACTTACGGTCCGGAGGGGACCAAACCGGAAGCGGGCACTGCCCGCTTCCGGTTTTTCTTTTGTGGTACGCTCCACTTCGAATGCGTTTCGCCTCTGTGTTTCCGCCAATGCCGACACCTTTCGACCACATGGGTGAGGTCGATACCACAGCCATTGCCTTCAACGTCGACAAATGGATGGACGCCGGTCTTGGCGGAATCGTCGCGCTCGGAACGAACGGCGAGTCGGGCTTGCTCGATGACGATGAGTCCGACCAGGTCGTCGCCGCGGTTCGAGACAAAGTCCCTCGCGATCGTGTCCTCATTGCGGGTACTGGTCGCGAATCGACGCGGGCGACGATCGCGGCGACAAAGCGCGCCGCATCGCTGGGTGCCGATGCGGCGCTCGTGCGTACGCCGTCATTCTTCAAACCACAGTGTACGCCGCCGCTTCTCATTCGACACTACACTGCCGTTGCGGATGCCTCACCGATTCCGGTGCTGCTCTACAGTTTCCCGGCAGCGACGGGCGTGGCATTCTCGCCCGACAGCGTGGCGAGGCTTGCCGAGCACAAAAACATTATCGGGATGAAGGAGTCAGGCACTGATGCGGCGCTCTTCGCGCAGTTTGCTGACGTCGTGCCGTCCTCCTTTGCGATGCTCGCGGGCACGGGCACCGTTTTCTATTCGGATCTCTGCCTCGGCGCGGTCGGCGGAATCCTCGCGGTGGCGGCGGTTGCGCCAGAGATCTGCCTGCGGCTGCTCAACGCGGTGCAGAAGGGGCAGCATGCTGAAGCGCGCCAGCTTCAAAAAGAAATGGCACCACTCGCTCGACTGGTGACGTCGGGCTTTGGCGTGCCTGGACTGAAAGCCGCCCTCGATCTCGCCGGATATAAAGGGGGCAATCCGCGTCCGCCTCTCGCGCCGGCGACGCCCGAGGCGCGAGAGCAGATTCGCGCGGAGCTCGCGCGTTTCGTCGCGACAGTCTAGCGGCGAGTTGCCCATGCGAAAGATCCGTCGCGCGCTGCTGGTAATCTGCGCGATTGCCGTAGGCGCGGCCGCATTCATCTACATCACGTTACCGGATGTTCGTTCACTCAGGACGTCGAACCCGCAGACCACCGCGTTCATCGATCTTCGGGCGCGTGAAGCGCACGCCCGCGGTCAGCAGGCGAAGCGTATCCAGAAATGGGTCGACTACGCGCGCATTTCACCGAACCTGAAGCGCGCGGTGCTGGTCACCGAAGACAGCCGTTTCTGGACGCACGAAGGGATCGACTTCGACGAGTTGAAGGAATCGATGGAAGTCAACATCGAGCGCATGGAATTCGCGCGCGGCGGTAGCACCATTACGCAGCAGCTGGCAAAAAACCTCTATCTGTCACCCTCGAAGAATCCGGTGCGTAAAGTGCGTGAGTTCCTCATCGCGCGCCGACTCGAAGCCGAGCTTTCGAAGCAGCGGATCCTCGAGTTGTATCTCAATCTGATCGAATGGGGAGACGGCATTTACGGCGCGGAGGCGGCCGCACGCACATACTTCCACAGGTCAGCGACCGATCTATCGGCTTCGGAGTCGGCGCTACTGGCTGCCGCGATCACCAATCCGCACATCCTTAGTCCCGCGCACCCAAGCGCGCGACTGCTTCGCCGTCAGAAGATGGTGATGCGACGCATGGGTGCTGTGACGCCTCCACCGGTTGTTGCCGGACCTGTGGTTCCGCCGCCCGGCACGTCGATGCCGGATCTTCAGCCCCTTCCAGACTTGCCAGTCACATCAACCCCGGCCGACGTGTTACCGGGTCAACCGACGCCGGTTCCGAAAGCTCCCGGAAGCAAGCCGCC
>Ga0310892_10000268_pt1 | contig 14315 bp, 9 predicted proteins | sample C0D1metaG_FD_203747 | JGI IMG/M metagenome (GOLD analysis project Ga0310892, IMG submission 203747) | Lab incubated soil microbial communities from West Virginia University Organic Research Farm, Morgantown, WV, United States - C8D2 | ecosystem: Environmental > Terrestrial > Soil > Agricultural...
TAATACAAGAATTAATCGCTTTCATATTAAACCTGGGAAAAACTTATTGTATACCCCTATTACAAAGTTTGTGAGCATTGCCTGGTATATCTATAGTTTACGTTCCCTCCAATAGAAAATAAGAATTAGATTCTATACTATCTACAATTCATTCACTGAACTATTCAGCAAAAAATATACCATCGTCTAATTTCCCACATGGGGTCTTCTTATATATCGGATGAGGTTTTAATAAATCGATGTCAAACAATTTTGAAAAAAATTTGAAACGAAATGTCAATAATCTTAACATCCTATTATTTTTGGGATTGGGATTGGGATTTATAGCTCTCAACGTTATAAGCATGGAACCTATAGGCGTATTTGCCCAAGCCACGCTTTCCGACCAAGACAATAAAACTCAATTAGCTTCTCTCAATAATACTTTATTTGTATCGGGTTCTGCAACGGACAAAGTGAAAACTGATTTGGTAACTATCTCGATTGGGGTACAATCTACAAATCAATCTGTAACTGATGCAGTAACTTCAAATTCGAAAATAGCAAACGAAATAATCACTAGTTTAAGAGATAATGGCGTCAAAGAAAATGAGATCAGTACATCTCAGTATACAATTCAACCTAATTTCAATTTTACAGAATCAGGAATTAGTGTACAAACAGGGTTCACAGTGTCTAACATATTGACGATTCAAAGTCCTAACTTTGATAATATTTCATCCTGGATTGATTCTGCAGTTAATGCAGGAGCCAATACCATCAATGGAGTGGATTTTAGAATTTCTGACAAGTCATTGGAAAGTGTTACAAATGCGCTCATAGAGCAAGCTATTATTAACGCCAGACAAAATGCAGAGGTAGCCGCTTCGGCAATAGGGTCTGCAATCGTCGGTATCAAATCAATATCAGTTAACACGGATGGCTTCAACCCCGTGCCTTTTAACGATCAGATTATGCAGAAATCGTTTGCATCTGTTGTGACCTCAACCCCAATTCTCCCAGGACAGCAAGAGGTTTCTGTCACAGTGCAGATAACCTACTTGCTTAACTAGGGGCTATTAACACTCTATTTTTCATTATTTAAGAAGATTAAGATATAGCAAACTATTGTGCGCGAGCAATCTGAATTGTCATAGTCCAACCTCTTCAACCTTTTTGTAAAAATAAATTTCTTTTTTTTCAAAATATTTTAATGAAATGTAATTTGTACTAAAAAACTTTGAGGTAAGAGTTGCCTATTCAACTTAACCAAGTGTTAACGTAATTGCTGTTTCCCCCATTCGAACTCTTATTTATTTTCCTTTTTTCTATACTGAATCTCAATTTTCTTCTAATGTCTCAATGTTATATTTGGGACAATGTATAAGATTAAGAGATATTAACAAGATAAACACACTGTCTGTCAAATAAGTTAATTGTTATTCCATATGATATTGAAATTCTAAAGTATCGAAACACTTGAATATTTCTATCGGTGGAGCAAACCGGTCGAAAAGACAATTTACAATTCAAAAATCATTAGACTCCAAATTACGGTAACAAGAAGGCCCTAGTTTTATTGATTCAACGGTGACCTCAAATGTAAATCCGATGACGCGTAAAGAGATTTCCATTAAATAATAATGATGTATATGTAAACGCAAAAGGCGAATTCATAGTTGATAAAAAAATATCCTTGAGATTTTTTAGGAGGGTGATGTAAAAATCAATTTTTTGAACTATGATATATGAAACTCCCATGGCGACTTTTCAAATACCAAATCACTTTATCATTATCGATAAGAAAGTTAATTTTATCAGGATATATCTGGCAAAAGCAAAGGGTATAGGAAGATTGTAAACACCGATATCATGATAATTGCAAAAACGGTGAGTACAATTCCATTTTTAATCATCTCGTTGATCTGTATTTTGCCTTTTTCATAAACTAGTGCATTTGGAGGAGTCCCCATTGGCAGGAGGAACGCAAGGGAACTAGATAGCGTAATCGCAGCAAGAAAAGGTAATGGAGGCCAGTGATTGATTGAAGCCATGCTAGCAACAACGGGTATGAATATAGCTGCCGTTGCAGTATTTGACATGGTATTACCAATAATCATTGTAATAGAAACAATAATTATTACTATTACTGGGAAGGGTAGAATACTTAATACCGATAATTTGGTCCCCAGATAATCAGCAAGGCCTGATGTTGTAAACGCCAATGACAGGGAAATTCCTGCACCAAGGATAAACAAAACGCCTAGCGGGACTTTTTGTACATCCGACCAGTTTAGAAACTTTTCGGTTCTATTTTTTGGTATCACAAAAAGCGATACACCGCCAAGAATTGCAATTACTGCAGTTTCAATATATGAATCATCACCAGCCCAATAAGGAGCTGCGAACATCAAGACCAAAACGAAGATTAAAATGATTAAAGATGCCTTTTGCTCTCCTGTAATTTTTCCTAACTTTTCTTTTTCAGCGACAATTATCTTTTTGATGAGCATTTCATCCATTTGCTCCTTTCTAACTTGACTTGTGAAGTATATTATGGATATCATCAACATCGTAAATGCCAGTGGTGCAGCTACTGAAGACCAGGCGCCGAAAGTAATCGTCTTGTCAAATAACTCATGTACTATTTCTGCATACATAAGATTAGGAGGAGATGCAATGAGTGTTGTAATACTTCCAATTGAAGAGGAAAATGCAACACCTAGTAAAAGCATGACTTTAAACTTTGTACTGACTTTAATACCATTATCAGAAAGCAAGGACAAAATGGAAAAAACCATTGGAATGATCAGAATAGCAACCGTCGTACTCATAATAACCGTGGAAATTAAAGCCGTACAGATCATAAAGCCAAGGATTATCCTCTTGGGTGAATAACCGAAAATGCTGATGATCCCAAACGCAATTTTTCGTTGTAAACCAGATTTTTCAACTGCAAGAACGACCAAACACATCCCCAATAGAAGAATAATTATCGGACTCATGTATTCTGCCCCAACCACCCTAAGTGATAAAACTCCAGTTATAGGGAACAGAGCCAGAGGTAATAGAGCAGTTGCATAAATACTAACAGCTTCAGTGACCCACCACACTACAAGCCAAAGTGTTATACCCGCCACCAGTTTACCTTGCTCTGGTAAGCCTTCTGGGGCAGGACTAACAAGGAAGATTAAGAACAAAACTGGACCTAAAATGAGTCCAAACAACTTAGTTTTTCCTAGTTTTGCAGATGGGGTGGAATGGCTGTTCTGCATCCATGCTAGCATTATTTGACAGTAATATAAGTGATTAATGTATAACAAGAACAAGCAATAGCAAAGACCAAATTGACTCTTTCAATAATCAGAGTTAGTCCTGGAATTCTAATGTAAGTGAATATTTGAAATGTGATAGACTTTTGCTCCGAACTTTGAAGGTTTTTATTTCTAAATTCTATTGAATTTTCATTCGATTCTACATTGTCTAGACCTAAACGAATTTACAGCTTGGGATATTTGCATTTAAGATCCCATAATTTAAGGGATTCGTATGTGTATATTTGATACCAATGTTAGTCAGAGATTGGATAAATAATCAATTGTGTTTACAATAATCGGCCACATTGTCTTATTTATAGCCACTGACAATTGTCTCCGCATCTATGAGATTTGAATCTTCGCATAGCAGCTACATATATCAGGTATATTTCTTCAGCCTTTGACTACATGTACGCCGTTACATCTTCTTGCTAAAGCCTCCAACTGTGGGTTGGATGATTTTTTGTATCGGGTCCAGAGGGATTTGAACCCTCGACCAGCTGCTCCGCAGGCAGTCATTCTATCCATGCTGAACTATGAACCCAGTATTCTTAAATAGTAAATTTCTATAAATCTCTTTTTAATTGCTCTAGATCTAGGTGAAAGGATTATAAGCAAATAAAGTCTCTTATAAAATAATAATAATATTGAATGGCTTTCTTAATGACTTAGCGACTAAAGTTCTTTTATTTGATGGTGCAATGGGTACAGAAATTCAAAAATACGAACCCAAGGAGAACGATTATCTCAATAATAAAGAAGGATTTAATGATAGTTTGAATTTTACTCATCCTGAATGGATAAAGACGATCCATAAGAACTACATCAAAGCAGGCAGCGATTGTATTGAAACCAATACCTTTGGCAGCAATAAGCTCAAGTTAGATGAATACGGACAAGGGGATAAGACTATCGATTTCAATGTTCAGGGGGCAAAACTTGTGAAAGAATCATCTGCAGAGTTAGGTCGCGATGTATATGTAATAGGTTCGATGGGTCCATCAGGGTATTTGCCTAGCTCAAACGATTCTGATCTAGGTAATATTTCATTGGGAGAAATCGAAGAAGCCTTCTTTGTCCAAGCCCAGGGACTGATAATTGGAGGGTGTGATGCTCTTTTAATTGAAACAGGACAAGATGTATTAGAGATGAAATTAGCTGTTGAAAGCTGCTTCCGAGCGATGAACAAATTAGAAAAGACTTTACCGATAATTACAAATGTAACCCTCGACCAATATGGGAAAATGCTCCTTGGAACAAACGTTCAATCAGCATATACAACTTTGAGTAATTTAGATATTGATGTATTTGGATTAAATTGTTCTACAGGGCCCTTGGAAATGACTCCAAGTGTACAGTGGTTATGCGAACAAAATGAGTTACCCATATTAGTCATGCCCAATGCCGGAATGCCAGTGAACGAAAATGGTATAGCTAAATATTTGATGGCACCACAAGAAATCAGTCTAAAGCTTTCTGAATTTGTTAATAAATATGAAAGATTAAAAATAATTGGAGGGTGTTGTGGTACATCGGTAGATCATATAAAGCACTTACGCTCCATGCTTAACACAAGGACGAAAACTCCTGTAAATTTGTCATTTGAAAATGAGACTGTTACCTAAAGTCGGATAATCTAGTAAGGTTACTAAAATGAAAAAAATCTACAATGAAAAGCCAAAAGTTTCTTCAGCACTAGCATCTTTAGAACTCCATCAAAACCCCCGTCCCTTAATCATTGGGGAGCGACTAAATTCTCAGGGATCAAAGAAAGCCAAAAAAATGGTACTTGAAAACGACTTTGATGGGTTAATTGAATTAGCAAGATATCAGGTAGAAGATGGTGCACACTGTTTAGATGTATGTGTAGCAACAACAGAACGATCTGATGAACAGGATTTCATGCAAAAACTGGTCAAGAGGCTTAGTTTAGAGATAGAAGCCCCACTTGTGATCGATTCAACAGATTCAAAGGTTATTGCTACTGCCCTTAAGCAGATTCCTGGCGTACCAATAATTAATTCTATCAATCTAGAAGGCGATGGGAGTAGATTTGATGATATTACCCCTTTAATGAAGAAATACGGAGCTCCTGCGGTTTCTATGTGCATAGGACCAAAAGGGATGGCAAAAACTAGCCAAGAAAAATTAGAAGTTGCAGGAATTTTACATGACAAGGCGATTGATTTAGGTTTAAAACCATGGCAGCTAATTTTTGATGTATTAACCTTCACGTTAGCAACAGGCGAGGAAGAATACATTGAATCTGCTGCTCATACATTAGAAGGGATCAAGCTCGTAAAAGAGAAATATCCAAAGTCTTTGACAACGCTGGGATTAAGCAATGTAAGCTTTGGATTACCACCGCTAGCTAGAAAATATCTTAACTCAGTTTTCTTGTATCATGCAATAAAAAGTGGTCTTGATAGTGTGATTATTAATCCAAAAGATATCATTCCGTACCCTCAAATCAACTCGAACGAGAAAGGAATATGCGAAGACCTTATTTTTAATAATAAGAGTAGCGCATTATCTGAATTAATAACATATTTTAGTTCCAATGATACTGTTAATAGTACAGGAACAGCAGCATCTACAGGTACACAAAAACAGAACAATTTGATGGAAATGGATGCAAGTTGGGATGCAGGTAAAAAATGTTACTTTAGAATAGTTAATAGATTAAAAGACGGAATAGAAAACGACGTAGTTTTATCTATATCGGAGAGAATTGCGTCCAAAGATGATTTTTCTATTTCAGAAGTATTGTTAGAGAACGACACAAAGAGGACCACGCTTTCTGGTAATAAAGAAAAATTACATGAGGCAGCAGTAGAGACCCTCAACGAAGTGCTTCTTCCTGCAATGAAAGAAGTAGGAGATAAATTTGGTGCAGGAGAATTGATTTTGCCCTTCGTTTTAAAGTCCGCCGAGTGCATGAAGGCTGCTGTTTTGGAGCTAGAGAAATACCTCATAAAACAAGAGGGAATCAGCAAAGGAAAAATCGTCCTATGTACGGTATATGGTGATGTACATGATATAGGAAAAAATTTGGTAAAGACAATATTGGTTAACAACGGATATGAAGTTTTTGATTTGGGGAAACAAGTTCCTATTCCTAGTATAGTTAATAAGATTAAGGAAGTAAACGCAGACGCTGTGGGATTATCTGCATTATTAGTTTCAACATCAAAACAAATGCAGCTTTTTTCAGAATTTCTGCGAGAGAATAAGATGAACATACCAGTCTTGTGCGGTGGTGCTGCAATTAATAGCGATTATATTAATAGGATAGCAAAGGGGGACGGCAATATTTACAAAGCTGGAATATTCTACTGCAAGACTGCCTTTGAAGGGCTTAAAGTTATGAACAATCTCATGAGTGGGAGTAAGGAAGAGTACATGAATAAATGGTTGGAAAAATTATCAAGTTGGAAAGAAAGAAAATATAATGAGGCTTCCAATGCGCAAGATCTAAGTAATATTTTAAGTAACGTAAAACCAGTAAGAGACAAACCTGTTCCCCCTAAATTTAATTTTGTAACCAGACTGGAAAATAAGGATCTACCGCTCAAAGAAATATGGCAATACTTGAACAAGAAATCCCTTTTTGTATTGTCATGGGGATTAAGGGGAAAAAAATCTAGCGAACTAAGAGAGGAGTATGAAGAGCTACTTAGAGAATGGAAGATTAAAGTTGTAGAGGAGAATTTATTTGATCCCCATGCAGTCTACTCTTACTTTCGATGCAGAAAGGTAGGAAACAATAGCCTCTTAGTGAAATATCATGATGATAACCAGATTGATTCAGAACTGACCTTTGAATTCCCAAGGTCTAGCAATTTAACACATCTGTGTCTTGCAGATTATTTTGACTCAGAGTCCGACGATGTGGTTGCATTTCAGTCAGTAACAATGGGGAATAAAGTTACAGAGATAATTGATGAATGGAATAAGCAAGGTCGTTATACTGATGCCTATTACCTTCATGGGTTGGCAGTAGAAACGACTGAAGCTTTGGCAGATTGGGTAAATTATAGAATCAAAAAAGAGCTCATGCTAAAGGTAGGAGGTTTGAGGTACAGTTGGGGTTACCCAAGCTGTCCAGATATAACCCAACATTTCATGGTATGGAAATTAATGAACCCCTCAATTAGCGGAATGACTCTAACTGAAAGTGGACAAATTGATCCTGAATTCTCCACTGCTGCGATAGTTGTACATAACCCAGTTGCCCAATACTTTACTTTATAGGCTGATTTCAATCTCCATTAACTTTATTATATTACGACGGTTTTTGCTTTCTAATGGGAAAGGTAGAGAAGGGAATTACTTGTAGCGTTTTAGGTTGCCAAGAGTCTGCAGATAGATCGATGAGTTTGGCAAAGGCAAAAATGTCACAAGATTTAGATTTTGATAATTCAAAAAAGCGTGTATATTTATGTAGGAATCACTACAAAGATTGGAAAAAATCGTCCAAAGAGGACAGAGAAAATGAAAGAATGAGATGGAATTAGAAAACCATACAAACTACCTTAGAATAACATTTAACAATCCTCTTTCTTTTTCTTATCTTTGTACTATAAGAATCCTATATAACCGATTCTAGGAAGCTAATATGAAAAAAGTAATAAACAGCTTTATTTCAACTAAACTATCGACGAGTTGATTTAATGTTTGGCTTTGAGTAATCCCACTAAATTCATTAATACAAAGGAATTGGATCATAAAAGATGGTTCGTTAGGGTATTACTCTTATCATCCGTTCTGGTAATTTTATTTACTAAGGTATATTTGACCATATACGTGATTGATCTGGGAGTAGGAATCTACAGCATTTTAACTTCCTTTATATTATTTAACATCTTATTAATTTCGTATTTTCGATATAAAGATCCATACGTAAAAAATTATGAAAAGGTAATTCCTGAGAATGAAAAACCGCTGGTATCTATTGTTGTCCCTGTAAAAAATGAGGAAGCCGACATTAGTACATGCATACAGTCATGTATAGACCAAACCTATAAGAATAAGGAAATAATCGTAATAGACGATGGCAGTACAGACAAAACGGGCGAGATTCTCGACAGTATTAAAGATAAAAACAAAACAGTTAACCTGAGAATAGTACATCTGAAGGAAAGCCTTGGAAAGAAAAAGGCAATTGAGGCAGCTAGCAAGATTGCACACGGAGAGATATACGCTTTCATGGATAGCGATTGCGATATGGCTATTGATGCAACTGAAAAGGCGGTACAAATTTTTCACTCAGATAAACAGGTAGGAGCTCTTACTGGCCATGGACGAGTTAAAAACAGACACACTGGAGGATTTCGCGATCACTTTCTTGAAAAAATGCAAGACGTGTACGCCGATGGAGCTTGTAGGGCACAAAAAGGGATGGAAACCGTATTTTCATCCGTAAGTTGCTGTGCAGGTTCACTTAGTTTCTATAGACGGGTTGCTATTCAAGACTTTATACCTCTATGGGCACGAGACAGATTTTTAGGGATGGAATTTAAGTTTGCAACTGATAGGAGAATGACGGCGTATGTTTTGTCGACTCGTCCTCCAAAGATTTCTAACAAATCTGTCAGCCAGCATTATGCCGAGATTCCAATCCTCAACAATGAAGGTACGGTCAAAAGGTCAATGTCAGAAAGTATGCTAGAAAATGAGAATGATCGAGATGAATCTAATCAAGAGATCCATGGATATTGGAAAGTTTTGTATTCCCAAAGGATAAGAGTAAACATTGGAGTTCCACCTACCCTTGATTCTTTAATAAAGCAACAGGTAAGATGGAGAAAGAGTTTTATCAGAAGTTTATTTGCTGCTGGAGGTATTTTCTGGAAGAGACCGTTTTATGTTGCACTTTTATATTATTTGCAGACCTCAATGAAATTTATCAGGCCTTATATTGTGGCTACCACTGTAATTTTTATGCCTTTAGCTGGAGACTATATTACTCCTATTGTCTGGTTTGCAGGGGTATTATTTACCGGAATGATATATGGTGTTGATTTTAGGCTAAGAAATCCAGGCGATAAAAATTGGGTTTATAGGCCCTTTTTTCAGCTTTTATCGACCTATGTTTATACATGGTTGTTGATCTACGCTGCGATTACCATAAAGAAAACGGGTTGGAGATGAGCCTTGCGAATTAAAATTTTTGGAATTAATAAATAAGTGAACAAGTTTGAAATCAAAATTTGAATTTAAATATACAGACGTAGTTGTGGTAGCTCTAGCTATGACAATAGGTTTTTGTGTTATACTAATGAATTTGACAGGTCTATGGCCATGCCAGATACTAGAAGCCACTGGCCAATACTTTCAAATTGATACACTACAAAATTCAACAAGTTCAATAGACAAAATCATGTACGACATGCATAACTCGCTAGTAGGTCTTTTCCGCTGTGGCTAATTAATTCTTGTATAATTCATCCAAAACATTTTCTTAATCTTGTACGAAATTTAATCATATACGACAAGGATTACTTGCTAGTAGGTCTTTTCCGCTGTAGTTAATTTTGTTTCGTTCATCCAAAACAATTTCTTCAAAGTATCGTAGTACTGTAATTTCAGAAATCTTTGGAGGGTCTATTTTTTTTCCTTCGACTAAATCCACGACCATCCTGGGGAAGTTGGCACCAGCCAAAGTTGTAAAAATTGTGCCGCCACCTAGACGAGGATTAATTTCTACCAATTTGAATTGACCTAACTTGTCTTTTTTCATCTGAATGCATGAAGGTCCAATTATTCTAAGTTTTTTCACTATCTTCATGGATTCCTCAATCAATTCTTTATCCAGAATAATCTTACCCTTTGTAGAAATACCACTTTTTGTTTGCAGTCTTACACGTGGAACTGAAATTATTGGATTACCTTCCAAATCACTCATGACATCAATTGTATATTCATCTCCAGGTAAGAATTCCTGGTAGATCATATTAGGGAACTTTGAGCAAATGTATCTCTTTTCTTGCTCGTCGTTTACCTGAATTACATCCCTACTGCCCTTCCCATAGCGCGGTTTTGCAATGAATGGATAGGTATCAATCTCATCGGGATTTAGAGTCGTGAAAGGGAGTCTAAAAATCTTGTTTAAGTGATTAAATGTATAAATCTTGTCTCTACAAATTTCCAAGATTTTTCTGTCACTCACTACAGGAATCACCCCATGTTTTTTCAATTTGGATTTGAATTCACTAAAGGGAAAAATATCGTAACCTGATGAAGGCATTAAAATCTCTATGTTGTATTTGTCGATTACGTTAAGCAGTACTTCCAAATAATCGTCTGCTTCAGCCTCCGGGATCACCTCATAGTAGTCAGATAGATAAAAACCTGCTGATAAACTGTTAGAATCCGTAGATAATATCTTGCCTTTAAAATCTGATAATCTCAATGATTTTATTGTATTTATTCCAGCAGGTGCAGAGGCACCGGGAATCAATACTGTGGATATTTTTCTACGCAATCGGCATCCGTTTTTAATACAGTTAAATTTGTTAATGATATAAATATTTTTGAATGTTTTAATTAAGAAAAATTATAAAACATATTTGCATAACTTTTTCATATAAAATTATGATGCTAAACATGAAAGAAGACTTGCATATCCATTGTAACTATAATGACCATTCCTCAATAGATTTAACAATACCCAATATCATAAACAAATCTGAATCCATAGGCCTAGAAAGGATAGCCATTACAGAGCATGTACGAAAAAATTCTGAATGGACCAAAAAATATATTGATGAGATAGACTCCTACATCCCTAGGACTAACGTCAAGATCCTTAAGGGATTTGAGGCCAAGATATTAGTGGATGGAGAAATTGATTGCCCGAATGAATATTTAAACAAAGATTACTTTATTATCGCTAGTTTTCACACAAGATACAACAAGGAAGTATGGTATGAGGGATTAACTAAAGCAATTAAGAATCCTAATGTTGATGTAATCGGGCATTTAGCTCCAGAAATTGATTTTAAAGTAAATGATAGAGAAATAAAAAATTTAGGAGATTTGATCGTTGCTAACGGGAAAAAAATAGAAATTAACTCAAAATACATACGTCCACCCAAGGAATTTTTGAAAATTTTTAAAGAATGTGGCGTAGAATTCCATCTCGGCAGTGACGCACATGCAATTAATGATATAGGGAATTTTAATAGAATAAATGATTTGATAAATCTTATAGAAGAGAAATAAGATATAGTTAAAAAGAAACTTAAATAGATAATAGTGATTAAGAGGTTTGGGAAGCAATACGGTAGCCACTATTGACGGTGACAGTAAATTAAGTGCAATATTCTCCAGATATCTGAACTCATCTGATTCAGATATTAGCAGATTTGTACAATCCATTCCGTCAAAGTTCGAGGATGCTGTTGATATTTTGAACAAGAATCCCTTACCTGAAACAGATGAATTTGTTGGTTCAAACCGAGAACTTCTTAAAAAGGTTGTAACAAATTTTCATACAAAGGCAGGAACTCTAAATGAAAAAACCAGAAACCAAATTGATTCTCTGACCAATAAAAGATCAAAAATTATCGTCGGAATTCATCAACCCAATTTATTCGCATTTAGTGGGGTTTTTAAGAAAATAGTATTATTGGAGACATTGGCAAATCGTTCCATCAGGAACAACGATACTATTGTTCCCCTGTTTCTAATAGTTGATCACGATTTTATGGATGATAAATGGATGCATGTGGCCAAACTACCTAGTATAAGAAATACCACTGGAGTACTTGATCTAAGATATCCAATCAATGATTCAAAAAGATGGAAAATCTCTAGCATGACTGAGTCCCCAACTCGCTCCCTGGTAAATTATTGGGAAAACCAAATATATAATTGGATAAAAAATAACAAGGATTTATCAAAGTCTGAAGTTAAGTCTCTTTATGAACGATTCAAAGAGTTTTGGAGTATAGTTGAAGAGGCATTTTTATTATCTGATAACTACTCTGAATTCAATTCAATTATCATGTCTAAAATTGTTAATAATTTTTGGAATTATAAAACATTATTTGTAAATTTATCAGATCTGTCCCAAGTATTTCAAAGGGGATATAACTTCCTTTTATCCGAGAATGAAAGGTATCTAAATTCCTTAGAGAAATCAGAATCCTATTTCAGGGAACATGGAATATATACAGGAGTTAGCGCAAACCTAAATAAACATTCTCCTTTGTGGTTACACTGTGATTGCGGCAGCAAGGCTTCCTCTAAAATAAGCAGGGAAGATAATGGAGAAATTTTGTTAATCGGCAAATGCATCTCTTGCAAGAAAAATTTATCGTTATCTATCGGTAAGAATGGGAAGATATCAATCCCCGAGGACAAGATTGAAATGGTATCACCACGGGCCATCCCGATTTTACTTCTGCTATCAAGAGAATTGGCAATTTCTGGATATATTTCAGGTATTGGTGGAAGTATAGGATATACAATAGTAGGAAAGAGAGTCTTTGATGAATTGCAAATAAAATTACCCCCTATGATGCTCTGGGCAGGTGCCGATGTTTTTACAGGAATCGCCCAAAGAGAAGCCTCAAGATATTTAGAGGAAAACGGAATATCAAATATGACGGAGTTCTTTATTCAAATCAATCAAAAGAATGATGAACTGAGGAAAAAAATTGAACCCTTAATATTAAAGCGAAATGAAATATACGAGAATAAAGCTCAATTACAGGATCTATTAAGCGATTTATTTTACTATAAACAGGAACAAAGGAAAGTAAAGGATATAATAAAGAATGTCCAAAAATCTAAAAATGCATTGAAACTAAGATCATGTATTATCGATTATGCTGTTAACATGGGGATTGAACATGTAGAGCATGAATGGTCTCACAAATTAGTTGAAAATAATGATTTAACCAAACCTGTGGTACTAAACTGAGTAATCTTCTGAATATTATAGTTCAATGAAAAGCATTAACGTTGTCGTAACCTCAGCCGGTGGAATTGTAGCACAAGGTATAATCAAGTCACTAAAATATCACAATAAATATTCAAGGCATAAGAGTCATGAATACAAAATCTTTGCCACAGATATAAGCTATGAGGCAGCCGGCTTATATAGGGCGCATAAATTCTCACTTATCCCGAAGCCAACGGCTAAAGAGTATCTTAATTCAGTTGTAAAAGTCTGTAACAGAAATAAGATTCAGATTCTGTTTATAGGGTCAGATGTAGAACTTCCCATATTATGTAAAAATAAAGAATTCATAGAGGATAAAACCGGCTCAATCGTCATAACAAGCCAGCCTCACATAGTAGAAATGTGCAGGGATAAATACAAGACAAATGAATTTTTACAAGAAAATAAGCTGAACTCCATTCCAACTTGTTTGAACCATGAAATAGACGGCTTTTTGAAGGATCATAAATTTCCACTTGTGGTAAAACCACGTGAAGGATTTGGCTCAAAGCTATTTCAGATTGTAAACTCTATCGAAGAGTTAGATTTTGCCAGTAAGGCAATAACACAGACAGGTTGGAAACCTATGATCCAAAAATATCTTAAAGGTGATGCTAACGAGTATACAACTGGGTTGACTCTAGGTAAGGAGAATAATCAGATCATGTCAACTATAACTCTAAAGAAAATACTAAAACACGGTCAGACCTATAAGGCGTTTATAGACAAGTATCCCAAAGTTACAAAAGTGTGTAATCAAATAGCCAAGAAATTAAAAACCTTTGGCCCCCTGAATATTCAATCTAGAATAGATGGGGACGACAATCAGGTTAAAATTATAGAAATAAACCCTCGTTTTTCAGCCTCAGGTCCTATGAGAACAGTAGCAGGCGTGAATGAACCTGACATAATGGTCAGGAACGTTTTGTTTAATGAAAATGTAAAAATTCAGGATCATAAATCACTTGTTTGCTTCAGATATTGGAACGAAACTTACATTGATAAGGAAAAATATGAAAAAGTAATGATCCAAAAAAGATATGTAAAGACTCTAAATTCTTCAATTA
>Ga0310892_10000271_pt1 | contig 14286 bp, 10 predicted proteins | sample C0D1metaG_FD_203747 | JGI IMG/M metagenome (GOLD analysis project Ga0310892, IMG submission 203747) | Lab incubated soil microbial communities from West Virginia University Organic Research Farm, Morgantown, WV, United States - C8D2 | ecosystem: Environmental > Terrestrial > Soil > Agricultural...
CCGTTCGATGCCGGCGATTCAGGCGTCACAGCCGCCGACAGCATCGTGGTTTTCCCTCGCAGGGTGGCGAGCCCGGCTGGTGCGGCCACCTGACCTTCACTGGCCGACGTTTGGCGATCCACTTCCGTGTGACTCACCGGACGCGACAACGCCACGGCCCCGGCCAGCCGCACGGCCGCCGCCGCCCGCCCGGCCAGCTCGTCGGTCCAACCGGCGCGCGAGCTCTCCGCCCGCACGGTTGCCAGCTCGCGGATGGCTGCGCGCAGCACGGTCATCGGTGAGACCGTTCGATGGCGCGCCGCCGTCGCCGCGCGCCGCCTGACGGCCGCGCGCGCCAGGAGCATCACCACCATCAGGCCGGCGGCGATAAACGCAACGCTCGCAACAATGAGGAAGATGTTCGATCGGAACAGGCGCGTCTCGACGTCGCCGAACGTGTCGGTCGGCGTATCGCGGATGTCCGCGGCGCCCGGAGGAACGAGCGACAGCACTCGGATGGGCACCGGCACCAGCGAATACTGCGCCTCGCGGCCCTGGAGCGCCGCCCCGCCCTGCAGCGAGTTCTGCACCTTGTAGGTAATCTGCAGACGCGGCAGCGGAACTTCCTTGCCGAAGAACTCCTCGCCGAGGACGCGCATCGTGTACTGGTACTGGAAGAACTTCCGCGGCGCGTTCAGGATGTCGCGAAACCGCTGGCCCCCGATGATCTCGAACGGCGTCAAATGCAGCGCCGACGGCTCGAGGCTCGACTCGTCCACCACCACCGACACCCGATCGGTTGCGAGCACCGCGCACGTCAGGGTCAGCTGGAAGTGCTCGCCGACGCTCACCGCGTTGCGATCGGTCTTCCACCAGCACTCGATCGGAGGAACGGACAGATCGGAGGGGTTCGTTGAGTTCGTCGGGTTCGTAGGGTTCGTGGGGTTCGTGGGGTTCGCTGCACTCGACGCACCGGAACCGCGGCGCGGCGCCGGCATACTCGCGGGGTTCTGAGCGGACAACGAGCGCGGCGCCAACACGGCGAGCATCAGCGTGACACCCGTCGCTACCCCAATCCCTAATCGCCAATCCCTGATCCCTGGCGTCCTAGTCCCTGGCGTCATCATGCTTTTCTCAACCGCCTCACCATGACGAACTCGAGAAGCGCGGGCAGGCTCTTCTCCTGATCGACGCCCAGCCGCAGCACGTCGATGCCGCGATCGTGCGCCTGGCGCTCGAGATCGTCCTGCCATGCGCCCACGCGTTCCGATAGATTCCGCAGCTCGCGCCTCGACATCAGGCGCGTCTCGCCCGTCTCGACGTCGAACGCGCTCACCCATCCCGCCGAGACATCCGGCAGGGCGAACGCAAACGCGCTGTCGATCATCACGAGAAACACGTCGTGCACCGAGTTGAGCTCGGCAATTTCCTTGATGCGCTCGGCAGCATCCTCGAACAGGAAGTCCGAGATCACCGGCAACAGGGTCGTCCGCCGCAAATGCCCGCCGATCGTCGTCGCGAGCCGGAGCCCGGACTTCACCTCTTCCAGGCCGACGCGCCCCTGATACGCGTCGAGGCAATGGATGACGTGGCCGCGGCCGACGCGCGGCGGGATGGCCGCCATGCTGGCGAAGCCCTTGTCGAACGTGATGATGCCGAACATGTCCTGGAAGTACACCGCCGACAGCCCGATGGTCGCCATCGCCCGGGCCACGCCGGCCGCGATCGGCGTGCCGCCCGTGCCGCACCGCGTCGAGGGCGACTGATCGGCGACGACGACAATCGGCGCGGTGCCGGGCTGCTCGTAGTCGCGGATGACCAGCGGATTGAAGTTGGTGAGCGTCGACTGCGGCCAGTCGATCGACGACAGCCGGTCGCCGGACTGCCAGTCGCGCAGTCCCACGAAGTCGACACCGGTCCCGTGAAACACGCTTCCGTGATCGCCCAGAGTGTATTCCTTCATCCTCTTGATCACACGAAGCTCGATTTCACTGATGTCGGCGAAATCGACCAGATCGGGGACTTCGGTACTCACGGAATCGGGACCTTTGTGATGATGTCTTCGATGACCTGTTCGGGCGTGACGCCGTGGCTCGTCGCGTGCGGGCCCAGCCAGATCCGGTGCGCCAGGATGTACTTCGCCAGATCCTGCACGTCTTCGGGATACACGTCGTCGCGCCTGCGGACCAGCAGCGTCCACACTTTGACGAGGCGGCCCCACGCGATCGTGGCGCGCGGCGACGCGCCGAGGTCGACGTGCTGCTCCACCATCTCCGACGGAGAGTGGAACCTCCAGTCGGTATCCTCGTTGTACGGCCGCGTGGCCCCGACGAGCCTTCGGATGTACTTGCCGAGCTTCTCGTGCAGGAAGACCTCACGCGTGATTACGCCGCGCAGCTGCACGATGCGCTCCTTCGACATCAGCTTGTTGAGACGCACCTGCTTGAAATCGAAGTTGACCAGCTTCTGCTCTTCCTCGGGCGGCAGATAGCCGATGTTCACCATGATGGCGAAGCGGTCGGTCGCCGCCTCGGATAGTGGAAACGTGCCCTGCCCCAGCTCGACCGGGTTCATCGTCGCGATCGCGAAGCTGAACGTCGGCAGGTCGTAGGTCGTCTTGCCGACCGTGATCTTGCGATCCTGCAGCCCTTCGAGGAACGCGCTCTGCGACTTGAGCGGAATGCGGTTGATCTCGTCGAGCAGGATCACTTCGGCGGACGCGAGCGGGCCGAACTCGGTGATGAACGCCCCCGTCGCGGGGTTGATCATCTGGAAGCCGACCACTTCGGTCGGCTGCAGGTCGGCGCGGCCCTGGATCCTCGCGAACTTTGCGTCGCTGATGGCGGCGATGATGACGCCGAAGAAGGTCTTGCCGATCCCGGGCACGCCGCGAAGCAGGAGGTTGCCGGCGTTCACCTGGCGCTGCTCGTCCTGGTCGTAAGTCGTCGGAATCTCCGACATCAGCACGATGTTGGCGAGCGCCTTTTCCGTCTCGTATCCGACCAGCGCCTTGCCGGCCTCTGCGACGATGGCTTCGTGAAAGTCGATGGCTTCTTGCAGCTCAGGATGCACGATATTGGTCGTCCGATACGGGCTCGAGCCACTCAGTGGTCAGAGTCAGATTGACGGCGAAGTGCGACATTCTTGTCCCAGACGTAGCGCCGTGCCAATGTTTTTCGCCGGGCTCGATGCAGATCGCGTCGCCGGCGGCAATCGTTCGAACCGGCTCGCCCCATTTCTGGACGAAACCGCTCCCTTCCTTGATGAGCAACAGCTGCGATGCACTGTGACGGTGCCAGTTGGTCCGTCCGCCCGGCTCGAACTCGACGAGATAGACGACGACCGACTGGCGGCCGTCCTCGACCATGGGCAGCCGCTTGACGCGGGCCGAACCGACGAAGTTCTTCGGATCAACCGGCTCGAATGGGATCTTTGCGCCGTCGAACAGCTTCATCTGGAAGCGACAACTATATTCCAAACCAGGAACCACCAAGACTCGAGGGGAAACGACGAAGACTGGACGCCGTTTTTCGTGCCCTTCGTGTCTTCGTGCCTTCGTGGTCGTGCCCTTCGTGTCTTCGTGGTCCTGCCTTCGTGGTGGTGCCCTTCGTGCCTTCGTGGTCGTGTCTTCGTGGTTCGTCGAGCCGCGCGGTTACTTGGTGGTGCCGGATTTCTCCGCGATCCTCGCCCACGTGTCGCGGAGCGAGACCGTGCGGTTGAAGACCAGCGCCCCTGGCCTGGAGTCCTGGTCGACGCAGAAATACCCGAGGCGCTCGAACTGGTAGCGGGTGCCGGCCGGCGCGTTGGCGAGGCTCGGCTCGACCTTGGCGGCGCGAATGACTTCGAGCGATGCCGGATTCACGTGATCGAGGTAATTCTCGGTCGCCGCGGGATCTTCGTGAGTGAACAACCGATCGTAAACGCGCACCTCGGCGTCGACCGCGTGGCTGGCCGACACCCAGTGCAGTGTGGCTTTCACCTTGCGCCCGTCCGGCGAATCGCCGCCGCGGGTCGCCGGGTCGTAGGTCGCGCGCAGCTCGACGATGTCGCCCGTGTTCGGGTCTTTCACCACGCCGGTGCACCGGATGAAATACGCGCAGCGCAGCCGCACCTCGTTGCCCGGCGAGAGGCGGAAGAACTTCTTCGGCGGCACTTCCATGAAGTCGTCGCGTTCGATATACAGGACCTTCCCGAAGGGGACCTTGCGGGTGCCGGCCGATGGATCTTCCGGGTTGTTGATGACATCGAGCTCTTCGATCTGGCCGTCCGGATAGTTCTCGATCACGACCTTCACCGGGCGGAGCACGCCGAGCACGCGCGGCGCGCGCACGTTCAGGTCTTCGCGGATCGCGTGCTCCAGGTTCGCGATGTCGACCACGTTGTTCCGCTTGGCGACGCCGATGCGGTCGCAGAAATTGCGGATCGACTCTGGCGTGTAGCCGCGCCGGCGAAGCCCCGAGATGGTGGGCATCCGAGGATCGTCCCAGCCGCTCACGTGCCCGCCCTCGACGAGATCGAGCAGCACGCGCTTGCTCATGACCGTGTAACTGAGGTTGAGACGCGCGAACTCGATCTGGCGCGGGCGCGGCGGACGCAGGCCCAGGGCTTCGAGGTACCAGTCGTAGAGCGGCCGGTGATCCTCGTACTCGAGCGAGCAAAGCGAGTAGGTAACCCCCTCGATGTAATCGGACTGGCCGTGCGCCCAGTCGTACATCGGGTAGATCACCCACGCATCGCCAGTCCGCTGATGCGGCGTCTTGCGAATCCGGTACATCACCGGGTCGCGCATGTTGATGTTGCCAGACGCCATGTCGATCTTCGCGCGCAGCACGTGCGCCCCGTCTTCGAACTCGCCGGCGCGCATGCGGCGGAGCAGATCGAGGTTCTCCTCGACGGAGCGATTGCGGTACGGGCTCTCGCGGCCGGGCTCGGTGAGCGTGCCGCGGTACTCGCGCATCTGGTCGGCATTCAGGCTGTCGACGTACGCCTTGCCGTCGCGGATGAGCTGCTCGGCCCACGTGTACAGCTGCTCGAAATAGTCCGACGCGTGGTACAGGTGCTCGCCCCAGTCGAAGCCGAGCCATCGGATATCGCGCTCGATCTCGTCGACGTATTCCTGCGATTCCTTGACGGGGTTGGTGTCGTCGAAGCGAAGGTTGCAGCGTCCGCCGAATTCCTGGGCGATGCCGAAGTCGATGGCGATCGCCTTGGCATGGCCGATGTGCAGCCGGCCGTTGGGCTCCGGAGGAAAGCGCGTGACGATCGTGCCGCCGTGTTTGCCCGAGACGCGGTCCTGCGCGACGATTTCGCGGATGAAATCGCGCGCCGGCGCTTCAGGGCCTCTCTCGGCGCTGGGACTGGACATGAGATGCCAATTCTCGCATATGGCAGAATGGCAGGCCAATGCGGGGGAGAAAGTCAGGAAAACGCACCGGGACGGCTTCGGCGGACCACCGTAGCCTCGGCGAAGGTGGTCAGCGCTGTCCGGCCGATCCGATCGTGCTCTTCCAGCGCTGGTTTCGCGACGCCGAACGCGCGGGCGAACCGCTGGCCGAAGCCATGGCGATCGCGACATCGACGCGACGCGGGCGTCCGTCGGTGCGGATGGTGCTGCATCGCGGCTCCCCGCGCGCAGGGTTCGTCTTCTACACGAACTACAACAGCCGGAAGGCGGCGGACCTCGTCGAGAACCCTCACGCGGCCGCCGTGTTTCACTGGCCGCGCCTCCAACGGCAAGTCCGCATCGAAGGCCGCGTCGAGAAATTATCGCGCGCCGAATCCGAACGCTATTTTCAAACGCGTCCGCGCGAGAGCCGGATCAGCGCGTGGGCGTCGCCGCAGAGCGCGAGAGTTTCAGGACGATCGTTTCTCATCGACGAGTACGAGAAAGTCGCGGCGCGATTCGGCGACAAGAAGATCCCTTGTCCGCCGTTCTGGGGAGGCTTTCGAATTGTCGCGGAATGTATCGAGTTTTGGCAGGGACAGCCGCACCGTTTGCACGATCGTGTCCTATATTTCAAAAAAAGAAGTGGCTGGACGTTTTTCCGGCTCGGTCCCTAGAGAAAACTTTCAATTCCCATGATACGGTAAGCAACAGAACATGGGCCGTCGTTATAGAGAAGTGATGAAACCGATCGAAGACACCACCCTTGGCGCTGCCCCACTTGTTGCCACCACGCCGTACGAGGCGCGGCCGCTCGGACAGGCGCTCGACTTCCTGCGCGTGCTCTGGGCGATCAATCACGGGCTCGCAACGACATCTCGATACATGAAGTCGAAGTACGGCGTGACGGGACGTCAACGCCTCATCATTCAAGTCGTCAACGAATTTCCCGGCATCTCCGCGGGCGACCTCGCCAAGGTGCTGCACCTCGATCCGAGCACGCTCACCGGCGTGCTGCAGCAGATGGGACAGCGCGGGCTACTTCAACTGCAGCCCGACGTGCGCGATCGGCGCCGGCTGCGGATTCAGCTCACGAACAAGGGACGGCGCATGAGCCACATGGCCGTCGGCGCCATCGAAGCCGCGGTCTCCAGAACGCTGTCACGCGTGTCGCCGGCCAAGCTCAAGGCCACGCGCGAAGTGCTGTCGCTGCTCGCCGATAATTTGGATCGGCACGACGTCGAAGTACTGACAGACCAGGCCACATCCGCCTGAACGATCCAAAAATCTAGAGATTTACGCAGTAATGCTGAGGCGTCCGCCTGCGAGTGGAGCGCTCCGCTCATGCGACAAAAGCGTCGACGACGTCGCAGAGTGGGTTGCACAGCGCGGCAAAGCCGGTCAGAATACGTCCGTACGTTCGGGTGGCAGCGTTCTTCTCCGTAAGCTCGTCCGTTACATCCATCATTCCGGTTCGATTTTGAGCCTCAACGCACTTCATCCTTCGTTCGACTATCCGTCACACGTCCGTTGCCGCCCGGACGTAGCATTCGTCCCGCGAGCCGATTGCGGCTCCGTCAATCGGATTTTTCTGGAGAGCACATTATGAATTCAGGCCGCAGTTCCTGGATCGCTCGTCTCGCGGTTCTCGCGTTGTGCACGGTGTCATTCGCTCAGGTCGCATTCGCGCAGGGCGTCACGACGGGCAGCATGAGCGGCGTCGTCACCGGAGCGCAGGGACAGCCCGTCGCCGGCGCGAGCATCATTGCCATTCACGAGCCGTCGGGCACGAGCTACGAAGGGACGACGCGCGCTGATGGACGCTATGCGATCCTGAACATGCGCGTCGGCGGACCCTACACGGTCCAGGTCATCTATGTTGGTGGCGCGGGCGGCGCCGCGTTTGCGCCGAAGACCGTCGAGAACCTCGCGGTCAACCTCGGGGTGGCCACTGACGTGAACATCAGCGTCGAAGCGATCACGGTCGCTGAAGAAGTGAACGTGACCGGCCAGAGCGATCCGGTGTTCGCGTCGTCGCGCACCGGCGCTGCGACGACCGTCATGCGCGACGAGATCGCGCTGCTCCCGACGCTGTCGGGGCGCATCGGCGACGTCACGCGGCTGGTGCCACAGGCGGGAGCAGGCGGGACCTTCGCCGGTCAGGACAACCGCATGAACAACATGACGGTCGATGGATCGACCTTCAACAGCTCGTTCGGTCTCGCCGGCGAGCCTGGCGGCCGTACCGGTGTGGCGCCGATCTCGCTTGAGGCGATTGAACAGATTCAGGTGAACGTCGCGCCGTTCGACGTGCGTCAGGGCAGCTTTGTCGGTGCCGGTGTAAACACCATTACGCGAAGCGGCGCGAACAAGGTGAACGGAGCGTTTTACCATCGCTTCCGTGACCAGGACTGGGTCGGTACCGAAGCGCAAGGACAAACGGTGAATCCCGGCACGTTCAAGTTCCGCAACACGGGCGGATTCGCGGGAGGCCCGATCATCAAGAACACATGGTTCGCGTTCGGCAACTACGAAGACGAGTCCGACACCAGGCCTCTCTCGGTCTTCCGGGCGAACCGCGGCGAGCCCGTCGGAGGACAGATCACGTCCGTGTCCGCGTCGGACATGACCACGCTCAGTCAATACCTGTCAGGACGCTACAGCTACGAGACGGGACCGTTCGAGGACATCCCCGACGAGACACCGGCGAAACGCTTTCTGCTTCGCAGCGACTACAACCTCAACAGCCAGAACAAGGTGAACTTCCGCTACAACTATCTGGACTCGTTCACCGATGTCTACATGTCGAGCTCCGGGTCCGCGCTGGGAGGACGTTCGGGGAATAGTGCGACGTTCCTCAACTTCGAGAACAGCAACTATCGCATTCTCGAGAACATCAAGTCGGGTATCGGCGAGTGGAACAGCGTGCTCGGCCAGAGCATGGCGAACAGCCTCCAGACGGGCTACACCTATCAGGACGAGAGCCGCGGCTATCGGGGCGAGCTGTTTCCGTTCGTCGACATCTTCAACCAGGGCGCGTCCTACCTGTCGTTCGGTTTCGAGCCGTTCACGGTGAACAACGAGCTACGGTACAGCACGTTTCAGGTCCAGGACAACCTGACGAAGTTCACGGACAAGCACTCGTGGACGGTCGGTGCGTATGTCGAGAAGTACCATTCCGACAACGTGTTCTTCGGGTGCTGCCCGCAGGGCGCCTGGTCCTACAACTCGCTCGCCGACTTCTACACGGACGCCAACGACGGGCTCGCGAACCCGAATCGCACCGTGTCGCCGGTCGCCGCGCGCCGATTCCAGATTCGATGGGTCAACCTTCCCGAGCTCGAGAAACCCGAGCAGCCGCTCGACGTGTGGTACAGCGCCGGCTACGTGCAGGACGAATGGCGGCCGCGCCGCAACCTCACCATGATGATGGGCCTGCGATTTGACGTGTCGAAGTTCGGCGACACGGCCTATCGCAACGCCTCAGCCGACGCGCTGACGTTCCGCGACGAGAGCGGCAATCCGGTGAAGTACGACACTGGCTCGATGCCCGGTACGAAGATCCTGTGGTCGCCGCGTGTCGGATTCAACTGGGACGTGTCCGGCAACGCGCAAACGCAGGTGCGGGGCGGCACGGGCCTGTTCAGCGGTCGTCCACCGTACGTGTGGGTGTCCAACCAGATTGGCAACACCGGCGTGCTCATCGGCGAGCGGATTATCGATAACACGAATCAGTTCCCGTTCGCGGCCGACCCTGCAAAGTACCGAGGCGTGGCGACGGGCGCCGGCGCGTCGAGCTACGCATTGAACGTGACCGATCCCGACTTCAAGTTCCCGCAGGTCTGGCGCTCGAACGTGGCCGTCGATCGCCGGCTTCCGATGAACATCGTCAGTACCACCGAGTACCTGTACGCCAAGGACGTCAACGGCATCTACTACATCAACGCGAACCTGCCGGCGGCGCAGTCGACGTTCAACGGTGTCGACACGCGGGCCCGGTGGGTCGGCGCCGCCTGTGCGGCCACCGGCCAGACGGGTGGATGCGTCAATCGCATCAACAACGATCCGGGCAATCAGGTGACGGTCAATTACGTGCTGAAGAACGGGAACGAAGGCAACGCGTGGACGTTCTCGCAAATGCTGTCCAAGACGTCGACGTTCGGCCTCACGCTGCGTGGCGCGTACAGCTACGGTGTATCCAAGACGCTCGTCGATCCTGAGTCGACGGCGGCAACCAGTTACGCACGCGTGGCGACATTCGGCGATCCCAACAATGCCGGCCTGGCGAACTCGATGTGGTCTCCCGGCCATCGTGTCTACGTCATGGGCTCATATACGCGGCAGTATTTCAGCTTTGGCGCGACGTCGGTCTCGATGTTCTGGGAAGCGCGCGAGGCGCAGGCCTCGAGTACGCCGTCTTCGCGATTCAGCTACGTGTTTGCCGGCGACATGAACGGCGACAGCGTCTCGGGTAACGACCTGATATTCATCCCGAGCAATACGTCCGAGATGAATTTCGCGACGTTCACCACACCCAATGGCATCACGTATACCGCCGATCAGCAGGCGACAGCATTCGAAGCCTACATTCAACAGGATGATTACCTGAGGGAGCATCGCGGCGAATACGCGAAGCGTAATGGCGCCCGGATGCCCATGTTCAACCGGGCCGACCTGAGCATCACGCAGGACATCTTCCACAACATCAGCGGGCAGCGGAACGCCTTTCAGATTCGGTTCGACATCTTCAATATCGGGAACCTGCTGAACTCCGATTGGGGCGTGTCATGGCAGCAGGTGGCTTCGACGAACACGAACAACCAGACCCAGATCCTGACCAATCCGGGCGTGGACGCACAAGGGCGGGCCACCTACCGGCTGGCCACCGTCAACAATCAGTTAGTGACCCAATCGCATTCACGGGCGGCATTCACGAGCGACGTGTATCAGTGGATGCTGAGCCTGCGCTATTCGTTCAACTAGCAAAGAGGGGCCGGCGAAAAAATAAGCCGGCCCCTTAATCTGAGCCCTCACCAATACGCCCTCAGGCCCTGAACCTCAGCCCTAACCCCTTAGCCCTCAGCCATTTCTTGGTAAGATCAAAGATCTGGAGGCTGATGTGAAGGGACGACTGAACGGGTGGCTGAGCGGGTTTGCGATCGTGGCGGTTTTGACCGGGGCATGTGGCGGAGGTTCGACGCCGCCCCCGGCCGGCAACACAGGCCCTTCATCATCCCCTGCCACCCCCAGCAACGTAGCCCTCGACAAGAACGCCTATCCGGTTTTTCCGAATGCCGACGCCGGCGCGGATCCGTCGGTCCCTGCCGACCAGGGCGGGAAGGGATTCAAGGGCGACGGGTGGGAGACCAACGCCGACTTCGATCTGATTGGCGATCCAAGGGCCATCAAGGGCGGGGCATTTCGAACCTTTACGCTGAGTTTTCCGGGCACCCTTCGCATGGCCGGGCCCGAATGGAACACCTCCGTCAACTACGCGATCTCCGGTCTGGTCTACGAAACGCTCCTCACATTGCATCCGACGACCCTGCAATACGCGCCCGTCCTCGCCACGCACTGGCAGGTTTCGTCCGACAAGCTGACATACCGGTTCCGGCTCGATCCCAACGCCCGCTTCTCGAACGGCGCACCCGTGACCGCCGAAGACGTCGTCGCGAGCTGGGTGTTTCAGGCTGACAAAAGTTTGCAGGACTTGTACTTCTATACCGAGTTCACCAAACTCGAAAAACCGGTTGCCGAGAGCAAGTACATCGTGCGTATCAAGGCCAAAGACCTGCAGTGGGCGAACTTCATGATGGCGGCGGCCGGTCTCCGCATATTCCCTGCGGCGATGCTCAAGACCATCGATGGCGCCAGCTACCTTCGCGACTACAACTTCAAGCTGCTGCCGGGGACAGGGCCCTACACGGTCGAAGACAGCGACATCAAGAAGGGCACATCGATTTCGATTCGGAGACGGAAGGATTACTGGGGTGAAAAGAACCGAGTCAACGTCGGACTCTACAACTTCGACGAGTTCCGCTTCACCGTCGTCCGCGACGAAAATCTCGCCTTCGAGATGTTCAAGCGAGGGGACCTGGATTTCTTCAACATCAGAATCTCGAGACAGTGGGTGGAGGATCTCAACTACGACGACTTCCAGCGCGGCGCCCTGATCAAACGGAAGGTCTTCAATAACTATCCCGCCGCCACGCAGTTTCTCGCCTTCAATACACGGCGGCAGCCCTGGGACGATGTTCGTGTGCGGCAGGCATTTGCCCTCCTGTTCAATCGCGACCAGCTGATCAAGACGCTGTTCTTCAACGAATACCTGCCGCTGAATTCCTATTTTCCAGGAACAGTGTACGAGAACCCGAACAATCCGAAGAACCTCTACAACCCGCAAGAGGCGCTCAAGTTGCTCGCTGAAGCTGGCTGGTCGAGCCGCGACCAGCAGGGACGTCTCGTGAAAGACGGCAAACCACTGCAGGTCGAGGTGCTGTATGACGACAAGGGCGGCGAACGCTGGCTGACCGTCTATCAGGAAGATCTTCGCAAGGTCGGCATCGGCATGAACCTGCGTCTCGTGAATCCAGAAACGCAGTTCAAGATGCTCATGCAGCGCCAGTTCGAATTGACCTACAGCGCCTGGGGAGCGGGCAGCGTGTTCCCGACAGTCAGAGCGGAATATCACTCGGAGACCGCAGACGTCAACAATACGAACAATATCTCCGGCTTCAAAGACAAACGGATCGACACGCTCGTGGAGCAATACGACAGGGAGTTCGATGCGGGTAAACGGGCGGCAATTCTCAGAGAGCTGGACGGTGTCCTGACCGGCCAACATCACTACGTCCTGCAATGGTGGGCACCGGCACAGAGATTTGCCTACTGGAACCGGTTTGGCATGCCCGTCGGCTCGCTCTCCCGGGTCGGCGACGAGCTTGGTTCGCTCGCCCTTGGCATACCTCAGATGTGGTGGATCGATGCTGCAAAATCGCAGCAGGTCGATCGGGCGCTCCGTGACAAATCGATCAAGATGGAAATCCCTCCCGTTGAAGATCATTACTGGCAGGAGGTCACGAAGAAGGAGCAGGCCGCCGCGCCCTCAACGACAGGGAAATGAGCGGCTATTTCCTCCGCCGGTTTCTGCTGATCATCCCGACCTTCATCGGGATCACGCTGGCCGTCTTCGTCATCATGCACTTCGTGCCTGGCGGACCGGTCGAACGCCAGATACTGCGTTTTCAGATGGCGGCAGCCGGTGGAGAGGGCGGCGCCACTGCCAGGCGTGGAGGCGTCGAAATCCCGGAAGAAGCCATACAGGAAATCCAGAGGTACTACGGGTTCGACAAGCCGGTGCACATTCGTTACGCAAACTGGCTGTGGAACGTCGTTCGCCTCGATCTCGGCAATTCCTATGTTTATCAGGATCCGGTCTGGGACATCATCAAGGCCCGATTCCCCATTTCGCTCACGCTCGGCCTCACGGGATTCCTGTTGAGCTATCTCGTGTGTGTGCCTTTGGGCGTGATGAAGGCGGTCAAGCACGGGTCCAAGTTCGACCTGGTATCGAGCGTGCTGGTGTTTCTAGGCTACGCGGCTCCTGGATGGGCGCTGGGCACAGCGCTTCTGGTGCTATTCGGCGGCGGTAGTTTCTGGAATGTCTTCCCGCTCGGCGGATTTCGATCGGACAACTGGGAGTACCTCACCTTCGCACAGAAAATCGCGGACCAGGCCGAGCACATGTTCCTGCCCGTCGTGTGCTACATGCTCGGCAGCTTCGCCACGCTGACGATCCTGACCAAGAACTCGCTGATGGAGAACATGTCGCAGGACTACGTTCGCACGGCGTTCGCGAAAGGCCTGCACAAGAACCGTGTGATCTTCGTTCATGCCTTGCGGAACTCGTTGATCCCGATTACCACCGGACTGGGACAGGTGTTCAGCCTGATCCTTTCGGGCTCGTTCCTGATCGAAAAGGTCTTCAACATCGACGGCATGGGGTACCTCGGATACACCTCGATTCTCCAACGGGACTATCCCGTCGCGCTGGGCATCCTGGTCGTCAGCTCGGTCCTGCTTCTCGTCGGCAATATCCTCTCCGACATGATCTACGCGGTCGTCGATCCACGCATTCGCTTTAAATGAATCCCGGCCGGTCAGAAACCATCTTCCGCAAGCGAGTTCGCAAATTCCGGCGCCTGAAGCGCGGGTACTACTCGTTCGTGCTGATTCTGTCGATATACGCTGTCTCGTTCCTGCTGCCGTTTCTCATGAGCGGCACACCGTTGCTCGTCAGACATCAGGGCCGGTTCTTCTTCCCGATGATCAATTTCTACAGCGTGACTGACTTCGGCGTGGAGGGATTCGGAGAACCAGACTACCGTGCGTTGAAAAAGCGTTTCGCCGAAGCGGGACAAGGGAGCTGGGTGCTGATGCCCCCCTACCCGTTCGGTCCGAACGAAGCCCTCCTCGACCTCAGCGAATCACCGCCGAACGCCCCTTCTCGAGAGCACCCGTTCGGGACCGACGATCGCGGACGCGACGTCCTCGTGCGGCTGGCATACGGGTTCAATATTTCGATGACGTTTGCCATTATGGTGATGCTCTTCAGCGAGTCCACGGGCGTCGCCGTAGGTGCCCTGCTCGGTTATTTCGGCGGACGGATCGATATCATCGGCCAGCGGATCATCGAAATCTGGTCGTCGCTCCCCTTTCTTTACACGATTATCATCATCAGCTCGATCGTCGTTCCGATCTACGTGCCGGGACGATCTGCGGTATTTCAGCCCTCGTTCTGGCTGCTCGTCGTCATTCTCGCCGTGTTCGACTGGGTCACCATTACCTACTACATCCGCGGAGAGTTCTATCGCGAAAAGGCGCGTGACTACGTTGGAGCCGCGATCGCCACAGGCGTGAGCGAG
>Ga0310892_10000273_pt1 | contig 14275 bp, 13 predicted proteins | sample C0D1metaG_FD_203747 | JGI IMG/M metagenome (GOLD analysis project Ga0310892, IMG submission 203747) | Lab incubated soil microbial communities from West Virginia University Organic Research Farm, Morgantown, WV, United States - C8D2 | ecosystem: Environmental > Terrestrial > Soil > Agricultural...
TGGAAACAGGTGCGCCCCCATTGGGACCGGGACGCGTGCCGCAACGTTCGCCAACCCATACCGACTTGCCGTCCTTGTCGATATCGACCGCACTCGTCGATCCCCATTCACGTCCAGCGGGCAGCTTCGCCCAGCCTTCAATCGTGTTGTAAGGATTCGGCGCGTCGTTGGTCGGCGTCGCCGACATCCACGCTCCCGCCGGCGCCTGCGCCGCGGGCGCCTGCGCACCGCTCGAAGCGACTAGCCCGCTGTTCAATATTCCAAATGTCGCCACGCCTGCAGCGACCAGTCCCACTCGAATTGCACGTCCCATCGAATGCCTCCCCAAGGGAGGGATATTACACGAAGGGATCAGGGATCAGGGATCAGTGGTCAGGGATCAGGGTAATATCGTCGGGTTATGAGAATCGCCGTCATTCCCGCGATCATCGGGCTCGCAGGCGTTGTCTTGGCCGCGCAGGGTGGGCAGGCGCCTCCGGTCGCCTCGGAGACGACCGCCACCGCCATTCCCGGCGTCATTGCGGCGGGAACCAAAATCGAGGTCATCAAGAGCGGCTTCAGCGGAACTGAAGGTCCCATCGGCCTACCCGACGGCAGCCTGGTCTTCACCGAGACCCAGGCCAACCGCATCACGCGCATCGACGCGAACAACCAAACCTCGACCTTTCTGGAAAACACCAACGGCTCGAACGGATTGGCCTTCGATAGCAAGGGCCGCCTGATCTCGGTGCAGACCACGCCTGGCAAGACACTGATCGGCGTGATCTATCCGAGGGGCCAGGAGGCCACGCTGTCCGACAACTACGACGGCAAGCCGTACGGTCGGCCGAACGATCTCGTCGTGGACAAGAAGGGTGGCGTCTACTTCAGCGAGCCGGGGCCGAATGCGACGCCCGGTCAGCCGCCATCAGCGCCGCCGCTCTCGCCGGCCGTGTACTACGTGCCGCCGGGCGGCAAGTCGATCAGGGTCGCCGAAGGCATCGAGCGGCCCAACGGCATTCAATTGAGTCCGGACGAGAAGACGCTGTACATCAACAACACCAACGGCGAATACGTGCTCGCGTTTGATGTGAAGCCGGATGGCACCGTCGGCAACCGCCGGAACTTCGCGAAGTATCCAAGCGTCGCGACGCCGGCGGCTGGCGGATTTAACAGCGGCGCCGATGGATTGGCGATGGACGGTAGCGGCCGCCTGTATGTCGTTTCAACCGGCGGCGTTCACGTCTTCAGCCCGAAGGGCGACTTGCTCGGCACGATTCCTGTGTCGCTCGCGGGACAGAACATCGCGTTTGCCGGCCCCGACAAGAAAACGCTCTACATCGTCGGCCGCGGCTCCGCGTTCAAGGTGCGGTTGTTGGCGGAGGGTTATAAGGGAAGGGCGAAGTAATGCCGATTTTCGAATACGCCTGCAAAGGCTGCGGCAAGGAATTCGAGGCGCTGGTGCTGCCGACCACTCCGGCGCCGTCGTGCCCGGCCTGCAAGAGTACCGAGCTTGAGAAGCTCATCTCGCGACCTGCGATCAAGTCCGAGTCGACACACGGCCTGGCGATGAAGGCCGCGAAGGCGCGCGACAAGAAAGCCGGCTCCGAAAAGGCGCGCGAGCAGCGCGAATACGAACTGCACCACAACGACTGATGTGACTCGAGCGAGCTGGGTCGCCGTCGCGTTGTTCGTCGGCGTCGCAGAAATCGCGGCCCTCGGCCGCACGCTTTACCCTGCAGACTGGATCTGGCGCCTCGATCCGCTGCGCGAACAATACATCGCGCTTGCCGGCGTCACCGACCCCCACGGCGCTGAACGTCCAAAGGTCGTGGCGCGCCTCGACGCGCGTTACGCGCGCCATCCGTGGCTGACGCGCTTGCACACGTTCCTCGGCGGGACCTTTCTCCTGCTGGCTCCGCTCCAATTCGCGAAGCGCATTCGGGATCGCCACCGCGCATTCCATCGGTGGTCGGGCCGCGTGCTCCTGGGCCTGGGCACGATCGCCGGTATCACGGGGCTGTACTTCGGCGTGCTCGTCCCTTGGGCGGGAACGTTCGAGGCCGTCACGATCCTCTTGTTCGGCTCCTTTTTCTTCGTCGCAGGCGTCAAGGCCTTCGCGGCGATTCGAAGAGGCGATGTCGCCACGCACCGGAGGTGGATGATTCGCGCGATGGCCATTCCGCTCGGCGCCGGCTCGGTTCGCGTCGTCGGCTTGCCGATCGATGTGGCACTGACGCCGACAGGGCTGGGGCCGGAGATCGGATTCGTGGTCTCGGTGTGGGTGGGATGGCTGCTCACCGTCGGAGCGGCGGAACTCTGGATCGCGCGGACGCGCCCGGGGTAGTATGTCAAGTTCAGTCGATTCTCATCGGAGCAGTAATGGCCCTACCAACCGCCACCGGACAGGCGCAATGTCCGGAATGCCTCGCCGACATCACATTGAACAAGGTGATGCAGAACGAAATCACGCAGTGCCCCGGTTGCGGCGCTGAACTCGAAATCACCGCGCTCGAGCCCCTCACGCTGGCGCTGGCGCCGCAGGAGGAGGAGGACTGGGGTGAATAGCCACCCCAACGCGCAAAGTCCGCGCGTCAGGGGGCCCGGGCTGCGAGTCGGCGTCCTCTATAGCCGCGTCCGCGCGGAAGAAAAGCTGCTGTTCGAAGCGTTCGAAAAGCGCGGCGTTTCCCTCGACCTGCTCGACGATCAGAAACTGATCTTCGACATCACCGACGTTCACAATCACCCGTACAAGGACTACGACGTCATCGTCGAGCGCTGCATCAATCACAGCCGCGCGCTCTACAGCCTGAAGATCCTGAACGACCAGGGCGTGAAGACGGTGAACACCGCGCTCTGCGCCGATATCTGCGGCAACAAGCTGATGACGACGAGCGCGCTGGCAGCGGCGGGCGTGCCACAGCCGAAAGCGCTCGTCGCCTACACCGCGGAGAGCGCGATCGAGGCGATCGAGCGCCTGGGCTATCCGGTCGTCCTCAAGCCCACCGTCGGTTCGTGGGGCCGCCTGCTGAGCAAGGTCAACGATCGCGACGCCGCCGAGACCATTCTCGAGCACAAGGAAACGCTCGGCAGCTATCACCACTCGATTTTCTACATCCAGGAGTACGTCAAGAAGCCGGGCCGAGACATCCGCGCGTTCCAGGTTGGTGCGGAAACGATTTGCGCGATCTATCGCACCTCGCCGAACTGGATTACGAACACCGCTCGCGGCGGCTCGTCGAGCAACTGCCCGATCACACCGGAGCTCGCCGACATCTGCACGCGCGCCGCCAGGGCCTGCGGCGGTGGCGTGGTGGCGCTCGACCTGTTCGAGGATCCGGATCGCGGGCTGCTCGTGAACGAAGTCAACTACACGATGGAGTTCCGGAACAGCATCGCGCCGACGAACGTGAACATTCCCGATCGGATGGTCGACTTCTGCCTCGATGTCGCAAAGCGCGGGTGGAATGCTGCCAATGGTTGGCAGGGAGACCAGCCGCATCTCGCCGCGATCTCCCTCGCTGAAGGCGCATCAGCCTAAGTCGTGGCCGATCGGCTTTCCGTTTCCATCATCGGCGCGTCCGGGTACACCGGCGGCGAATTGCTCAGGCTTGCGCTCGCCCATCCTCACCTCGAGGTGAAGCAGGTCACGAGCGAGCGCCTCGACGGGCAGTTCGTGCACTTTACGCATCCGAACCTGCGCCCTCCGGCAGGCTCAGGGCGTCCCGAGCTTGTCGAGGGACGGAGGCGCACGCAGCTGAAGTTCGTGCGTTCGGAGGCGATCGAGAAATGCGATCTGCTGTTCCTCGGCTTGCCGCACGGCAGCGCGATGGGGCGAATCGATCAGCTCGCGACACTCGCCGATCGCATCGTCGACCTCAGCGCTGACTTCCGTTTGCGCGATGTCTCCGGCTACGACACGTGGTACGGAAAGCCGCATTCGAATCCGGCGTGGCTGTCGAAATTCGTTTACGGCCTGCCGGAACTCCATCGTGCTGAGCTCAAGGCGGCAAAATATGTGAGCGGCGTCGGCTGCAATGCCACGGCGACCACGCTCGCCATCTGGCCGCTCGCGGCCGCCGGCCTCGTCGACGTGTCGCGGGGCGTGATTTGCGAAGTCAAGGTTGGCAGCAGCGAGGGCGGCGCCGCATCGGCGGACTCGACCCACCATCCCGAGCGCGCCGGCGTGATGCGCAGCTTCGCGCCAACGGGCCACCGTCACACCGCGGAAGTGCTCCAGGCACTCGCACTGAAGAACGTCGTGACCGATGTTCACTTGAGCGCGACCGCCGTGGACAATGTTCGCGGCGTCCTCGCCACCGCGCATGTCTTCGTGAAGCCCGGGACACAGGAGAAGGACGTCTGGAAAGCGTTTCGCGAGGCCTACAACAACGAGCCGTTCGTGCGCATCGTGAAGGAAAAGACGGGACTCTATCGCTACCCTGAGCCGAAGATCCTTTCGGGCAGCAACTACGCCGACGTCGGATTCGAATTCGATCCGAAGACGAATCGCGTGGTCTGTTTGTGCGCCATAGATAATTTGATGAAAGGCGCGGCGGGCACTGCGTTACAGTGCGCGAACGTGATGATGGGCTGGGACGAAACCCTCGGCCTCGACTTTCCCGGCTTGCATCCAATTTGATCGGCCCGCAAGCCCGTAGCCCGCAAGCCCGCAGGACCTCATGATCGTTGTTAAAGTCGGCGGCGGCACTTCTCTCAGCATCGACGCCGTCGTCGCCGACATCGTTGCACTGCGCGCGAAAGGCACTGAGTTGCTGCTCGTCCACGGCGGCGCGCAGACGACCAATGCGGTCGCCGAGGCGCTCGGCCATCCCGCGCAGTTCGTGACCAGCGAGACCGGGCACATCAGCCGCCGCACCGATCGCCGCACGCTCGAGATCTTCGAGATGGTCTATTGCGGGCAGTTGAACAAGATGTGGGTCGAGAAGCTCCAGACCAAAGGCGTGAATGCTGTCGGCCTGTCCGGTCTCGATGGCCGCATTTTCGAGGGCTCGCGCAAGGACACGCTGCGCATCCGCGTTGACGGGCGCCGCATGGTGCTGCGCGACGACTGGACCGGCACCGTTGAACGCGTCAACGTAGAACTCTTGACACTCTTGATTGGCGCCGGCTACTTCCCGGTTCTCACGCCGCCGGGATCATCGACCGCGGGCGAGGCCATCAACGTCGACGGCGACCGCGCCGCCGCCATGGTTGCCGGTGCGTTCAATGCCGAAGCGTTGGTAATCCTCACCGATCAAGTTGGATTGCTGAAGAAGTTCCCCGATGAATCGACGCTGATTTCCGAGATTCCAAAGGGCCAGGCGGACAAGTTCATGGAATTCGCCGAAGGCCGGATGAAGAAAAAGGTGATGGGCGCGGTCGAAGCGATCGACGAAGGTGTCGGCAAGGTGATCTTCGCCGACGGCCGCGTCGAACAGCCCATCACCCGCGCGCTCGCAGGGTCGGGTACGCACATTGGCTAAGTTGGCCGCCGAAGGCGCAGAAAGCGCAGAATGAAACACGCGCAGGTTGAGGAGAAGATCCTCGGCGGCACGACCGCCCGCCGTGGCGAGGTCGTCATCACGCGCGGCGAAGGCTGCTGGGTCTTCGACGACTCCGGGAACAAGTATCTCGATCTCGGATCCGCGCAGGGCGTGGCGATGCTCGGCCATTGCCATCCCGGCGTCACGGCGGCAATCCAATCGCAGTCCGAGACGTTGACGCTCTGCCCGTCCTACCTCTACAACGACAAGCGCGCGGAGTTCGCAAAGGCGCTCGTCGACGTGCTGCCGAAATGCCTGCCGCACGTGTTCCTCGCCAACAGCGGCGCCGAAGCCATGGACGGCGCACTCAAGTTCGCCCGCCTGTTCACCAAGCGGGCGGCCTTCGTCGCGACCACCAAGGGATTTCATGGCCGGACGATGGGCGCGTTGTCAGTGACGTGGGAACCGAAGTATCGCGAGGGATTCGGCCCGCTGTTCGAGACCACGCACGTGCAGTTCAACGACGCCGCGGCGCTCGATAAGGCCGTCACCGACCAAACAGCGGCGGTCGTGCTCGAGGTCGTGCAAGGCGAGAGCGGCGTCAACGTCGGCACGCCGGATTTCATGAGGATGGCGCAGAAGGTCTGCAAGGAGCGCGGCGCCGTTTTGATCGTCGACGAAATCCAAACCGGATTCGGGCGCACCGGCAAGTGGTTCGCCGTCGAGCACGCCGGCATCGAACCCGACATCATCTGCCTGGCCAAAGGCCTCGGCGGCGGGTTCCCGATGGGCGCGTTCGCCTATACGAAGGCGATCCGCGAAGTGCTCACGCCCGGCGCGCACGGCAGCACGTTCGGCGGCTCGCCGCTCGCGTGTGCGGCCGGCCTCGCGGCGATCGAAGCCTACAAGGACGAGGGCCTGATCGAACGGAGCGCCACGCTTGGCGCGAACTTGCGGAATCAGCTGCGCGGCGCCCTCGCAGGGGTGGCGATGGTCCGCGACATCCGCGGCCTGGGCTTGATGATCGCCGTGGAGCTGCGAACCAAGGTGGCGCCGGTGCTCAAGAGCCTGATGATGAATCACGGCGTGATCGCGCTGCCGGCCGGACCAACCGTGCTTCGCCTGCTCCCCCCGCTTGTGATCACCGAGAAGGAGATCGACATCGGCGTGCAGGCGATTGCCAAGGCGATCAAGGAATTGAAAGCGTGATGGCCTTATTAAATGAATAGGGACGCGGCGATCGATTTGGTCCGCGGGCTGGTCGCCATTCCGTCGCTGTCGCGGCAGGAAGCGGCGGCATCCTCGTGGCTCGCCGGCGAGATGCGCGCCGCGGGTTTCGATCGCGCCTTCGTCGACGAGGCGGGCAACGCCGTCGGCGAGCTCGGCGATCCGTCCGCATCCCGCACGATCGTTCTGCTCGGCCACAACGACACCGTTCCCGGCAACATCCCCGTACGAATCGAAAACGATCTGCTCTACGGCCGCGGCAGCGTCGACGCCAAAGGGCCGCTCGCGACGTTTGTCGCGGGCGCGGCGCGCTTCGGTTCGGCGGCGGCGAAGGCCGCGAAGATTCGCGTGATCGTGGTCGGCGCGGTCGAAGAGGAGGCGGCGACGAGCAAGGGCGCGCGATTCATCGCATCCAGATTTTCTGGCGCCAGCGATCCGATTCCAACCGCATGCATCATCGGCGAGCCGAGTCACTGGAATCGCGTCACGCTCGGCTACAAGGGACGGCTGCTGCTCGACTTCACCGCCGATCAGCCGATGGCGCACACCGCGGGGCCTGATGCCAGCGTCGCCTCGGTCGTCGTCGACTACTGGAACTGGGTCACCGCGCACGCCGCTCGCGTGAATGAAGGCACGGACAAGGTTTTCGATCAGCTGAGCCCGAGCCTGCGCCGCTTCATCACCTCGAGCAACGATCAGATGCGCGACATCGTTGACGCACAGTTCGCTTGGCGGCTACCGGTCGGATTCGACGCCGAAGCGTTCATGAAGGAGCTCGAAGCACAGGCCAACAGGTCAACGGGCGAACGGGCCAACAGGACCAAGTTCAATTTAAGTTTTCGCGGATATGAAAAGGCGTGGCGAGCCGATCGCAACAACCCGCTCGTCAGAAGTTTCCTGGCGGGACTCCGATCAGTCGAGGCCTCGGAGAAACTTGGCTTCGTGCTCAAGACCGGCACGAGCGACATGAACGTCGTCGGTCCCGCCTGGCAATGCCCGATCGTCGCCTACGGCCCCGGCGACAGCTCGCTGGATCACACCCCGAACGAGCACCTTTCAGTCGACGAGTTTTGGAAGGCCGTGAACGTCATCGAACAGACGCTGGTCGCTTTTTCTCAGTAAGTGCAAGAGTGCCCGGTTATCGCTTCATCGTGATCAACGCCGCGAAGATGTCGATCGCCTCCCAGAGGTGACCGACGCGCAAGTTTTCGTTCACCGCATGCTGGTTGTTGTCGAAGTTGACGACGGCGAGACCAATCGCCGGCATCGACAGCGCGGTGGCGAAGGTTGAGAACGGGAGGCTGCCGCCGATCGTCGGCATCTGCACCAGGCGCTGGTCGAGCGCGCGAATCGCGTTCGCGGCCATCGCCGTGCGCGGATCGTCCATCGATCCCTTGCCGATCGGGAAACCGCCGCCTTGCAACGTCACGCGCGCGATCTTCGAATACTTCCGCCGCGTTGCCATGTCCGGCGGCTCGCTCACGATGTGATAGCCCTGCTCGCGAATGTGGGCGACCAGCCGCTCATACTGCGTCTTCGGGTCGAGGCCGTTGACAAGGCGGATCTCGAGGCGCCCGGTCGCGCTCGCCGCAATCGCATTGCGCGCGCCTGCGCCGACGGTTCCGGAGGAAAGGCCGACGACGCTGAGCGTCGGGCGATTGTGTTGCAGCTCAATGCGGCTGTCGGGGTGCTCCGACTGCGCCACCCCGAACTGCTCGAGCAGTTTCTGATCGACATTGGGGATCTCGTCGATGGCGCGGCGCTCGGTTGCCGTCAGTGGCACGACGCCGTCGTAGAAGTTCTTGATGACGACGTTGCCGCGCTCGTCCTTCATTGATGCCAGGAGCCTGGTCAACGCCATCGCCGGATCGGGAACGAAGTTGCCGTAGTTGCCGCTGTGCAGGTCGCCGGTCGCGCCGTAGATAGTGATCTCGGCGCCGATCAGTCCGCGACTTCCGTAGAACACGGTCGGCAGGTTACTGGGGTGCCGCGGGCTGTCCACGATCACGGCAAGGTCGCCGCGCACCGAGGACGCGTTCGCGATAATCGCTGTTTCGAAGTTCGGCGAACCGGCCTCTTCCTCGCCGTCCAGGACGACTCGCAGCGTCCACGGTAGTGTCGCCTTTGCGTCGAGCAAACCGTCGACGGCGGCGAGGAACGCAACAATCGGCCCCTTGTCATCGGCGACCGCGCGCGCATAGATGCGCGCATCGGGATCAACCGGGCCCGTCCCTGCGAACAGATCCACTTTGGCGGCGCCCTTGTAAGCCACTGGCGCAAACGGCTGCCCCATCGTCCAGTCCTTCGCTTCGGTCGGCTGGCCATCGTAGTGCATGTAAAACGTCAGCGTTCCGGCGCCATTCGCCGCGTCGCGTTGCGCGATCACCACCGGCGAGCCCACGGTCGCGATCCGCTTCACCGCGAAGCCGCGCTTTTCGAACATCGCCGTCAACGCATCGGCGTTCTTCACGATGTCGGCTTTGTTGGAAGCGATGCTGGGCAGCGAGACGAATTGAATCAGCTCGGTGAGGATTTGGCGTTCGTGCGCTGCGCGCCATTCGCGGACGCGGAGGATGTCAGCGGAGGGCGCGGCAAGCACGTTGGCGGTAACGAGCGCAACAACAAAGGGCGTGAATTTCATTGTCGTGAGTCTATCCGCCTAAAGGCGGACACCACAAGACAGACACGTTATGATTTGCGTCACATGCCCTCATCCGTCGATCGCGCCGTCATCATCGAAGATTTGCGCCGCATGGCGGAGCGCCGCCTGCCACGAATGGTGTTCGATTACATCGACGGCGGCGCCGAGCGGGAGTGGACGCTGAAGGAAAACTGCCGCGCCTTCACCGACGTGATGTTCCGTCCGCGATCGGCGGTGGCGACGACGAGCTGCGATCTGTCTACGACCGTGGTCGGCCTCAACATCGATGTGCCGTTGATCCTGGCGCCGGTCGGCAGCAGCCGGATGTTCTATCCGCGGGGTGAGGAGCAGGCCGCCGCGGCGGCCGGCGATGCCGGCACCATCTACACGCTCTCGACGCTGTCCGGCTGCAAGATGGAAGACGTCAAGGAGGCGACGACCGGCCACGCCTGGTATCAGCTGTATCTCGTCGGCGGCCGCGACGTCGCGATGGGCGCAATCGCGCGCGCCAGGAAGTGCGGCTACAAGGCGCTCGTCGTCACGATCGATACGCCGGTCGCGGGCATGCGCGAGCGCGACTCCCGCAACGGCGTGAAAGAGCTCCTCGCCTTCAACCTGTCAACGGTGCCGTATCTGGGACAGATGATCACCAAGCCAGGCTGGCTGTATTCGTTCTTCGGCGACGGCGGCCTGATGGGTTTTCCGAACATCGTCATCGATGGCGCCTCGATGGGTTACGCCGACGTCGGCGCCGCGCTCGAAGCGTCAATGACCTCGTGGGACGACTTCAAGTGGATCCGCGAAGCCTGGGGCGGACCGATCGTCGCGAAGGGCGTGCACACGGCCGACGATGCGCGCAAGGCCGTCGATCACGGCGCCGCGGCGATCGTGGTGTCGAATCACGGGGCGCGGCAGCTGGACGGTGTTGCCCCGACGATCCGCGTGCTTCCGGAAGTTGTGCAGGCGATCAACGGACAGGCCGAGATTCTGCTCGACGGCGGCATCCGCCGCGGCAGCGACATCGTCAAGGCGCTCTGCATGGGGGCGCGCGCCGTGTTGATCGGCCGTGCCTATGCCTACGGCCTCGGTGCCGGGGGCCAGGCCGGGGTGGCGCGGGCGCTGGCGATCCTCGAGGCAGACGTCATCCGGACGATGAAACTTCTCGGCATTGGCGCCATCAAAGACCTAGACGGCTCATTCGTTGACGTCCCGTCCGAGTGGACCGCCCGCTTGCCCCGCTGAAGAGAGCGGGATAACTTCATTCCGATCTGCAATCGGAGATCAGAAATCCGAGATCCAGTCATGTCATTACGACCAGTTAAGCGCGTCGTTCAGTCCACGCCGACCATGGAAGGCGCGGGCGTAAAGCTGCATCGCGGGTTTGGCTTTGGCGAAACCAGCGAGTTCGATCCGTTCCTCCTTTTCGACGATTTCCGTAACGAGCGCCCCGATGATTATCTCGCGGGCTTCCCATGGCATCCGCATCGCGGAATCGAAACGATCACCTATGTCCTCGCCGGCACCGTCGATCACGGCGACAGCCTCGGCAATCGCGGTTCGCTCGGCGCGGGCGACGTGCAATGGATGACCGCGGGCAGCGGCATCATGCACCAGGAAATGCCCAAGGGTGATCCGCACGGCCGCATGCACGGCTTCCAGTTGTGGGCGAACCTGCCGCAGTCGTTGAAGATGACCAATCCGCGCTATCAGGACATCCTCGCCAAGGACATTCCTGAAGTCACGGATGACGATGGTACGCGCGCGCGGATCGTCGTTGGAGACTTCTGGGGCAAGCGCGGACCGGTTGAAGGTGTCGCCGCCGATCCACGGTATCTCGACATCTCGGTACCTCCGAACAAGACGAAGCGCATTCCGGTCGAAGCTTCGCGCCACGCGTTCGCCTACGTGTTCGCCGGATCGGGCACGTTCCGCGATTCGTCGAAGCCGCTACCGGTGCAGACAGAGCTCGTCGGCGTCTCGGACGATCCGACACCGTCGATGCTGGGCAATCGATCGCTCGTGTTGTTCGACAGCGGTGACGAGATCACGGTCACGGCCGGCGAGGAAGGCCTCCGCTTCCTGCTCGTGTCGGGCCGCCCGCTCGAAGAACCGGTCGCGTGGTACGGACCGATCGTGATGAACACACGCGCGGAGCTTCAGCAGGCCTACACCGAGCTCAAGGACGGCACCTTTATCAAGCACCGCTGACCGGGCAGTGGGCGTGTAAGATACACGCCATGAGAATTTCACGCCGCACCTTCGTTCACAGCAGCGCCGCCGCCGGCATCGGTGTCGGCGCTTCTGCGTGCAGTCCGCCTTCGCCGTCGGCTTCGGCGGGACAGGCGCTGCTCAGCGCGCAGGCGCAATCGCCGGCTCCCTCCACTAGCGGCATGCATCCAGCCCTTGCGGCCCTCAAGTCCATGACGGCGGATGTGAAGCCGATCACGAAAGAAGAGCGGGCGGCGCGCGTGCAGAAGGCGCAGCAGCTGATGGCGGCGAACAAGATCGCCGCGCTCATGCTCGAAGGTGGATCGAGCATGTTCTACTTCACCGGCGTGCGCTGGGGCCTCAGCGAGCGGCCGTTCGTGTGCGTGATTCCGGCGAAGGGCGAGCTCGCGTGGGTGTCGCCAGGCTTCGAAGAAGAGCGCGCGCGCGAGCTCGTCTCGAAGAGCGCGGAAGTGCGCGTGTGGCAAGAAGACGACAGCCCCTACAAGCAGGTCGCCGGCATCCTCAAGGATCGCGGCGCCGCCAGCGGCCGAATCGGTGTCGAAGAGCGGCTGCGCTACTTCATTTACAGTGGCGTGAAAAAGGAATCGCCGGCGGCCGAATTCGTCGACGCGGAAGTCATCACGGCCGGCTGCCGCATGATGAAGACCGCGACCGAGCTGGCGCTGATGCAGAAAGCCAGCGACATCACGATCGAAGCGTTCCGCGCCGCGTTCCAGACCTTCAAGGAGGGCATGACGCAGGACGAGTTGCGCGCCAACATCGCCACCGCGCATCGCCTGCTCGGCGGCCCGGGCGGCAGCGCCGGCGTGAGTTTCGGCACCTACACGGCATTTCCCCACGGCAGCATCGAGCCGCAGAAACTGAAGGAAGGCGACGTGATCCAGGTCGATGGCGGCTGCGCGGTTGACGGCTATCAGTCGGACATCACGCGCACGGTTGTCTTCGGGCGCGCGTCTGCCCGTCAAACGGAGATCTGGAATCTCGAGAAGAGAGCACAGGCGGCCGCGTTTGCCGTCGTCAAACCCGGCACGCCGTGCGAAGCCGTCGATGCGGCGGCTCGCAAGGTGATCACCGACGCCGGCTTCGGCCCCGATTACAAGGTGCCGGGACTTCCCCATCGCACCGGCCACGGCATCGGTCTCGATGGCCACGAGTGGACCAACTTCGTTCGCGGCAACCGGACCCCGCTCGCGCCCGGCATGTGCTTCAGCAACGAGCCGATGATCGCGATCTACGGAGAATTCGGCATCCGTCTCGAAGACTGCTTGTATGTGACCGACAAAGGCGCGCAGTATTTCTCGCAACCAAGCCCCTCGATCGACAAGCCATTCGTCTGATCACGTACAGGCCACGGAGGCTCGGAGGCCCGGAGAGTCTTTTTCTAAATGCATTTTGCATGTAAGAAGATATGCTCCGAGTCTCCGTGCCTCCGTGGCCCGTCCGTGTCAGGCAGTAGCGAATGGATCAAAGCAAACCAAAGGTTAGCTTTCTGAAATTGGCCGGACCGGGCCTCGTGGTCGCGGCCACGGGCATCGGATCGGGTGATGTCGTCTCGGCAACAGTCGGTGGCGCTCGCTATGGCGTCGTACTGCTGTGGGCGATCGCGGCCGGGGCGTTCTTCAAGTTCGTGCTGCAGGAAGGCATCGCGCGCTGGCAGCTGGCGACCGGCAAGACGGCGCTCGAAGGCTGGGCCGATCACCTGCCGGCGTGGGTGAAGTGGTACTTCGCGGTCTACCTGGTCTTCTGGACGGTCGCGGTGAGCGCATCGCTGACAAATGCGACCGGCCTCGGCATGGCGAACCTGACCGGCGGCGCGGTGCCGCAATCGTGGGGCGCGGTCGCGCACTCGCTCATCGGCGGGCTGCTGATCTATTTCGGCGGCTACAACAACTTCGAGAAGCTGATGAAGGTGCTGGTCGGCGTGATGGGCTTCAGCATCCTGTTCTGTGCGATGTTCACGATGCACCAGCCGATGGTCGCGCTAAAGAGCCTGTTCGTCCCGACGATTCCGGCCGGCAGCGGCACCTACGTCCTGTCGCTCATCGGCGGCGTCGGCGGCTCAATCACCATGCTGTCGTACAACTACTGGATGCGCGAAGAGAACATGCGCGGCAGCGGCTTCGTGTCGTACGTGCGCGGCGACATCGCCATCGCCTACATCTTCACGGCGATCTTCGGCGGCTCGATCATGCTGATCGCCAACGACGCGTTCTTCACGCAGGGCGTGACCCTGAAGGACGCCGAGGCGGTGCCGCGCATGGCGGCCGCGCTCGGGACGGTGCTCGGCCGGTTCGGGCGCATCGCGTTCTCGGTCGGCTTCTGGGCGGCGGTGTTTGCCTCGCTGCTCGGTGTGTGGCAGAGCGTGCCGTATCTCTACGCCGACTTCTACGGCATCGTCTCGAAGATGTCGCCCGAGGCGCGGCAGGACGTGGTGAAGGTGACGAGCACGCCGTACCGGCTGGCGCTCGCCTTCATCTCGATCGTGCCGATCGCGTTTGCGTTCACCGGCCAGCCGATTCAAATCGTCATCACCTACACGATCGTCAGCAGCCTGTTCGTGCCGTTCGTCGCCGCCACCATCCTTTACCTCAATAACCGCGTCGCGTGGACCGAACCGGTGCCGAAGAACGCCTGGATCACGAACCTGCTGCTGGTCGCGATTCTCGTGCTCTTTGCCTTCGTCGGCGCGCAGGAAGTCATGAACAGGCTGCGA
>Ga0310892_10000281_pt1 | contig 14126 bp, 15 predicted proteins | sample C0D1metaG_FD_203747 | JGI IMG/M metagenome (GOLD analysis project Ga0310892, IMG submission 203747) | Lab incubated soil microbial communities from West Virginia University Organic Research Farm, Morgantown, WV, United States - C8D2 | ecosystem: Environmental > Terrestrial > Soil > Agricultural...
CGGGTCACCCGGTTTCTGCAGCAGAACAACCGCGTCTTCGGCGTCAAGGTCGAAGACACGCTCACCAGGGAGACCTTCTCGATTCGCGGCACCGTCGTCGTCAACGCCGCTGGGCCGTGGGCCGCGAGCCTGCTGTCGGACCTTCCGGCCAAGGCGCAAGGCGCGCCGCCGCCCCGGCTCTCGCGCGCAATGAACGTGATCACACGCAAGGTCGTGAACGATCACGCGTGCGGCGGGCTCGTGAACGGCCGGTACCTCTTCATGATCCCGTGGCGTGACGTCTCGATGCTCGGCACCAGCCACGACGCCCACGAAGGCACGGCCGATCAACTGACGGTCTCGCGCTGGGATCTCGAGGCGTTCCTCAAGGACGCGCGCGAAGCCTTCCCGCACGCCGACCTGACCACGGCCGACGTCCGGCTGATTCATCGCGGGCTGCTGCCGATGATTTCTGGCGAGGGCACGCACGTCCGGCTGATGAAGGAAAGCCAGGTCGTCGACCATTCCAGGCACGGGCTGTCGGGCCTGGTCTCGATGTTCGGCGTCCGTTACACGACGGCGCGCCACACCGCACAGCAGGCGGTGGATGCGGTGTTCCGCGTCCTCGGTCATGAGACCCCGCCGCCGTGCCGCACCGCGGAAACGCCGCTCCAGGGCGGCAGCATCAATCGCATGGACAGTTTCCTCAAGGCGGTCGCGCAGCGTGATGTCGACGGCATCCCGCCGGGCACGCTGACGCGCATCGCCACCACTTACGGCACGAGCTACGACCAAGTGCTGCACGCGGCGCGCGACATCCCCGCGCTCGGGCACCCGCTCGGGCGCAGCTGCGACGTGATCGGGGCCGAAATCCTCTATGCGGCCCGCCGGGAAATGGCCCTGAAACTGTCCGACGCGCTCGTGCGCCGCACCGAAGCGGGCGCGGCCGGCCACCCCGGCGCTGACGCCGTCGAGCGCGCCGCCGCCATCATGGCCCGCGCGCACGGATGGGATGAGCGGCGCATGCGGAACGAAATCGGCGAGGTCGAAGCGTTCTTTCGGCTCCCGAGGGATTGAACGGGAGCCGATCCACCGTCGCGCGAAGCGCGAAGGTGGACGCGTCGAGCACGGCTTCCCAGAGGGGAAAATCCTCCCCGCCGCGTTTTTTCATAGAGGGATTCGCGCTTTTTCATAGGGAAGAAGAGTGCATTTATAGTAATCTCCCTCTGTACGCTGCCGGAGTGCGGCAGCCTCATAGGAGATCAGATGGCAAAGAAAGCAAAGAAAGCCGCCAAGCCGCGTAAAGCGAACGCTGCGTTCATGAAGCCCGTTCAGCCGAGCGCCGCTCTCGCCGAAGTGGTTGGCAGCAAGGCAATACCGCGTACCGAGGTCACCAAGAAGCTTTGGGCCTACATCAAGAAGAATGGCCTGCAGGACAAGACCAACAAGCGCATGATCAAGGCGGACGACAACCTGAAGGTGATCTTCAAGAAGCCGACCGTGAACATGTTCGAAATGACCAAGTTGGTCAGCAAGCACCTGTCGTAATAACCGTTAACACCCCTCTGTTACGGTGATCACGGGCGCGCGGGCAACCGCGCGCCTTTTCTTTTGGATCGAGAGGTCTTAGGGTCTTAGGGTCTTAGGGTCTTAGGGTCTTAGGGTCTTAGATGTTCGGCGGCCCAGCGCTCGAACACCATCAGCGGGAACAGCGTGTGCGCGTGATTCTCGCGGCCTTCAGTGTGTTCGTCGATCAGCTGCGTCACGACCGCGGGATCGAACAGGCCGCGTCGCGCGATGCGCTCGCGCGAGAGCAGGTCGCGCATCAGCGGCTGCAGCTCGCGGCGCAGCCAGTTTTTCATCGGGATACTGAATCCTTCTTTCTTGCGATTCAGGATCGACTCCGGCAGCACATTGCGCATCGCCTGCTTGAGGATCCACTTGCGCTCGCCGTTGCGGATCTTGAGACGGCCCGGCATCGAGAAGGCCAGCTCCATCAGATCGCCGTCGAGGAACGGGGCGCGCGTCTCGAGTGACGTCGCCATGCTCATGCGATCGACTTTCACGAGGATGTCGTCGGCGAGATAGAGACTCAAGTCCGCATACAGCTGCCGGTTGAGCAGGTCGTCCTGGCCAAAGCGTCCAAGCGCGTCGCGCACCGGCGCATAGACGTCGGTCGAAACGAGCGCGTCGCGCAGGCCGGCGTTGTAGAGGCGAGACTTGTCGCGGGCGCTGAGATACACCATCCAGCGATAGTGACCGAGATCCGCGGGCGCGGTTGCGGCGCCGGCGCTGAATCGCTTGACCTTGTTGACCAGGCCCTTTTTCTTCTCCGTCGGCGGCAACGCCGACGCGACGCCGGCGAGCGCCGGCATCAGCGCATCGCCCATCCATCCGAGCTTCGCCGCCAGCGCCTGCGCCTGGTAGGCGTCGTAGCCGCCAAACAGCTCATCGCCGCCGTCGCCCGACAACACGACCTTGACGTGTTCACGCGCCAGCTCCGAAACGCTGAACGTCGGGAACAGCGAGACATCGGCAAACGGCTCATCGAGATGCACGATCAATCGCTCGAACATCTCGCCGAGATCGGGCGACGCGGTCCGCTCGCGATGATTCGTCTTGAAGAGCGCCGCCACCTCGCGCGCATACGGCAGCTCGTTGTAGGTGCCGTCCGAGAAGCCGATGCTGAAAGTGTTGACCTGCGAGGAAGCGGCACTCATCAGCGCGACGATCGAGCTCGAGTCGATGCCGCCTGACAGGAACGCGCCGAGCGGCACATCCGCCATCAGTTGACGCTCGACCGACGTCGTTAAAGCGGCCTTCAGCGCATCGGCGGCATCGGCGTCGTTCCATTCTCGAATCGGCACGTCGGCCGCATCCCAGTAGCGATGCACCGTCGCCTGGCCGTCGCGATACTTGAGGAAATGCGCCGGCGGCACCTTGTGCACGCCCTTGAGCATGGTCCGCGGCGCGAGCACGTATTCGTAGGTCAGGAACTGATCGAGCGAGATCGGATCGAGCTCGCGCGACACCTCAGGCCGGACCAGCAGCGCCTTGACTTCCGAGGCCAGCAGCAAACCCTGCGCGGTCTGCGTCCAGTAGAGCGGCTTCTCGCCCGCGCGATCGCGCGCCGCGATCAGCGTGCGGGTGCGGCCGTCCCAGATCGCCAGCGCGAACATGCCGCGCAGGCGCACGAGGAAGTCCTCGCCCCACTGCTCGTAGGCGTGAACCAGGACCTCGATGTCGGAGTTGCGCGCATGAAAGCGGTGCCCGTTCCCTTCGAGCTCACGCTGCAGCTCGCGAAAGTTGTAGATCTCACCGTTGGCGACGATCTTGATGTCGCCGGTCTCGTTCAGGATCGGCTGCTGCCCGCCCGCGAGATCGACGATGGCGAGGCGGCGCATGCCGAGGCCGACGCCGGGCAGCGTGACGCTGCCCTCTTCGTCCGGGCCGCGATGGTGCAGCATGCGCACCATCCGCGCGAGCTCGTCGGCGGCGACCGGCCGATCGAGATCCCTTTCAACAATTCCAACAATCCCGCACATGGCTAGGGCTCTTTGCGATGGCGCGTGACTTTCGCGGGGACTCCGGTGGCGATGGAGAATTCCGGAATCTCGCCGACAACGACCGCGCCTGCTCCAATGATGGCATCACGGCCGATGGTCGATCCATCCGTCACCACCACGTGCGTGCCGAGCCACGTGCCGTCGCCGACGTCGATGCCGCGCGCGGTCCGGCCCTGCTGCAGCACCGGGATATCCGTGCGGTCGTAGAGGTGATCGCCCCCGACGAGATAGGTGTAGGCGGCCATCAGGATGTCTTTGCCGACGCGCACGCGCGAGGCCGAGAAAATCTCGCAGTTGAACCCGATATTCGCCCGGTCCTCGATGACGATGTCGCCGTTCTTGCAGCTCAGGATCGTGTTGCGGCCGATGAACACGCCATTGCCGATCGTGATGCCCTGGTTGTCCGTGCCCTTCGCATCGAGGCAGCACAAGTCGTCGATGACGACGTTATCGCCGATGTGGATCTTGTGCGGATGGCGAAGCGTCACGTTCGCGCCGAACACGACATTGCGTCCCACCGAGCCGAGCACCAGCGGGAACAGCCGCGATCGCATGACGAGGCCAATCGCGCCGGGCACCCAGCTCGCGAGCACCATCGCCAGCTCGTACTTGACGAGCGCCCAGAGCCCCGGCCGACCGACGAAGAGCTCGCGGTACTTATCCGACTTCGATCGGTTCTCGTTGAACAGTTCCTGCTGAATGACGGTGATCCGCGGATCGTGCTCGCGCGATGGGCGCGCCGTCATCGGGCCAGTGTTCCGTGCGCCCGCTCCGCGGGAGCGGCCTGGGCCTCGCCGTCCGTTTCGCGGACCTCGCGAATCACGTAGGTGGGCTTGTCCTGCGACTCGTAGTAGGTGCGCGCCATCACCTCGGCGAGCAGGCCGAACGTCAGCAACTGGATGCCGATGAACACCAGCATCACGCCAAGCAGCAGGAGCGGACGATCGCCGATGCCTTGCGTGGTGAACAGGCGAATGTAAGCGAGGTAGGCGACGATCAACGCGCCGCCGCCGCCGGTGACGAGACCGATCAAACCAAAGATCTGCAGCGGCCGGGTCGAATAACTCAACAAGAACTTCACCGTCGCGAGATCGAGGACCACGCGAATCGTGCGCGACAGGCCGTACTTGGTCAGGCCGGCGCGGCGCGGACGATGATTGACGACCATCTCGGCGATCTTGACGCCGATCTGACTGGCGATCGCCGGCAGGAAGCGATGCATCTCGCCGTAGAGGCGAAGCGGCTTCACGACTTCCGCGCGGAAGACCTTCAGCGAGCAACCGTAGTCGTGCAGCGGAACGCCGGTCGCCCACGAGATGAGCTTGTTGGCAAGCACGCTCGGCACGCGTCGCGTCACGAACGTGTCCTTACGGTCCTTGCGCCATCCGCACACGATGTCGTTGCCCTGATCGATCAACGCGACCATCGCTGGAATGTCGCGCGGGTCGTTCTGCAGATCGCCGTCGGAAGTCACCACCAGCCGGCCGCGGGCGTGCTTGATGCCCGCCGCGAACGCCGCGGTCTGACCGAAGTTACGGCGGAACCGGACCACCCGCAGGTGCGGATCGCGGGCCTGCAGCGCCGCCAGCTGATCGAACGAATCGTCCGTGCTGCCGTCGTCGATGATGAGAATCTCGTAGCTGCGCCCGTACTGGACCAGCGTCTGGGTCAGCTCGTCATACAGCGCCTTGATGTTGGGAGACTCGTTATGGACCGGAATGACGATTGAAAGCTCAGGAACCATTAAGTGGGTTAATTCAAGGCATTATAGAACGAGACGGTGCCCTCCTTCGACCGACTTTCGCGTGCCCTGGGCCTTCTCGCCGCCATTCTGGGCACAATCGCCGCGAGCGTGTATTGGCGTGCAGGGCTCTCACTGAGCCACTACGACGCGAAGGCGCACCTCGTGGTGGCGCGGCGGATCTTCGACAGCCTGACGCCAAGCTGGGAGCAAATCGGCGCCGTCTGGCTGCCGCTGCCCCATCTCCTCAACGCCATCCCCGTCCAGATCGATTTTTTCTATCAGACCGGCGCCTTCGCGATCGCGGTTTCGATTGTGTCGTTCGCGATCACGACGGCGTGCGTGTCGGCCATCGTGCGGTCGCTCAGCGGATCGCGGACCGGCGCGGTGCTCGCGGCGTCGCTCTTCGCGCTGAATCCGAACGTGCTCTACCTGCAGAGCACGCCGATGACCGAGCCGTTGTTGTTCGCGCTGACGTCGCTGGTCGTCCTGCAGCTGGTCGAGTGGGCGAGGTCCGAGACGCCACGGGCGCGAGCCGTCGTCGGCTGGACGATCGTCGCAGCGTGCCTGACGCGCTACGAGGCCTGGCCGATCGTCGGCTCGGCGATCGTCGCGGCGGCCTACTTCAAGTGGCGCCGGGGCCTTCCCGCGATCGCGGTCATCCACGAAGCGGCGCGGCTGACGGTCTATCCGATCGCGACGGTGATCTTCTTCATGGGCATGAGCTTCGCATCCACCGGAGAATGGTTCGTGACCGGCGGCTTCTACGTGCCCGATCCGAAATTGCAGTGGCAGGCGGCCGAGGTCTATCGCGCGATTCGCCAGGGCTCGATCGATCTTGCCGGCACGAGATTCGTGACGGCGGCGACCTATGCGATTCCGATCCTGGCGATCGCCGCGTTGATTCGTCGCAACTGGTGGGGGCTCGTGTTGCCGATCGCCCTCATGGCCTCGATCGCGCTGCCCTGCTACGCGTTCTACTCCGGCCATCCGTTCCGCATCCGCTACGAAGTGCCGTTGATTCTCGGCGGCGCGGCCTGCATCGGCGCGGCCGTCTCGATGCTGCGGTTCGCGGCTCCGCTCGTGGCGTTGCCGTTGCTGATCGCGATCGTGCTCCAGGCATCGCCCTTCGATCGCCGCGCGCCGATGATCGTCGAAGCGCAGCTCGATCGCCAGAACGGGATCGGCCGGCGCGCGGTCACCGACTGCCTTCAACGCTCGTATGACGGCACGACGATCATGGCGAGCATGGGATCGCTCGCGCATTACATGCAGGAGCTGTCGCTCGCCGGTTTCGATCTGGATGACTTCATCCACGAGGGCAGCGGCCCGATCTGGCAGCGCGCCTACTATTACGAGCCATCGCTGTTTGCGGGATGGGAGCTGGTCGAGGAAGCCGCCGAAGGCGGTGACATGCTGGCGCAGAAGCAGCGATCGTGGCCGGGGTTTCTCGCCGCATACGATCGCGTCTGCGAAGGCGGCAACGTCGCGCTCTACAAGAGACGTTAGGGCTTGCGGGGCTATGGGCTTCCACCCCGACTTGCGGGCTTGTCTACGGCGCCAGAATCCGCAGGACTTCGTCGTGGATGCGCCCATTGGTCGCCAGGATGTGGCCCTCGTAGGGATCCCATTGCTCGCCGCCCATCCCGGTCACCTGGCCACCAGCCTCTTCCAGAATCAACGCCGCCGCTCGCATGTCCCACGCTTTGAGACTCGCCTCCCAGAAACCGTCCATGCGCCCGGCGGCGACCCAGCAGATGTCAATCGCGGCTGAGCCCAACCTGCGAATCGCGCGCGCGTGCTTCAGCACCTGCGCGAATACCTTCACGAACTCGTCGGCCTTCTGGTGAATGTTGTAAGGAAATCCTGTTACGAGCATCGACTCGAGCACGGTCGCGCTCGTCGAGACTTTCAACCGCTGGCCGTTCATCCACGATCCAACACCGGCTTCAGCGGTGAAGAGCTCCTCGCGATTCGGATCGTAGACCGCGGCAACGACGGCCCTGCCGTCGATCTCGAGAGCGAGCGATGCGCAGAAGATCGGCACGCCGTGCGCGAAGTTCGTGGTGCCGTCGAGCGGATCGAAGACCCAGCGGTGACGCGCGCCGGTCGAGGCGATGTCCATCTCCTCGGCGAGCACGTCGTGATCGGGAAAGCGCCCGGCGACCAGCGCGCGGAACATCCGCTCGACTTCGAGGTCGACTTCGGTGACGAGATCGATCGCGCCTTTCTTCTCGACACGAACGCCGGTGCCGAACTTGGCCATCTGGAGATCGCCGGCGCGCACGACCGCTTCGATCGCGGTCGCGAGGAATTGCGGATCGGGCTTGCCCGCCGCAGCCGTGGCGGAGGCGGGAATCACGCGTCCGCTTTTTGGAGCTTCTTGACCATCCGGATCTCCATGCCGCCCTGTGTCTTTTTCAACACCGTTTCGTCCATGAAGTTGCGAATGAGGAAGATCCCGCGGCCGCTCGACTTGAGGATGTTTTCGGGCGCCAGCGGGTCGGCCACTTCTTCCGGCACGAACCCCTCGCCCTGGTCTTCGATGCGAATCACGAGCTCATCGGACGCCGTCGGCGGCACCGGGCTGAACTCGACGATGACGCGCTTGTTCGGATCGTTCTTGTTGCCGTGCTTGATCGCGTTGACCACCGACTCGCGCACCGCGACGCTGACCCAGTGCAGCTGATCCTCGTCCAGCCCCGCGGCTTTGCCGACGTGATCGGACACGGCCTGCACGAAATCGAGCATGTCGAAGGCGCTGAGGAATTCGATGCGGACCGTGTGCGGAGGAATCATCTAATGGGAGGCCCGACGGTCCGCACGCGGCATGTGCTGGTTAAGTACCATAGCGCTTTCAACACGGTCAAGCAGTTATAGTTGAACGTTATGCGAGTGGCCGACATCGTAACCGTCACCCCCGCGCTGTCGATCTCCGGCACGCTCCGCGTGCCCGGAGACAAATCCATTTCGCATCGCTACGCCCTGCTTGCCGCCATCGCCGACGGGCGATCCACCATTGCCAATTACGCGCCCGGCGCCGACTGCGCCTCGACACTGTCGTGCGTCGAAGTTCTCGGCGCTATCGTCTCACGAACCCCGTCCGCCGCGGGCGACGAACCGGCGCTCGTCACCATCGACGGCCGCGGCCTCCGCGGCCTGCGCGCCCCCGCCGAGCCCCTCGATTGCGGCAATTCCGGCAGCACCATGCGCATGCTCGGCGGCGTGGTCGCCGCACACTCTTTTATATCGACCCTTGTCGGCGACGCTTCACTCTCGCGCCGGCCGATGCGCCGGATCATCGGGCCGCTCGCGAAGATGGGCGCGGCCATTACCGCCGGTCCCGGCGATCGCCCGCCCATCACCATTCACGGCGCGGGCCTCGCCGGCATTCATTTCAAGCCGGAAACACCCAGTGCCCAGGTGAAGTCCGCCGTGCTGCTGGCAGGACTGCAGGCCAGCGGGGAAACCTCGGTCTTGGAGCCGGCCTCTACTCGTGATCATACGGAACGGGCCCTCGTCGCGTTCGGCGCCAGGGTCACCGTTGACGGCCGATTTATCTCGATTCAGGGCGGCCAGCGGCTGGCTGGCTGCGCATTGACCGTGCCTGGCGACCTCTCCTCCGCCGCGTTCATGGCCGTCGCCGCCGCGGCCATCGCCGGGTCGGACGTCTCGATCACAAATGTGGGGCTAAACCCCAGCCGATCGGCGCTGCTCGACGTGTTGAGACGATTCGGCGCATCGGTCGAGGCGACGGTCGATGACCAGTGGAACGGCGAGCCGGTCGGGCGCCTGCGGATTCGCCACGGCGCGATGACCGATCTCGTGATCACGCCGGACGAAGTGCCGGAGGTGATCGACGAGCTGCCCGTGCTCGCGACGCTCGGCACGTTCGGCGGCAGTGTCACCGTCTCCGGCGCCGGCGAGCTGCGCGTCAAGGAAAGCGATCGCATCGCGGAGCTTGTCGCCGGCCTGCGCGCGATGGGCGCCGACGCGGATGAGCGGGCCGATGGATTCCAGGTGAGATCCGGCACGCGCCTGACCGGAGGCACGGTGCACGCGCGCCACGATCACCGGCTCGCGATGGCCTTCGCGATCGCCGCGCTCGGCGCGACCGGGCCAACCACGATCCAGGGCGCGGACGCAGTGGCTGTGTCGTACCCCGCGTTCTTCCGGGATCTCGATCGACTCGCCGCGCCGAGATAGAACTTGAAGACCGATAAGATCTACCTCGTGGGCTTCATGGGCGCCGGCAAATCGAGCGTCGCGCGGGCCCTCGGCAAACGACTCGACTGGAAGGTCGAGGACATCGATGCCCGCATCGAGCGCGCCGAGCGGCGCGACATCCCCGCCATCTTTCGCGAGAAGGGCGAGCCGTACTTCCGCGCCCGCGAGCGCGAGGCGTTGATCGGCCTGCTGCCCGAGCGCGGCACGGTCGTCGCGTCGGGCGGGGGGACCTTCGCCGATGCGTCAAACCGTGAACTCATGTTAAGGGACGGCGGGGTCGTCTGGCTGGACGCGCCCTTAGAAACTGTGCTGCAACGCGTGCCCCTCGACGGGCGGCGCCCACTGGCTGCGGATCGGCTGGGCATGGAACAGCTTTATAATCACCGCCTCGCGGCCTACCGCCAGGCGCACCTCCGGGTGGACGCAGGACGCGGCTCCGTTGAGGAGCTCGTCGATCACATCATGGAGTGGCTGGACACCTAGACCGCATGCGCTACCTCGTTATCAGCGATATCCACGCAAACCTCGAGGCGTTCGAGACGGTGATGGCCGCAGCCAAGCCGCTCGGCTACGAGAAGGTGCTGCTGCTCGGCGATCTCGTCGGCTACGGCGCCGACCCCAACGCCGTCTGCGAGCGCGTGCGCGACTTGAAGCCCGACGCGTTGATCCGCGGCAACCACGACAAGGTCGGCTCGGGCGTCGAGAGCCCCGAGGGCTTCAATGCCGTCGCCCGCAACGCGATCAGGTGGACGTACGAAAAGCTGAACCAGGAAAACCGCGCGTGGCTCGCGGCGCTGCCGGCGGGCCCGCTGATCGTCGACGACACGATCGAGATCTGCCACGGCACGCCGTTCGATGAAGACGCCTACGTCTTCGACGATCTCGACGCGCTGCGCGCCATGCATGCGGCGCGGCGGCCGCTCTGCCTGTTCGGCCACACGCACGTGCAGGTCGGCCACTACCTGTCACGCGATCAGTTCGGCCTCGCGACGCCGGACGATCACCGGCCGCTGGCCATTCCGCTGGACGATGCGAATCGCTATCTGGTGAATCCGGGATCGGTCGGCCAGCCGCGCGATGGCGATCCCCGCGCCGGCTTCGGCATCGTCGACACCACGGCGAAAGAGATGACGATCTATCGAGTGGAGTATCCGATTTCGAAGGCGCAGGCGCGCATTATCGAAGAAGGACTGCCTGACGTCCTCGCGCAGAGGCTGGCGCTAGGTCGCTGATTTATTGCGGCGCTCGTCGCGCTTGCGAAGCTCGGACGCCATCGCGTCCTGCGCGGCGCGCGAGCCGAGAATCCAGCCGATCACTACACCGATCAACAACACCGCGGGAATGAAGATGAAGTGCGCCGCGGTTGGAACGCCAATATCCATCTACCGCTTTCTGGATTCGAGCTCGGTGAGCTCGGATTCCACTTGCTTGAGCCGGCTCGCGATCGACCACACGTAACCGAGCACGGCGACCCAGACAAAGCCGTAGGCCGCCGCCACCATGTTGATCGCCGGAATCTGCTCGCCCGGCGGAATGTCGTCCACCGGCACGAACTCCTTGGGCGGCTGCGGCTGGGCCAACAGGGCCGCCGGGGTGACGGCGACGAGCGCCACGAACAGTGCGTACACGCGCAGCAATCGCATCATGCTTCGTCCTCGGCGAGATACAGCGCTTCGACACGCGCGCGCTGCAATTCGAGCGTGGCGCGCAGGGTCAGCAGCGCCAGGAACAACATCGTGAACGCGGCGAAACAAAACCAGAGCGGAATGCCCATGTCGGTCGGCAGCGTCGGCACCACCGACGTCATCGGATGGAGCGTGCGCCAGACGTTCACCGAGACGTAGATGAATGGCACGTTGAGCATGCCGAACAACGCCATGCCGGCGGCAAGGCGCTCCGACCCTGGCCCACCGTATTTCCGCAGCATCAGGTACGACGCGAAGATCAGGAACAGCAGCAGGCTCGACGTCAGGCGCGGATCCCACACCCACCACACGCCCCACGCCTTGCGCGCCCAGAGGGGGCCAGTGACGAGCGTCAGCGCACCGAACAGAAGTCCCAGCTCCGCCGCCGAGAGCGCCCACGCGTCCGCGCTCTGCCGCTTCATGAACAGAAACCGGAAGCTGTGCACCCCGCAGATGACCGATGCGGTCAGGAACAAGATCGCCGACGGGAAGTGGAAGTAAAACACCTTCTGCACCAGGCCCATCGTCGATTCGTAAGGCGCCGCGTTGATGATCCACGGCGCCACGAGCAGCATGCCGGCGGAAAGTCCGATGAAAGGCGTGGTGAGCTTGCGCATGACCCGTTCTACTGGAGCGTATCAACAAAGGTGACTGTAAGATCCCATTGAGATTCTACTCCGTCATGACGGGCTCGAACGTCCAGAGCGCGAGCGTCAGGAAGATTGCGTCCCAGAAGATCAGGAGACCAATCCAGAAGCGCGCCATCGGTTCGTCGGGCGTCGCCTGGAACAGGGCGGCGGTGCCGCGGACACCGGCAATCATCACCGGGATGGTGATGGGGTACAGCAGGACCGGCAGCAGCGTGTCACGGCTTCTCACCCGCACCAGCATCGCGGCGAACAGCGTGCCGACCGCCGCGAATCCGATCGTGCCGGCGGCCAGCAGCGTGATCAGCATGATCGGATAGGAGAAGATCGGCGCGCTGAACAGCAATCCGACGAGCGGCACCAGGACGATCTCCACGAGACCGAGCAGCAACAGGAGTCCGATGAGTTTGCCCGCGTAGACGGCGGGACGATCGGCAGGCGCGAGCAGCAGCGCGCGTAAGGTGTCGTTGTAACGCTCGCGCTCGAAGGTCCGCCCCATCGCGAGGGTGCCGGCGAAGGAAATCGCCACCCAGAGAATCCCGGCGGCGACATCATCCGGCGCCCGCCCTTCACGCACGATCGCGAAAGAAAACACGAGCACGACCGAGACCGCAAAGAGCAACGTCGTAAACAGGAGCTCGCGGCTGCGGATCTCGACGGTCATGTCCTTGCGGACGATGTGCCAGGCGACGCGGAAAAACTCGCTCATTGGATCGCCCGCCGGTAGCGATCCGCGAGGCCGCCGCTCTCGGTGTCGGTGCCGACCATGCGGCCGTCTTTCAGATAGATCGCGCGGCTCAAAAGCCCCTCGGCGACGTCGAGATCATGCGTCGCCAGAATGATCAAGCAGCCGGCCTGCTGACGCTCCTGCAGACGGGCGATCAGCGCCGCCGTCGAGGCCTGATCGAGGCCGGTAAACGGCTCATCGAGGAGGATCAGGCGGGGGCCGTGCAGCAGCGCCCGCTCGAGCGCGACGCGCTGGCGCATGCCGCGCGAAAAGCTCGACACGAAATCGTCGGCGCGCTCGGCCAGGCCCGCCTGGTCGAGCGCCGCCGTCACGGTGCCGGCCACGCCGGTGACGCCATACAACTGCGCGAAGAAAGTCAGGTTCTCCCGGGCGGTCAGCTCCGGATAGAGGAACAGGTCGTGACCGAGCATCCCGATCACGCCGCGGATCTCAGCCCCGCCCTCGCTCGCGGATCGATCGCCATACTGGACTGAGCCGCGTGACGGCGTGACGAGAGTGGCGAGTACGTTCAGGAGCGTGGATTTGCCGGCGCCGTTTGGACCCAGCAGGCCGACGATTTCACCCGCATCGCAGGTGAATGAGATTTGTGACAACGCCTTACGCCGCCCGTAATGCCTTGCGACATCGACGACGGTAAGGCGATTCAAGCAGCCGCACCTCGATCGAGCTCGGCGATCACGCGTTCGAGCTCCGCGGTGATGCGCTGCCGGCGGGCCTCGTCCGCTTCGGACAACGGCCTGGTGCGGCGTTTCCGCTCGAGCGCGACCACTTCGTTCATCAGCTTCTCGCGGCGCGCCTGCAGCTTGGTGTCCACTGCGGCGCGCGCCTTCGCCGGCGAGAACGCGAACCAGGCGCCCAGCGCGAACGTGACCACCGCCGCGAGCAGCGCGGCGTTGCGCGGCGTGTTGCTGTGTGCCGGAAGGCCGGTGAGGTTCAGCACCAGCGTGTCGCCCGCGTTCACTCGCCCGCCTTTCGCCACCACGAATGGCTGGCCGTCCGAGTTCATCTCGCTCACGTCGGTGAGCTGCGGCGATGCGATCTGCATGTTGCCGATTTTCTCCATGCCGACGAAAACCTGCGCCAGCGCCGCCGGCCAGGTTTGCCGCATGGTGTAGTTCGCGCCGGCCTGCGGCAGCGAGAATCCGACCTGCGCGACCGTCTTCCCCGGCGGGAACGGGCCCGTGATCGTCAGCATGTCGCCCTTGGCGCTGGCATGCGTCGACGAGCCCTGCATGATCGACGCGCCGGCGGCGCCGGTCGGCAATCGAATCAGCAGCGGACCGCCGATGTCGATCGGCGTGCGCGCGTTGTTGAGGACCTCGAGCAGGTAGAACACCGTGAGGTTGTCGTCCTGGTATTCGATGATGATGCGCGACTCGGGTCCGATCTCGACGATGCCCGGCCGTGCCGGCATTTTGGCCGCCGCTTCGGCTTCGGTTTTTTCCTTGGCGGCCGCGGCGGCGATGCCTGAGATGAGCGCCACGCGAACGCCGCCTTGCGCCGGGACCGGAAATTCCTGGGAGGTCAGCGTCT
>Ga0310892_10000282_pt1 | contig 14119 bp, 16 predicted proteins | sample C0D1metaG_FD_203747 | JGI IMG/M metagenome (GOLD analysis project Ga0310892, IMG submission 203747) | Lab incubated soil microbial communities from West Virginia University Organic Research Farm, Morgantown, WV, United States - C8D2 | ecosystem: Environmental > Terrestrial > Soil > Agricultural...
AGAAGAAGAAGGAGAAGTAGATGTAGATGTCAAACCGCAACCCTCCTAAACATATGTGAGTCAAAATTTTTTGCCGATAATATTTCTTTAGTTGTAATCATATCTAGTTTATTAAAGAAAAGGGATAGATAAGACAGTGGCTTTACAATTGTAAACATTATGCATGTCGCTATGTATTTTACATTTGTAAAGTCTTCATAGTTAAATATGTTATCACTTGTAATACATTATGGCAAAAGACCCAGTTTGTAATATGAATGTGGATGAAAAAACTGCAAAACATGTATCGGAAATCAATGGCAACAAAGTGTACTTGTGTTCTGCTGTGTGTAAACAAGAGTTAGAGCAAAATCCTTCAAAATATGGATACTGATACAAATCGTAATAGTAGATATTATTCATCCAACTCAGATTTTCCTTCATATTTTCTTTTTATTGATTCGATTCTACCACGGTATTTTTGACTATAACCGGATTTACAGGAAACACAACAAAAGAATCGCTCAATATTTGCAAACTTTAGGATTTTAGGTTTACCAAAAACTGGACCCTCGCAAAAATCACAAACAATATTTATTGCCAGCCCACTTGAGATTTTTTTCTGAATTTCATGTATTTCTTCTTTTAGAGTGTTATCCTGATTACTCCTGTAGAGATTTTTTCTTTTCTTTACATTTTCATTGAGGCTTTCCAACTGGATGAAATTCTTTTCCCCGTTCTCGACTGATTCAATTTTCTCAAAGTCAAAAACTGGTAATACACCTTTTATAAACCCAATATTTACGAGTCTTTCATATCTGGCTTTTACTGTTGGGGTACTTATACCCGTCTCTCTTGATATTTGCCTAAAAGATTTTCTACCATCTTCTAATATTGACTTTAAAATAGACACGTCGATTTCGTCCAGACTGACTGGCATACAGTTACCAATTTATTATATTAAGATATATTACTCTTTACATTTGTAAAGGTTCGTAGTCATAATTACTAAATGCGACTAGTCAGCGAGGTTCCAGGTTTATCCGGTACAAATTCAATTACGAATCCTTGGATTTGACTCAGAAGATACTGTAGGTACCTTGAACCGATGATATTTATGAATAAGCAAGCTATGTTATAAAGTCATTACAACTTTTTTGCATTCAAAAATATGATATAATGTGCATTGTCTCTGAGTAAGAATAGCAATATAATAAATTTGATATATGATATGCAAAGTTAAACGAAGTAAGGAATTAACAAGGAAAATGAGTCATGAAATCAAAGGCATCAACTATAAAAGAATAGATCTTACATTAAGATTATCATGGCCAATATGACATCTTGTTTCATTATTTTGGCATTATCATTTTGTTTCTCAATTTGTCAAGGAATTATAGGTGGTGTTCAATATGTAGTTGCTTTTAGTGAAGATGTGTCTGAAAACATGGTCAAGGACCATGATGATAGTATGAATATGACAGAAGGAGATCCAATTGAACAACTAATATCTCCAATCACAGAATGGCTAGGATTTTTTTCACTTGGAATGGTCGCGGGTCTTTTTGTTTTCAATAACAAGACTGACAAACGTATTGATAACCAGGGTAATAAAACAAGATCGAGGAACTTAATCATAGCGATTTCAATACTTTCTGTTTCTGTAGGCATTATTCATGTACTTTTGGTTCCTGAACATTCACAGGAGTCATGGATATGGGGTATGATATTTTTGGTTTCCGGATTGGCCCAAATAGGTTTTGGTATCGCCATATTACTTGTAAGAGAACACTCTCTTAGAAATATCCTCTATTACATAGGGATCATTGGAAATTCAATGCTCGTCATCACCTTTGTACTCGTAAGGCTTGTCACTCCTCCATTTTCACCTGAAGTGACCCCAATAAATGAGTTGGAGCCAAATGGTATAATAACTCTAATTATTGAAATAATCTTGGTTATTTTAATGTCATATCAACTAAAACAAAAAGACCTTACAAAAGAGAATGTACATCAAAATTAACTATCTTATTTTAGTAATGACTCGCCAGTCTTAAACAAATTAAGAGGTTTAAAAATAAAATACTAATGGAAATAAAAGACATTGAAATATCTTATTTCTATTTAACTAAGATTCTTTTGAGCCTCTTGAATGTGCATAGTTGCACCGTTGTTGTCATTAGATTGTATGGCCTTGAGTGCTTCATCAACATGCATATTTGCAGTATTTCCAGAATCACCTGTAGTTTTTGAGTTTGTTTGTCCCAAAGCAATGTTATTATTCATAGCTATTCCATTCATTGCAAACAACGTCATAATGAACATCGAGGTGATTGCTAAGTACGTAATCATTAGAAAGGATTTGTCATTAAAGGATACCCATCGTAATGTCCCGCTATGCATAAAAAATTGCTTTTCGGTTCCTGTATCCTGGGGTGAGACGAAATTAATTTATGTGTCAAAGTCACAGAAAGTTTACGTGTATATTTTTAATCAATCATTTCACTTTATGGCATCAATTATTGTTTTAGATTAGCACTTAGTAGTATTACATATTGGTCAATGGATGTGAATAGTAATAACAATTCTATATCTTCATTCCCACCTCATACCTAGTCACAGCACAAGCAGATACCGATAATTTTTCGAATTTTAATAAGTTATTGAACGACAAGCCTTCAAATATTCAACAAAATGATACCAGCATCGTGAAAGCACATGGTCATTTTGCTAATAATCAGATTAAAGACAATATTGTAACTTGGATTGAAGGTGGAATGTGGAATCTAGACATTGTAAAGGTATCCAACAACAGCAGAGCAACGACTCCAAATATGACTGCGGAATTCACATCTAATTTTACGATGATAAAACCAGATGGCAGCCTATCTCACAATCATATAATTAACAATTTCAAATCAGACAATGTAATATTTGCTGGTAACGACATTGTTATTACAGGAACGTCAGATATTCACTCAGATAACGGGATTGAATACAGTCAAGTGCCAATTACAGTTCATCTAATGGGCAAAAAGGTACTAGGTCTTATGATTGATGTTAATAAAACAGGCGGTCATTTTTCTGGAGATAATGAAATGTTTGGGACGATGATTAGCGGTTTTAGTTTGGATAATTCTACTTCCGTCAGCAATGGTACTACTATTAACGATGATATGACATATGAGTCAAATGCTTCTTACAGTACAAATATGAATTCAATGGCTTATATGACACATTAATGTCAAGTAGTATGCCCAAATAAATTAATTAATTATAGCGTAGTATTATGATGGTTGACACACTAAAATTCATTTTTTAGCTCCTGTCAGAAGCATATGAAAAAGAATGTGAGCCTTTAGTAATCAAACCATCATCCTTACAAAAGACGAACCATTCTACAAAATAATCACCTGATACTACTTTGGATGCATTCAAAGCTACTGTAAGTTCTTTTTCAGAATCTCCTAATTTGAGATCATTATTGTCGATCCTACTCCCATTAGAATCCGTGACTCGAATAGTACTAGCATCCAATACAGGCCGTTCATTAAAAGTAATGGATATCTTGTCAGATCTCCTGTTTTGTCGGATTCCTATTATAGAGTAACAGAGAATGAATTGTTAGAAGATTATCTAAAAGTTCAGAATATTTTAATTATCGACTCAAAAAATCAACTCGAAAGCCAAATAAGAGAACAAACTGATAGAAATCAACAAGATAATTATGTTATAAAAGGAAAATTATTAGAAAAGAAGAAGAGATCAAAAAATTAAATGAACAATATCAGAGTGAAATTAAGAATTTAAGAGAAGATATGGAAAGTAAGTTTCAACATCTAATTTCAAGAATTGATTCAACAAGAATTTGAACTCAGGTTGTGCGGTGGGGGGACCTTTCAGGTGGCAGTGTGATTAACTCAGGATGGAAAAACTCTACAACAACGCATCTTGTTTTGGAAGGTTCTGGAACCATTTATTCAATTCCTTCAATGTCAGTCCATTTGTTTCCAATAACATACAACAATTAACTTTTTTTAATCTAAGAAGATAAGAACCTAATGATGTGTATATACGTATATAATATATATTTTTAAATTCTTTTATACCAGGTAGATTTTAGATATCGTTGACCCTACTATCGCATAACTTAGTTATACGATTTTGAAGTCCGTAATGTGCAAAAAAAGAGAGTGTTATATGATGCTTTCAGTGCCAACAATGGATATTGTCTTTGTACTTTCTGGCACATGGAAGTCTAAGCTTCTAAAAGTATCTGAAGTATTGCCATTTGTAACAACCTCTACATTTTCACTATATTCTGATTGCTTCCCATCTAGTAATATCTTAAACGGGATATCCTTTGTGCCGTCTTTTGAATCTAGTAGTAATCTCGGTACATCAAATGCGATATTGCCACCATCAGGTGCGTTGACACTTAAACCCAAGGTGTTATTTGAAAGTGAGAATAAAGAAGTTGGATAAATATCTTGACCATGAACCTGTATGAATCCCAAGACTAGATATGGTTGACTAAAAGGTAATACCGCAAATGGAGATGAAACGGATTCGGGTCCTATAACAAATAGCTTATCATTACTTTTAGTAGAAACATATAGTTTTTGAGTTTCAGAGTCAACGACTATATCCTGTGGAATCATATTTAGATCAATTGTCGATATATATTCATTGGTTTGTCCATTTATCTTATCGATGTTCTGACTGTTTCCATGAGTAACATATACAACATGGTCTTTTTCTTCAACGGCGACTGCTTGACTTGGAGAAGAAACAGGTATTTTATCAATTAATTGATGTCCTATAGTATCAACAACTGATACAAAATAGCTTCCCCTATTGGCAACATACGCCTTGTGATACAAACTATCTATAGCAATATGCCATGGACCAATCCCAGTTTCGATTTCATCTAATATTTGATTAGTTTCGGTGGATATGAAAGTAAGTTTATTTCCAGTAAGACTTCCAACGATAAGTGTATTCGTAAGAGGATCAACCTGTAAAGCCATGGGATGATTTGCAACTGGAATTTCTGCAATAATTTTGTCATTTGTAGTATTAATCGCCAGTATTTCATTTGCATCAGCATATGCAGCATATAAAACCTTGTTTTGAGGATTATAATTCATCGCCCAAACTCCTCTTACAAATTCCGCAGCTGTTAGTACTCTGTCGGCTAGAGGAGTTGGAGTCGAGTAAATGGCACCAGGCAGTTTGATTATGTTAGAAATGTTTTCTGTCTTTTTATCATATACTTCTATCGTTCCACTCTTAAATGGTGCAAGGTAAATCTTATCAGGTGTAGACACGGCATCTATGATACCTGCTTTAGATGATGAATTAATTACATTTGCTATTTCATCGTTAGTTGTATTAATTATGGATACGCCAGATTTACCAAAATTTGAAACATACAATAACCCTTCATCTATCGTCATTCCCATGGGTCTAGATACTGGGATTTCATCTATTATATGATGTGCAAATACGATATTTGACGACAAGCCAAAATATATTGTGAAACTAAGAAAAAGAAATCCAAAAAGAACTAGAGGTATTTTTTCTTTAACATGAATCTATTACTATGGTGGTATATTAAAGATTATTGCCCTTCTCTATTCTAAGACCATGACTTTAAGATTATACTAAACAGTAGATAATAACATGGTTTAACTATCGGTTTACACTTGTTTATTAATTTGGATGGTTGGATTTATTCCTATGTTCGATAATTTTAAAGTAAATGATTCATCGTAACTATGTCAATATTTCTTAATTTCTGAAAATATTACAATTATGCTGTAGGTTATAAGAATATTGATCAAAAAAGAGATGGGATTTACGTTACTTCATTATTACCATGCCAACCATTGCTGGATGTAAGGTGCAAAAGTATGGAAATTTTCCTGCAGTATCAAACGTATGTTCAAAAGTCTTTCCCTTGTTAATTAAAGCGGTTGCACCTGCTAACCCAGAATCAAATTCCTTTCCAGCATCATCTGCGCCAATTAGTCCAGAAGTTACGGTATGAAATGCTGTATCATCATTTGTCCAAACAACTGTTTGACCCATTATAACCTCTACTGGATTGGGACTATAAGCGTCATCAATCAAAGTAGATGCACCAGGTACAATTGAAACTTGAACCTTACATGTGCTTGTAGAATGGGTATTGGTAGTATTCTGAGCAGTTGCATTGGTAGTATTCTGAGCAGTGGCGTTGGTAGTCGTATCACATAACAAAACGACAATACTAAGGATTGCTACAAGATTTGCTATTAAAATAATAGAAGATTATTGACATAGATGCTAAAGGCACTGCAATTAGAATAATTGCAATTTTGTTTTGTTATACTATATTATACTCGTAAGCAAATACAAAGCCTCAATACAAGTGGACACAAAGTTCTCAACGATTTGGATGACAACTTTAAGATGTAGTAATGAAACGACCTAAATTTGTGAAGATGGAAAGTTAACGTTTAAACCGTGGGGTAGATGTTGTGTTTAGTCGTCAAATCGTATATACATTTGCATATGTATCCCGTACGTATTGACAAAAGTTGTTACTGGTAACAAATGAAATGGCGCTTTATTAGGGAGATACAACCTGCTTTTAGATTTAATAATATTTGATATACCGAAGAAGGGAATTGAGATGGAAAAGTAATTCAAACAGGGGATCTCAATTCATCCATAACTAAATAATTCCAGGAATGAAAGCAGTAAAAAAATAAATAATTTAATCTGTTACTGAGGTGACATTTGATGTGTTCTGTTTTGCATCATCTTTTGCTCTCGTAACATAAGTGGATTATCGGTCTGATTCTGTAGCATTTGATGTGTTCTGTTTTGCATCATCTTTTGCTCGTGTTGGATAGAGTATGAATTTTCAACTAAAGGTGCAATTAGAACTATGGATAAAATTATTGCAAAAACAGTTAGTATAGTTGTACCCTTTCTTGCCCGTTCATTGTTTTTAAAACTGAACATTCTGATTCAAGGTGAAAGTCAAAATATATAAGATTGCCAAACACAACCATCCAAGGAGTAAGGACACAATAATAGTTTAGAAAAAATCAAAAATGATTTATTGTTTCTTAAGATAACTCTGTTAATTTCTTAATTTATCTAGGAATCTATTTGAATAGAATTTTGATATATCTGCTTATCTAATAACTAGCAAATCCGGGCGTATTTTTTTCCTAGTGATTTGACAAAGCTGTCTCACGCTAAACCATAATCACCGCCACTATTTACAAATACTATATCCTTGTCAATGCACTATAGCCATTACCTGCCTGTTTTAGTAATTTTGTTACATTCCTATCTTGTCGCAATATTAGAGTTATTTCTTCTATCTTTATGCGCATAAAAGTTTAGGTCATTCTACGAGGACGCGCAATAATGAAGAACTTTGTCTTCATTTTACCGTTTTTTAAATTAAGCGGCCTTTTAGATACCCACTTTTCATAGTTGACATACTGTCGATTCCACTCATAAATTGTATTCCTCTTATTTCATTTTCCCAATTGCTAGCAACCAAGGATTTGAGGATTTGTTCTTCTATCGCAAGCAATTAATTACAGTATAGAATGGAATAACGGTCACCACATTATTGTTTTTATTATTATGTATATAGCAACAGTAATTAGCAATATTGAAAAGATTTTTGTTAATAGCGTTTTGGACGCCCTTGATGATAAGGCCATTCCAACTTTTCCACCCACAATACCGCCACAGATTAACAGTATGGCTATAAAGAAATTGATCTGACCTGAAAGCGAATAACTAGCTGCAGTAGTGAGACCAAAAAAACTTACAGGCAATAGCGACGTTCCAATTGAATTTACAATATTTATATCCAGATACATTAGTGATGGAACCATTAAAAAGCCTCCTCCGATTCCAAAATATCCTGCCGCCAACCCTACCAGAGTTCCCATCATTGCAACTTTTAGATGCGTATACCTTTTATTAGTGCCTGAATTAGTTTCGGTCTTAAGTTGACCTCTTGTTTTTTGGTCTGCCTTGTTGTCTTCGGTTCTTTCTTGTAAATAATCATCAATAACATCTTTGTCATTTTTCTTGTCTTTCTTTTGTATTAGTAAGTTGATAGCTATGGAGATCATGAATAATGCAAATAAAATTAAGAGGCTACTTGCAGGCGTTAGTAAACCCAGATAAGATCCAATTAGGGTTCCCACTACTCCAGGAATAGCAAATAGTAAACTTTTATTCAATAATACATGGCCCTTTTTTTTGTGATCAAAAAAGCTAATTAGCGCATTGATACCAACCACAAGAGCAGAAGTTCCTATTGCGACATGAGGTTCCAACCCTATCACATAAACTAATAATGGTACTGCTAATATAGAGCCCCCTCCGCCAATCAATCCAAGAGAAAGTCCAATCAGCATTCCAATGGCAGTTACTAGAAATATAAGAAAAGAGTAATAAATGAGATCAGCCGAAATTATTTGGGAAAACGAAATTACTTGCAAAAGGTTTTGTAGCAATAGGCTTTCAAGGTCTACACAAATCATTTCAAGAATGAAATATAAAAAATATATAGGCCAGAAAAATACCTCTGCTATCATCTACTAGTCTATTTCCCACTTGCAGTATTATAAAAAAATAAGTTTGACATTCTAGAATTAAATTATCCCACTAGGAGGTAACACTACATCTGTTTGGACCTATTTCCAATTCAAGGATTTCAAATGATGATGGATATGGTTTTTCACCCTTGTTAATAGATATGATTTCCAAATAATTAGGCGGAGCTGCCATTACTTTAGCAGACAGGTTCTGTATGAATTGTTCCCGGGTCAATTTTTGATTCAAAAATATGCCCTTTTCCTTTAGTCTACCTAATGTAGAAGATAAAAGTTCGTTTGCCTTGACATCTTTGTCAAAATGAGAGGGCAGTATCACCGTGTCACTTGGTAGGATCATAATCTTTTGATGTAAAGTATTATACAAATTCTCTGAGAATTCTTTGGCCTTATCTCTCAAATCTGGTCTTCCGACACCATTTACAAATAAAGTATCACCAGTAAATAGTAATCTCGTAAATTTTTCTTGGCCGTCTACGCTATTGATGTCGCCTTCAATCAAAAATGAGATGCTTCCCAAGGTATGACCTGGAGTGTGGATTGCCTTTAGTTTGATTTTGCCTACAGATATGATATCACCATCTTTTACGCGGTTAGTGCTAATTGCTTCTTTAGAATAACTTTCATAGCTGCTCTGGAGATATTGGGCGCCAGTTACCTTTGCTAGTGAGTTTGCAGCCGAGACATGATCCGCATGTTGGTGAGTATCGATTATTTTGATAATCTTTGTTCCTATTTCAGAAGCTTTATCTAAATATTCATTAATAGGATAGACGGGGTCGATTATCACAGACTGACCACCTGAATCTATCAGATACGACATACATCCTTTACCAATTCTTCTAATTTGAAATAATCTTATCTTTGTAGGTAAATCATCTATGTTATATTCAGTTGTCGCGATTTCAAATGAAAAACTCCATGCCTTTAATCCTCCCTCTAATGAGCTTACATTGTAACCGTATCTTTCAAGAATATATTTTCCAATAGTAGACCTATTTCCATGGGGACAAATTGTTACTATTTTTTTGTCATTTGGGATCATAGCTAAGGATTCTGGATCGGACATTTTGCCTAGAGGAATGTTCTTACTACCATCTATACTCCATTGACTAAATTCATCAGGCTCCCTCACGTCAAGAAGAAACAGATTTTCTTTGGTTTTTTCTGAATCAATTAATTTCTTCAAGTCATTTGGAGATATGTCTCCATCTATAGATTCATTGAACTCCCACTTCCATGATGAAATACCACCTTCTAAATATCTTGAATTTAGTCCTATTTGCCTCATCATTTCTGCCATTTGTTTTGTATAGTTTTCTTCTGAATCATCTGGTGTTTGTTCTCCGACTAAAACGATCTCCATGTCTTTTGGTAATCTAGGCATAATGGTCCTTTTGGTTTCCTCATTACAGACCGCACACGCAGAGCCGGGAATATGGCGTTTTTCAAAGGTCTTTGAGTCTCTTATATCAAATAGCAGTAGTGGAACTCTACTATCAAGTTTTGATTTTAATTCATCAGAAGTTATAGAGAGATTGCTATTTTCTAATAGTTTATTTCTATTCATATATGTATAAATAAAATTAGTGAAAACAATATTTCTATCAGACGTTTACATCGTACTTATTTGCAAGTATACTCGTAATAAAATGGATTAATACTAAATGTACCGCCAGAAAGGGAAAAAAACCTCTACAGTATCCTTTAGAATAAACACAGAATATGATGAAGCATTGAGAGCAGAAGCAGAAGAAAAGAAAGTTAGTATGAATACACTTGTAAATCAGATATTTGGAGAATATGTTGACTGGAATAAATATGTAAGAAGATTTGGAACAATAATTCTAAGCCGTGAAGCATTCAAATTGCTATTGGATAGCCTAGATAATGACAAAATAAATACACTTGCAATAGATATCGCCACAAAAGCACCTAGGGAGTTCATTCTTTTCAAATGGAAAGAAATTGATCATTCCCATGTGATTGGCTTTATTAAAATGTTTTTTGAACATTGTGGATATGGACAATACGATCACCAGGTTACAGAAAGTAAAGTAAACAAATTTAGCATACGACATGAATTAGGCAAAAAAGGATCAATATTCTTGAAAACATATTTAGAAACTGTAATTAGAGACACACTGAGAGTAGAATGCCAGTCAATTATCACAGACAATTCGGTTACCATAAGTTTTTAAAATAAATAGGACTTAATCGTCATTCGCCATTCTTGGGAAAAATTGCTATAGTCCTATTTTATTTCAATTTAGCATTTACTTTAATTATATGGCTCATACTGTAAATAGCTGGAAATCTTTCTTCAGCCATGGTTATCAGATGTCTAAGCTGTTGCCTATCTAGGGTAGTTGTATTATCAATGCTATCCGCATCAATTTCAAAATTTATTCCTTCAGTGATAGGCTCTTCTGAAATATCAAATGTTTTGGCAAAATTTATGTTACATTCTGCATTTATACGCATTTTTCCAAGTCTAATACCTTGTTTTGATAGAATAGTCATGAATGTGGTTATAAAACATGAAGTTATTCCTGCAACGCAGTACCCCATTGGACCTAACCTATTACCACTTCCTCCTAAAAATGATGGTGAATCAATTTCAATTATTTGCTTTCCATTCTCATACGCCAGTTCTGTTTTGAATTGATATCCTTTTTGAACATCAAAATTCCATTCTCCCTCTAGTTTAACAGGTTTCTTTAAAAATTGATCATCTTTTTGTCCCTTTTGTAATGTTTCTTGTATTTTGTCAAGGTTGATATTGTTTAATATATTTGACATAAGGTTTCATACGTTATGATTATTAATTAATCGATACCCCGATGTTTTTGTTATGCTCTTGATCGACTACCAAATAATACTAAATGAAAAAATACAAAAGGAATTTAACAACATGTTCAACAATAAAGTGAAAATGGTATGAAAAACAAAAACAAAAATAGAATAATAAAAGATAAAGCAAATAATGATAGTTATACATTCTTAAACAAATCAGAGCCTCCTTCTGTCTTACAATCAAAAAAGTATCTAGGCGAGATAGAAATTAATGAAAAAACCACAACAGAAAATTTGGATGAAATATACAAGAAGAAAAAGGTGTTGACTAATCAAGATATGGCAAAGTCTTCTAAAGGTCTAAAATTCAGTAATCCTTCGCAAAGAAATCATTCTTCTATCTACGAGTAATCATGGATATTGAATACTCAACTAGAACTCCACTTTATTTGCATTAACAAGTACAGGAAAGGATGTTAATGTTGTTTGCTTGCTTACGCTTATGTTCTTTTCAATTTAAAAAAAATAAGATCACTTCATTCCCATACCCATTGTCATATTCATATCAACCCTACTCATCGCCATAGGCCCATTTTTAGAGGGAACCAGTGAGAAAGTCATCATACCATTAGTTTTGTTAGTCCTTCAAATATTCATCAGATATCTGTTGTACTATCGGTTTGGTCAACATGAAATGTTGCTAAAGCAATGTTTTGTTTTCGCAAGGTCAAGAGAAGTCATGTATCAATTTGGAAATGGATTCAGAAATTTCGTCATCGAAGGATATCATCAACAAGGAGAAATAAGATTTCAGAATACATTGTAGATGAAACCATATTACAGGTTGGACCCGAATACATCTGGCTATGGGTATCTATTGAGCCAGAAAACGGTCAAATTCTCGCACAAGATATAACTCAAAAGAGAAACATGCTCATTGTCGAGCGCTTTCTGTCAGGTGTTGTTAGATAATATGGAAATCATCCTATTTCCACCGATGGCGGTACATGGTATCCTCAAGCCTGTGAGTTTCTCAAAATGGATCATCATATTCATTCTCCTCTTTGGAGAAAAGCCTTATCGAAAGAACTATGCAGTACATTAAGGACAGGACCGAATGTTTTGATGACTACTTTTCCTATAGAATAAAGAAGTGTAAACTAAAACACGTCCGGAATTGGTTAAATCTATTTGCAGATTATCATAACAAGGAGAGGATTCATCCTTAAGTTAACAGCGCCCTTTTTTCTGATCCAAACCCATATATAAATAGAAATACGGCAATAATGAGGTTGAATGATAACTTATGCAATCAAACAATCTTCTTATTCGAGAAATAATAAATAGAGCAAGAGTTGCCAGACTTTCAACAATTGATTATGAGAAAAAGATACCTCATATAGTACCTGTCGTTTTTGCATTTGATGGCCATCATTATTTTATACCTTTAGATGAAAAAAGAAAAAAAGAAACTGTTGAAAAACTAAAAAGAGTTAAAAACATTCAACATTACCCCAATGTTGCATTACTCATAGATGAATATAATGAGAATTGGAGCAAATTAGTTTTTGTAATGATTCAAGGTAAAGCATATCTAATTGGAGAAAAAGATGTAGAAGAAAACGGTGAATGCTGTAAATATGATGATTATAACAATAAAATTCCTTTATTAAAAGAGGGGCATAAATTACTATATCAAAAATATACTCAATACCAAAAAGTAGGAATTGGTCATCATTGTATAATAGTTAAACCACAAAAAATAATATTTTGGAAGAACAAATGATTTTTTCTTTTGATTAAGTTTACCTACCTGGCAAATTTTGAAAATTGTTTTGTGAGGTCAATCATTTTATCTATATCTTTCCCAATAGGTGAAAAGTTGTAAGCAAATATTATATGATCCACATCCAAGTCTTTTATTTTCCTTATATCGTCACCAATTTCATCAATTGTTCCTGTCAAAGTAGGTCTATCAGCACTATTATCAGAATTAACAGCACTATCTTTAAGATATGGATAAGCTAGGAGAATAACTTTAAAATTAGCAGAATCTTTGTTAGTCTTATTTATTTCATTCCTAAAGTTATTCACAACACTTTGAACATAACCAAATGGTGCAATACCTCCAATAATGCCAAGCCAACCATTTAAATCATTTTCAACTATTCTTTTTATTGCATTGGGGCTAAAACCGCCAAGATAGATAGGAACATGTGGCTTTTGTACCGGTTTCGGTCCGATCTTTGATTTGGGTATATTATAATACTGTCCTTGAAATTCAACATCTTCATCCATCCATATCCTTTTTAGCATCTTGACGTATTCATCGGCTCTTTTTCCCCTATTATTAAATGGGATACTAGAAGCTTGGAATTCATCTTTGGACCAACCGATACCTAGTCCAGAAATGACTCTACCTTCAGAAAACACATCCAGCGTTGCAAGTCTTCTCGCTAAAATTACAGGATTATGAAATAGCATATCTAATACCGATGTGCCCAAGAAAATTTTATTGGTATTTGCAGCTAAAAATGAGAGGGTCTCTAAAGGATCAAGCATTATCTGATATTCTTGAGGAAGACTTCCGTCTGGAGTTGCAGGGTAGGGAGTTTGAGGGTTAATCGGCCAAAGGAGTCTTTCAAATGTCCATATCGAATCAAAACCTTCTCTTTCTGCAACTTGTGCCATATGTATCATATTCT